>Ga0105104_10000002_pt1 | contig 361636 bp, 317 predicted proteins | sample PPLLaktember2015_3_FD_87034 | JGI IMG/M metagenome (GOLD analysis project Ga0105104, IMG submission 87034) | Freshwater sediment microbial communities from Prairie Pothole Lake near Jamestown, North Dakota, USA - PPLs Lake P7 Core (6) Depth... | ecosystem: Environmental > Aquatic > Freshwater... | reverse complement strand
GTTTTTTCCGCAAAAGCTGATAACTGATAACCGAGTTTCCGATAACCGGCCTCCACATAAGCAAATATGCGCAGGAAAAAACCTGCGCGCTTCAAAAAAAATAAAAAATTTTTCTCGTTTGACTACAACAAGTTGCGAATACCGGACATTTTTTTCTTGATCATTTTTCGACAAAAACGCGCAGGTTCTGCGTAATTATGGAGGGAGTTATATATAGGTACAAAGGGGCATAGGGACAAAGGCACAAAGGGACAGAAGGGAGAAATTATGTCAAAAATTAATGTCAATTTTCACTATCCAACGTTCATTGAAAAGGCGGTCGTGTATTTCCTGTTGAAACACAGAAAGAAGAAATACGGCACGGCGTTTCGCAAAATCAAACTGTTCGTCGGAAACAAACCGGCAAAGGGATACTGCGCCATCGTCGACCCCGAAGACTATGCGAAACTATCTCAATATCACTGGCAGCTTCATGAAAGGGATGGTCTGGGTTATGCTATACGGCTTCAATGTGGAAAAATCATAGGTATGCATCGGGAAATTATGAATTTTCCAGATAAAAAAATCGTCCACCACGAAGATGGCAACGGCCTAAATAACACAAAGAAAAATCTGAAAATTGTAACCATCGCCGAAAATAACATGTGCAGCAGAAAAAGAAACAAATCGGCAACCTCAAAGTATAAAGGGGTCTACTTTCATAAACAGAGAGGCAAATGGAAGGCTACTATAAAATATGACAAAATACGCAAAAACCTCGGAAGCTTCAATACAGAAGAAGAAGCGGCAAGGGCTTATGATGAGGCGGCGAAAATATATCACGGCAAATACGCTGTTTTGAATTTCCCAGAGGTCAAGGAGGTTAACTTGCTCGAATATGTTACAGCGTCTGGTCCCCGGCACGGGTCCGGGGGTTAAACCGGATGTTAGATAATATCAGCTATTGCGACGGGGAGCGGAAGCGGCGATAAAATCCTATGCTTCTTATCAAGAGGCATCTTGTCGAGATGGACATGGCAGTATTCCTGATGGTTATAGATACTCAAGGTATGGCTGCAGCCGGGGAATGCGCATTTCCTGTTTACAGGCGAGGTTTTTAGCATTTTAGTCATTTTTACTCCTTTTAGGCAAATACTGGATAAAAAAGCTGTAAAGGAAGGTTTGCTGCGTCTTTCTCTGCGGCCTTAAAGATTTTGCTTAACTACTGTGGTGCATCTATTATAGCACAATATTGGACATTGTCAAGCTATTTAGGAAATTACTTAATGAGGGTGTTGGGATTCGAACCCAAGACCTACGCATTAAAAGTGCGTTGCTCTACCAGCTGAGCTACACCCTCGGAACGTCGTTTATCGGTGTCGGTTACGAGGCTCGTTATCCCGATTAATCGGGATTTGGGACAATTTACAGGGGAATGGGATATTTTGCAAGCGGGAATTGGGGATATAGCTATTTTCGGCCTAATTCCTGAAGGATAGGGAGTTTGCCTCTGATTTCGTCGGCCATTCTGCTGTTGGGGAATTCTTTGATGATTTCCTGGCCGGTAGCGAGGGCATCTGACCATCGCTGTTCTGAAACGCAAAGGGCGAAGCGGACGCCGAGGGTGTGGAGCTTGTTTTTGAAGACTTCGCTTGCGGCTTCCTGAAGGGCTAAGCCTTCGCTGGGGGTGAGATAGAGGTCGAGCTCTTTTAGGACGGCAAGGCTTTTGTCGGTATCGGCGCGTTTGACGGCTTCGTCCCATGCGGCGAAGAGTTGACGCTTTCGCTGCTCTTTTTTGTCGGTAAATTTCTGGCGCAGGGCGAGGGCCTTTTCGAAATCGGGGAATTTTTTGATGAAGATTTCTATTTGCGACGCGGCGGTGGACCACTGGTATTGCTCGAGGAGTTTTTCGATGTATGCGACGATTTGATTTATTCGGCCCTGCTCGGAGGCGTCGCGGTAGCTGTCGGCGACCATCTTGAGCTCTTCGGCGAGGATTTTGTATTCGGCTCTGGCGGCGAGGTCGTCAATCATTGCATAAGTTGCCTTGAGGTCCTGGTCATGAAGCTTTTGCATAACGGCGGTGCGAAGACGCTGGTTGTCTGTATCGCGATAGAGGATGGTTTTGGCGGTCGGGCCGAGCTTGACGTTGCGGTCTATCTGTTCAAGCAAATCTTTGCCGGCGGAAATGGTTTCGGTTATCTGGTCGAGCTGCTGCTGGTGGTCGGCAAGGGCTTTGGCAGTTTGACTGAGCAATATCATAATCACAAGTATGCCGACGGCAGCGATGGCGGACAGAAATACGAGGAGGCTGTTTTTGAGCGCGGGAAATGAAGCGGCCAAGACCCATACCGCAATCGCGGCGAGGATGGCGAAGAGAAAATGCCAAAGTGTCGACGGCAGTTTTGCCTTCATAAGCTATACTCCATATATATATACGATACAATCGGCCAAGGGTTTTTGCAAGGGGAACCCGGGCGGCGGCTCTATTTATCAGCTTTTTTCAAATATTTTTCGAGCGAGGGGACCTGTTTTGGAATTTCCTCGACGAGCATACGGGCCATTGTCATCGCACCCTGATGAGTGAAATGCGTGGTGTCGGGCTTGGCGCTGGTGTTCATAAAGGCACAGTCTTTTTCGCCGAGAGATTCATAGAGCCTGACGCTTTTGTCGTGCAGGTCGATTAAGGGGACGTGCTGTTTTTTGGCGACTTTTTTCATAGCGGCGGAGTATTTGTCGATTGACTGCTGAATTTTTCCGTTTGGGCCGAATTTTCGCCGCTCCATAGATGTTACGAGAATCGGCTGGGCAGAGATATTTCGGGAATCTTTTATATATTTGCGAAGGTATTCCTGAAAGTCGGTGTTCGGGTCGGTGGATCTGTCGCCTGTTTTGCCGGGGCAGTCGTTGTGGCCGAACTGAATGAAGATGTAATCAGCTTTGGACAAGAGGACATTGTCCCAAAGACCTTCTTTTATGAAACTTTTGGAGCTTCTGCCGTTGCGGGCGAAATTCTTTATCGTAACTTTGTCGTTAAAAAATTCAGGGAGGACCTGACCCCAGCCCTGCAATTGTTTTTCGGGAGGATAATCAGCTACCGTAGAATCGCCGACTAACGCAATCACAATCGGTTTTAAAGAGTTTGAGTCTATATCAGTTTTGGACATTTTGGCCTCCTGATTGCAGCCGGTGAAACAAAACAACATCGCAAGAAGTAAAGAAGTAAAAATTATTCGTTTTTTCATAATGGAATACCTTTCAATGTAAGTTATAAGCCGGACATTATACTATCAAAAGGTTGTTTTGTTGTCATCTGGAAATCCGAAGGAGGGTTTATGTCTGATTTTTGCAACATCACTGCAAAATTCGCATACTACGTAAGGTTTTCCATTGAAAAAAACAGGGGAGAGAGAGACGGCAAACAGCCCTTTTTAAACGATTAAATTAATATCGCATCAGGCAAAGAAAATGGCATATATTTTGCAGTTATCGTCAGGCAAGGACAGACTGTACTCGCAGGAAGCTCAAAGGAAGAAGTTAAGAGAGGGTGCTAAGATGGATATTACTGCTTTTGAAGCGAGATTGAACGAACTTCTCAATGAGATTTCAGATGTGCCAAGCAGCCAGGGCAAAAAACTACTGCAGCTTGCCCAGAAGATAAAACCTGTGAAACAGGCCGGCCAAAAAATGGAACATCTTGACGACTCATTCGACCATCTGCGGCTGATAATAAAATATATGATTTTCGATGTGGAGGCGACACGTCGGGAAAATTCGTACCTGCGCAAGATGCTCGAAGGCCGAGAAGACTGAAAAAAATGCGGAGAAAATGAATAAAAAACCGCAGAGCCCGGTTTACGCCGGGCTTTTTTTATGCAAATATTTGATTTTTCGACCGTTTAAGGTTATAATTACCCGAAGTCTTAAAGAGAGTTAACAGAAAGCCAGACAGGAAAACGAACCCGGAAAACAGGAGGAGTATAATGTTAAGGCCGTTCATTTTTGCTGTATTGTTAGGCATTTGCCTATCAGTCGTGCAGGTGCAGGCTAAATACTCCGGCGGCAGCGGCGAACCTAATTCCCCATATCAAATTGCCTCCGTTTCCGACTGGAATGATTTGATGTATACATCAGCAGACTGGGATAAAAATTTTATTATGATAGCCGATGTGAATTTGCAGGGTATCCTCCTGACGCCGGTCAGTAATTTTACCGGTGTCTTTGACGGTAATAATCACGTCATTCGCAATGCGGATATAAATAACCCGAGCGGTGATTTTATCGGCCTGTTCGGTATTGTTTTTCCCGGCGGTCAAATCAGCAATTTAGGTGTAGAGAATATCAATATAACCGGAGACTATGCTGTCGGCGGTCTTGTGGGATATAATGTTGGCAACATCACCGCCTGTTACGCCACAGGTTCAGTCAGTGCAAACGGTACCTCTGTCGGCGGACTGGTCGGAGAAAATAATGGCAACATCACCGCCTGTTACGCCACAGATTCAGTCAATGGATATTCCAATGTTGGCGGCTTGGCGGGATATAATTACGGCTATGGCACGGTGGGCACCATCAGTGCCTGTTACGCCACCGGTACGGTCATCGGCACATTAGAATATGTCGGCGGCCTGGTGGGATTTAACGGCGGCACCACCACCATCACCACCTGTTACGCCACGGGCGCGGTCAGCGGGAGCAATTATGTCGGTGGGATGGCAGGATATAACGCCAGCACCGTCACCAACTGTTATTCGACAGGCAATGTGAGCGGAAATGATACTACCGGCGGGCTATGCGGCGAAAATTATTACGGCAGCATTACCAATTGTTATTCGACCGGCAATGTAACCGGAGATTTTTATACCGGCGGGTTGTGCGGAGAAAGTTATAACGGCAGCATCACAGGCTGCTATTCAACCGGCAATGTAAGCGGATATGATATTACCGGCGGGCTGTGCGGAAGCGGAGCGATCTCCAATGATACTATCAGCGGCAGTGTTACTAATTGTTATTCAACCGGCAATATAATCGGAGTGTTATTTACCGGCGGGCTGTGCGGAGACAATACCAGCAAAATCATCAATTGCTATTCGACGAGCAATGTAAGCGGAGAGCATTGCACCGGCGGGCTGTGCGGAGTTAGCGGTTTCAGAGGCAGCGTCAGCAATTGTTATTCGACAGGCATCGTGAGCGGAGATGAACGTGTCGGTGGTTTGTGTGGATACCATTATTCCGGCAGCATCACTGACTGCTATTCGACCGGCAATGTGACAGGAGAAGCCAATTCTACCGGCGGGCTGTGCGGATATAATTACCAGGGAACTTACAATAATAGCTATTTTCTTGATACCGCCGGGCCAGATAACGGATACGGTGAGCCGCTGACAGATGCGCAGATGAAGCAGCAGGCGAGTTTCATAAACTGGGATTTTTCATATAAAGACGGCGACCCTGCTGACTGGTTTATACAAATTGAAGAGTATCCGATTTTGACATGGCAGATATCGCCTGCGGATATCTATACCGACGGCAGGAACAACTTCAGGGATTTTGCCGTTTTTGCGCAGTACTGGATGAGAGAGGATTGCGCGATATATAACTATTACTGCGACTGGGCGGATATGGACTTTGACGGTGATGTCGATATCGATGACCTTATAGAATTTATGAGCTATTGGCTGGAATCAGGAATATATAATTAAAATATTGCCGATTGGTCGCTAATTGGTCCTAAAAAAAGTTGGTATTTATTTATAATGGATTAGCGATTAATTTTTCACGGTTTTGCAGGCGAAAAATACACTTTTTTTCTCTTTTTGACCTCAAAGGAGCCTGGTTTTTTGTCGATAACGCCAACAGGTGTTTCTACAGCAAGAGTTTGCGTCCCATAACGCGCGAACAAATAACCGGCAGAAACATATATAATGAGAATGGCTTTACAGAAAGAGCAACTGTGTTAGAATAGATGAAGGCAAGAAGCGGCGCTGGAGCCGGCATTTAACAAAGAAGGGGTAGCTATGTTTGAACGTTTTACAGATAGAGCAAGAAAAGTAATGGCACTGGCCAACCAGGAAGCGCAGCGATTCAACCACGAATATATCGGGACAGAACATATCCTGCTGGGACTTGTTAAGGAAGGTTCGGGAGTCGGGGCAAATGTTCTGAAAAATCTCGATGTCGATATAAAGAAACTTCGACTGGAAGTTGAAAAGCTCGTAAAGAGCGGGCCTGATATGGTGACTATGGGCAAACTGCCTCATACGCCAAGGGCCAAGAAAGTTATCGAATTCGCAATCGAAGAGGCAAGGTCTCTTAATCATAATTATATTGGCACCGAACATCTGCTGCTGGGACTTCTGCGGGAGACAGAAGGCATCGCGGCACAGGTTCTTATGAATCTGGGTTTGAAACTCGAAGAGGTGCGGCAGGAGGTTTTAAACCTGCTCGGCGCCGGGGTTGAAAACAGTATGCCATCGCTCGATATGAAGATGGACCCGAATCAGACCAAGCAGCAGCAAAAAAGCCGAACACCTGCGCTTGACAGTTTCGGCAGAGACCTGACATCGCTTGCCGTTGAGGGTGAGCTTGACCCGGTCATAGGCAGAAAAACTGAAATTGAAAGACTTATCCAGATACTTTGCAGAAGGACGAAGAACAACCCGGTGCTGATTGGCGAGGCGGGAGTCGGAAAAACGGCAATTGTTGAAGGACTTGCCCAGCTAATCGCCGACAAAAAGGTGCCTGAACTGCTTCGCGACAAGAGAATCGTGTCGCTGGACCTTGCTTTGATGGTGGCCGGCACAAAATACAGAGGACAATTCGAAGAAAGAATCAAGGCGGTTATTAACGAAGTCAAGCGCGCGAAAAATGTCGTGCTTTTTATCGATGAATTACACACGCTTGTCGGTGCCGGCGGGGCGGAAGGCGCTATCGACGCCTCAAATGTTTTGAAGCCCGCTCTTTCCCGCGGCGAGGTGCAGTGCATCGGCGCGACGACGTTCGATGAATACAGAAAATATGTTGAGAAAGACGCAGCTCTGGAACGCCGGTTTCAGACAATTATAGTTGAGCCGCCGAGCAAAGACGAGACGCTGGATATTCTCAAGGGTTTGCGTGACCGTTACGAGGCGCATCACAGGGTAAGCTTCAGCGATGAAGCGCTCGGCCAGGCGGTTGAGCTTTCGAGCAGATATATAACGGGCAGATGCCTGCCTGACAAGGCGATAGACGTTATCGATGAGTCGGGAGCATGCGTGCGTCTGAAAAATATGACCGCTCCGCCTGATATCGCGGAGATAGATAAACGAATCGAACAGATGCAGATGGACAAAGACGAGGCTGTAAGAGGCGCCGACTATGAAAAGGCCGCAGCTCTTCGCGACCAGTGCCAGAAACTGCTGGACGAGAAGTCTGAAGTACAACAGAAGTGGTACGACCAGAACAAGGACAGCACGGGCGTTGTTGATGTCGAGACTATCGCAGAGGTTGTCAGCAAGATGACCGGTGTGCCGCTTACGCGTCTTGAAAAACACGAGACGCAGAGACTAATCGAACTTGAAAGCGAACTGCATAAGAGAGTTGTCAGTCAGGAAGAGGCGGTTGCCGCAGTCGCGAAATCCGTCCGCAGAAGCCGAAGCGGCCTGAAAGACCCGAACCGGCCGATGGGCTCGTTTATATTCATCGGGCCCAGCGGGGTCGGCAAGACTTTACTTGCGAGGGCACTTGCGGAATTTATGTTCGGCGACGAGGACGCTCTGATTCAAATCGATATGAGCGAATATATGGAGAAACACAATGTGAGCCGACTCGTCGGCGCACCTCCGGGATATGTCGGATACGAAGAGGGCGGACAACTGACCGAGCGAATCAGACGCAGGCCGTACGCTGTACTGCTGCTGGATGAAATCGAAAAGGCACATCCTGATGTTTATAATATGCTGCTGCAGATTATGGAAGAGGGCCGATTGACGGACAGTTTCGGAAGACATATCGATTTCAAAAACGTTATTCTGATTATGACAAGCAATATCGGCGCCGACCTTATCAAAAACCAGTCGGGTTTCGGATTTGGCAAGCGCACCGCAGAAGCAAATTACGAGAAGATGAAAGAGATGCTGCAGAAAGAGGTCGAGCGGCACTTCAGGCCGGAGTTTCTTAACAGGCTCGATGATGTTATCGTGTTCCACGCACTGACACGCGAAGACCTCACTACTATTGTAGAGTATGAACTAAAGAAGGTCTTTAAGCGGCTGGTCAAGCAGGGCTACAGGCTCGATATCAGCAACTCGACCAAAGAGTTCCTTATCGAAAAGGGTTATAATCCTGAATTCGGAGCCCGTCCGCTGCGGCGTGCGATAGAAAGATATATCGAAGACTCGCTGAGCGAGAATATACTCAGGGGCGAATTCAAGGGCAAAAACGTCATTAAAATTGACGTGAAGGATGAAGACAGTCTGAAATTCGAGGGTCTGCTGGAAGAAAGACCCAAAGCAGAGCAAGCTCCTGTTGCCGCTACGGGCGAAAAGAAAAATCAGACCGAAGGAACATAGTAAAGCAAAATTAAATATCAAAAATTAAAAATAAAAATTAAGGAAACCCGCACTTAAAAAGTTTTAAGTGCGGGTTTTTTTGTGTTCTACAGTTTTTCGTATTTGATGACGGCGCGGTAGAGACCGTTGATTCTTGAGCCTTCGACAATCAAGGGGGAGTATTTTTCATTTCGCGGCTGGAGCCTTACCATATTGTCAGCTTCAAAGAAGATTCGTTTGAATGTTGTTTCGTGAGGTGTTGCCAGCCTGACGAAACAATCGTCGCCGCTGCGTACTTCAATCGCGGGTGAAAAAATTACGATATCACCCTGCTCAAACTTCGGTTCCATCGAATCGCCGATAACCCTTACTCCGAAAGCCTGCGGGTCGTCAATGTCCGGGCATCGCACATAATCATCGGCAAAACCGGCAGGGTACTGGAGGTCGTCAAAATCGACAGGATAACCGGCGGCGACACGATTTATAATCGGTATCAATCTGCCGGGCTCGGTTTTGGAAATATTTTTGTCCGTCTGTGACTGGATTTTGGCGAGGATGTCGTTGAGTTCGGAACCTTTGACTTTTTTGTCTTTCAAATCCTGCACCAATTTCCGCCAACGCTGGTTCTCGGATTCATAGGCTTCGAACTGCTGGCGAACATCGGTGGGAGTCCTGTCGAGATTGGCGGCGCGGCGAAGCGTACCGGCTGGAAATTTCAAAACATCTTCAAGCGAACGCAGCAGTTTGTCACTGGGCGGATTTTTTACCTTGCCCGTTTCAATCGTGGAAAGATAAGGTTTTGAAAAACCTATTTTTGCACTTACTTCGTCAAGCGTTATGTCCAGCTCGTGCCGTCTTTTTCGAATCATCTGTCCTAATGACATAATTATTTCCTTAAAACATTAATGGGTAAATCTGTTCTATAATTATATAACTTAGCTTAATTATTTACAAGATTTTTTATTTTTCAAGAGAATTTTTGCATAAAAATGAGGATTTTTTAGTGTTTTTGCGGGTTTTTTAGTCGCTTGTATCGAGAATGCTCATAAAGGCTTTTTGCGGAATCTGCACGCTGCCGATGTTTTTCATTCGTTTTTTGCCTTCCTTCTGCCTTTTAAGCACTTTCATTTTGCGAGTAACGTCGCCGCCGTAGAGTTTTGCGGTTACGTCCTTCCTGAAGGCCTTTATGGATTCGCGAGCGATAATTTTTCCACCGATGGCGGCCTGCAGAGGTATCTCAAACTGATGGCGGGGGATTGCCTTTCGCAGTTTCAGCAGCAGTTTTCTGCCGCGAGCTTCAGCGTTTGAACGATGCACTATAAGACTTAAGGCATCGACAGGATCTTTGTTGATGAGGATTTCGATTCTGACAAGGTCTGCCACTTCAAAGCCGATAAGCTCATAGTCCATCGTAGCGTAACCTCTGCTTATACCTTTGAGCTGGTCGTAGAAGTCATAGACAATTTCGGCAAGCGGAGCGCGAAATTCCATCATTACGCGAGTAATACTTATATAATCGGTCTTTAAGAGCACACATCTTCGCTGCTCGGCAAGCTGCATAATCCCGCCGATACTGTCTTTGGGCGTTATGATTTCCAGTTTTACTATCGGTTCGCGCAGCTCCTCTATATTTGTCGGGTCGGGAAGCTGACTTGGCGAATCAACTTTCAAAACTTCATTATCTGTCGTTAGAACTTCGTAAGTTACCGTTGGAGCGGTCTGCACGACTTCAATATCGTTTTCACGTTCAAGCCGTTCCTGAATAATCTCCATATGGAGCATCCCGAGAAAGCCGCAGCGGAAACCAAAGCCGAGCGCGGGACTGTTCTGCGGGAAGAATGAGAAACTAGCGTCATTGAGCGAAAGCTTTTCAAACGCAGAGCGAAGCTGAGTATATTCGGTATTATTGCCGGGATAAAAATCGCTGAAGACCATCTGCTGGGGCTTTTTGTAGCCGTGCAAAGGCGTTTCGGCAGGGTCGGTGAACAGAGTGATAGTGTCGCCTATTGTAACGTCCGACAGAGTTCTAATATTGGCGATAACGTAACCGACTTCGCCGGCGCTGAGAGAATCTGTTTTTTTCATTACCGGCGTAAACTTGCCAAGCTCGGAAATCTGATAACTTCTGCCGGCGCCCATCATTTTGATTTTCTGGCCGGACTGAAGAGTTCCTGAAAAAACTCTGACATAACAAATAACGCCTCTGTAATCGTCGAAATGACTGTCGAAAATCAGAGCCTTGATGTGCGGGTCGTCGTCCTGTTTCGGGGGCGGCATAAGCGTAACAATCGCATCGAGCAGTTCATCGACGCCTTTGCCGCTTTTTGCACTGATGTAAAAACATTGGTTTTTATTTATGCCAAGGGTGTGCTCTATTTCCTCAGCGACAATCTGCGGCTGAGCGGCGGGCAGGTCAACTTTGTTGATGACCGGAATAATTTCAAGGTTGCAATCGATGGCCATATACGCGTTTGCGAGAGTTTGCGCTTCGACGCCCTGGGTGGCATCGACGACGAGAATCGCGCCTTCGCAGGCGGTCATCGAACGTGAAACTTCATAATGAAAATCGACGTGGCCGGGCGTGTCGATGAGGTTGAGCATATAATCTTTACCTTCATGATGATAGTTCATCATAACGGCTGAGGCCTTGACAGTAATTCCGCGCTCGCGCTCAATGTCCATAGTGTCGAGCATCTGGTCCTTGAATTCCCGCTGGCTGACAGTGCCGGTCATTAGCAGGAGCCTGTCGGCCAAAGTGCTTTTACCGTGGTCGATATGAGCAATAATACAAAAATTTCGTATATTGTTTATATCCATTTGTCGTTTTCGTTAAATTTATAATCCAACATTATAACGACTTTGTTACTTTAAGGCAAATTTTCTCACTTTTTAATATCATAAAACCGTTTTTATATTATCGGGCGCAAATTTTGTTTCATTACCCTTGTTTTTCAGCCGATATAACTACTGCAAAGAGTACGTATTTAAATTGGCGAGAAAGAACCTTCTAACATCCGACACACACCACCTCGCAGAAAGGGCAAGAAGACAAAATGACTTTTGCATTGTTCATAAATAGAATTCTCTGGCGACTTTCTGGTTTGTTTGCTTTATTTATAGCACCAATTTGCTTTATCTCGGTACCTGCTATCGCGATAATTGATTTACTAACTTTCGGATTCCTACTTAAAGTATGTAATCTTATCTGGATTGTTCTTTTTCTTGGACCATTACTATGTCTGTCTCGGTTGTGGGAACTAGTGCCATTATTAAGATTACCTATTGCAATTATCGGTGTTCCTCTGGCGGCATTAGCTGATTCCTATATAGGCGTTCTTCCATCGTTGATGCCAATGTGGAATTACGGCAGTAAAATTCCCGATATGCTCCTATGTGAAAGTTGGCCTTTTACTTGGGAATGTCTACTGTTCGAGATGGGTAAGCTGCCACATTGCAGCAACAAGTTTTATAATCTGAAGACTGTATTGTCAGAGTATAATAGATATGGGGGTCGACTACGCATGAAAACGCAGTTAAACAAACAATTTGAGAACTACCTTGATAATATTGAACTTAAGCCCAGATTTCCTGAGTGGTTTTTCCGGTATCTCATTGGGGACATTCCTAATGTTGTAGGAACTGGTATAGTTTTTTACTTTCTATGTAAAGTTCACTGGGCATTAGCTATTCTTGCCGTTATTCCTGCAAGTTTTTTAATTGGTGTAATAACTTCACGTGTGTTTTTCCCAAGCTTATGGAAAGAAAATAAGTTTGAGAAAACTAACGACGGTCACTTAATAAAACTCGGCGAATAATTATGACTTATTTTACGCCTGTAATTGATAAATATTTTGCTTATTGGCTGATACATTCAACATGGAACACAGACCAAGACATTGAGGTCAACTTCTGGCGTTTTATAATTGCTCTAAATCGCTATAGCGTTGACTTCTACGAGCAGATAAAGATTCAGGCTGGGTTCTAAAATGAAGGTTTTTCATGCGATGTATAAAATAGGAATTGGCAGGAAAGATATTTTTTAGAACTGGAGAAATCTCATGGCAGATTCGAATAAAATTAAAAAATATATTCAAAAGATTCAACCTGAGATAGCTTACTGCACTACTTGTCAAGCGTATGATGGTGGAGAAATTATATGGGTATTAGGTCAAAAAACTGACTTGGAAGATTTATTTAACGAATACGAGGTTCCCGAAGCATTACGAGACATGGTTGCTGACGGACTTTGTTGTAATAACTGTGGGGTAAATTTGTCAAGAGAAGCTGATGTCGGCTTGAAAACCCAAGAGCAACGAGAAATCGACAAAAAGTGGGAATTTTGGCATAAGAATTATGACCCCAGAATAGATGAATTTCAAGAATTTCTGAGCAAGTATCCATATTTGGGTCTATCACATAAAATTGGCCAAGAAATACAGTCAAAAATTTCTGGATTTTCTAAAACGAATATTGCAGATAAGGACTGGTGGAGAGCAAGAAAACCAAAAAGCAGTAAAAAATTAACTTCTAACAAGATGTACCCGCCGGATTTCCCACGATCCGAAGGAAGATTCAATCATTATGGACAACGCGTTTTTTATTTGGCTTCTACTCAGGAAGCAGCATTGAGCGAAACGCTAGAAGAAGGTGATTGCTTTGCCTGGGTCCAAAAATTTCACATTAAAAAAGCTGACAATTTACTGGATCTTGCCCCATTCTTTCAAGATGAGATAAATATACCTATTATTATGTTGGGTTTAAATGCAAAACTCTTTAAGTCCCAAGTGGACAAGAGTTGTCCTTGGAAGCCTCAATATTTTATCACTCGATTCCTCTCCGATTGTGCAAAAGAGCAAGGCTATAAGGGGATAGTTTTTAACAGCCCAAAACATTATGATGAAAATCTCGTCCTATTTGATTGGGAAAAGGATAATATCATTCATGTAGATGAACCTAAAATTGCTCGATTCAATAGGCAGGAATATTTGAAAAACGAAGAAATAGAATTTTGATTTTTCACCGCCAAGTAAAAAACAGTGTAAATCAGTGTTAATCCGTGTCTGAAAAATAAAAATAAGAAAATTCTCTGTGTCCTGTGGCCGAATTTTAATCGGGCTGGGCGAAATCGCACAAGACGCTATCTGCTATCGGCAGGGCACCGGCGGTCAGACTGAGGTTATCATTTTTTAACTGCAAAAGTTTTAATTTCAGATTTTTTTCTATCGAGTCTTTAAAAAGTTCGAAAATATCGAAACCTGTCTTCTTTTTGTATTCTGTCAGGTTTATCCCCTTAATCAAACGCAAGCCAAGCACCGCGGCCTGAGAGGCCTTTTCGACAGGACTTATCTTAATACGTTCTGAAACAGGATTTTTATCATTTTCGATACATCCCGTTAGAGACAATAAATCTTTGTAGCCAGACGGCACCGAAGGTTGTTTTGTCTCTAACGGGATACATCCAACATATTTATCGATGTCGCTGATATTTTCAGTTCTCCAATTAGGGATATAACTTGCGCCGGCAGGGCCGATTCCAATGTAAAAATCATTTTTCCAGTATATCAGATTGTGCCTGCACTGAAAGCCCGGCTTTGCGAAATTTGAGATTTCGTAGTGTTCAAAACCTGCAGCAGCGAGAAATTCAATTGCAGTTTCATACATTTTCCTGTCAAGTTCCTCGCTCACAGTTTTTATTTTGCCAGCGAACATAGTTTTTTCCAGCGGCGTGTTTTTTTCATAAGTCAGACTATACGCGCTTATATGTGTAACACCTGTTTCTATAGCCTTTTTCAAATTCTGCCGCCAGGTTCGCAGGGTTGAGCCGGGGATTGCGAAAATCAAATCAAGACTGATATTTGCAAAACCGGCCTGTTTTACTGTATTTATTATTTTATCAATTCTTTCAACGCTGTATTTTCTGCCGAGAAAATCGAGTTCCTTCTGCACAAATGATTGCACGCCGATTGAAATGCGATTGACACCAAGCGATTTGAGGCCGGTCAGTAAATTTTCGTTAGCGTCGGCAGGATTAATTTCAACTGTAAACTCTTCGGCATTGCCTGTCAGTTTGACAATCTCCGAAAGAAAGCCGCAGAGCATTTGAGCGCCGATGGAAGCGGGGCTGCCGCCGCCGATATACAAAGTATTAACCGGTTTTTGAAAAGAAGATTTTTTTAACTCTGCATTTTCAGCGTCTAAGAGTTTTCCAACATTATACTCCTGCGGCGGTTTTGAGTAAAAGCCGCAGTATGTGCATTTAGTTTTGCAAAAAGGAATATGAATATAAACGGATTTTGGCAAATTTTTCTTGACCATAATATCTATCAACTAAAAAGGCGGCAATAAAAGGCCGCCTTTTTACGGGTGAGTGACGGGGTTTGAACCCGCGACCCCTAGAACCACAATCTAGTGCTCTGCCAGCTGAGCTACACCCACCATTAACCTCTAACCCCCGGCAAAGCCAGGGGTTAGAAGAAAATATTTAATTTTTAACTACTGCCTGGGCCGCTGCAAGTCTTGCAATCGGCACTCTGAAAGGCGAGCATGATACATAATCCATACCAACTTTGTGGCAAAATTCAATACTTGCCGGTTCGCCGCCGTGTTCGCCGCAAATTCCGACTTCGAGGTTCTTGCGGGTCTTTCTTCCGCGTTCGATACCGATTTTAATCAGTTCGCCGACGCCGGTCTGGTCGATACTCTGGAACGGGTCGCCGGGCAGAATTTTCTTGTTGATATAATCCGGCACGAAACCGCCGATATCGTCACGCGAGAAGCCGAAAGTCATCTGTGTCAGGTCGTTTGTGCCGTAAGAGAAAAATTCAGCGACTTTGGCAATTTCACCTGCGACAAGAGCGGCTCTTGGAATCTCAATCATTGTGCCGAACATATAGCGAATCTTTTTAACGCCTGTCTTTTTGCAGACTTCAGCGTAAACTTCATTAACAATCTGCTGCTGGAATTCGATTTCCTTTACATCGCAGACGACTGGTATCATAATTTCCGGATACGGTTTTTTGCCGGCCTTTGACAATTCGGCGGCTGATTCGAAAATAGCCTTTATCTGCATTCTGCTTACTTCCGGATAGGTGATGCCGAGCCTTACGCCGCGGTGTCCCATCATCGGGTTCGATTCGTGCAGAGAATCGGCACGCTTATTAAACTCATCAGCGTTGATGTTCAATTCTTTAGCGAGAGCTGCACGTTTCTGAGCATCCTGAGGAACGAACTCATGCAGAGGCGGGTCAAGCAGTCTAATCACGACCGGCATATTATCCATCGCTTCGAGCGTAGCCTTTATATCCTTCTTAACGAAAGGATAAAGCTGGTCAAGAGCTTTTTGTCTTTCGGCTAACGTATTGCTCATAATCATTTTACGGAGCAGGAACAAAGGCTGGTCTGCGCCTTTGCCATAGAACATATGTTCTGTTCTGAAAAGACCGATACCTTCTGCGCCGAACTGTTTTGCGTTCATCGCATCAGCAGGCGTTTCAGCGTTTGTACGAATACCAAGTTTGCGAATCTTATCGCAGATTTTCAGGAAATCATTAAGCTCTTTGTTTTCCTTTGAAGCATCCATCATTGGAAGCTTACCTTCGTAGAAGACGCCTTTTGTGCCGTTAAGCGTAATCCAGTCGCCTTCGTTCATAACTTTGCCGCCAACGTGAAGCTGCTTTTTAGCGTAATCAACTTCAATAGCGCCGCAGCCGACGATACAGCATTTGCCCCAGCCGCGAGCGACTAAAGCAGCGTGACTTGTCATACCGCCGCGAGCGGTCAGAATAGCCTGTGCAGCACGCATCCCTTCGACGTCTTCCGGATTTGTTTCTTCACGAACGAGAATAACGTCCTTGCCCTGTTTTTTCCATTCAACTGCATCGACAGCATTGAAAACGATTTGGCCGCATGCGCCGCCGGGACCTGCCGGCAGACCTTTTGCAAGAGCCTTGTGGTCTTTTTCCGTGATTGGGTCGATAATCGGGTGTAAAAGCTCGTCAAGCTGTGAAGGCGTTACACGCATAACTGCCATTTCGGGCGTAATGAGTTTTTCCTTCAGCATATCGACAGCCATTCTGACTGCGGCCGGGCCGTTGCGCTTGCCGACTCGGCACTGGAGCATAAACAGCCTGTTATTTTCGATTGTGAACTCGATATCGAGCATATCACGATAATGCTTTTCGAGTCTTTTCTGGATAGCGTTTAATTCCTTGTAGGCTTTCGGCATTTTCTTTTCGAGCGAAACTTCTGTTTTATTGTGTTCGCTCTTTGAAGATTCGTTTACCGGCCCCGGTGTTCTGGTGCCCGCGACGACGTCTTCGCCCTGTGCGTTGATGAGATATTCGCCGTAGAATTTGTTTTCGCCGTTGCCCGGGTTACGAGTGAAAGCCACGCCTGTTGCGCTTGTTTCGCCTAAATTACCGAAAACCATCGACTGGACGTTAACCGCTGTGCCCCATTCATCTGGAATATTTTCGATTCTTCTGTACGAGATGGCTCTTTTGCCGTTCCACGATGAGAATACAGCGTCGATGCCGCCCCAAAGCTGCTTATTGGCGTCATCGGGAAATTCCTTTTTAAGAACTTCCTTAATCTTTGCCTTGAATTTTGTGCAGAGACCTTTCAGGTCTTCGGCGGTCATTTCGGTATCTGTTGTATAGCCTTTCTGCTTCTTGAGCTGGTCCATTATCCTGTCGAGCTGTTTACGAATGCCCATATCATCGGCAGGCTCGATACCGGCGGCTTTTTCCATAACGACATCGCTGTACATCATCATCAATCTGCGGTATGCGTCATAGACGAATCTTTCGTCGCCGCTGAGAGCTACAAGACCGGGAATAGTTTTTTCAGTAAGGCCGACATTAAGAACGGTTTCCATCATACCGGGCATACTGCTTCGAGCGCCGCTGCGGACGGAAACGAGCAGAGGATTTTTGGCGTCGCCGAATTTTTTGCCCATTATCTGCTCGACTCCGGCCATTGCTTTTTCGACATCGGCCTTAATAGTCGCGGGATATTTCTTTTTATTCTGATAAAAATAAGTGCAGACCTCTGTCGTGATAGTGAAGCCCGGAGGTACGGGTACGCCGAGACTTGCCATTTCGGCAAGATTCGCTCCCTTGCCGCCGAGGAGTTCCTTCATTTTCGCGTTGCCTTCGGCTTTACCGCCGCCAAAGAAGTAAACCATTTTCTTAATCTTAGCCATCTCTGTAAATCTCCTTAAATAGTTAAAGTAGCCCTATAAAGGCTGTTAAACAAAATTGCACCGTAGAAACAAATTGAGGCGCATAAGTATAGGAAGACAGCTAATGTCTGTCAACCATTTTCAGTATTTAAGAAGGGTCAAAAAAACCAAAGCAAAGAAGTATTATTTTGTCCTTTTAATGGCTTGACTGAGATACATATATGTACATAATCACTGTGATAATAGTCCAAAAAGGCAAAATGAAGCATAATAGAACGCCATTATTTGTTTTAATACTGCCGGCTTTATTGTTATCAGGCTGCGCTCCTGCTAGGCGTGCTGTTCCTGAACATTTGGTTTCCAGTGCGACAATAGCTGGGATGCCGAAAAATATCAGGGCCTTTGAAGATGATTTCAAGCCGGATATTAAGCAAAACCCCGCGGATTCCAACGGATGCAGTTTTTTAGCCCTTTCCGGAGGCGGAGCTAATGGAGCTTTTGGCGCCGGCGTTTTATGCGGCTGGACCCAGACAGGAAAAAGACCGCAGTTCAAGGTCGTTACCGGAATAAGCACAGGAGCTTTAATCGCGCCGCTGGCTTTTATCGGGCCGCAGTGCGATGACGAGTTAAAACAAATTTATACCACAATTAAGTCAAAAGATATTTTTAATATTAACGGCCTGTTAGGTGTGCTGGAGATTTTATGGAATGAGTCGTACGCTGACACGAAGCCTTTGTCTGAATTAATAGAGAAAGTCCTTACGCAGGACAAACTTGAGACAATCGCCGCCGAATATGCCAAAGGCCGGCGGCTGTATGTCGGCACAACTTATCTGGATGCGCAGCGTTTTATAATATGGGATATGGGTGCGATTGCAGCCAGTAAAAATCCGAAAGCGCCCGCATTGTTCAGAAAAGTACTGCTTGCTTCAGCGGCGTATCCGGGAGTTTTCTCGCCGGTTTGTTTCGACGTTGAAGCCGAAGGCGGACAGTACGATGAACTGCATGTCGACGGTGGAGTGGTAACTGGCGTGTTCTGCTATTTCAGACCTTTTGCCGAGACGGGGCAGGTATTAAATAAACCCTGTGGTATTTATGTCATTAAAAATGGAATAACCGCCGCTGAATATAAGCAGGTGGATAGAAACGCCCTGAAGATATTGAATCGTTCCTTTTTTACACTGATGAAAATGCAGACCTGGACGGATTTATCCCGGATATATTGGCTAGCCAGGAGAGATAATGCTGAATTCGGGTATATGTGTATTCCGTGTGATTATGAGCCTCAAAGCAAAAAGATGTTTGACCAGAAGGAGATGAAAAGACTTTTCGATATGGGCTTCGAGATGGGCAAGGCCGGCGATAAGTGGCAAAAGACACTGACTCTTGATTAGTATTTTGTCAAACCTTGTCATCTGCCCCGATAGCGAGTTTTTTGGCTTTCTTTAAACTAAGCAGGCCGCTGTAAACCGTAATGAAAAGCGTTACTAAATAAGTGATGGTGGTAAACCAGTAGCCCCATAAATCCGTCTGGACGTGGGCCATTTTGACAACAACTGTGCCGACGGCGAAAGCCTGGACGGACATCTTAAGTTTTCCGCTTAGAGTGGCGGGGAATTTTATCCCTTTTGCCTCGCACCACTGCCGCAGGATTGTAACGCCAGCTTCTCTTGCGATAAGTATTCCGGCAAAGCCCCATTGAATAAGGGCATTTTGAACTTTTGTGAATTCGAAAAGTTTCGGCTGGCCGATGAGGGCAAAGACAACGAATGAGCCGCAGATTAAAACTTTGTCGGCAAGCGGGTCAACAATTCTGCCGAATTTGCTTGCGACATTTAATTTTCTGGCGGCCAGGCCGTCAAACATATCGGTCAAACCAGCAATGACAAAAATCACAAAGGCAAGATCAAGATAACTTGGGAATGACATATCCCTGTCGGCAGGCAGTCTCGGTTCGAGGAAAATCATCACCAAAAAAACGATCGCCAGCACAAGTCTGCTGCCTGTCAGGATGTTTGGTATTTGCTTTAGCATATGCAAAAAGATATAGAATACGGAAAGAAAAATCAAATCTTTTCCACAAGCAAATCATAGTCTTTGGAACCTGTAATCTTTGTCTTTATAAAGCTGCCGGGCGGGTCGGTACAGTTATCGACGAGGCAAGTACTGTCAATATGGGGGGCTTGGCCATAGAATCGGCCGACAGCCTGTCCATCTGAACAATTTTCGTCAATCAGACATTCAATAACCTGACCCTGACGGTCTTTATTTTTCTCAAATGCTATCTGCTGCTGAACAAACATAAGCTGTTCTTGTCTGTCTTCCTTGATGTCGTGAGGTATCCGACCGGGAAGTTCGGCGGCCTTTGTGCCTTGTTCAGGCCAGAAGGAAAAACAGCCTAATGCGTCAAAACGAACCTGTTTTATAAAATCTAAAAGTTCATCGAATTGGCGGTCGGACTCGCCGGGGAAGCCGACAATTACAGTTGTCCGCAGCACAACATCAGGAATATTTTTACGGATTTTCTCGATAAGAGCGGCAATTTTCTCGTGCGTATCGGGCCGATGCATCGCCTTGAGTATTTCGTTGTTAATATGCTGAATCGGCATATCTATATAATGTGTAATTTTTTTGCTTTGAGCGATTGTTTCTATGAGCTGGTCCGTGATGCCTGAAGGATTAAGGTACATCGGCCTAATCCATTTGAGCTTTTCAATTTTTTCAAGTTCGCTGATGATTTTCACAAGTCCGTCTTTTTCGCCGAGGTCTTTTCCCCAGTTTGCGCTGTCTTGGGCTATTATGGATAATTCCACCACGCCTGCGTCGGCGAGCTGATTTGCTTCGGTGATAATATCATTCAGCGGTTTACTTCTGAATTTTCCTTTTATCGCAGGAATCGTGCAAAATGAGCAGGTCCTGTCGCAGCCTTCGCTTATTCTCAGATATGCCCAGTGCGAGGAATTTATTAAGAGCCTGTCAGCGTCATTTTGTGTTTTATCCACCCAATCAGCGGGACTTTCATAAAATTTTGCGCCAGACTCGCTGAAAAGATTTTTAATAACATTTGCGATATTGTCTCTTGCTCCAAGGCAGACGACGGCGTCGATTTTCGGAAATTGCTCAAGGAGTTTTTCCTTTAATCTCTCCGGCAGGCAGCCTGCGACGATGACCTTTTTGATTTTTCCTTTGCGTTTTTTGGCAAGAGTCTGATTTATGACTTCAGTCGCCTCGTCAATAGCCGGTTTTATGAATCCGCAGGTATTGATTACCACAACATCGGCGCTATCGGTGTCATAGTCGATTACAAACCCCGCCTCGGCAATGAGCGCAAGCATCTTTTCCGAATCGACGACGTTTTTCGGACAGCCCAGAGCGATAAAGCCAACTGTAACAGGTTTCTGATTATTTTTATTTATTGTAGACACAATCAGATTTCTTTCTTAATAAAGAACATATTATATTTATTCGCGTATAAAAAGCCATGAATGAATTTCAGACAGCAAAAAAGAAAAGGTTTATAAAGCAGGTATTAACGGCCGTCATCTTTCCGGTAGTTATTATCGGCGGGTGGTTTTATCCTGTGCTGGGTTATTTTATCCCGATTTGTATGGTTGCCGGCATATCGATAGCGTTTTATCGCGGACGGAAATGGTGCGATTGGTATTGTCCGAGAGGCAGCTTTTTTGATACCGCGGTAAAGGCCATAAGTCCGAATAAGGAAATACCGGCGTTTTTCAAGAGTCTGCCGACCAGAATAATAATGCTGATAATTCTTATGACGGTTATGACGGTTCAGATAATCAGGGTTTGGCCGGACCCGTATAAAATCGGAATGGTTTTCGTTGTTCTGCTTACTGTTACCACAAGCATAGCTGTTATTTTGGCTATTATTTATCATCCGAGGGTATGGTGCTGTTTTTGTCCGATTGGTTCGATATCAAACTGGGTTGGCAAAGGGAAAAAACCGTTAAAAATAGATTCACCCCTTTGTATCGAATGCCAGCGCTGCCATAAAGTCTGCCCAATTCAGGTATCAGCTTATAAATTCAAGGGCCAGGGCATAGAAAAAGTGATGGATGGCGACTGCCTTAAATGCGGCCTTTGCACCGCCGCCTGCCCAAAGAAAGCACTGAGCCTATAAAAAGGTTATATCTTTTTATAAGCGATAGTAAAAACGTTTCTTTTTTCTCTCAGATACTTTCTTTCATAGTTTGTGCCGACAAGTTCATTGCTTTGTGCGCCGGCGGGTTTGACAAATTCAACCTGTTTCAGCTCTTTTGCGAAGCCGTTAAGCACATCCTGCATCCACTGAAAATATTCCGCGTGGTCTGTAGCGATATTAATCAGGCCGTTTTTTTTCAGGCATCGAATCATTTGTGCGACATTTTTTGCAGAGACAAATCTTCTTCTGTGATGAGACCTTTTCGGCCAGGGGTCCGGAAAATAGATGTGAAAACAATTAACGGAATTGTCGCCGATGCGCTCTGATAAAAAAAGAGCAGCCTCGGTTCGTATGATACGCACGTTCCCCTCGCCTCTCCTTCCTATTCTATCTACGATGAATTTATAGAATTTGTTCGCCCATTCGATGCCAAGAAAATTTATCTGCGGAAAGGCCAGGGCCTGATTAACCAGAAAAGTGCCTTTGCCGGAACCGATTTCGATATGCAATGGAGCGGAACGTCCGAAAACATCCGAAAAATCGGTTTTGCCCGATATTTCTTCCTCTCGCAGGGCGATATCAGGGTATTCTTTTAAGGTTTTTTTAGCCATTAGGGAATCATTTTTTTAATTTTTAGGACTTCTTTCGACAGGCTGATTTTTTACGACAAAACCATATTAAGTCAAGTTTTAAAAAAAACGATACATATTTTGTGGAACTGTCAGACCAGTAGTTTCGTACAAAGTAAGAAAGGAAATATTTATTCGGACCTAAAAATGATAAGGCCAATAAAATTACGACGGAAGCGAATACTGATTGACATAGACACACAGAAGGACTTTATGGTTGCCTGTGGGTCTTCCTGTATAAAGAATCACCGCAGAGTACTGATGAACATCAGAAGGATATATGCGTGGGCAAGAATAAAGCATATCAGAGTGGTTTCAACCTCGCTATGCAAACCGGGCAGAAACGGCGACAACCTCTGCATTATCGGCACCGACGGCCAGAAAAAAGTTTCATATACTCTCCGCAACAAAAGATTTATTTTTGAAGCCGACAACTCCACAGATTTGGCCAGAGACCTGTTTCTCCACTTTGACCAGATAATATTGAAAAAGAGATGTGAAAATCCGTTCGATGAGCCAAGAGCGGAAAGACTGCTGACGGAGCTGAAAGCCGATGAATATGTTATAATCGGCGCATTGGGCGAAGGAGCGGTAATGGCAACAGTTCTGGGCCTTTTGCAAAGAGGAAAAAGAGTGGTTGTTCTTACCGATGCGATAGGTATACTCGACAGGCATGCGGCGGATATCGCATTTCGAAAAATGAAAGCAAAAGGAGCGATTCTGTCAGAGACAAAAAATATAGCCGGCGCAAGTCATCTCCATACTACAGGTGTTTGCAATTGCAAACTTTGCAAAGCCTCTGAAAAAGAAGAAAAAATCAAGGCACACGCCAGCGCATAAAAAACGCAAAATTCTATTTTTCAACTTCTATTATTACCCGCTTAATATTAGACATTTCTACTCTTATATCACAGTTCCAGCCTGTCATGCTGGCAGGAAAGAGAGTTTAATCTGCAATTTTGCCAGAAAGGTAAAAAGGGGGATATTTTTATAAGTTCTTTATAGATATAGCGTTAATGACAACTGGATAGTGGCTAAAAATGATGGCACATAATTTGCTTATTTACAAGCATATATGAAGCAGAGACTCTATGACTATAGATAGTATAAAGGTACTTATTAACGGTTCGGATTGGGCCTGGCCGGATGCGGTCAGGCGGATTTTCAAAGACCGCTCTGTTGAGCTGCTGATAGTAAAGCGGGCCGATGAGACTTTAAACGTTTTGCAGCAGAGGCGAATTCATACGGCTATTGTGGATATGGATTCTAAAATATTAAACGGGCTTAGTATGATAAAAGTTATACGCAGCAGTTTTCCGCTGCTGCCGTGTATCCTGCTGGCTGACAGCGCGGAAGAAAAATTACTTTCGACAGCGCTTGAGCTTGATGTGTTCAGTGTGATGAATAAGCCTGTGGATATACCGCTGCTTCAGAATCAGCTTAACAGGCTTTTTGTAAAAAGATATAACAGTAATTTATTTAATAGTTGAAAGGAATTAGGAATGAAAATCAGACCATTGGCCGACAAGGTGCTTGTCGAACGCATCGAGGCTGAGAACAAAACTGCCGGCGGAATCGTCCTGCCGGATACGGCAAAGGAAAAGCCGCTTAGGGGCAAAATCATCAGCGTTGGTGAGGGGAAACTGCTCGAAGACGGCTCGAGAAGCCAGATGCAGGTTAAAAAGGGAGACGAGGTGCTCTTTACCAGTTATGCCGGAACGGAAGTAAAACTCGACGGCAAAGAGTATATGATTATGGACGAAACAGATATTATGGCAGTAATTGAGAAATAGGAGATTATAAAAATGGCAGCAAAAAAGATTGCTTACAATACCGAAGCCCGCGAGGCGATTCGTCAGGGTATAAAGAAACTTGCCCAGGCGGTAAAAGTTACGCTGGGGCCTTGTGGAAGAAATGTTGTTCTTGAAAAATCATTCGGCTCGCCGACCGTTACAAAAGACGGCGTTTCCGTAGCAAAGGAAATCGAGCTTGAAGATTCTTATGAAAATATGGGCGCTCAAATGGTGAAAGAAGTCGCCAGTAAGACAAGCACTGTCGCAGGCGACGGCACAACCACCGCGACGATTCTTGCTGAATCCATTTTCGAGGAAGGCTTGAAAAATATCACCGCAGGCGCAAATCCGATGCAGGTAAAACGCGGCATAGATATGGCAGTTGAGAAAATCGTCGACGAGCTAAAGAAAATGAGCACAAAAATCGAATCGAGCAAACAAATCGAACAGGTGGCAACCTGCTCAGCAAACCAGGACGCTGAAATCGGCAGGACAATGGCTCAGGCAATGGATAAAGTCGGCAAAGACGGCGTTATCACCGTCGAAGAAGGTCAGAGCCTTGAAACCGTTGTCGAACTTGTCGAAGGTATGCAGTTTGACAAAGGTTTCATCAGCCCGCACTTTATCAACAATTACGAGGATATGACCTGCGTACTTGAAAAACCTTATATTCTCATTCATGAAAAGAAAATCAGCTCCATTAAATCGCTCGTTCCAGTACTCGAAAAGGTCGCTAAAGCCGGCAGACCTCTGCTTATCATCGCTGAGGACCTCGAAGGCGAAGCGCTTGCGACATTGGTAGTGAACAAGATTCGCGGCGTACTGCAGTGTGCCGCGGTAAAGGCTCCGGGATTCGGCGACAGACGTAAGGCAATGCTTGATGATATCGGCATTCTGACCGGTGGTGAGCCTGTGTTTGAAGACCTCGGCGTGCAGCTTGAAAAAGTTGAACTGTCTCAGCTCGGCCAGGCAAAGCGCATTACAATCGATAAGGACAACACGACAATAGTCGAAGGCGCAGGCACAACAGCGGCGATAAAAGGACGCATCGAGCAGATTAAAAGAGAAATCGAGTCCACTACGAGCGATTATGATATTGAAAAACTTCAGGAAAGACTGGCAAAACTTTCAGGCGGAGTTGCACAGATTAACGTAGGCGCTGCTACCGAAGCGGAAATGAAAGAGAAAAAAGCCCGCGTTGAGGACGCACTTCACGCTTGTAGAGCGGCTGTCGAGGAAGGTATTCTGCCGGGCGGCGGAGTCGCTATGCTGCGGACTCTCAAGGCTCTCGACAAGATAAAGGCAAAGGACGACGAGAAAATCGGCGTTGACATCGTAAAAAGAGCGATTATCGCTCCTATTAAGCAGATTGCCACAAACGCAGGGCTCGACGGCTCAATCGTGGCTCAAAAGGTTATGGAAAACGACGATGTAAACTTTGGCTATGATGCGTTAAGAAAAGAATACGGCAATATGATTGAATTCGGCGTTATCGTTCCGACAAAAGTCGAACGCATTGCTCTGCAAAACGGAGCTTCAATCGCTTCACTGCTGCTGACAACTGATGCCATTGTAAGTGAAATTCCCGAAAAGAAGGAAGCTCCTCAAATGCCACAGCATGGCGGCGGAATGTACTAAAAAAAGTTAAAAGTGAAAAGTTAAAAGTGAAAAGTACGGACTCCCGCACCTGAATTGTTCAGGTGCGGGAGGTTATTTATGCTTTTTAATTTTTATTCAAATTCGTTTAATCAGGTCTCGAAAGGCTTTGCAAAGGGGCTTTTTGTTGTAGGGCTTCTACTAATAGGCTTTGGCATACTGGTCTGGATATTCAGGCAGGTGCTGGCCGTAATTGCTGCTGCGATTTTTATAGTCGTAGGTGCGGTGTGCTGTTTTAACGCTGTCAGGATGTTTATTCATACAATAAAATCCGATAAGCACAGCGATGATGGAAGGGATAATGTCAGAATTCGCATAGGGGATGATTCCGGGTTTTGATCGCCGGTTAAATACAAATCGAACCACAATATAGCTTGCTAACCTTTCGGCAGGCTCGTATATTCCGGTTTATGGGTGGACAATCGAATACTAAGGGATTTACAGGTTTTTTCAGGGCCTGGGCGGCCAGTCTTATCGTTGCCGGTGCCCTTGTCTGTACGCTGCTTGTAAAACTCTACTGGGCAATTCATATAAACAGATTAAATGAATGGATAAGCTGGGTAGAATCCGACATTTTTGTTTTGGCCGCTGTTGAACTGCTGCTTGTGATTGTCTGTTTCATCTGGCCCAAAAGGGCCGTTGTGCGAATTATAACCGTTCTTGCCGCTCTTGTTTGTACCTGGTCTGTTATAAACGCCGGTTGGCTCATCGCGACCGGAACGCAGGTGCTGCCGGCTGTTCTGGCCCCGCTTTTTTATGACCCTGTCAGCAGATTTATAATTGTCGGCCATCATCTGGCAATGAGACCGGTTGCCGCTGTTGCTCTTCTAGCGCCGAGCGCAATAGCCTTGGCGTTTTTCTTTTATATACTGGCAAAACCAATTGTGCCGCCCCTGAACAAAAACCACATCCGTATCAGGATTGATATCTATGTCGTATTGTTTGTGCTGGCGGTGATTTTTGCCGTTGTTGCAAAAGACAGTGCCGAAGCAACTGCGTTAGCTGAGCTGCGATATAACAGTCAGTTTAAGGCAATCAAATCGCTGTTTTACAAAAACGTATCGAGGCAGAACAATAAAAACCCCATTGACCGTAAAATACCTCTGGATGATGGAAAAAGTATTGCACAATTGCCGCTGCAGAATAAAAAAAACGCCGGCAAATTTAGCGTGGTTATTGTCGTGCTTGAAGGGATTTCGCCGCTGCAGACCAATCTGTTTAATAAAGGCAGTGCAGATGTACCGTTTCTGAGAAGCCTTGCCAAAAAAGGGACAGTTTTTACAAACTGCCACACGGTTGCGACCCATACGACAAAGGCGCTGTTCGCGACACATACAGGCAGATACCCGTCCGTCAGCCAGGATTATATTGAAGCTGCGATGGTAAATTATCCTTATCAGAGCATTGTAACGATTCTGAAAAACTCCTTCGGCTATAGAACGGCGTTTTTCCAGTCGGCGGATGGCACTTTTGAGGCAAGGCCCAGCCTTGTGCATAATTTCGGTTTCGATAAATTTTTCGCACGTCAGGATATTGCAGATGCAAATTCTTATCTCGGTTATCTTGCCGCAGATGAATTTGTCCTTATTGAGCCGATATGCCAATGGATAAAACAGTCCGACAGTCCTTTTCTTTTAACGGTTCTTGGTTCGGCGACACACGACCCTTATGAAATCCCGAAGTGGTATACTTCTGGAAAAGCTGCTGAACTTAAAGACCCTCAACAACGATACCGGATGCTTATATCATATACCGATGCGTTTCTTGAAGAACTTTACGGCAGAATCTGCGAAATAACCGGAAACAGGAAATTGATTTTCTGTGTTATCGGCGACCATGGCGAAGCGTTCGGCCAGCACAGCAGATACGGCCATGCCAGGGTGCCATACGATGAGGCAATGAAGATCTTCTGGATTATGAGCGGAGATAATGTAAAACGCGGCAGGAAAATTAATCTGCCGGTCAGCAATCTTGACGTAACCCCGACGCTTTTGAATATTATGGGTTTTGATATGTCGAAAGGGACTTTTGACGGAATAAATGTCCTGCGGAAGATTTCTCCCGACAGGAAAATTTATTTCTCAACCTGGATGGATAATGGCCCGACCGGCTATATCTGCGGACAGAAAAAGTTCATATATGACCCGACAAATGAACTGGTTATTAAATTCGATTTGTCAAAAGACTCTGCCGAACTGGCAGGACAGCTTTTCCAGAGAGAAAAGTTACAGGATATGGGAAAAGACGTTACAGAAATACGCAGTTGGCAAAGGCAGATGTTTATAGACCTTAACCGTGGTAATATAGAGAAGTATCGACGGGTTTTTGGTAATTGGCTCTGCCAGACCGACAGTAGAGAACCGAAGGCTGTTTACAACAAGCGGTAAAAGGCCGTCTTTTAGAGGAAAAGTTGTTGCTTTTTGTAAACATTTTTTAACATTTAGCTTTTCCAAAGCTTTAGCACCTATAAAAAAGCGATTTCAATATTGAAAAAGGCTTTCGTGTTGCCAAAATGCAACACAGTGATAAAGTTTATCACTTGCCGAGGGGTAATTAATCGCTTTTATAATGTTTTAAGTTTTTCTATTATAGATGGTTGCGGCTATAAATTTGTCAAACTATGGGTATGGAAATTTTCTGGCACAGACTTTGCTCAAAAATCATATACTTTATACTTTGCCGGGTGGGCTGAGCTTCGATTCCCAGGAGGAGGAGAAGTAAAAATAAGCCCGCCTGTAAACGCAACCAGGGCAAAAAATACAAAAAATGGCCCTGTTAAATATAAATTGCGTTCTATGGAGCTGGCCGGGAGGAGGCAGCTCCATTCTTTTGCGCTAAAATAAGTTCCTTGCGGAGCTTATAGGCTGTATAATCAACTCATATGAAAAAAGTATATCTGCTCACAATTCTTTTCGCGTTTTTTTTCGGATTTGTAACTCTTAGCCGAGCCGAAGATAGGAATTCCTTAAATTCTTCCTTCTATTTTGTGCAAATTACCGACACGCATCTCAGCCATAAAGAGAACTTTGAAAGAACAGAAAAAATCATCGAAAGAATCAACGCCCTGCCGTTCAAAGTCGAGTTTGTCGTTAATACAGGCGATATTTTCAATGATAATATTGAAGACGCCAATGCGGTAAAAACTACTGTACAGGTTTTTTCAAGGCTTAAGCCTCCAATTTATTATATCGCGGGCAATCACGATATAAGCTCTGAAAAATCAAAGATGGTTTATATAAAAAACTTCGGGCAGTTGAACTATGTAAAAGAAATCAATAATATAGTCTTTATTTTCGCTTATACCAACTATGCCAAAAACGACCCCAATTCTCTCAATGCGGAGTTTTTCAGATGGCTTGAAGATTCTTTGAAAAAGGCGGGGGGTAAGCCTGTGATAATTTTTCAGCATATACCAGCAGGACAGGATTTTTATGATAACAGCTTTCACAGCTCCTGGCCGCTTGAAGCTGAGAAAAAATGGCTTGAGCTTATCAATTCACACAACGTAAAAGCGGTCATCGCAGGTCATTTTCACAGGGATGAACTCCACTGGTTCGGCAAAGTGCCGTTATATGTCGGCGAGCCGGTATCGCTGTGGCTCGGCAGACAGGCAGCCTTCAGGGTCTATCAATATAAAGACGGCAAAGTCAGCTATTTCACACAATATCTGGATACGAATTGACGTTAAGGAGAGAGGCAATGGGCGATACAGGACTCGAACCTGTGACCCGCTGATTAAGAATCAGCTGCTCTACCGACTGAGCTAATCGCCCTGGGAAAGGTTGATACTTTATATCTATTAGGCGGATATTGCAAGAGGTATTAGAATCTGCGTGTTAAACCTTGAAAATAGACTCGAAACTTGAATTTCTGCATTAAAAGCATAACCGACTTTGATTGTCTTTTAATTTGCAAAATTTTTTTTAACAGAACATCCGATAAAAGCACCACTTTAATTTGAAAAATACAAATCTTTAAGTATTTTCCCAAAGTTAGTCATTTTCTCTAAATATTCTATTTTATCTATTTTAACATAGTCGATAAAATAATATCAGGTTGGACCGAATTATTTTTGAAATGGAGTTTATTATGACACAAGTATTAGAGACAGCAGTAGAGAATCGCAGGTTTAATCGTACGGACCTTAGCTGGCCGGTCAGTCTTTGGCTGCCGGAGGCAAACAGGTTCTTCAACGGCAAAACCGTTAACGTGGCAAAAGGCGGTACATTGCTTTCATTGCCTATGACTACACCCATAAGGCCGGGCCACGTCGTGGAAATTAATTTTCCACGTACCGTTGACCTTGCCAAAAAGAAAGGGCAGTTTGCCAGGATAAAGACCGGAACGGTACTGCGTATAGAGCGGGATTCTCTCGTCAGCGATGCCACAATCGGCGTTGCCGTTCAGTTCGCATAACATCGGCAATAAATTTATAAATCTATTGCTGCTCAATTATGACCACGGGCTGATTTTATCCGAAAGATAACTATCAGCCCTGTGGTCCGAACATACTTAAATGCCTTAAATCCTGTCGGCCAAAAGGCTTATCCATCTGGTTTTTCATATAAGAATTTGCTTTACACAGCAACCTTAAGTTTCTATAATGCACCCCTTAATTTTAGTTAACATTTTATAAATACTGGAGATAACAAGATGTACGCAGTAATAGAACAGGGCGGCAAGCAGTATAAAGTCAAGCAGGGCGATCGTATTCAGATCGAACTTGCCAATGTCGCTCCTGATGCAAAGACTATAGAATTCAATAAAGTTCTGTTCGCAGGCGAAGGTAAAGATGCAAAGATAGGCAACCCCTATATCGAAGGCGCAAAGGTCATAGGCAAATTTGCTGATACCGCTGCCGATTCGATTGTAAAAGGTGAGAAGCTGTTTCCGACCTATTTCCGCCGGCGCAAAGCCAGTAAGAAACGTATCGGCCATCGCCAGAAGCGTATGGAATTGATAATCGAAAAGATTAAGACTTAATTGGTTTTTATCGCTGATTACACGGATTTTATAAAAAAATAAAAGGGCGAGTTTTATTACTTGCCCTTTTTCTTTCAAAAATTATTTCCTCATTTTATAAAATTACGGTTCCCAACGAAGATTTTTAACTTCTGATTGAGGCACAAATCTAACATCATACTGGTTAGGAAATAAAACATAAAAACCGCTTTTCTCCCAATAATTCTTATGCAAATCAGGGCACATCATTTTAGAATCTCCATTTTGATTCCAGCCAACGCCATTAGCCTCAAATACAACTACTACATTAGGGTCAACTTCTGATATGCGTTTACCGGCCAAATTTTTGTTAAAAGCATATACGTATCTTTCTTCTCCTAAAATTTCGTGGCATTTAAAACTTTTCTCTGAAAGCTCCCAATACAAACCATACTTATCATCAGATTTTTGAGGAGGTTCACTTAGTAATAAATCACACCATTTTGCGGGGTCTGGAAATTCGCCATTATGTTTTTCGCAATATGTTTTAATTGATGTTGACAAAGTCTTAAGATTCCTTTCGCAATAATAATTTCTTACGTCATAAGAATCGGGCAAAAGAAATGATACAGCAAAATATAAATATATTGCCAAAATACAACCTGCTATAGCCATTGGTTTGCTCCACCAAGACCCCTTAATTCTTCTTGCAAATATCAATGATATTACCCCGCACAAAATAGCTGCAATAACACAAAACCGGCCGGAGTAACGCACAAAGTATCCTATTTCGCCCTTTTGATTAGACCATAAATTTGTAACAGTCACAAACCATAGCGCAACAATTGTTACTGATGCAATGGCAAGTATATTAGCTTTAGTCTTTAGACTTATTTTTGGTTTTTGTTCAGCATCTGTTTCCATAACATGCTTACCTCGATCAACAGCTATACTGCCAGAGTTAATTGTGATAAGCTATCATAACCGAAAGAAAGCGAATGAGCAATAGTGGAATTTTTGATCGACTTTTTAATTATGGGGGAAGGGTAACGTTAATCTATATTAATTTTTAACAGTGTTAATCTGTGTCGTCGTTTCCTAAATAAATTTCCATACCGCATTTGCCGCAGAGGAAATTAACCTGATATTCTCTGCCGTCCTCGTCCTGCAAAATCAATGGCGCTGCAGCTGTAAGGCCGTCGGTGTGCTGACAAAGATTTAGCTCTCTCCTCAAACAGTACTTTGTCTTCATAACCATTTGCCCCATCAAATTCAGTCCTGATTCTGCTGCCGGCTCAATCGTTTCAACGCCGTGACGATGATAAAAATCCTCAGCTTTTTGATTCAGCACATTGCCGGTAAAACGTAAATGCTGCTGGGGGAAAGGAACGTTGTTTTTTGTGATGCCGGCAGTCTGATGGGGACGATTATTTTCGCGTACTTTCAATAATTGCTCAACAAGCTGACGCCGGACATCGTTCAGTTGAGAGGCGGGCACAAAATACATATCCTGCGTCTGGATTTTCAAATCAGAGCATTCGAATATGGTATTTCCAAGTCGGGTCAATTGATTATGAAAAGCCTCTTTGGCCGTTTCTTTCTTCAAAGCAGGTTTTTTATCGCCGATTATTTCCACTGTTGCTTTATTTCCATCCTCATCTGTTCCGATTACAACCAGGCCGGTTTGTATTTCCTGTACCGCAATTGACAGGGCGATTTTGCGATGCGCCGGCTGGTTTAGAAGTTTTTGAGCAAACTGATGATCGTAATTGCGATAAATTTTCTGCCCGACGTGAATTTCATTTATCTTTTGCGGATAAATCTTTTGACCTTCGACACGGTTAACCGTTGTTCCGGACAAGTTCTGCTGCCAATCGAAAAAGCAAATCCCATCGCCGTTATGCAAATCCTGCCCGCTTCGCCCGCGAAGCGAGGCGAGTTTGCTGTCGATGACGAAAAACATTTTTTCCAATTTTTTCACAACGCCGATATGTTCGCCGACGGATTTTGGCGTATCAATCGAGCCTAATTTGGCTATTTGCCCCGTAAGCCCATAGTCTGTAAATCCGCGATTGAATGTTTTATCGAGATTCGGCTCAAAATCAAATCGTACCGAACCTGACGAGTTTTTCTGAAGTTTTTTCTTTGCCAGGATAGCGTCTAATTTCTGACGATAAAAGCTTACTGTATTAACGACATAGGGAATATCTTTTAATCGGCCTTCAATTTTGAAGGCGCTGATGCCCGCGTCGATTAGTTCTTCCAGATTTTCGGAAAGATTGAGGTCTTTTAGCGACAGCAGGTAGCGGTCTTTGACGATAATATTGCCGGTTGTATCTTTCAGGCTGTAAAGCCTTCTGCACGGCTGGGCGCATTGTCCTCGATTTCCGCTTCGTCCGCCCAGAGCACGGCTCATATAGCATTGTCCGCTTGCGCCGACGCAAAGCGAACCGTGAATAAAGCATTCGAGCTCGATTGATGTTGTGCTGCGGATTTGCCGAATCTGCTGGAGCGTTAGTTCACGCGCTAAAATTGCCCGGCTGAAACCGACATCCTGCCAAAATTTAACCTTTTCGACTGTGCTGTTATCCATCTGTGTGCTGGCAATCAAAGGAACAGGCGGCAAATCCAGTTCGAGCAGACCGAGGTCCTGGATAATCAGGCCGTCGATTCCTGTTTCGCATAACGGAGGGATCATTTTCTCGGCAATTGTCAATTCACCGTCGAACATCAGGATATTAAGCGTTACATAAACCTTTGCGTAATATTGGTGAGCGAAATCCACGACTTTTTTAATGTCTTCAATTGAGTTTGCCGCGGCCTGGCGGGCGCCGAATCTTTCGGCCCCGATATAAACCGCGTCCGTGCCGCATTGAATAGCCGCTATCGCGGTTGCGGCGTCTTTGGCAGGGGCTAATAACTCAATTTTTCTGGTCATTGGCTGGAATTATAACGGATGATTATGCGGTATGGGATTTAATTTTTTCTTCGGCGTTTTTCTGCCACTGGGTCGGACCTTTTTCCATAAAATATTCAAACGATGCATCACTGACAAGTTCGCCCAGCAGAGACTTGCGGTCGGCCGAATCCGACATCGTTTCCATAACATATTTTCGGATTGCTTCGAGCTCAGTCAGAAACTGGCCGTGTTTTTCAGTGAAAATGTCCTCAAGTTTTTTTCTGATATGGCCCGCGTAAGCGGGATAATCGCCTTCGGTGCCGATGGCAATCTGCAAATCGCCTCTTTTAACCACAGCTGGAACGAAAAAATCGCAGAGTTCCGGGTCGTCAGCCGTGTTGCAGAATATCTCAAGCTCCTGGCAATCCCTGTAAATCTGCTCGTTTACTTTTCTGTTATTGGTCGCGGCGAAAACAATTGTCGCGCCGACAAGATATTCTTTTGAGTATTTTGCTTCCACAAATTCTGTATTTGCGTTTTTACATCTTGTTTCGAGCACATCGTCGATATGTTCAGCGACAATCACCACGCGAGCCTGTGCGTCAAGCAATCCCAGCACTTTCCGTGCGGCGATGGAGCCTCCGCCGATGACCACAACGCGCTTTGATTCCAGATTTAAAAAGATGGGGTATTTCATAGCGGTATATATAATAGTACTTTTCTGCGTCCGCAGCAATGAATTATTTGACGTGCAAAATAGGCATTTTTATGTAAAATGAGCTTATATGAAGAAAATAACAACACCTTTAACAGAAGATATCGTTCGTTCGCTTAAAGCCGGCGATGAAGTCGCCATAAGCGGTATTGTTTATACTGCCCGCGACGCGGCTCATAAAAGGCTTTGTGAACTTATCGAACAAGATAAAGAATTACCTATACCAATTGAAGGACAGATTTTTTACTTTGTCGGTCCCACGCCCGCACCGCCGGGCAAAATAATCGGCTCGGCAGGTCCGACGACATCGGCACGAATGGATAATTTCTCGCCTGCACTTTTGGCTGCTGGCCTGAAAGGAATGATTGGCAAAGGTTATCGTTCCGATTTGGTCAGAGACGCCTTGAAAAAACATTGCGCGGTTCATTTTGCCGCACTGGGCGGAGCCGGCGCGCTCTTGAGTCAATATATAGTTTCTGCGCAGGTTGCCGCTTATGAAGATTTAGGCACCGAAGCGATAAGAAAACTTGAAGTTAAGGATTTTCCCGCGGTTGTGGCATACGATTGTTTCGGCGGCAGTGTTTTTAAAAGAAAAAATGATAAATAAAGGTGTGGGATGAAAACAGCGTTTCTCGGCATAACAGGTTCGGGCAAAAGTACATTACTTGCGGCGGTCAGCGGCAGAAAGCTGGGCCAGCCGGGCGCGGCGCAGATTGAAGAGGTAATTGCCAAAGTGCCTGATGAAAGACTTGACTGGCTTTTCAATTTATATAAGCCGAAAAAAAATGTTCCCGCCACGATAGACTGTATTGATTTGCCGGGCGTATCTTTCACCGATGACCATACAAGAGCGGCGGCAAGGAGGCTTCTCAATCAGGTAAGAACCGCCGAGCTGCTTGTTCTTGTTATAAGGGCGTTTGATAATGCGGGAATTAAGGCGGAGCCTTTGAAGGAACTTTCCGAATTGATGACGGAGATACTGCTTGCCGACCTTGAGCTTGTCGAGACGCGAATAGAAAAACTTGAAAAGCAAGTGAACAAACCCTCGAAAGACCAGGCTAAGCAAAAAGCGGAGCTTGAAATTCAATTAAAACTGCGTCAAACAATCGAAGCAGAAAAACCTTTAAAAACCGCGATTGCAAACGACCTTGAGCTTGAGATTGTAAAACCGCTGGGATTTTTGACGTTAAAGCCTATAGTGGTTGTTTTTAATACTACTGAAAGTAATCCTGCGCAGAGTTTTGAAACAACCGGCGTTATCGATTCGACAGTGCCGGTAATCAGCGTTTGTGCTGAGATTGAATATGAGATAAGTCAGCTTGACGAAGAGAGCAAAAAAGATTTTATGAAGGATTTAGGTCTGGCTGAATCTGCGGCAAGTAAATTTGTCAGGAGCTGTTATTCGGCGCTCGGCCTGATTAACTTTTTCACGGTCGGCGACGATGAAACAAGGGCCTGGCCGATAATGGCCGGCACAATTGCGCACGACGCGGCGGGCAAGGTCCACAGCGATATAAAACGCGGCTTTATCAGGGCAGAGACGATTAGCTTTGCGGATTTAAAACAGTTTGGCGATGAAAAAGCGGTTAAAGCTGCCGGAAAGGTCCGCCTCGAAGGCAAAAGCTACGTCGTTCACGACGGCGATATAATATGTTTCAGATTTAATGTATAAAATTAGCGGGAATTGATATGAAAGCGTTGGCATTAACAGGTTTGAAAAAACTGGAATTCGTTGAAGTTCCGCAGCCGCAAATAAAAGAAGATACCGATGTGCTGCTCAAGCTTGCCTATGTCGGGATATGCGGCAGCGATATTCATTATTACGAAGAGGGCAAAGTAGGTACGCAGGTCGTAATATATCCGTACAGAATCGGGCACGAATGTTCCGCGACGGTCATGCAGGTCGGCAAAGCGGTAAAAAATGTGAAGGTCGGCGATAAAGTCGCCGTTGAGCCTGCTGTTTCCTGCCATAAATGTGACCAGTGCAAAATGGGCAGGGAAAATACCTGCAGAAGTTTGCAGTTTCTCGGCACACCCGGCCAGGGCGATGGCTGCCTGTGCGAATATATGGTTATGCCCGAAGAAGCCTGCCTGGTAATCAACGATAAACTGACGCTCATCCAGGCTGCGCTGTGCGAACCTTTCACAATCGGTGTTTATTCGGCAAAACAGGGTTATTCGCCGAACTACGAAAAAATAGCGATTCTCGGCTCGGGGCCGATAGGATTGAGCTGTATGACGGCGGCCAAAATATTGGGCGCCAAAAAAATATATATGACCGATAAACTCGACTACAGACTCGATGTCGCCAAAAAGCACGGAGCGGACTGGACCGGCAATCCTGACAAAAATGATATTGTCAAAGAAATAAGCAAACTTGAACCGCTCGGAATCGATGTTGTTTATGAATGCGCAGGCCAGCAAAGCACGATCGATGAAGGCGTTGCAATTTTACGGCCGGGCGGAAAAATCGTCCTTGTCGGCATCCCGCGCGAAAACCGTATCGCAGTCAGCATCGATCAGACCCGTAGAAAAGAGATTACGATTGTGAATATCCGCAGGCAGAACCGCTCGACAGAGGACTCGATTAAGCTGCTTGTGGAGAAAAAAGCGAATATCGATTTTATGGTTACACACACATTCGCTTTTGCAGATGCGATAAAGGCTTTCGAGCTTGCGGCAGGCTACAAGGACGGCGTCATCAAAGCGATGATTGAGTTTTAAATAACTGATTCATTTTTATAGGGAGTTTAAAAGTGAAAAAGTATAGAAAATTTCCAATTTTTATCGCGTTAATAATTTTAACCATTATTTCAACATCTGCAAATGCCAGCCCGCCTAAAGTAATCAGAACGGTTCCTGAAAATGGCGACCAAAATGTCGACCCAAGGCTGTGGCAAATTCGAATTGAGTTTGACCAGAACATGGAAACTAGAGACTATTCAGTTTGCACCGGCACGAGTTCCCCGAAAATAATCGGTAAGCCAACGTGGATTAATAAACGTACCGTTATAATAGGTGTAAAACTCGAACCGAATTGCGAATATGGACTCAGCATCAACTGCCCAAAATATGGAAATTTTAGAAATCTTCAGGGCGAGTCTGCTGTTAGTTATCCTGTCAAATTCAAAACTACCGCTGCGGGCGGTAAGTCGGGCAGGTCTGTGAAGTCGCCGGCAGTTCCCCTGCAGGAAGACACTAATACGGTAAGTAATACAGAGGCAATAAGTAAACTGAGACAAATCATTGATGAGAGATATTCGTATCGTGATTTAAGAAATGTTGACTGGAACAAACTGTTTCAAACTTACACGCCTCAGCTGAGACAAGCTAAAACAGCACGCGATTTTGCTCAAACAACCGCCAATATGTTGTCAGCTGCCGAAGATGTGCATCTATGGGTAAAAGTTAACGGCGAAACTGTAAACGGCTTCAGACGCAGTGTTAATCGTAATTATAATATTGAATTGCTCAAAAAAGAAGTTCCCGGCTGGAGGGATTTGAGTCAATATGTAAGTGTCGGGCGTTTCCCCGGCGGCATTGGTTATATCCTGATAAAAGGCTGGAAAAAAGATGAAAATCAGGTGATTAAACCGGCGTTAAATGCCCTCAAAAATCTTACAAACTCTCGTGCGCTCGTCATTGATGTAAGACCTAATAACGGCGGCGCTGAACCGTTTGCCCAACAGTTTGCAGGCTGCTTTACAGACAAGCCCGTTGTTTATGGTAAACACATCAGCCGTGATGTTAGTAAAGCGGATGGCTGGAGCCAAATTCGGGAAAGAACGCTGGAACCAAATCCAGACATGCCGACTTATAAGGGGAAAGTTGCTGTCCTGATGGGCCAGGAAAATATGAGCAGTTGCGAATCTTTCCTCTTAATGATGAAACAAGTACCAGACTGCAAGCTTATAGGTGAAAAATCCTATGGCAGCTCAGGAAATCCAAAACCTTATGACCTTGGCAATGGCGTAACAGTTTACCTGCCTTCCTGGAAAGACCTCCGGCTGGACGGAACTTGCTTTGAGGGTCAGGGCATAGAACCGGATATCAATGTTGTAGCAACCGAAAGTCAGCTAAGAGAAAAAGACCCTGTCCTTGAGACTGCCCTGAAGTATCTTAGAAATAGTTTTTAGGCTTGGAGGGTATTAAGATTAATGCTGCGATAATAAGTATAGGCAATGAGCTATTAAACGGTCATACTGTAAATACGAACAGCAATTGGCTTTGCGGCAGACTGCTTACCATATCTATCCCCGTAATTTACAACTGCGATATCGGCGATGATATTGATGAGATTAAAAACGCGATTGAATACGCATCAGGCAAAGCGGATATTATTTTAATTACCGGCGGCCTCGGCCCGACGGACGACGACCTTACGAGAGATGGAATTGCAAAATTTCTTGGTGTCAAACTTGAATATCATCCTGATATTTTTGAAAAGATAAAAAAGTTTTTCGCAGCCAGAAACTACCCGATGCCCGAAAAGAACAAAATCCAGGCATATCTTCCAGCAGGCACAAGTGAGATCGAAAATAACCTCGGCACCGCGCCGGGAATATTTTACAAGGGCAATAAAAAAATAATCGCGGCATTTCCGGGTGTGCCTTCCGAGATGAAGCAGATGTTTGACGAATCAATTTTGCCGAAGCTGAAAGGAATTTGCGGCGGCGATTTTTTAGTCGTAAGAAAAGTCAGGTGCATCGGCGCCGGCGAATCGACTATTGCCGAAATGCTCGACGATTTAATGAATCGAGGCAGAAATCCCCTTATAAATTGTACCGTCGACCACGGAATTATTACGCTGCATATTGTCGCGAGGGCAGAAGACAAAAAAACTGCTGAGGCAATGGCCCAAAAAGATATTGAAAAACTTCGCGGCATTCTCGGCAAGCTTATTTATGGTCTTGACGAGCAAAGCCTTGCCGAAGTTGTTGGGCAGAAACTTTTAGAGAAAAAAAAGACTTTAGCGACTGCCGAATCCTGCACAGGTGGTCTTATCGCCAAAATGATTACGGATGTGCCCGGTTCGAGCAAATATTTTACTTACGGCTGGGTTACTTACAGTAATGAATCTAAAATCTCAGAACTTGGCGTTGAAAAAGGACTGATTGAACAGTTCGGCTCGGTCAGCAGTGAAGTTTCGCAGGCGATGGCTGCCGGGGCGAGGGAAAAAGCTAATTCGGATTATGCGATAGCCGTAACAGGCATCGCGGGACCGCAAGGCGGAAACGAAAAAAAACCTGTCGGATTAGTGTATATTTCCATAGCTTCCGATAAGGGCGTCGATACGGAGCAATTTCTATTCGGGCTCAGAAACAGAGATTTTATCAGACTAAGAACTTGCCAAAACGCACTTAATTTACTCAGATTGAAATTGGGCGATTGAACAATTTGGCCGATAATGGTATAGTTATAGTAACTATTGTCGGAGTATATCTATAGATTTTATGGCTAAAAACCGGAGAAAATTAGGCGAGATTCTTTACAAAAGCCAACTGATTGGCAAAGAAGCCCTTATTGAGGCTATAAAGACCAGTCAGCAAAAGAACAAACGGCTTGGTGAGACGTTGATTGAGCTGGGGCTGGTCACGGAGGATAACATTAGCAAGGCGATTGCCCACCAGTTTGGGCTGCCGTATATAGACCTCGATAAACATTCAATTCCGCAGGAAACGTTAAAGCTTATACCTGAGGAAATCGTTCAGAAATACAATGTCCTTCCGCTGGGCAAGGAAAACGGCAGGCTGAAACTGCTTATCAGCGACCCTCTGGATTTGGATATGCTGGACACGCTGCGGTTCAGGCTCAGCAGCGAACTTGACTGTTCCATCACAAGCCCGACAAAGATTCGCGCCTTTATCAATCGAAGCCTCGACAATGTAAGAACAAGTATTGACGCCACCGCTGCGGAATTGGCACAAGAAGGGCATACCCTCGAGGAAGAAATCAGGAAAGCGGAAGAGGCGAGCGAAGATGACGAAGGACCGGTTATCCGGCTGGTAAACCTGATTATTGACGAGGCTGTCCATTTAAAAGCAAGCGATATTCATATTGAACCAATGGCCGACCGCGTAAGGGTTCGCTATCGTATAGATGGCGTTTGCAGCCAGAGGGATAATATTCCTAAGCATATGCAGGCATCATTACTTGCGCGTTTGAAAATTCTGTCCGGTATGGATATTTCCGAACGACGGCTGCCGCAGGACGGAAGAATACAAAGGGAAATAGATGGCAGAAAAATAGACTTCCGTGTTTCTGCGCTTCCCGGCTATCACGGCGAAAGTACTGTACTTCGTATTTTGGAGCCCGAATCGATTAATATCGGTATTCAGGCTCTCGGCCTTGGCGATGAGGATTATCAGAAATTTATGAAAATTATCAAAAGGCCGAACGGTATATTTCTTGTTACAGGCCCGACCGGAAGCGGTAAAAGTACGACACTTTATTCGGCACTGAAAGAGCTTAACAAACCGGACAAGAAGATTATTACCGCCGAAGACCCGGTGGAGTATAACGTGGCCGGTATTAATCAGTGTCAGGTAAAAGAGGAAATTGAGCTGACTTTCGCCAAAATTTTGCGGTCAATGCTGCGGCAGGCTCCGAACGTGATTCTCGTCGGTGAAATTCGTGACGGTGAGGTTGCCGATATCGCTATCCAGGCGGCACTTACGGGCCATCTTGTTTTCAGCACGCTGCATACAAATGACGCTGCCAGTGCGATTACGCGTCTTATCGATATGGACGTAAAACCATTCCTTGTCGCAAGCTCGATTCAGGCCATTATGGCACAGAGGCTTGTAAGAAGAATTTGCCCAGCCTGCAAAGTTGTTGATGAACATCCTGACCCGCATTATCTGCGGCTGCTCAATATTAGCCCCGAGGATGTGAAAAACCATCCTATATACAAAGGCGCAGGATGCAACAGATGCCATAATTTCGGTTATAAAGGCAGACAGGGCATCTTTGAAATACTCGAGATGAATACCCAGCTGAGGGAACTGGCATTTGCCAGGGCTCCTGCTTCAGAGTTGAGAAAAGCTGCCAGAGCAGGCGGAATGAAAACCCTGCTTGAGGACGGAAGACAAAAAATATTCAAAGGTATAACGACGCCTGAGGAAGTCTCAAAGCATTCACAGGCGGAAGGGCTTATGTTAGATTAGTTTTTGGATGGGATTTTGAAATGGCTAGTGTACATATAGACAGGCTTCTCGACGCATGTATAAAAATGGGCGCTTCGGATTTGCACCTTACGGTTGGCAGACCGCCGGTATTAAGAATTAACGGCAGATTGAGGTCGCTCGAAACTAAGGTACTTGAGTCGGAAGACACAACCGCTCTTATGAAGAGTATTACACCAGAAAAAAACCAGCAGGAACTCCAGGAAGTAGGCGGCACTGATTTTGGTTTTGCATTTGGAGACAAGGGGCGGTTCAGAACATCTATTTTCAAACAAAAAGGCAATGCAACTCTTGTATTACGGCTAATACCGTCTCAATTGATGAGTTTTGAACAAATTGGTCTTCCGAAGATTTGTGCCGCGCTTTGCCGAAGGCCGAGAGGTATGTTTCTTGTTACAGGACCGACAGGATGCGGTAAAACCACTACGCTTGCCAGTATGATTAACTATATCAATGAAAACCTCGACCATCACATAGTAACTATTGAGCATCCTATTGAATATTTTCATATGCATAAAAAGTCGATTGTAAACCAGCGAGAAATAGGTGTTGATGTACCGACATTTTCCGAGGCTTTAAGAAGAGTATTGCGTATGGACCCGGACGTGATTCTTGTCGGCGAGTTGCGAGACCTTGAAACGATGGAAAACGCTATTCGAGCGGCTGAAACTGGACATCTTGTGTTCAGTACTGTTCATACTACAGGCTGTCAGGGTACGATAAACCGTATTATTAACGTTTTTCCAGTTGAGCAGCAGGAGCAGATTCGGGTCCAGTTGAGTACCAATCTTATTGCGGTTTTAAGCCAGGCGTTGTGCCCGTTAAAAACCGGCAAGGGCAGAGTTGCGGCCTATGAATTTATGGTTGTAACGCCTGCGATTGCAAACCTTATCCGTGAAAATAAAACCTATAGAATTGAGTCGAGCATACAGACAGGTAGAAAACTTGGTATGCAGCTTCTCGACGACCATTTGTGGGATCTCTATGATGCCGACAAAATAACGCTTTCCGAGATGCTCGACAAGGCAAGGCAGCCGAGCATGCTGCTGGAAAAGGCGGAAAAGAAACTGGGCGGCAGAACCGAAGAGCTTAGAAAAGAGCTGGATGATATGGGTCCTGTTATTGGTGCTTCAGAGTAATTTTTTTATCGGTCAAGTCAAGGACGGGGGAAAAGGGATAGTTTGTGTCGCTAATTTTGCAGCATTATCCCTATCGGTAAAAAGTGTCTGTCAGGAAGATAGTTATACCCTAAATTGTTATATTATATCTGTTATTTTATCATTTTTAAATTTTAAAATATATTGGTATAGCAGACCTGATTTTGCTGTATTGTTTTAAATACCAGATGTCGTATGCATAATTTTCTTGCTATGCTTGTTTTATAGACGTATATTGTTAGTGGAAAGGCAAAAGAAGTGTTATTTATAAATAACAAATTGGAGGTCTGATATGGCTAAAGACATTCCAGTGGAACAGTTGCGGGGCAGAACATTGGGGAGAATCCTTGTTAAAATGGGAGTTTTGACGAGAGAGAAAGTTCATCAATGCATGGCCGTTCAACAGAAAAAGGGCGGCGGAGTTCTGCTTGGCCAAGTGATGCTTGAACTAGGCGCAGTGGATGAAAAGCAGTTGAAAAAGGCGCTGGCGGCCCAGAGAGGAATGGAATATGTGGACCTTGTCGGTATAGATATCGACAAATCCATCATTGATCAGGTACCCGCCCAAATGGCTAACGCCTATCGGGTAGTGCCTTTGGAATATGATAAAGCAAGCAACATAATGACAGTGGCAATCGACAGCCCAGACAATTTCAAGGCGACAGACGATTTGAGCACATTGATGGGGTACAAAGTAAAAGCCAAAGTTGCCTCACCCGGCGACCTCGATGAAGTACTTAAGAAATATTACTCCAAGGACGAAGAGAGCATAAACGACCTGATAGGCCAGCTTGAAACTGACGAGTTTTTGGAGGAATTTCAGGGCCGAGACCAGAGCATCGACCTTAGCGAGCTAAAGGAGCTTGCCGAATCGAACCCGGTAAAAAAACTGCTGAACCTTGTGCTTTTACAGGCCATAAAAGATAAGGCCTCAGACATTCATTTTGAGCCTTTCGAGGACGAATACAAGATGCGTTATCGAATCGACGGTGTGCTTTATGAGATGATACCGCCGCCGAAACATATAGCCGTAGCCATCAGTTCGAGAATAAAGGTTATGGCGAATCTCGACATAGCCGAAAGGCGACTGCCTCAGGACGGCAGAATTCCGCTGACGGTTCGGGGAAATCAGGTCGACCTGCGTGTAAGTATTCTGCCGACGATGTTCGGAGAAAGCGTTGTGCTTCGTGTTCTCGACAGGTCACAGCTCGATTTGAAGCTCGAAAAACTGGGCTTAAATCAGGAAGATATGAATATAATCCGTCTGCTGATAGACAAACCCAACGGGATTCTGATTGTAACAGGACCGACCGGCAGCGGCAAAACGACGACACTATATTCGGCACTGAAGGAACTTAACACCATCGACAGCAAGCTGATTACCACTGAGGACCCGGTTGAATATGATATCGACGGTATCATTCAGGTGCAGATGAAGCCGGACATCGGACTTACGTTCGCCAGTTGTTTGCGGTCTATTTTGCGTCAGGACCCGGATATCATAATGGTCGGCGAAATTCGAGACCTTGAAACCGCTCAAATTTCAGTACAGGCCTCGCTGACAGGACACCTTGTTTTTACAACCCTTCACACCAATGACGCTCCAAGCGCGATCGCAAGACTTATGGATCTTGGTCTTGAGCCGTTTTTGATTACGGCAACTCTTGAAGGCGTTATTGCTCAAAGACTTGTAAGGAAGATATGCAAGAACTGCAAGGAGGCTTATGAACCGGCCGAGGAGCAGCTTCTGGAGCTTGATTTAACGCCTGATATAGTTAAGGGTAAGAAATTTTACTACGGCCGGGGCTGCGACCAGTGCAACAACACGGGCTATAGAGGCAGATATGGAATATTCGAAATAATGATTTTTGACGATACGATTCGCGAACTTGTGATGAATCACGCCTCGACAAACGTTCTGCGAAACGCCGCGAAAAAAGCAGGAATGAAGACTCTTCGCGAAAAAGGTCTTAATGCCATATATGACGGCCTGACAACAATAGAGGAAGTTGTCAAAGAAACGGTAATGGAAGAACAGTAAACGATTTAAAATTTAAGATTGAAGATTTTTACGTCAATCGGTCACGGTTACGTTAAACGTAAGACGATAAACGAAACGAGTATCGTAACCGAGAAACGAAACACGAAAGTTTAAAAAGGTGATTTATGCCGGTTTTTCAATATGAAGCGCTGGATTCGAGCGGACAGGAAGTGAAGGGACAAATAGAAGCCCTCAGCGGCGAGGAAGCGCTGAGCAAGATACGCAATATGGGTTATTTTCCCACAAAACCTCCCAAGGCCAAGGGAACGGGACGTGAGAAAAAGACAGCAGCAGCCAAACCTAAAAGCCGGCGCGGTGCAGGCGGCAGGGTAAAGATAAAACAGCTTACCCAGTTCGCAAGACAGCTTTCGACGCTTCAGGATGCCGGTCTGCCGATTTTGCGTTCATTGCGGATTCTTGAAGAACAGCAGAAAGCCGGTACTTTCAGGAGGGTTATCGGTTATGTGGCCGACGATATTGAAGGCGGTTCCACTCTTTCCGAGGCACTTGGAAAATTTCCAAAAGCCTTTAACAAGCTGTTCGTCAATATGGTGGCGGCAGGCGAGGTTGGCGGTGTTCTTGACGTCATTTTGTCAAGGCTTGCCGACTTTATGGAAAAGGCGCAAAGGCTGAAAGCCAAAATCAAAGGCGCGATGGTTTACCCTGTTGTTGTTATGACCGCGGCGTTTGGCATCGTTTTGGGTTTGATGCTTGGCGTTATTCCCAAGTTCAGCACTGTTCTTAAGGATATGTCCGGCGGCGATTTGCCCGGACTTACAACGACCCTTATAGCAATCAGTAACTGGATTGCATACAAATACGGCTGGGCAGTGATGATTTTTATACCAATAATAATGGTTTTTATATTGCGGATGATAAGACAGTTTGCCCTCGGACGATATATTCTCGACGTCGTTAATCTTCATTTGCCGGTCATAGGCAAGATTGTTTACAAGACCGTTTGCGCCAGATGGACAAGAACGCTCGGTACCCTAATCAGCGCAGGCGTGCCGATACTCGAAGCGATAAATATTACCGCCGAGACGAGCGGCAACGAGGTTTACAGCCGTATGCTTCACAAAGTTCACAACGCGATTCGCCAGGGCGATACCTTCGCCAATCCGCTTCGCCAGTCCAAGACGGCCGACGGCCTTGTGGTCAATATGATTGACGTCGGCGAAGAGACGGGAGATATGGACAAGATGCTTTTGAAAATCGCGGGCAATTTCGACGAAGAAGTCGATGTGCTGGTCGGCTCGCTTATGAGTCTGCTCGAGCCGATAATGATTATCGTGCTCGGCAGCGTCGTCGGCGTTATCGTGCTGGCGATATTCCTGCCGATGGTGAAAATTATTACCTCGCTGATGTAATTGAAAAAAAGTAAGAAAGTAAATTGAGTTGGTCCGCGAAATCAGCGGTTAAAAATAAAGACAAAAAAAGCAATTATATGAAAGGTCGTCAAATGAAAACGAAAAAGAAAAAAATTGGTTTTACGATTGTCGAGCTTCTGACGGTTATGGCTGTTATTGCGATGCTGCTCGGCATACTTTTGCCCGCCCTTAACCTGGTTCGAAGACTTGCCAAGGACACCAACCAGAAGGCCCAATTCCACGGCATCGATGTGGGTATCGCAACCTACGGCAACGAAAATGACGGACGCTATCCGGAATCGACAGCATTAGGGGCTATAGCAGCAGGTCAACGGACGGTAGGTGCACAAAGACTCGCCGAGGCGCTTATCGGAAGGGATATGTTAGGTTTTGACCCGAATACAACCTGGGATGCGTATGCTGACAGGCAAGACAAATATATTTATGCGAGTACAAGCACTCCCAAGAATTCACTTCCGGCTCAGGTGAAAGCTTCTTTGAACCGAAGAGAAGGGCCTTATCTGAGCATAGAGAAAACAGAGGCGTTTCAGGTCGGCCAGTTATTTACTGATACATTCACTGTTTATGACGGCATAACTGCTGCATCATCGCCGGCGCCGGTTTTGACCGATACTTACCGCGTAAAGAAGGTCGTTATAAAGAGCAAGACAATGATGGCCGGCACGCCGATTCTGTATTACAAGGCTAACGCTTTGTCACTGACTTTTCCGGATACCAACCTTCCTGGAGATATTACCGCTCCTGATTGCAATGACATCTATTGCAGTATCGACAACCAGGAGCTTATCGACTGTTATCAGATGATGAAACCGCAGGTGGCCCAGCAACAGAATATGCATCGTTTTGACACGGATTATGATGTAGACGGCACTCACAAAGGAAGATGGTATTTTTACAATACCATCACAAACAAGCAGATAGTCAGCCAGGCTCGGCCGTACAATGCGACAAGCTATATCCTTATGTCAGCCGGTTACGATGGCATATACGGGACAAGGGACGATATTTATAATTTTGAGTAAACGGCGAAAATGTAGCCACCAAGGCACTAATACACAAAAGAAAAGAAGATATAAAAATTCGTGTCTTTGGGGCTTCGTGGCTGAAATGGAAAAGGGATGTAATATGAAGACCGAAAGAATTAAGGGGTTTACGCTGGTCGAGCTATTGACGACGGTCACGATTATCGCGATTTTGCTTGGCGTCCTTATGCCGGCCCTGAGCGAGATAAGAAAGTTTGCAAGAACAGTAAGGCAAAAAGCCCAAAACAACAGTATCGAAATCGGCCTAAATTCTTATAACCAAGTTTTCGGCGAATACCCGCCGTCGCATGGCTGGAAGCCGGTTAGCGGGTCGCCTCCCCTTGACCACAATGACTATCAATACAGCGGCGCCCAGACACTTGCCGAGGCTATGTTCGGTCAGGACCTGCTTGGATTCCATCCAGATTCTATCTTCAGGGCCGACGGCTACGATATTTCCGGTAATTTTAACAGATTATTGTATCCTACGCCTTCAGCGACCGAGCCAAACGCGACAAATATTGACGACAGAAAAGAACCCTATCTTGACAGAACAAACATCGGCGTTTTCGAGCCTAATCATATATTCAATACAATTCCTGCTCAACTGAATCCGAGGGGACATATGATTTGCGACACCTTTACCGTAAATAAATCGATAGCCGGGAAAAAATATAAAATCGGCACACCACTTTTGTATTTTCGTGCAAACCGTTCTCCCATAAATATGCAATCTATCAGTTATGCTGCTGACATACCGAGTCACACAAGGAACATATATAACTATTTTGACAATTATGGCCCTATAGTGACTGGAATGCTTCCGGCCAATGGAGGGAAAAAACATAAGCTTTATGAATCGACTTTCACCGGCGAGGCGTTTTACAAATTTATCAGGGACACGATGATTCCGATTTCGCCAATTGCCAACTGTTGGGGCAGGTCTCAACGGACGGATTCGTTCCTTTTGATTTCGGCAGGTTTCGACGGCCTGTATGGAACGGCCGATGATATATGTAATTTTGAGCCCAATATTGAGTGATGATAAATAATTTAAGAATGAAGATTGAAAATTTAAAATTTAAAACAGTTCCCCTTAGGGGATTCCAAAAATCTTCAATCTTAAATCTTCAATTTTCAATTGTTTTTGTGTTTATCCGGCTTTGCTAAAGCTATGTCGGACAAGTTCATGATTGGTTTGTGTGTGAATTATGTTAAAGATAAAAACAAACGGCCTGACAATCATGGAGGTTCTGGTCGCTGTTACGATAATGGCGATCCTGGCGGCAGGCCTGTATTTTGCCGGCCATTACGTTGAAACACAGGCCAAAATAAAACTCACCGAGTCAACAATCGAAACACTCGCTGCCGCTATTGATGAATATCACGACTTCTACGGCAAATTCCCTTTCAAAGCCGGTAAATATTATAGCAGAACGCATCTTGAACCAGCAATAACCGCGGGCGACCCTAACGGCCTCGGTGGCAATGTTACAAATAAAGCCGGCACTGTTTTGCTTGCTGCAGACTATAATGACGTATATGCATCGAGCGAAGCGATGTATCATTTTTTGAATAAGTGCCCCGTCAGCAAAAAGATTGTTAATTCCATAAATATTTCTCTGATTACCAATAAAGATAACAAAAACAGGGAATATTTTTTCGTGTTTACCGGCGACCCCGTTGTTTATCCGCTGAGGCATATCATCGACTCGTGGAAAACGCCGCTGAGATATACCTACGAGCAGGGCAATAATTTTCCTGTGATAACTTCAGCCGGGCCGAATGGAAGATTTGATCCGAATGACGCGTATACAGATGATATCAGCAGCCGTAAATTATGATTTGGCAGAATAAATGAGAACTGCGGTTAAAAAAAAACGAAATCAGAAAAACAGGCGAGGCTTTTCGCTGATGGAGCTGCTTGTCGTTGTCGGGATAATCGCTATCCTCATCGGGCTTTCGATGCCCGCCATAAACGCGATGCAGAAATCATATAATTCCACCGGCACAGAGAGTATGATAAGCGCGGCCCTTGCGACCGCTCGGACTCTGGCAATCAGCAATCATAAATACGCAGGCGTAAGGTTTCAAAAAAAATGGAAATCCACCGATGATGCCAATAAAGCCGACCAGTATATGATTTTTATTATTAACGATGAAGATATGGGAACTCTTACCGATGCGTTTCGTGCTATTGAAGGCTATAAGCCTATGAAACTGCCTTCAAATATCGGTGTTATGGATATGGAACTTGGCGATACGGGAGAAATTAATTTAGACAGCCTTATTGATGAAAAGAAAGAACTGATAGATACGACTGCGTTTTCAATAATATTTTCACCTGCCGGCAAGCTTGTTGTTCACGATGTACAGATAAGAAATAAAGATGGTAAAACTAAAAGCGCTACTCCTCCCAGCAAAGACGATGTTTTTAATATTGAAACACAAGTTAATAATGGGATTGGTATGTTTATTCAGGATGATTATTCTACTGAATTCGGACTGCAAAAAGAGCGGAGCCGGAATAAATTTGTTATTTATGACCGGGACAAATTCAACACGCTTGCCCCCGGTCTGCGTTATTCAAAATATTTAGGGGACTTGAAACTAAATCATTCTATTTTTGTAAATCCTTATACCGGCCGGTTGATTGAAAAATGAAAACGAAAATTAAAAATAACGGTTTCTCCCTCACTGAGGTTCTTATGGCGGTCGGGATATTGTCTATCGGCCTGATGCTTGTGGCGACGATGTTTCCGGCGGCACTTTACCTTACGACCGTCGCATCCGAAAGGACAATGGCGGCGATTGTCGCCGACGAGGCCTTCGCAAAGATTCAGTTCTTCGGGCTTACAACTCCTTATCCTTCCGGCATCAGCGACTATAATGAACACACTTCAATGAACGCTATTGAATTTTCCTATCCGCCTGTCGACCCCTGCACGAACAATCGGCAGTATTACTGGTCGGCGCTGTGCAGAAGAACAGACCCGGATGAATATCTGGTTACGGTCTTTGTCTCAAGAAAAACTTCGCCCGGTCATACGTATTATGGCGGTGCAGATGGTGGAAGCAGACCTAAGGCTATTCTGGTTGATGTAATCGTTCAAGCTGCCCCGAATGATGATGAATTGCAGATTTCAGACGGAAACGAAATGAATGTCAATCCGCCGACGACGATACTTGATGACGCGACTGGAAAAATATACCGTGTTATAGACAGGAAAATTGATGAGCCTAACACCATAAAACTTGACAGGGTCTGGGAAAATGCCCCTTTATCGCCGGATCATATCTGGCTTGTTCCGCCGCCTTTATCCGGCGGGCAAAACGCCGACATCGAAGTCTTTCAGAGAATAATTCGTTTTTAAAATAGTTATCAGAAACTCGATTATCAGTTATCAGAAATAAATATGAGTTCGAATTTTGAAAATCTTGATGTTTGGAAAAGGTCCTGCCGGTTGACTGTCCAGTTATGGCAGTTGTTGAAAAATAGTAACGAGTATTGGTTAAAAGAGCAAATGCTGCGTTCAGCATTATCAATACCATCAAATATAGCAGAAGGATGTGAACGAAATAGCAAGGCGGAATTTAGACGTTTTATCAATATCGCAAAAGGTTCTGCCGCTGAATTGAGAACGCAGGTGTATATAGCGATTGAAACTGGTGTTTTGAAAAAAGGTTCTATAGAAAAATTTGTTGAAGAGTTGAAAGCCATTACAAAAATGCTTCAGGCGTTAATAAATTCATTAAACCGATAACCGATAACTGATAACTGAATTACTGGATTATATGAAAAAAGCATTCACTATAACCGAGCTTTTGGTTGCGGTTGGCCTGCTTGCAGCGGTGCTTTCGGCATCGACGATGGTTTTTCATTATTCAATCGAGGCCCAGAGAACCGCGATGGCGACATCCGAGATTATGCACAGCCTCCGCGCCATAACCGACCAGCTCAACGCCGATTTTGCAGGCATACGCAACGATATGCCTTTCGGAGTAGAATTTGTTAAAGAACAGTTCGGCTCGAATGATGAGATAAGGACCGACAGTATTGTATTCTTTTCCACGGGTGATGCCCAGACGACAAAGCAGTATAATAACGAAACGGTAAGGGGAAATGTCGCAAGAATATATTATGGTCAATCCGGAACGCCGGAGCCGAACTCTTTTGAGCCGGCGATTCGCAGGAACAAAATACTTGTCCGAAAGCAGGTCATTCTTGCCCCGGATGCATCTTTGCCGCCGCCGGATGATTCAAATGAATATCAGTGTACTTTTCCCATAGAACAATCGAGGGAATTTCTGCAAACACCAGACCCTGCAACTGGATTCCCTCCGTACATTCCGCTATACTGGCATAATCGGCCGGATGTGGACCCGAATGACCAAAATGATATTCCATTGTATCTGGCCAAAGGTGTGGATAATTTCACAATACAGTTGGAAAACAACGTTGACCCTAACGGCATTGTCTGGTGGCCGCAAAACTCAGAAATCACAGGTAATATCGTATCTACCCCCATAGACGACAATAGCATCGATTTGATTAAGTTTACGTTTACGCTTTATGATTCGAAGGGAATATTAAAGCAGGGCAGAAGGTTTGAACATATTGTTTATATAGGAAACTAAGTTATCAGTTATCGGCATTCGGTTATCGGCATACTGAAACTGATAACTGATAACCGATAACTGAAAAAAGGTCAGAGAAATGATAAATAACTTAATAAAACGATTAGAAGCAGGAAAATCAGGCTCAGCACTCATTATGACGATTGTCCTGACCGTTCTGCTTGCGATAGTTGCCGTAATGTTTGTGGCCGTCGCGCGAATGGACAGGGCCTCCACAAGCAATATCGCAGATAACAAAACGCTCGATTTGGCCGCAAAGTCCATCGTCGAAATTATCAATAAAGAACTTATAAATGATGTCCCCAATCCGAGTCAGGAATATTACGATTATCCCGATGCCAACAACGCCTGGCTGGCAAGTATTGAGCCGTATAAGTCTGGAACCGATTATTACTGGCGGCAAATAAGCGATGTGACAGGGTTTTTAAAGAATAAAGGCTTCGAGACAAACGATGTTGATGTCAACGTGCCGGGTGTAATCCCAAAGGTTGTAAAGGAATATCCTGATATAACCCTGACCAATGGCGAATTGAATCAACTCTGGGCCGATGCTGATGGCGACGGTATAGCGGACTCGAAATGGATTGAAGTAAATGACACGACCTGGAGTATGCGTTCATCCAAAGGTCAGCGCATTTACGCCGCCGTTCGTGTAATCGATAACGGCGGGATGGTTAATATCAATACCGCCCATTCATTCGACGCCAACAGCACTGATACCAATGAAATCGACGGCTCAAGACAAATGCAGATAAACCTTCAAGGTCTGTTGAAGCCGCCCGATACAAATACAATAAGCAATCTGCACGATGCCCGCTGCGGCAGCGAACCGAACGATTGGCCGGATTATGAAAAAAATGTTATCTGGAATTATAACAATGTACCGGATGGCAATTATCTGCCTTTCGATATATCCGATGAGCTTGAATTAAAATACCGCTACTGCATAGACAGCAAATTTGTGAGCAGGTTTGAGTTTAGATTGCCGGAAACGGCTGAAGGCGCTGGAGATAGAAATTTTGGAAATCTTTACGATGGTTCAGATTCTAACCAACCATATAATCCTTGTAAATCTAATTGGCGGCTAAGAGACTGGCAAAGAAGAATTACAGAATTTGACGACTGCAAAGCCGACCGCAGGCATCTGCTGACGACGTATAATTACGACCGCGTTATCGACCCTTACGGGGCAAGGATGTTTAATATAAACGATGCTAATGTTAATAATGTTAATACATTATATAACAAAATCCGCGCCGTTATTCCCGATGGCAATACGGTCGCTCAAATCGCCGTCAATATAATTGATTATCGCGACAGCGACTCAAATATTACCATTTATCCCAAAAACGGCAAAAATTATTATGGTTTCGAAACGCCCTGTGCCTATATTTCGGAACTTGTGTACAGGCAGGTTACAGATTCAAATACATCTACAAAGTATAAGTCTTACGCGATTGAGCTTTATAAACCCTATCCCGCCGATATCGGCCCAAATTCCACCTGGCAAGTCCGTATTAGCAATCCCTCTACAACAGTTTTTATTAACAACTGGACCGGCCCAAAGTCATATTATGTTATAAAATGGGAAACCCCGCAGGCTCTGCTGGATGTGAATACTTCTGATGCTAACACACAAGACGAGGGTATCGGCGATGGTATTTTGGCCGCCGGCAGTACGATTTCACTGACGCGCAATGTCGGCAGCTATGTTCTTGTTGTTGATTCTGTTGTTGTTCCGGTCGACTGGTCGTCGGTAGCCGACGGCGATTATAGTGTTCCAAGAGATATTAATAATCCTAATAAATGCATACGGCGTCTGTGGGACTCGACAGGCACGTATACTCCAATGCTTGGAAAAGATAATGGCCCTATTGTTCCGGAGGAGCCTGCGACTTCGTATAGGATTCAGGCTCATCCGGCCAATGGCGATTTTACGAACATCGGCCAGATTGGAATGATTTTTCGCAAACCCGCTTATTACAAACTTGGCGACCCCAACACAGGTGTAATCGGCTACGGCGGCGTCAATCAATCTGAGCCCGAAGTTCGTTTGGATTTGGCCGACGCCAATAATTATCCGCTTTTCAAGTATCTGACCGTTTGGCCTCGGTCTGGGTACGCGTTAGGCCCCAATGCAACAATCAAGGGCAGAATCAATATCAACACCGCCCCGGCGTTTGTAATAGCGCAATTGCCCTGGGTTTCGTACAGGCCGGGTTCTCCTGCTGATGACAACGACCCCAATATCGCAAAAGCGATAGTCGCCTACAGGGATAAAATGAAAAATCAGGGCATAAACGACCCTAATTATAAAGACCGCCCAGGCCCAGCCGGCTTTGAAAATATCGGCCAGCTTTGCGATGTTAATAGCGGCGCTGCGGATTACAGTATTCGTTATTATGGTCGCAAGGATGGCCCTGCGGTTGGAGACCAGTTGGGATTTCCTGACATTAATAACGATCCCCCATCATCAGGCGACGGTGCCGCGGATGATTTTGAGGAGCGCGATTTGATTTTCGCTCGAATCAGTGACCTTGTTACCGTCCGCAGCGATGTCTTTACCGCTTATATATTGGTGCGCGTTGGCACTGAAGGCCCGCAGAAAAGGTATATGGTAATATTCGACCGCAGCCAGGTAAGAAGTCCTTCGGACAGGGTCGGGATAATCGCCTTTCACTCTGTGCCGGAGGCAAGATAAATTTCTTTATGCTTTAGTGTTGTTAATGAAGTTAATGAAATTAATGAAAAAGGCCCGCATTAAGCGGGCCTTTCATTTTCAAGTTGTTTGCCGCTCAGTTACGCGGGGACTACGTTGGTTGCGCATGGGCCTTTTTTGCCCTGGCCAACTTCAAAGCTGACGCTTTGGCCTTCATCGAGGGATGTGAAGCCCGGAACCTTTATTTCCGAGTGATGGACGAACAAATCTGCGCCGCCATCGTCTGGGGTAATAAAACCGTAACCTTTACTTGAATTGAACCATTTTACTTTACCTGTACTCACGTGATTACTCCTTACACTAAAAAATAACTAAACTCTCTCTCTATAGTCTATTTATACGGAGATACTATTGAGAGATGAAACAATACCCTGAAATTTCTAATATACTTAACATTACTACTACTTTTTTACTATTATTGTTGTTATTACTTACCGAGTAATTAGAGCATAAAAATCAAAAATGTTCAATAAAAAATATGATTTTGTTTCAAAAATAAGTCTTTGGAAGTGAAAAAACCCGTTTTTTTCGCAAAAATCGCCATTTTTAAACGATTAGTTCAATTTGGCCCTTAGTGTTTCTGCCCGCAGGACATCTCTCTGTTCTGCGTTGAGTGGTTGGCCCTTGTTCATCTGCAGATGGGCCGGCTGGGTGAGTAAGAAGAGCTCATTTATCGTGTTGATTGATATTTCCTTGATTCGCCCCATATTGATTCCCATTCTCAGGTTGCTCAGCAGGAACATTGCTTCGTGAGAGCTGATGAGTTTTGCGCTTTTCAAAATGGCCAGGGCGCGGGCGATTTTGTCGTCGAGAACATTAGCGTCTTTTACCAGCAGCCTGTCGCGGGCGATTCTTTCGTATTCGACGATTTTGGGAATTATCAGCGTCTGGAAATCTTCGACTATTTTTTCCTCACGGATGCCGAGAGTTACCTGGTTTGAAATCTGGAAGAAGTCGCCGACGGCTTCAGTGCCTTCGCCGAACAGGCCGCGAACTGTAAGGTTCATATCTTTGGCTGATTCGAACAGTTTTTTGAGCTGGTCCGTTATTTTAAGGGCGGGCAGATGCATCATCACGGAGACCCTTATGCCTGTGCCCAGATTAGTCGGACAGGCTGTCAAAAAACCGTAGCGCGGACTGAAAGCATATTCGATTTTTTTGCCGATGGAATCGTCAATGCGGTTAATTTGCTCCCAGCATTTATCGAGGGCTAGACCTGCTGCCAGAACGCTAAGCCTGAGGTGGTCTTCCTCGTTTATCTGTGCGGCGAAAAGCTCGTTTTCCGCGATGACGACGCCTCGCGGGCCGCGCCCGATAGCGAGGTTTCGGCTTATAAGCTGCCTTTCGATGAGGAGGTCTCTTTCGATAACGCTGCCTCCGGCGATATCTATAAAGGCGATATCGCCAAGCTCACGAAGTGAAAGTATGGTTTCTTTGAGGTCTTGCAGGATGCTTTGCTTTTCCTTATCGTCGCAGCGAGAGACGAATCTGTGACCGGCCAGATTACGCGCGAGCCTTATCCGCGAAGAGACGACAATGTCCGATAATGGAACATTAGGGTCGAACCACTGGCTTGTTCTCGTACTTAAATCCGTAAGTCTCATTGCAGTTCTTTGAGCTGGTCTCTGATTTTGGCGGCCAGCTCGTAATCTTCCTTCTCGACGGCCAGGCTCAATTGCTTTTTGAGTTCTTCAGCTTTGTCCTGGTTTTCGACCCGGCCGTCTGTGCTTATTTGAGTTTGGGCAGGAACTTTTCCTGTATGGGCCAAGTTATTATCCTGAGTCTTTTCGATAATTTCCTTCAGGTCGCTTTCGAATACGTCGTAATCTTTCGGACAACCGAGAAGCGCCTGTTTGCGAAACTGCTCCATCGTTGTGCCGCATTCCGGACAGGCCTTGTGAGATTTTTCCGAACCTGTTTCATCTGTCTGCTGATGAGCGGCGATGAGAGAGCTTAAAAGCTCGTTCAGCGAGAGCTGACTTTTTATAGTTACACCTTCCTTCTGTGCGCAGCCCTGACACAGATGGCTTTCAGTTCGCCGGCCTTCGACTATCTCGGTCAGGTGAACAGTTGCTGTTTTGGTTTTACAAATTTCACATTGCATAGCTTGTTCTGTTTATTATACGCTAAAATCTCTTTAAAAAATCACCCAATCTTATATCGGCATCAAAACAAAGCGACTAAATGGATACTTTTTCACCATATCTGGCCTTGCAGCCTACAGCTTCGGTAACCTCTATGTATAAAGGACTTACGTTCGCAGGAAGCTGCTGTTTTATTTGGGAAAAGATATATTTGGCGACATTTTCGGCCGAAGTATTCGTATTTTTGAAGCATTCCAAATCTTCGAGAGCCCGGTCGTTAAACGGACCGACAATGCCGTCCAGAATTTTTTTGAGCTTATTAAAATCAAATAGTATCCCATTTTCATCAAGAGCATTACCATTGAGAACTGCCTCGACTGTCCAGTCGTGAATGTGATACGGCTCTGCCGTTGAGGCAAATTTAATTTGATGGCCTGCATTAAAAGTTGTTGTTACGGATATCGTGTACAATTTTTATGCCCTGTTAAATATTTCTTTCGGCCAGTCTTTTTTGCAGTTTTTCATAAACGCCCTGCGGAATCAGTTTCGAGACATCGCCGCCCAGCGATGCTATCTCTCTGATAATAGTCGAGCTTGTAAATCCGAATTCTTCGCTGGTCATAACGAAAACAGTCTCAATGCCCGCAACCGCACGGTTGGTCATCGCAAGCTGAAATTCGTATTGGACATCGGTAAGGTTTCGCAAGCCCCGCAGCATTGCCGTTGCGCCGACGCTGGCCGCGTATTCGACAGTCAGGCAGTCATAACTCTGAACGGTTACGCCTTCGATGCCGGCAACAAGTGGCTTTATCATTTCGACCCGCTCGGCCGGGGTGAAGAGTTGGTTTTTCAATGGGCTGTTGCCCACGGCTATAATCAACTCGTCAAAAAGTTTTACGCCTCGATTGATTACGTCAAGATGGCCGTTTGTTATAGGGTCGAATGAACCCGGGAAAACTGCCCTGACAAATCTTTTTGCCATATCACACCTTTCAATTCAGGTTACAGTAAGATTATAACCGAAATGAATCCTGCGTCAAATAGCGGAAAATAGAGAAAAACTCGCAAATACCTTAAAATGGATATTATTTTCACGAAAATTAGAAATAACAGCTAATGGGCTTGTTTATCCTGTGAATTTTTATTTTCAAGATACTTAAGATGCTCTTGGAGCTGGAGTACAGCTTCATCCTGCTTATGATTTTTCGCTAGTTCTATAAATTTTTTCATTACCTCAATTGCCTGGTCGTATTGACCATCGTATTCCAATGTTTTCAAGAGACTGTTGTAATATTCCGGTTCATTTGGATTCAAAGAGATTGCCTGTTTAAAAGCTTCTGCAGCTCCTTTCAAATCTCCCATTGTGGCAAGAGTGTCCCCGAGGTCTCTCCAGCCTTCATGATAAGTCGGATTTTTGCTTAAATTTCTTCGAGAGTCCTCTGCAGATTTACGAAACTGCTCCATTGCCTGTTCTTGTTTACCTATTTTTGTCAAAACTGACCCAAAGTTGTAACGAGTACTTGCTATATTAGTGTTCTGCCCGGACATCTCGTTGTATTGGATTGCTTTATTAAAAGCATCTGCTGCTTGTTCCATATTGTCCATATTGGCATACATAATCCCGATTTCATTATACGATTCTATGGAAACCGTTGGTGTTGTCTTTATGGCCGTAAGATAAGTTTCAATACTTTCAGCAAACTGTCCTTTTTGCTGAAGTTCTGCAGCCCGCTTAAGAAGATTTGTAATAGAAAACTCCATTGCGCTGCTGTGAACTACCGGTACGAGCAGATTTTCCACAGGACAATAGTTGTCAGTCAGAACGAGATGTTGCGATTTTTGCCTGAGATTGTTCATGTCCGATGCGTCCAGATACCATAGTTCCAATAATCCTTCTTTGTATTGTGAAATAATATTTTCCAAATCCAGTTTGCCTCGGGAGGCGACAATTATGAAAGTATTCCGAGCCGAAGGAGGGATGTTATTATTGGTTACTACGTAAACGTAAGGAAATGTTTTTTCAAGCGTATTTACGACAGAGCCAAGGAACAGGCCGGAATCAAAAATATCTATCAGGTTTATCATATATACGCCGTCATCACTAAGAATCGCCGAAATTTTGTCATTGAATTCTTTTGTAACAAGCTGAAACGGCACAGAATAATCGTTGAAGGCATCTCCGTAGATAAAATCGTATCGCGGTATTTCTTTGCCATTGCGTTTTTGCTCGAGTAATTTGTCGATATAGTTACGGGCATCCATATTAAAAGTGTTAATTGTGGTGTTCTTCTTCAGGCCGAAAGCATCCATTGCGGCTTTAGTTACAGCGGGGTCGATTTCAGCCACATCTATCCTGCTGCCGGGCCAGAGCTTTTCAATATATCTGGGGAAAACATATCCGCCGCCGCCGATTACCATTACAGAAAGTTTTTCTTTATTCCTGCTTAGTCCCTTGGTAATAGGAGCATAAATTTTTGAATAAAAATATTGCAGATTAAGAATGTCATCCATCAGAATGACACTATGTTCGAGTTTATCCTGATAAAAAAAACGTTTATTTGAATTGGCAGCATCTTGTTTTACAGTAATGCGGCAATATCGGCTTTCATCTTCATATAGAATACTTGGATCGGGTTGCTCTCGCAATGCGACAGAACAACTGGTTTTTTTTGCCCACTCGACAGGTATCATCGCCATAGTCATCATGGCAGTGAAAATTACTGCCCATATATATAATGGATAGCACCTCGTCCAGTACAGGACACTCATCAGTAGTAAAACGGCTCCGATTGTCCAGATAATAGTTATAGTTCCCATTGCGGCTATTAGATAATAACCGGCCGTGAACGTCCCTGCGATACTGCCTGCTGCTGACCAGGCATAGATATCCCCTATTGTTCTGCCCATCGGCAAGCCGCGGTCTAAAGCCATTTTTGCAACTATAGGGCTTATCATTCCCAGCAATGTTGATGGAATCAGGAATACTAAAGAAATGTGACAAAACACATGTAATGGCCAGTTTAATAGCCACAGCCACATCCATTTACCCACGATATTATTTAAAATTACTGTAACAACACAGGTTATTGAACAGATGGCAAAAACTGCCGCGATAGACTTTTTTGGCGGAAATTTATCTGCGATTCGGCCGCCTATATAATTGCCTATTGTAATACCGGCCAGGATTACGCCGATTACCGCTGTCCATGTATATAACGATGAGCCGAGATACCGGGCGATTAATCTGCTGGCGACAAGCTCAAGCACCATTATGCAGAAGCTTGAAATAAATACGGTAGCGCTTGGAATGAAAATTGGTATAAAACTTTTAGGCTTAGTCATAGCTTACTTTCCTTAATTTTGTCACTGATAGGGAATAATAACAGATTCGGCTGATTTCTGCAAACATCAAGAGACCTGTCGAAAAAGACCTTCTTATAAAGTTTGACCATTCTTCGTCAAATATCATGCGCTGCGCAGAGCGCAATTATCTTTTCGCGGTTTAGCCGTCGCCGCTTCGGCGAGGCGTTAATTTTCGTCTCGCATCTGTTTATAACCTGTTCGGCAAGTTTAAGGGCCTCTTTTGCGCTTGCTGCTGAAACAAATAATCCGTGTTTTTCAAGAAATAATATTTGCGGTCCTCGTCCGTATCTTTTTCGATATTGAATTGTTAGTTTGCCGATTTTTTTCGCAAGACAGTACCCCGGCTTTGCGTAAGAAACCCATAAAGGTGCCGATTTTGCGTCGGCAAACAATTTTGCTAATTCAGCCTTTCCTTTTTTAGTGATTAAAAATGCGCAAACCATAATCGGATGAAGATGAATAACGTATCTGTCTAAAAAGATATGAAGATTGGCTTCTATGGAAGGTTTGCAGTTTCCCTTTGTTTTATCCTCGCAGCAGCCAACGAGGCGCTCGGCGATTTCGGCCTCCCTTTTTTGAGATGATAATTTAGCGATTTTTTTATCGCTGATTATGGAGCGGGCTTTTCGGAGGTTTATTTTTCGCCAGCCTTTTTTCGCGCTCATATCTTTAAGGGCTGTGCCGCTGGCCTTTATGAACATAAATTGCTCGTCTCTGGTTTTTACGCTCGTATTCCCGCTTCCTCCCTGCGTCCAATCGGCATCTTTCCCCACGAACCTCGATATTCTTATCAGTTCCGTAAGTGCTTTGTTCATTAATTTCTCAATGCTTGAATTTGTGCCGGTATTCTGCCTTTACGTTTTATGAAGTTTGGTGAGGCGGTTTTTGGTACTTTCATAATGGGAGCTGAGCCGAGCAGTCCGCCGAAATGTACGATTTGTCCCGCCTTTTTGTCCGGAATCGGTATAATTCTGACGCTTGTGGTCTTGTTATTTACGACGCCGATTGCCAGTTCATCAGCTATTATAGAGCTTACAACTTCCGCCGATGTATCGCCTGCGACCGCGAACATATCTAAGCCGACGCTGCAAACGCTTGTTAAGGCCTCGAGTTTTTCAAGATTAAGCGCGCCGCTGCGAACCGCCTTAATCATTCCCGCATCCTCGCTAACCGGAATAAATGTTCCCGACAATCCGCCCACGTTTCCAGACGCCATTGCACCGCCTTTTTTAACGGCATCCATAAGCATCGCCAAGGCCGCAGTCGAACCAGGCCTGCCCATTCGCGATACGCCCATCGCCTCTATAATTTCCGCTACCGAATCGCCCCGCTTGGGAGTCGAGGCAAGCGAAATGTCGACAATACCGAAATCTATACCCATTAACTGGGCCATTTCCCTGCCAATCAGCTCGCCTGCCCTCGTGATTTTGAAAACCGTCCGCTTTATAACCTCCGACAACATCGTCAAATCGCATTTGGGATTATTAGCGATAACATCCCGAACAACGCCGGGGCCTGATATACCAATATTAAGCGAAAAATCCGGTTCGCCAATTCCATGATGAGCTCCCGCCATAAAAGGATTGTCCTCCGGCACATTCGCAAAAACAGCGAGCTTGGCACAGCCGATACCATTTTTACTGCTCGCCGCAAGGTCTTTGATTATATGCCCGACTTTTTCAATCGCTGTCATATTCATACCCGCTCTGCTCGATGCGAGATTGAGAAAACCGCACAATCGCTGAGTTTTCGACAACGCCTGCGGAATCGAATCGATAAGAAGCTCATCGGCTTTCGTCATTCCCTTATGGACAAGTGCGCCGAAGCCGCCGATGAAATCTATATCCGCAGTCTTGGCCGCCCTGTCGAGCGTTTTTGCGACGAAGACAACGGTCGAGATTTTTCGAGGCAGCGGCTCAATCAGCAGCGCAACCGGCGTGACGCTGATTCGCCGATTGGTAATCGGAATGCCGTACTTGTCCTCGAGCTGGTCGGCACATTGATTCAAACGCTTGCCCATCTCCGAAAGCCGTTTATAAATCCTCTTGTTAAATGTCGCAGCATTTCTATCCATACAATCTTTCAGATTGACGCCGAGCGTAACAGTTCTTATATCAAAATTCTGCTCAATCGTCATCTTTACCGTTTCAAAAACCTCTTCAACCGATATTCTCATAATCCGTTCCTTTATGTTAATAAGGCCAAAACCACATATAAATGTACCTAAAATCAGGACAGCGGCAACAAGAATTTGGGAACGGAAACCCCCAGTAAAACTGGGGGCTAAATACGAAACGAAAAATTTGTGTTTATTTGTGTGAATTTATGGTTTAATAAGTCGAAATATGTGGAATATATTCGAATATCCGTTTGTCGGGATTGGAATAGCTGTAATTGTACTGGCCGGGTTATGGGTCTATGGGATATTCCGGCCAAACAAAAAACGTAAATGGCACCCGCTAATTCCAATCGGAATTGTTGTTTTAGCGGTCGCGGTATCGTATTTCGTCCAAACCGATAAGGGAAAAATACTCGGAGCCGTAAATAAAGGCATAAAGGCTTTCGAAGAACAAAAAATTGAGCTGATTAAAGAAATAATCGCTGACGATTATTCCGACTCACAACATTCCTCAAAAGAATATATTGTCGCATACTGCCAGGGATTGTTCGAGACGGCGGCGACCGAAAAAATAACGTTCCTGAGCCAGCAAATACAAATAGAAAACAACAGGGCGACTTTTACACTGGAGGCGATGATTCAATTCGCCGAGCAAAGCCACGCTGCGCAGATGGGCAAATCGTTTCTGATTGTTAAGGCGAGATTATCCTTTGAAAAAACCGCTGACGAAAGATGGCTCATAAACGGCTCTGAAATCCTCGAACTCGACAGAAAGCAGGTCAACTGGGGACAGATTAGAGGTAATTAGACAGTCCTTATAGTTTTTATGGCCAGTTTCAATTCTTGACCAGCAGCGTTTATTCTGTTATCGTATGGTTCGACAGACTCACCACGGGTCCGGCGTTAATTTCCGCTTTTGCGGGGATATTTTTGGCAGATTGGAGATATTTAATGAATTCATTTGGACGTATATGGAAGTATGTTTGGCCGCAGTGGCCCAGAGTGGTCATACTTTCTATTTCAGTAGTAATAGTCAGTTTTCTATTCGCATTCAGCTTTTTGGCGATAATTCCGCTTTTGAAGGTGATGATGGCTGAAGAAGGATTGCACGGATGGATTGACCGCAAAAACTGTGAATGGCGGTATGGTGTATATTTTAATATTCCTGAAACTATAGAGATGGTCAATAGTCAGGATTTGATGTACAGTCTGAAAGTAAAGAAAGTGGATAAAAACGGGCTTGCCGAGCAAGCGGGCCTGAAAACAGATGATATAATCGTTTTTGTCAATGTCGATTCGAATACTCCATCGGAATCGAAGCAGGTATATACCAAGATACTTGAAAATCTGGCGGCAACTTCCGGCCAGGGAACTATGGCCTTGAGTATTAAGCGACTCAGTAATGGCGAGTTGTACCCGCATCAACTGATACTGAAAAAGCCGAACGCTGAAATGTACGATAAAGCCGGTTTTTTCGAGAGAATTAATTGGTGGGGAAAATGGACTGTATCGGAAAATGCTGAAAAGATAGCGGCTTTTATTCCGAGGAATAACAGCAAAGAAGCTAAAAAAGAAGGAATAAAAGTTGTAATTATCGGCGTAATATGCCTTACAATTCTGCGGTGCTTCTTTACATTTATTCAAAAATATTACGGGGCGAAAGTCGTGCAGGTTGCGACGGCAAGGCTTCGCGAAGATTTGTTTTCGCACGTGATGCATATGAAAATCGAATACTTCACGGCATACGGGACCAGCGATGCAATCAGCAGAATGATAGGTGATGTCAATGGCATCGGTAAAGGCATCAGGGTGTTTTTGGGCAAAGAACTTCAGGAGCCTATGAAGGCCCTATTTATGATTTTGATGGCATTGGTTTTGAATTATAAACTGACGCTTATTTTTCTTTTATCAGCGCCGGTTGTTTTTTATGTTTTTTCAACTTTCGGCAAACAGATTCGGAAATATTCACGTAAATCTTTGCAAAGCACGGCGGGGCTGCTGGGCAAACTGCAGGAATCCATTTCATCTCTTCGCGTGGTAAAAGTCTACAACAGGGAGGATTACGAATCGAATCTTTATGTTACAATAAGCAAAAAACTTCTGAAACATACTCTTCGGCTTGCTAAATTCGATGCCGCAACCAGGCCGTTGCTTGATTTTCTGGGGATGGTAGCGGTAACGGTCGCGTTGTTTATAGGAATTATCTGGGTTACCAATAACGATATGGACGCAAGCTCTTTCTTTTTGATACTAATCTTCCTTGGAGCGGCGGCGGAATCTGTAAGAAAAACGAGCGATGTCTGGAATCAAATTCAGGATTGTAACGCGGCATCTGACAGAGTTTTTCAGCTTATGGACAATCCGGTAGAACACGAAAAACCGAATTCTGTAGAAATTAAACTGCTGAAAAACAAGATAGAATTTCAGAATATTTCTTTCACCTATCCCAAGAGCAACACTCCAGTGCTGAAGGACATCAATTTATCCGTTCAGGCGGGCCATAATATTGCCGTAGTAGGTCCAAATGGTTCAGGGAAAACAACACTTGTAAATTTGCTGCCGCGTTTCTTCAATCCTGACGGCGGCAGAATTCTGATAGATGGAGTTGATATAGCGGATTGTACGCTTAAAAGTTTGCGTAATCAAATAGCTATGGTTACCCAGGATATTGTTACATTTAACGATACGATAGCCGCTAATATAGCCTACGGAGATCCCAGTATAACAATGGATGAGATTGTTATGGCCGCAAAGAGGGCGTATGTGCATGAGTTTATAGAACCGCTGCCGAACGGCTATAACACGGTTATAGGGGAGCATGGAACCGGCCTTAGCGGCGGCCAACTGCAGCGTATAGTTATCGCCCGGGCAATATTGAAAAATCCATCGATATTTATTTTCGATGAAGCGATGAGCCAGGTTGACGCTGACAGTGAGGCCAAGATACATAAGGTATTGGAAGAATTGATGCACGACAGGACCAGCTTTGTGATAGCCCATCGTTTCAGTACGGTTATATCAGCCGATAGAATTGTGGTTATGAACTACGGTAAAATTATAGCGCAAGGCGTACACGAAGAACTGATAAAGGATTGCAGTATGTACAAGAGCCTTTATGAGACGCAATTAATAGTAACATAATTTGTGCGGATACTGTGCGAATGCCGAATATCAGCGTTTGTATTCCGACGTATAACAGGGAACATTTTTTAAAAGAAACTCTCGACAGTGTCTTTGCGCAGACATACAAGGATTTCGAGGTTGTTATAGTCGACGACGGCTCAACCGACGGCACAAAGCGGATGATCGAAAAAAACGGTTATAATGTGCACTACTATTGGCAGAAAAATGCGGGGGATGCCAATGCGAGAAACAAACTGATTGAGCTTGCAAACGGCAAATATATTTCATTTCTCGACTCCGACGACCTTTTGTATCCTGACGCACTTGAAAAGATGATACTGGCAATGCCGCAAGGTTCTGAAGATGTTGTTGTTTACGGGCCTTATGTTGCGATTGATGAACAGGGAAATATTCTGCGGAGAAGAAGAAAAAGGCTTTATGATGGCCAGATAACCACACATCTTTTTGAGAATATATTGATACATTCCTGCGGTTCGCTTTTTCCGAAGAAGGTTTTAACCAAAGCCGGAGGTTTTGATACATCATTACCCGTTTGTTCAGACTATGATTTGTGGCTAAAACTTTCTTTGAAATATGATTTTATCGCATTAGAAGAGCCGGTTTTTAAAAGAAGACGTCATAGCGATAATATTTCGAGAATATGCTTTGCCAACTGCAATATTGAATTCAGGGTTATTGAGAATTTTTATTACAATGGCGGCGGGAGAAGAGTAATACCGTATAAAGCAGCGATGGCAAGGTTGAGCAAAGAGCAATACAGGGCGGCAAGAAACGCGATTAGAGAATCTATGAGAGCGACGGCCTGTGATTTTTTGACAAAATCCCTGAAGCGACATTTTCATTTGAAGACTCTTTTGTGGTTTTTCATAGCTCAAAAAGGTGTTCATCCTGCGCTTTGGGGAAAAGCGGACCGCTCAAATATAGAGGAAAACAGCAAGGCTTTGATTAAAAGGTTGCGGACTGTGGCGGATATAAGAGTGGCTATAGATTTCGATCCTGTTGTTATAAATAAATTCTCTGGTTTTTATACTTTCGGTATGGGACTGCTTAAGGGATTTGCGGCACTAAACGATAAGCCTGAATTAATGCTTTTTTATTCAAAGCGTTTTGCATCAAGGATAAAGGAAATGGTCGAGAGCGAGCTGCCGGGGATGACGGAATCAAAAATACTGGCGGTGAAAATACGGTGGCTTGAAAATTTCTGGAATTATTTTGATTATCCCAAACTGGAGCATCTGACCGGCGATTTCGACATTTATCATTGTTTTCATCATTTGATGCCCCCGACCGACGGCAAGTGCCGTCTTATGACGATTCACGACCTTAGACGTTATAAGCTGTCGCAGTTATACAAAGAGTCAAAACTTGACCGGTTTGAGAATGCCGTCAGGAAGGCCGACCATTTTATAGCTGTCTCGCAATCGACAAAAAATGATTTGTGTTCGGTCTTTAAAATAGACGCTGATAAGGTCGATGTTGTATCGCTGGCGGCGGGTTTTAAGTCTTTGGAATACAGTACGGAGCAGAAAAACAGGATAAAACTTCAGTTGTCTGAGAAACTGGGCCAAAAACTGGATGAGTATTTCGTTGTTATTTCGTCTCCGGACAGGCGAAAAAATATTTTGCGTACGGTCGAAGCCTTTGAGTCGGCTCGGACAGCCTTGCCGCAAAATCTCAAGCTTGCGGTAGTAGGGCAACTGCCGAAGCGCGAAGAGGAATTCGTGAAAAAACTGAAAAGCGGTTATTATCCGAATGTTTTTTGGGCAGGAGTAGTTGACGATTTGCGTCCGTGGCTGGGTTGTGCAAAAGCGCTGATTTTCGCGAGTCTTTACGAGGGGTTCGGCATACCTATTCTTGAGGGTTTCGGCTGCGGTACGGCGGTAATTACGTCCAATATTTCATCGATGCCTGAGGTCGGCGGCGATGCCGTTTTGTATGTTGACCCGCTTAGTACGGAATCGATTGCGGATGCAATTGTAAAGATTTCAAACGATGAAAAGTTGAGGCGGAATTTGATTACGGCAGGGGCCGAAAGGAATAAGCAGTACACCTGGCAGAGGACGGCAGAAGACGTTATAAAAGTTTATAAGAAGTTGGCAGGCGGCGATTAGTCTTTTTTTGCAATCCCCAGAAATTCGCCGATTCTTTCCGATAAACTTTTTTTCCCTCTTTTTACTCTGAGGAATATTTTTCTGATATTTTTTCCCTTCTCATAACCCTCAATTAGTTTGCCAAAAACGTCCTTGTCGTGTTTAGTCGTTGCAAAATGCAGTATTTTGCCGCCCTTAAGATGAAAATCATTGTAGATATTGGTGTCGAGGATTTTTATTTTCAAGCCATTCCACTGCTGGATTTTTTTATAGTCTTTCCAAACTATCTGGTCGCTTAGAATATCCGAGAGGGCTTTTTGGTCGGTAGTGTTTTCCGTCATACACTCCTGCTCCCATTTATCCACCAGTTTTTCGGCAGGGCAGTTGAAAAACATTACGCCTGAATAAATTACACCATTATACATATCTTTTCTTGCGACTTTTTTGGGGTCGAGAGTTACCGCTACGTCAAACCCGTCGAGTTCAACCTTTTCAGTGAAGAGGCAGTCGGCATCGACGAGAATCATCGGTTCATTAAATCTTTTGAAATAATCTCTTGCGCAGAAAGGTTTGTGGGTATTGCGGCAGCTTAGCCGGCCGTCGGGGAAAATATGGGCTGATTTTTTGTAATCGACCTTTTCGTTTAGTTCTATCGGGATAATTACGGCGTCAAGCTGCTGTTTTTGCTGTTCCATCAGGCCCAGATCGTAGACTATCACCGGTTTGCCGTAGAATTTTCTTACGCTTTTTGCAAGTTCTTTCAGGCAGAAAAAGAAGCCGGCATCACAAGCGGTAACTATGTTCATTTTTTCACCTTATCGATATTTTTTTGCTATACGCCCAAGTATCATAATTGTCTGCTATTTTTTATATATTATTCAGATAAAAGCCAATGGTTTTTTTTATGGCGTCATCGAGGTTAATTGAGCATTTCAAGTTCAGGTCTTTTTTTGCTTTGTCAATGCAGGGAACATATCGTTGTCTTTCCGTAATTTGATCGTTGTTTTTTACGATTTGCACTTTACATTTGTCTGATACAATAGCTGCTACTTTGTGTGCGAGGTCAGCGATACTAATAGGAATATCAGAACCGACATTATAAGCCGTTGCAATAGAACCTTTGAAAAGTATCGTCCAGAGCCAAATCGCAAGATCGGCAGCATAAAGATACGAACGCAGCGGTGTTCCATCGCCATTTACAATTATTGGTCCGCCTTTTATCGCATCACGGATAAAATTACCGATTGCATAATGGATATTCAAATTCAGATATGGTCCGACGAGAGCGAAACAACGGGCTATGGTGGTTTCTATTATATAATGTTTGTAATAAATACTGCATAACAATTCAGAGGTTCGTTTGGCCTGTCCATAAGCGCTGAGCGTGTCCAGTGGGTCTGGAGATCCATTATAGTTTTCGGGAATATCAGGAATATCGGCCGGCTGCTTTCCATAGACGGCCCCTGAGCTTAGAAATAGAAAACGTTTTACTCCGGATTGTTCTGCGAAATCCAATGTTCTTCTTGTACCTTCGATAATGGTATCTGTCATCTCAAGGGGTTTGTTGGTGTTAAGAGTTGCACTGGCTTCTGCAGCGGCGTGAATAATGTAATCAAATTTTTCACCGGAAAATTCGAAATTCTGTACATCAGCTTTTTGAAAAGAGATTTCGTCAAATTGCTTAAAGTGAGGATACTGGCGAAGAAACTTTTCGGGTGAGCGTGATAGTACCAACATCTGGCAGTTAAGATTAAGTTTGCGGTTTATGTACGCAAAACTTTCCAACAGCCATTTGCCGATAAAACCTGTGCCGCCGGTGATAAAAAAACGCTTATTCTTTGCCGCTGGCCAGAGAGAGGCGGTGTATTTTAGAACGTGATTTAAATCTGTTTCGGTTAAAGACATAAATTCCATTGTTAAATTATAGATAAACATTATATTATAATAGTGAGTTAAGGCAACCAAAAATAGATGTGTCTGTTCAGGAAGGATTGAAATGGCAGAACCAAAAGTAAGCGTATGTATGCCGTGTTATAATCGTCAGGATTATGTTGGCCAAGCCATAGAGAGTGTACTGGCTCAAAGTTTTAGCGATTTTGAACTATTGATTGCTGATAATTGTTCCGAAGACAACACGGCAAAAATCGCCCAGGAATACGCGGCCAAAGACCAAAGGATTACTTTTATACAAAATCCTCGAAATATAGGGATATGTTCAAGTTTGAATTCACTTCTCTTGAAAGCGAAGGGGCAATATATTAAATTTTGTTTTTCAGACGATCTTTTAGCGCCTGAATGTCTTAAAGTGTTTGTTGGTATAATGGATAAAAATCCTGATGTTTCCTTGATTACATCTTTTTCAAAGTTTATAGGGGACAGCAGCGAAATACGGGGCGAATCTTTTTTCCCCGGTGTCGGATTGCTGGACGGGGAAAAATATCAAAAAGATTTGCTGATTAACGGCAACTGGGTTGGAAATATGAGTTGTGTTATGATTCGTCACAAAGACCTACACATCGGTTTATTTAGTCATATTTTGAGATACTGGTCCGGCGACCATGAAATGTGGATGAGACTTTTAGGCCTTGGGGATGCGTACGTCGTGCCGGAGATTTTGAGTTTTATAAGAAGCCACAAAGGGCAGGAAAGTTCGATACATGCTGTCGATTTTCGGCTTATTACGGAACGATTAATATTGACCGATATGGCTTTTCAATTTCCGCATATATATGGAGAATATACTCGAAAAGAAAAAAGGAATATGCAGTATCATTTGCTAAAACGTCTTGTGCGTGAAGGATACGGCAGGGGAGGCTTAAAGGCCAAGATAAAAATGCTGGAAATCGGTTTATCCGATTTGAATAAACGGCGGTTTGTTTTTTTACTGCTTTTGATTAAAAATTTTCACAGGTTATTTCAAAGAGGCAGATGGTCTTAAACAGGTTTGATTAACATATTTTCATAAAAATCATTTCTTGGAAGAAATGGAAACAGATCTTCAAGCGGCCTTGAAATGATTTTACCGTCTGGTTGTTTGGCGGAGCTTGACTTTGGTTCCAACACTTCGAAAGGGTCGAGCATTAGTTCACAAAAAACAGGTCCTTTTCTTTCAAGAATTTTGGGCAGCTTTTCTTCAAGCTCCTTATTGTTTTTAATGGTCTTTATATTATATCCATATGCCTTTGCTATTTTCGTCATATTTGGCAGTCTAACGCCGGTATCATAAGTTGAGCCGACGAAATTGCCGTCAAAGAAGGCTTTTTGTGTTGTTTTGATTGAAAGATAACCTAAGTTATTAAACATAAAGATTTTAATCGGCAGGTTGTAATTTAAGATGGTCTGCAGTTCCTGAATATTCATTTGAATGCTTCCATCGCCTGTGATGCAAATTATTTCTGCCGAATTTGCGCCGAGACAAGCTCCAATAGCGGCAGGCAAGTCATATCCCATAGAGGCACAGCCGATATTAGCAAACATTCTCTGGCCTTTTTTTATTTTAAACGCCTGAAAGGTGCTGGTGTAGGCAGTGCCGTTTCCTGTTACGATTATAGCATTGTTTTTTAATTGCTTAGACAGTAATTCTGCAAAATAATAGGAATTGACATATCGGGTTTCCGACCGGTGTTTTTGCTGTACTACGGGATATTTTTGTTTTAGTTTATTGCAGTAGTTTAACCAATCATCGATTTGCGGTTTTTTCCACTCCGAATGCGATAATCTCTGCTCTAATGTTTTAAGGAAGAATTTTGCATCACAATGAATCGGCATGTCCCATTTTAATGTTGGTTTCTCAAGTTCAATCCTGTCAATGTCAATCGCGATCTTAAATGCTTCTCTGGCAAATGTTTCATATGCATAACCAATCTGCCGCAAGTTCATTCTGGTGCCGATAATGATAACAAGATCAGAATTTTGAATTATAAAATTCGCGGCACGTTCTCCAAGGATTCCCGGCCTTCCAAAAAACAGAGGACAATCCGAATCAATAAGGTCAATTCCGGAAATTGCAGTTAAAACAGGGATTTGTAATTTGTTGGTTATGTTTTCGAAATCGTTTTTTGCGTTTGCAAGAGTAATTCCGTTTCCTGCCATGATTACAGGTCTTTTTGCCGTTTTGATTTTTTCAACAAGTGTGTCAATTTTTTTCTCCGCAATTTTTTCGTCAAAGAAAGGCTCTATCTCGGATGGATTAAACAATTTAAGTTCAGTGTCATTTATCATTGCCCCCTGTATGTCGAGAGGTATATCAAGCCATACAGGGCCGGGTCTGCCGTTTACAGCCAGACAGATTGCTTTTTCGAGATGATATTTAATTTCATTTTTTTCTGTTACGATTGCGGCATATTTTGTTACAGGTTTGACAATATCGGTTATATTAATTTCCTGGTCTCCCAATTGCCTTAGACCCGGACATCTCAATATTGTTGTTTCGAGTTTTACTTGTCCGGAAATTACCAATATTGGTATAGAATCAATCCATGCTCCTATAAGACCGGTAATAGTGTTAGTTCCTCCAGGACCTGTTGTTACACAGGCAACACCTATTTTCCCGCTGACTCTTGAGTATCCTTCAGCCGCCATTGTACAGGCCTGTTCGTGCAGATTGCAGACGTATTTTATTCTTTTCTCCCTGCCGATGGCATCATTAAGATACATTGCTCCGCCGCCTGTGACCATAAAGATGTTCTTGACACCTTTATCAGCTAATGTTTTCATTATAAAATCAGCTACTCTAATCACTTTTGATGCTTTCAAGCTTTATTTTAAACAAAAATATTTTATTTTATCAATAATATATCTCAGCATTGGCTTATTCATACCCGGATAGACGCCAAGCCAGAAACTATTATTCATTATAATATCGGTATTTTCAAGTTTACCGACGGTTTTATAAGAATTTTTTCGTTTATACATCCGGTCAAATGCGGGCTGACGAAGTAAATTGCCCGCAAATAACATCCGAGTCTGAATATTATTTTGTTCAAGATGCCGGACAATCTCATCGCGGCTGAAAGGTTCATTCTTTTTAACTGTGAGCATAAATCCGAACCAGCTCGGCTTTGAATTTTTCTGCGGCTGCGGCAATATGAAAAATTCTTCAAGGTCTTTCAGGCCGTTATAAAGAGTCTGCCAGTTTTTTCTTCGTGCATTTACGAAGCTGTCGAGTTTTTCAATCTGCGCACAGCCGATAGCGGCCTGCAGATCGGTTGCCTTGAGGTTATAGCCGAAATGGCTGTAAATATATTTATGGTCGTACCCAAAAGGAAGCTGCCCTAACTGCTGGGAAAACCTTTTTTTGCAGGTGTTGTCTTTGCCGCTGGGACAAAAGCAATCACGACCCCAATCGCGCATAGAAAGAACTATCCTGTTTAATGTCGGATTATTGGTATAGACCGCTCCGCCTTCGCCGGTGGTTATGTGGTGAGGCGGGTAAAAACTGCTTGTCGCTATGTCGCCGAATGAGCCGGTGAGCTTGTTTTTATAAATTGAGCCGAGCGAATCACAGTTATCTTCAATCAGCCAGAGATTGTGCCTTTTGCAAAAGGCGGCAACCGCACTAATATCGAAAGGATTGCCGAGAGTATGAGCGGCTATGACCGCTTTTGTTTTTTTCGACAATGCTTTTGTGAGCATTTTGGTATCTATATTATACTGGGGAATGGTAACGTCGACGAATACAGGTATTGCGCCAGCCTGTATAATCGGAGTTACAGTAGTGGGGAATCCTGCAGCAACGGTAATAATTTCATCTCCCGCACGAAGCTGTCTTTTTCCGAGCAACGGAGAAGTTAAAGCCATAACTGCCAGCAGATTTGCGCTTGAGCCTGAATTAACAAAGCAGCAGTATTTAACGCCGAGCTTTTCGGCCAGCAGCTTTTCAAATTTATCGGTATATGGCCCAGCAGTGAGCCAAAAGTCAAGACTGCTGTCGATAAGATTTATTAATTCCTTTTCATTATAAAATCTTCCGCCATAGTTTATGCGTGATTGGCCGGGTATGAATTTTTTATACAGACAGGGTTTGTGAACTGTTTGGAAATACTGTTTAGTCAGTTTGAATATCTGCGATTTTAATTTATTTGCGCCTTTCGAAGAACTCATTTCGAATCCTTCATATATTGATTTATTTGTTCGATGGTTATGGCGGTAACTTTTTCAGGATGTTCCAAATAGATTTTATACCATTGCATAGTTTTTTCAAGTGTCTTTCCAATGTTCCAGCAGGGTTGCCACGGCAGGTGGGCCTTTGCCATCGAGCAGTTAAGTTTCAGCAGGATAGCTTCGTGCGGATGTTTACTGCCTGTTTTCTTCCATTTTGCCTTTTGCCCCCATAGCTTGGCAATACTATCGACCAGGAATGCGACGTTTTTTATATTTTTGTCGTCAGGCCCGAAATTCCAAGCGCCGGCGAATTTATCACCGTGTTTGTATGATTTTTCAGCGAGGACGATGTAGCCTGCCAAAGGTTCGAGGACGTGCTGCCATGGACGGATAGCGTGCGGGTATCTTATTTCTACGGTTTTATTTTTTATCCAGGCTTTGATGCAGTCCGGAACGAGCCTGTCGGCCGACCAGTCTCCGCCGCCGATAACATTTCCGGCTCTTGCGGAAGCGATAACGGTATCAGAGTTTGTAAAGAAAGAGTTTCTGTAAGCCGCAGTTACTATTTCCGCACAGGCCTTGCTTGAACTATAAGGGTCGTAACCGCCAAGGCGGTCAGCCTCACGGTAGGCATAATTTTTTTCTTTATTTTCGTAACATTTATCGCTTGTTACAATTACCACAGCCCGGACAGATTTGACATATCTGGTTGCTTCGAGCAGATTTGCTGTACCGAGGATATTCGTTTGATATGTTTTAAGCGGTTCTTTGTAAGACTGACGGACAAGCGGCCGGGCCGCGAGATGGAAAATAATCTCTGGCTGACATTTTTTCATTATGGCAAGAAGTTTATTGTAATTCCGGATGTCGCTAATATTTGATTTTATTATTTTTTTAACACCGGCAGTCTCAAACATATTCGGCCGGGTATTTGGCTTGAGTGCATAACCGTGCAGGTTCGCTCCGAGCATATTGAGCCACATTGACAGCCAGGAGCCTTTGAATCCTGTATGGCCGGTAACAAGAACGGTTTTTTCTTCCCAGAATTTTTTGTTTATTGCCATATTTTCCAGGGAGCTTTTCCGCTTTGCCAGAGTGATTCGAGATGATTTTTATCTCTGAGAGTGTCCATAGCCGCCCAAAAGCCACTGTGTGTATAAACAGCAAGTTGTTTTGTTTTTGCAAGGTGTTCGAGCGGTTCTTTTTCCCAGGCGGTCTGGTCGTTTTTAATCAGGTCAAGTACCTGCGGCTCAAGGACGAAAAATCCGCCGCTGACCCATACACCGTCCGGCTTTTCTTTAAATTTTAGGACTAGGTCATTTTTTATATCCAGCGCCCCGAATCTGCCGAGCGTTTGAATGCCGGTTACGGTAGCGAGGGTTTTTTGCCGGCGATGAAAATCTATGAGTTTGTTCATATCGATATCAGCAAGACCATCTCCATAGGTGAAACAGAAAGTTTCATTGCCGATATATTCCGCGACGTGTTTTAATCTGCCGCCGGTCATAGTATCGATGCCGGTATCGACAAGGGTAACCTTCCACGGCTCGGAATATTTCTGATGCACCTGCATTTGGTTTGACTGCATATCGAATGTAACGTCCGACATATGAAGAAAGTAATTCGCGAAGTATTCTTTAATCATATACCCTTTGTATCCGCAGCATAGAATGAAATCATTTATGCCATAGTGAGAGTAAATTTTCATAATGTGCCAGAGGATAGGTTTTTCACCGATTTCTATCATCGGTTTTGGTTTTAAAAAGCTTTCTTCAGTGATTCTTGTGCCGAACCCGCCGGCTAAAATAACAGCTTTCATATAACTGACCGCCAAATATAATAAAAAATTTGTATAGCGTTAAGACGATAATAGCTGAAAGAAGATAAATGTCAATGGAATTTGTCGGTTTCAGTCTCGAACCATACTCTCTCTTTTTACATTTTTATCCAATTGTCCGGTATCATTCCCTTGGAATTAATATCACTTCTTGCAAACCATTTTTCTGGTGCAAATACTATCTTATCCCTATAAGGAGCAAGCCAGGCTCCCCACCATGCAAAGCTGCTGTTGGGTATTATATGATATTTGCAAAAACTCATCAAACGTAAATTTTCGTGAGGTTTGTCCTGCTGGTGGTCAACATAATTTATCGGATATTTTACCTTCAGGTTGTTCCGACACCATTTAACATCATCGCTGAAAACGAAGAACTGAGGACATTTAATCTGCGAACCGATTCGCTCGACGCAGCGGTAATAATAATCGAGACTACATAATCCGTGTGTTTGATTAGCCTTGGGGTCGGTAACATAATCGCCGCGTCTTACACAGAGATTTACAGACTGAACAGTTTGCATCAGTTCGGCAATCTCTTTATTCTTGCCGTTTAGTTCATTTTTAATGCGAAATTCCTTCCGGATTGTGTCCGCGATATTTATAAAGTATTTTTCACTTTGAAAATAGCCGTTCAGATAAACATTGTCCGGCAATTTTAACAGTCGGGGGTCGAAATGCGGCGATTTGACTATTATATGATTTTTGGTCTTTTTCGGATGATTGTGAAAAAGACTGTATATCCATTTTCCCGCAGCGGTTTGTCTCGGGTCAATCAGACTTTGTATTTCTTGGAGAGTTGCGAAGTTTTCCTGAACATTAAAATGCATCAGGGAGTATGGGATTCTCGAATCGCCCTGAAAATCCGAGATATCCAGCTTCATCGCCGTATTATGAAGATGGGCGAGATTTCTGGCGAAAGCATATTGAAAAAGCTGATTTCCCAGACCTCCTTTTAGGCATGCTATAATCATTTTTTACCCGGTTATTTTAAAAAGTTTCCTGATATTTTCCGTCAGGCGTTCGATTCTCGTTTTTTTGCCGCGTTTTATCCATCTGAACATTTTACGTATATCTTTTCCCTGCTTGCAGCCCGCGATAAGTTTTTCGTAAATGCCCTTATCGTGCTTGGTATTTATAAAGTGCAGGATTTTTCCTTTTTTGGTTAAGTGATAATCGTTATATGTCCTGGCATCGAGCACCTTAATCTTCAGGCCGTGCCAGTCCTGTAATTTATTAAACCTGTCCCAGTCTATTGTCTCGTTGAGTATGTCGGATAACGCTTTCTGGTCGGTTGTTTTTTCTTTTTCACATTCGACGGCCCAGCGGTCAACCAGCTGGGCGGCAGGGGTATTAAAGAAAATAACGCCGGAGTTTAAAATGCCGTTTTCGTATATCACATTTTTTTTGGAAGGAGCCCTGGTAACAGCGACATCGAATCCGGATTCCTCGACCCTTGTGGTAAACAGGCAATCTGCATCGACAAGTATCATAGGCTCGGTGTAATTCTCAAAATATTTTTTAACGCAAAAAGGCTTGTGCGTGGCGCGGGTACTGGCAATTCCGGTATTGCAAATTAAAGAACGGCCTTTATGGTCAACTTTCTCGCTGATTTCAATCGGGATAATTATAGCGTCGAGCTGCTGTTTTTCGTCCGGCTTCAGACCTATGTCATAAACGATTAACGGTTTATCGTAAAATTTGCGGACACTGTCGGCTAATTCTTTGAGACAATGAAAAAAACCTGAATCAGCCGCTGTTACTATATTCATTTTGGTTCTTCCATAATAGAGTTTATGTTCGTTTCCAACGATTTTGGCATTTGCCAATCAGGCATTTTATCATTTTCTTTGTTTATACTATACGCCTTTAACAAATCAAGATAAAGACGTATCTGCATTGGCCGATAGCAAATGGCTTTTACTGTAAGTTCGATGGCGGCTTTCCGGCATTTGGCTGTAATTGCTTTTTTAGCTGCGCTTCGCCAGGCGTTGCCGAGTTTTCGCATAGCGGTCCTGCGGGAAACATATTTGTCTCCGCCGAGTTTAAAGTAAAACCGTTCGAGAACCCGAATACGATTACAGTTTTTAGAGTCAAACATTGCCGCATCTGAAGGCCCTTGCTGCCTGTACGTGATTTGAATATCGGGTACAAAAAGGAATTTAGTTCTGGTTGACACTTTTAGCCACACATCGACGTCTTCGCCGTTGGTAAGCGATTCGTCGAAAAACAGACCCTCAAGAACTTTTTTTCTAAAGCAGATGGCAGATGTCTGTATAAACGTTTTCTCAAAGAGCTTTGCGGTAACCTGTCCGGAGCAAAAAAACTCTTTCTGGTACGAAGGCTGTGTCGAGCCGTCGTCAAATAGACGTGTTCTCATACAGTATGCCGCTCCGTATTCCGGATTGGCCCGGAGATGGGTCATCATTGATTGAAGGAAATCTCTCGGCCATAGGTCGTCTGAATCGAGAAAGCAGACGAATTGTCCCTGTGCGTTTTTAAGGCCCAGGTTCCTGGCTGATGATACGCCGCCGTTATTTTTATGAAAATATTTTATCCTGTCATCTTTTATTTCGTCAATTATTTGTTTTGTATTGTCGGTTGAGCCGTCGTCAATAATAAGGACTTCGAAATCGGAGAAGGTCTGCTCGAGAACGGAAGTTACCGTTTCCTTAATCAGAGCGGCCCTGTTATATGTTGGTATTATTACAGTAACGGCAGGCATATTTTTTCCGCGGCAAGAGTGTCGTAAATTTTTTCGATTCTTTTTATCATAACATTATGACTGTAATTCGTTTTGATATATTCTTTTGCAGCGGCAATAACAGCTTCCTTTTCCTGCGGCGGCATATTTACCGCTTTTAGCATGGCGTCGGCAAGGGCGTCCGGATTTCCGGCAGGCACCATAATGCCGCAGCGGCCGTTGTCCAAAATCTCACCAATACCGCCGGCATCGCTTGCTATGCATAAAATGTCTGCTGCCATCGCCTCGATGAGCGTTCGGGGCAGACCCTCCGCGACCGACGGCAGGACAAAAGCGTTTATCATACTGTAAAATTCCGGCATATTTTCTACACGGCCGAGAAAATGAACAGATGAACCGCAGCCCAAATCAACAGACTGTTTTGTAAGCTCATCTTTCAGCTCGCCTGTGCCGACGATGAGTAATTCGGCATTAGTTAACTGTTTTTTTATTTTTGCAAACGCCGAGATTAAATAATGCTGACCTTTAGTCGGCGCAAGTCTGCCGGCTGTAGCAAAAACAAAAGAATTTTCAGAGACACCGAATTTTCTGCGGGCGGTTTGTTTGTTATAACGGGCAGAAGAAAAATAATCCAAATCTATCGAATTGCCTATGTTGATTACCTTTTCAGGTTTAATCGACAGATTGCTTTGCAGAATATCCCTTCTCGTTGCCTCTCCTACGGCCAGAATTTTGTCAACATACCGCAAAAGCAAAAAGTTAAACAGCTTTCTTTTTGTGTTTCGCGTTCTGCCCAATCCGTGGACATGTGCTATTATTATAGGTACGCCGGCAAGTTTGGCGGCCCAAACGCCGTGAACGGCCGACTTGTGCTTATGACAGTGAAGAATATCGACTCCTTGTTTCTTAAGCAGTATTGCCAGTTTCGGGACGGCAAGAAATTTTAAATATCCCCAGGAAGGCTTGTCGGTTAAGTAAAAAACTTTTTTGCCTTTTTGTTCGTAAGTATTGGGATTAGAGCTGTTTTTCGTAAGATGTATGATTATCGTTTGATATTTTTCAGGATTTATGCCTGCTACTACATCGGCATCGGAAGGTACTCCGCCGCCGTATCCCGGCCAAAGTCTCGCTATGATAATTTTTCCGTCTCGCATAGCATTTTCTAACGGTTGGCATACATCTGCTGATAATACTGCTGATATTGGCCGCTGGTTACGTCGCTAAGCCATTTTTTATTTTGCAGATACCAGTCAATCGTATTTTTTATGCCCTGTTCGAATTTTGTCGCTGCGTACCAACCGAGCTGGCTGTTTGTCTTCGAAGAATCTATTGCATATCGCCTGTCGTGGCCGAGACGGTCCTTGACAAATGTTATCAGTGATTCTGGTTTTCCGACAGCCTTAAGTATCGTCTTTACTACTTCAAGATTTGTTTTTTCATTGCTTGAACCGATGTTGTAAATTTCGCCGGGCTTTCCATCTGTCAGAACCTTCCAAACGGCTTTGCAGTGGTCTTGGACGTGTATCCAATCGCGAATATTCAGGCCGTCGCCGTAAACCGGCAGCGGCTTATCGTTCAAGGCATTGTTTATCATCAGCGGAATCATTTTTTCGGGGAACTGATACGGGCCATAATTATTTGAGCAGCGGGTTATGTTATAGTTCAATCCCCAGGTATGGCCGAAAGCTTTTACGAGAAGGTCTGCGGACGCTTTGCTTGCTGAATAAGGTGAATTAGGAGATAGAGGAGTCTCTTCGGTAAATGTACCTGTCGGGCCAAGCTCGCCGTAAACTTCATCGGTAGAAATCTGTATGAAACGTTCAATTTTTTTGTCGCAGGCGGCCTGAAGCAGGGTAAGCGTGCCGGCGACATTGGTTTCAATGAAAATTTTAGGGCTTGTTATTGAACGGTCAACGTGACTTTCAGCGGCAAAGTTGATAATTGCCTGGATTTTGTGTTTGTCGATTAGTTCCTCGACTGTTTTGCCGTCATTTATATCGGCTTTGACAAAAATATGGTTAGGATGCTTGTGAAAACCTTCGAGATTTTCAAGATTGCCTGCGTAAGTGAGATTGTCCAGGTTGACAATCAGGCAATCAGGATGGTCGGTTAAAACCAGCCTTACGAAATTACTGCCGATAAAGCCGGCGCCGCCTGTAACGAGAATTCTTTTCGTATTCATAGAATTTTTAAAAACCTTTCAAGCGGTTTTTGCCACAATTCAATCGGTTTGTCAAGTAAAGATTGTATCTTATCACAGCAAAATCTGCTGTTTAAGGGTCGTTGTGCCGCGGTTTTAAATTCGCTCGATTTGCACGAAATGACTTGCGTATTTAATTTAAGTTTTTCAAAGACGAATTTCGCCATTTCGTATCGGCTGGTAAAACCGGCCGCTGCATAATGAAAAAGGCCCTGTGGTTTTTTTACGGCAAAGTCGAGGATAGCCTCCGCTGCCTCCTGTGTTGAGGTGGGCGAGCCGAGCTGGTCATCGACTACTTTCAAACTGTTTTTCTGTTTGGCGAGTGAAACGAGTTTGGATATAAAATTAGTGCCGTTTTTGCCGTAAGTCCACTGGACACGGATTATAACGAAGTTATTATGTTTTTTTATTAAAAGCGTTTCCCCTTCGAGTTTGCTTTTGCCGTAGACGTTTATCGGGTTTGGCAAATCGGTTTCAAGATAGGGTGTTTTTTTTGCGCCGTCAAAAACGAAATCAGTACTTATGTGAATGACATAGGTATTGTTCTTTCGAGCCAATTCAGCGAGATTTCCTACTGCCTCGGCATTTACCTTAAAGGCCAACTCAGATTCAGACTCGGCCTTTTCAACATTTGTGTATGCTGCGCAGTTAATGACGAGGTCTGCTTTTTCAATAGCTTTTTGGAGTTGATTTCTATCGGTAATATCAAATTCGGGAAGGTCAAAAGGAATTATATTGAGATTATCTTCAATACATAGGCGATAAATATCCGAACCGAGCATACCCTTTGCACCGAGGAGAACGATTCTTTCAGTGCGGCCGGTCATTTCGGCGATTCCCGGGTAACCAATTTGTTTGCGGTATTGAGAGACTCAAATGTGCCTGCGTCCGTCCACCAGCCGGAGATAATGTCGTATTCAAGCTGATTCTTGTTGATGTAATGATTGTTTACATCTGTGATTTCGAGTTCACCGCGGCCGGAGGGTTTCAACGTTTTGATTATGTTAAAAACGGCATTGTCGTAAAAGTAAATTCCAGTAACAGCATAATTTGTTTTGGGTTTTTTCGGTTTTTCAATAATTTTTGTTACTCTGTTATGGGCGATTTCAGCAACGCCGAAACGCTGAGGATTGACGACTTTTTTGAGCAGAACTCTCGCACCTTTTTTCTGAGCGGCAAACTTTTTAAGGTAAGGTTTCAATGGGGCATTGAAGAGGTTGTCGCCGAGAATTACAGCCAGGCCGCTATTACTGGCGAAGTTTTCCGCAAGGGCAAGTGCCTGAGCGATGCCGCCGGCCTGGTCCTGGACTTTATAGGTAAAACGGCAGGAAAAATCTTTTCCTGAACCGAGCAAATTTACAATATCTCCCATATGGTCAACGCCTGTTACGATAAGGATTTCGCGGATGCCTGCCGAGACGAGTTTTTCAATGGGGTAATAAATCATCGGTTTTTTCCCGACAGCCAGCAGGTGCTTGTTTGTAACCTTTGTCAGGGGCATAAGCCGTGAGCCTGTTCCGCCGGCAAGTACTACACCTTTAATATCCATAAAGTTCTCCTTTTAAGAAGCGAATTTGACGGGATTTTATACCTGTTTCAGTCGTAAGTCAATTAAAGGCTGTTTTTATCTTTTCTACAATTTAGAGATTGCCGGCGAAAAACCTCATTATCAATACTGAAAACCACATATTTATTGCAGGAAATTTACTTGCTTTGCCGATAGTCCTTTAGTACAGTATCGCCCAAGTTCCTGTCTAACGGGGTAGCAACTCGTGCTGTGAAGCGTATTCGCCAGCAGTAATAGGAATGTGGGGCCGGCTGATATCACGGCATAGCTGGCTCAAGCCTCAGACAGAACCCAACCGGTCCAAAACCAGTTTGGACACCGTGAAAACAGTATAAATACAGCGTAATTATAGTTAGAAATTTTGTATATTAATGCTTTTATGGCAAGGACTTATACCCGGTGGTGTAATTGGTAACACAGAGGCTTTTGGTGCCCCCATTCTAGGTTCGAGTCCTAGCCGGGTAGTTAAAAAAAGCACATTAAAAGTAAAACTTGAGGTAAAATGTCGGATAGAGTAGCGATAATATTGGCGGCAGGGGTCAGCAGCAGAATGAATACCAAACTGCCTAAAGTTCTGCATGAGATTTGCGGCAGACCAATGCTGGCCTTTGTAATTGACGCCTGCAGGCAGGCGGACATTCAAAAATTGTATATAATTGTCGGCTATGGCAAAGAACAGGTCATAAATTACTTCAAAGATGATAAAAATATCGTCTGGGTAGAACAAAAAGAGCAAAAAGGCACGGGTCATGCGGTGATGTGCTGTAAAGAACAGTTGGCCGGCTTTGAAGGTGATACACTTGTTATCTGCGGAGATATGCCGCTGATTCGAGCGGAAATAGTAAAAACCCTCATCGAAAAACATCAAAAAGAAACTTCCGCGGCAACTCTGGCGACAGCGATTCTCAACGACCCTGCAGGTTATGGCAGGATTATTCGTGACAGTTATGGAAATATCCAGGGTATAGTCGAAGACGGTGACTGCACGCCGATGCAAAAAACCATCCGAGAAATTAATCCGAGCTATTACTGTTTCAAAAACAAAATACTCTTCGACTCACTGGATAAGATAACGCCCGACAATATAAAGAAGGAATATTATCTTACCGATGCACTGCATTTGATTATAAACGCCGGTCATAAGGTAGTAGCCGTAACAGCAGTGGCTTCGGAAGACGCAATTGGAGTTAACAGCCGCCAGCAACTCAGCGAAGCCGGCAAGATTATGCAGCAAAGGATTCAGGATAGGTTTATGAAATCAGGCGTAACGATTGTTGACCCGCCTAATACATGGATAGATGCGAGGACGCAAATCGGACAGGATACGGTTATTGAGCCGTTTACGTATATTCACGGCAGGGTAAAAATAGGAAGCAGTTGCAGGATAGGGCCGTTTGCCTATCTTCGTGAGGGCACAGTACTTGGAGATGATGTGGTTCTTGGCGTCTTTACCGAAGTAAAAAATTCATCGCTTGCCGACGGCGTCAGGGCAAGACATCACAGTTATATAGGCGATGCGAATCTGGGCAAAAATGCTGATATAGGCGCAGGCGCGATAACGGCGAATTTCGACGGCAAAAAAATCAATTCGACCCAAATTGGCGATAATGTTTTCATCGGGTCGGGGTCGGTACTCATTGCTCCGATTGATGTTCCTGCCGGCACTAAGATAAAACCCGGCTCAGCTGTAACCGCGGAAAATATTGAGGAAAATAAGATTTAAGGGATTGATAATGCCTTCAAATAATAAAATAAAGATTTTCAGCGGCTCGAGCAATCCGGAACTCGCCAGGAAGATATGTAAATATCTTGATATGCCGGTAGGCGAGGCGACGATAGAGCGTTTTCCGGACGGCGAGAAGATAATAAAATGCCAAGACGATGTACGAGGCAGGGATTGTTTTGTTATCCAGTCCGGCAGCGAGCCGGTTGACGAAAATATTATCGAGCTTTTGATATTTCTCGATTGTCTCAAGCGGGCAAGCGCAAGCAGAGTAACGGCAGTAATACCATATTTTGGTTATGCCCGCCAGGACAGAAAAGACGAAGGCAGAGTGCCTATTACGGCTAAACTGGTATCTAATCTGATAACCACAGCCGGCGCCGACAGGGTGCTTGCGATGGATTTGCACGCGGCTCAGTTACAGGGATTTTTCGATATTCCCGTCGACCATCTTTTCGCCGAACCTGTGCTGACAAAATATTTCAAAAGCAAAAACATAGACAATCTGACGATAGTTTCACCGGATGTAGGAAATATAAAACGAGCGGCAAGATACGTCGAACATCTCAACGGCGAGCTGGCGATAATACACAAAAGACGCATAAGCGGCAGCGAGGTCCAGTGCAATGAAATCATCGGAACGGTAAAGGGAAGAAATGTTCTGATGTGCGATGATATGATTACGACTGCCGGTACGATGTGTTCGGCGGCTAAACTTGTCAGGGAACGGGGAGCAAAGAATATTTTCGTCGGCGCGACACACGGCTTATTTTGCGGCAAAGCGATAGAAAATATTATGGCTTCGCCAATCGATGAAGTGGTTATTACAGATACAATACCGTTAAAACAAAACGTGAAAAAACTTGCGAATCTTAAAGTTCTGACCGTATCCGATATTCTCGGAGAAGCGATAAAAAGAATACACAGCAACGAATCAATAAGTTCAATGTTTGCGTAGTCTGTTGTTAATATGATAACTAATTAGTTTAAGCTGAAAATGAGGTAAAAAGAGTATGGTATCGAAAGAGATGATTTTAAAGGCACAAGTCAGGAAGGAACGCGGGAAAAAACGCGCAGCGGAACTGCGCCAGCAGGGCAAAATTCCTGCCATAGTTTACGGCCATAAACAGGAACCCCAGGCTGTTATTCTCGATATACATGATTTTACGGAGGAGCTTCACCATGGGAAAAAACTCCTGGATGTAGAAATCGACGGAAAGCAGGAAAAACTTCTGCTTAAAGATGTACAGTACGACCATCTCGGCAAAAAGATAATTCACGCTGATTTAATCAGAGTAGACCTTAGCGAAAAAGTCAAGGTTCAGGTACCGCTGATGTTTAAGGGTACTCCTGCCGGCGCTAGCGAAGGCGGCATTCTTGAAGAGCATCTTGCACGAATCGAAGTGGAATGTACCGTTACAGAAATACCTGAGTCGATAGACGTTTCTGTTAAGGGTCTGAAGATTGACGAATCTCTTCATGTTCGTGATATTGTGTTGCCCGCAGGCGTAAAGAGTGTAACAAGTCCTGATATTCTTGTGATAGCATGTCATAAGCCGATTGAGGTTGTTCCGGTTGAAGAAGCGGTAGTTGCCGAAGAGCCGACATCACCTGAGGTTATAACAGAAAGAAAACCGAAGGAAGGCGAAGAGGAAGGCGGCGAAGCTGCTGAAAAGGAAAAGAAATAGTTTTGACGAGCCGCAAGGTTTTCAATGGACGAGATTAAGTTAATAGCCGGCCTTGGCAACCCGGATAAAGAGTATGAAGGGACCCGTCATAATATCGGGTTCGAAGTAGTAGACAAGCTGGCAGAAAAGTTTGGTGCTGGTCTGGAAAAAGGGAAGTTCGGCGCAGCTTTCGGCCAGGCGGTTTTTGAAGATAAAAAGTTAATATTGTTAAAGCCGCTGGCGTATATGAACAACAGCGGACAGGTTATCGCGACAGTCGCCGGTTTTTACAGATTAGAACCCCAGCAGATACTTGTAATAACCGATGACCTTGCTCTTGAACCGGGTCTGATAAGAATAAGAGCGTCAGGTTCGGCAGGCGGACATAACGGTCTGTCGGATATTGTCGCCAGGCTCGGCACCGAAAATTTCAGCCGGCTCAGGGTCGGTATCGGCGACAAAGGTCAGTTGGAAGGAAGGGATTATGTTCTTTCCAGGCCGAGTCAGACCGAAAGAGAACTGCTTGATAAGGCTGTTACAGAAGCTGTTGAAGCGATTATTTTCCTGCTCCGGCAGGGTGTAGACGCGGCGATGACGAAGTTTAATAAAAAAAATATTGGGCAAGAAAAATAAAAGAATATTGTGATTTAAAGATTTGATTAAGGAGATGTAAATTTGGAAACCGTGACCAAAAGATTGTACGAGGCGTTGTTTCTCGTAGATTCCGGTGAGGCAGCCAGCGACTGGCAGGGCATAAATGACCATGTAAAGAAGATACTTGAGCGCAACGGAGCCGAGATAGTCAGTATGCGCAAGTGGGACGAAAGACCGCTTGCATACGAGATTTTGGGCAGAAAAAGAGGCACTTATATTCTTGTGTACTTTAATTCTCCCTGCGAAAAATTAAACACTATCGAGCGCGATGCGCAGCTTTCAGAAAGGATTCTTCGCGTCCTGATTCTCCGCGGCGACCATGTAACGCCGGAAGATATGGCCAAGGATACTCCTGCGATACTGGCGGAAAAAGGACAAGTTGTCAGCGCTCCGGTGGTTGCAGAAGTGATTGCAGCAGCAGAAGAAGATGTTGAAGATGATGAAATACCGGATATTGACGCCAGTCAGGTTTAACCCTGTCCCCGCTTTCGCGATGGCAGGCTTTTCGGTGAAAGGATTTTGTTATGGCAAATTTTAATAAGGTTATTCTGCTGGGCAACCTGACGCGCGATCCGCAGCTATCTTATACGCCAAGCCAGACAGCGGTTGTGGATTTTGGACTTGCCACCAATCGCAGATGGACCGGACAGGATGGCCAACAGCGTGATGAGACGTGTTTTGTGGACTGCAGAGCGTTCGGGAAACCTGCGGAAACGATAAATAAATACTGCAAAAAAGGCAGACCGCTGCTGATTGAGGGCAGACTTACCTTTGATAGCTGGACGGCAAAGGATGGAACCAAGCGCAGCAGGCTTCGGGTTACAGTAGAAAGTTTTCAGTTTATGCCGAGCTCAGGCCCAAGACAGGAAACAAAAGATAGTACAGATGAATCACAGATTTCGCCGACAGATGCCGGACCGAGTGAACCCCAGGCAGGCGGCGATGATATACCGTTCTAATTTAAAATATAAGATTTGAAATTTGAGATATTTTTTTAGGAGTTTTTAAGTGAGAGCTCAAGGTTTTAAGAAAGGGCAAGGCGGTAAGCCTACCAGGAAGAAAAAACGCAGAGAAAATGTCAGCCAGCAGAATCAATGCAGGTTCTGCAGGTCGAAAACCCAGTATGTCGATTATAAAGATATAGAAATACTGGGCAAGTTGCTCACTCACCGGGGCAAGATTTTCTCTCGTAAACGCAGCGGAAACTGTGCAGGCTGTCAGCGAAAAGTCAAGCTGGCGATTAAGCGGGCAAGATTTATGGGTCTGCTGCCGTTTACAAGTTAGTTTAGCTATTTGAGAAAATCATAATACCCAACAGATTATTGGAGATGTTAGTATGAAAGTTTTACTGTGTGAAGATATCGAAACACTCGGCTGGTACGGCGACGTGGTGAATGTCCGTGAAGGATACGCCAGGAATTATCTTATGCCGCAGAGATTGGCGGTAATCCCGACAGAAGCGAAGATAAAGACGATGGCCGATGAAAAAGCCAAAAGAGCCGAGCATAGAAATGTCGTCGTCGAAAATATGAAGAAAGCCGCCGAAGCCGTCAATGGCGCTGAGGCTGTTATTGCCGCAAAGGCAAACGAACAGGGACATTTGTTCGGTTCAGTTTCCGAGAAAGAAATCGCTGCCAATCTTCGTCAGCAGGGTTTTGAAGTGGCCGACAAGTTTGTTCATCTTGACGAGCATATAAAAGAAATCGGTGAACACACCATTAAACTGAAATTCGCAGCGGATGTTGTCGCTACGGTAAAGGTTGTTGTAGTTCCTCAGGCACAGGAAGCGACCGATGGCTCAGAAGGACAAACAAAACAGGAATAATAAGGCTCAAGCGGTCCGGCAAACGGACTCTTCTTCTGCTTCGCAGCTTTTGGGCAGGACGATGCCGGAATCGCTCGAAGCTGAGGCCGCGGTGCTCGGCTCGATGGTACTTGACCCGGAATGCATAGGACAGGTTGTCCAGCAGGTTACGGCCGGCGCGTTTTATCGCATTGAGCATCAGATGATATTTGAGGCGATTGTTTCGCTGTGGGAGAAGAAAAACGAAAAATTCGACCTGTTGCTGCTCAGAGACGAGCTGAAAAATCGCAAACAGCTTGAGGAAATCGGCGGCGCGGAATATCTTGTCAAAATAGCCGAGGCGGTACCTTCGGCAGCGAATGTCGAGCAGTACCTGCAGATTGTCAAAGACAAACAGATGATGCGCGAGCTTATCAGCGCGACCAGCGAAGTGCTGACCGAAGCGTTCGAAAATGTCGGAAATGCAGCGGAAAAACTCGACAGGGCCGAGCAGAAAATATTTAACGTTACGCAAAAAAAGATAACCGGCTCAGCCGTATCAATCAAAGAGCTTTTAACCGAGGCTTTCGAGGCTATCGACAGGCGGGAGGGACATCACATAACCGGTCTTCCGACCAGTTTTGCGGAGATGGACGACCTGACCTGCGGGCTTCAGAACGGCGAAATGATTGTAATTGCCGGCAGGCCGAGTATGGGCAAAACAAGCTTCGCGATGAATATCGCAGAGCATATCGGCGCCGATAATAATATACCAGTCGCGTTCTTTTCGCTTGAAATGAGTCGTCAGCAGCTTGCCGAGCGTATGCTTTGCAGCAGGGCGCTGATGGATTCGCAGATTGTCCGCAAGGGTATGATTAATGATGCTCAGTATCAGGAGCTTGTGCACGCGGCAAGCGAGTTGAGCGAAAAACCGATTTATGTTGACGATACGCCGGGCATAACGCCGCTCGAACTGCGGGGCAAGGCGCGAAGACTTCGCAGCAGATACGGAATCAAATGCGTTTTTATTGATTATCTGCAGCTTATGAGCCAGGGCGGGAAAGTGGAATCCAGGCAGCAGGAAGTAAGTGAAATAAGCAGATACTTAAAGGCTCTTGCCAGAGAACTTGAGGTGCCGGTCGTAGTTTTGAGTCAGCTTAATCGTTCGCCGGAAGGAAGAGAAGGACACAGACCGAGAATGAGCGACCTGCGTGAAAGCGGAAGTATCGAACAGGATGCTGACGTTGTTATACTTTTACATCGCGAAGACTACTATCATCGCGGAGAGCCTGATTATCAGGAAACCAACAGCGCAGAAATCATAGTCGCCAAACAAAGAAATGGTCCGACAGATACAATAGAACTGAACTTTAACGGCATATATACTCGCTTCGGCAATAAGGCCAGAGTTCAGGAGCCATTTTAATGCCGGCGTTTGACCGATAAATGGATTTTTACAGGAAAGGGATTTTATGCTGAATTCCAAATGCCTTGGCAAGATTTACGGGCTGATAGGGGCATTGTTTTTTATATTGATTCTGTTTATTGGTTTTAATTACGCCGCGCAAGCAGACCAGAATAGTCCTGTAAAGTCAGAGGCAAACAGTCCCGCACAGCTCCCGGCCGGGAGCGTAACCCTTGAGAACAAAATCATAGACAGCGTTCAGGCACAAGGCAACGTATACATCGGTGAGGAAAAGATGCTGTCAATGGTAAGAAGCAGAGCGGGTCAGATTTTTAACGCCGCCCAGGCACAGGAAGATGTCAGCAGAATTGCCACTATTACCGGCGTTGAGTTTGCCTATTACAGCACCGAACTTGTCGGAGATAAAGTAAAACTAATTTTTGTAATCAAAGAGAAAAGCGTCATTCGCGAATTAACCTTCACAGGCAATAAAAAATTCGACAGCAACGTGCTTGCTGAGCAGCTTGGATTTGCAAGAGGCGATTATCTTGACAAATTTATGGCAGGAGCCGGGGCGGAAAAACTGACAGAGTATTACAGGAAAAAAGGCTACCCGTTTGTAAAAGTCAGTTTTGACGATTCAGGCATCGACAGAGGAAGACTGCATTATATAATCGACCAGGGGACACTGGTTAAAATTAAAAAAGTGCGGTTTAAGGGAAATGCCTCGGTAAAAAGCAGAGAACTCAAAAAAACAATAAAGAGCAAGCCGAAAGATTTTGGTGTTTTTCAAAACTACTTCAAACAAACTGCCGTTGACGACGATTTGGTAAAACTGCAGCAGGCTTACGACAGGAGGGGTTATCTCGATACAAAAGTAAACGCCCAGACAGATTTTTCAAAAAATAAAAAAGGCGCCGAAGTCATTTTTACTATAGAAGAAGGCAAGCAGTATGATGTTGTAGGAATAGAGCTCCAAGGTAATAAGTTTTTAAGCGATGCGAACCTGACCAGCACTTTCCGGCTCAAAGTCGGAAAGTTTTACAGCGATGAAAAAGCTGAGTACGACAGAGATGAAATTCTCAAGGCATATCGCCGGCTGGGGTTTATAGACGTCAGGGTTAAACAAAGCAGACAATTCGTTCCTGATAACAAAATAATAGCCCGGTTTGATATAGAAGAAGATGGAAGATTTCGAATAGGCAAGGTAAATATTTCCGGCAATAAAACAACACAGGACAAAGTGATTCGGCGAATTCTCGACGAATCAGAGTTCAAGCCGGGCGAATGGTATAATGCTGATATCGCAAAAGGAGACGGCGAAGGCGAACTTGAAAAAGATGTAAAGGGCAGTGTTTATGCTGAAACTGCCACAATTACGCCTGTAGGAGAAAAAGCCGGCCAGAAAGACGCTGAAGTCAGAATCACCGAGGGCAAAACTGGCTCGATAATCTTTGGAGCCGGCGTCAGCAGCACCGATGGTCTTATTGGCCAGATGGTATTCGAGCAAAGAAATTTTGACGTGAAAAAATGGCCTAAAAACTGGCGAAAGTTCTTTTCTGAAGATGCCTTTAAAGGTGCCGGCCAGCGGTTGAGAATAGCGCTTGAGCCGGGTACAGAGGTAAGCCGGTATTCAATCAGTTTTACCGAGCCGTATTTGAGAGACAAGCCCATAGCTATGACTATTGCGGGTTCTAACTGGCAAAGAGGAATGGAAAGTTATAATGAAACAAGACAAAAAGGTTATCTGGGGTTCACAAGGCGGATGAAACAGGGCAAATATAGAACTCTGGCCTTTAGGGTTGAAAATGTAGGCGTAGAAGATCTTGATGACGATGCTCCGAAGGAAGTTAGAGACGTCAAGGGAGATAATTTCCTTGCCGGGATAAGAATAGGTTTTGGCAGAGATACCACCGATAACAGATTTTCTCCGACAAAGGGAAAGAACTATGAATTCGGTTATGAACAGGTAGCAGGAAGCCATACATTCGGAATTCTTGACGGAACATACCGCTGGTACAAAACACTGCGTGAAGATATTGCCCGACGTAAGACTGTACTTGAAACAAAATTGTACGCTGGAACGATAATCGGCAATGCTCCGCTATTTGAGAAATTCTATGGCGGCGGACTTGGCAGCATAAGAGGCTTTGAGTATCGTGGAGTAAGTCCTCGTTCCGGTGTGGATAAGGACCCCGTCGGCAGCAAATGGATAGTAACGGCAAGCGGCGAAATTTCTGTGCCCCTGACAAAGGAAGCGCTCTCCGGGCTATTATTTGTTGATACAGGTATGGTAGAGACCGGCGGGATAAGGGCTTCTGCAGGTATAGGTATTCAAATTATGATTCCGCAGTGGTTTGGACCGGTACCGATGAGGTTTGAACTTGCGACTCCGTTTATGAAAAGCGGTGAGGATAGTACGCAGATGTTCAGTTTTTCAGCGGGAGCGTTATTTTAATTCGATATTTTTTTCGTAAATGGAAATTGAGAAAGGATTGTTATGAATAAAAAAAATCTTATCGTCGCCGTTTTGGCAGGTCTTGGATTATTGGTTATTGGTATTGAATATTCAAAGGCAAGAGATAAAACGATAGCGCCGGCAAGAATCGGCGTTGTGAGTGTAAAGGAAGTCTTTGACAATTGCACAATGAAAGCCGAGATAGAAAAAAATCTTGCCGCAGAGGGCGACAAACGCTTTGCTGAACTTAAAAAGCTTGAGGAAACTATAGAAAGCGACAAAGTCGCCCTTGGAAAATTCAAGGAAGGCGGCCAGGATTATCTGGATATACTCAAGGGTCTTATGATGAAACAATCGCAGCTTGAAGCGCAAAAAGAGTTTTATCAGCAGGAACTCGGTATAAAGGAAATGCGGAACAAAGAGAATATTTATCGCAAAATCCTTGAGATTGCTGCCAAGGTAGCGCAGGATAAAGGGCTGGATTTGATTTTGAACAGGGACGATAATTATCTCAGTCAGCCCGAGTCCGTAGCCAATCCGCCCGCGCAGAGTCCGACAGAGCTTATTTTAACTACAAAGACACACAAACTGCTTTATTTCAATAAAGACTTGGATATAACCGCTGAGGTACTGAACGCTATGAACAGCGATAAGGGCAGTCAGAAAAAATGACCGAGTTGAAAAAAATTACCGTAAGCAAACTTGCGGATATTTTAAAAGCAGAACTCATCGGCTCAGGAGCAGCCGAGGTCTGCAGAGTATCGGCTTTTGATGCCGCAGGTCCGGACAGTGTTACTTTTGCTGCCGAGGCGAAACTTTTGGAAAAAATATCAGTCTGTAAGGCTGCTGCGGTAATTGTAAATAAAAAAACAGATTCTCCGATACCACTGCTCATTGTCGATAATGTCGAGCGGGCACTGATAGAAGCTTTAAAACAGTTTATGCCGACGCTTGGTAAACCAGCGGCCGGAATACACAAAACCGCCGTGGTTGAAGCGGGGGCAATAGTGGATAAAACTGCTTCGGTTGGTCCTCTTGCCTGTATTAGGACAGGTGCCAAAATCGGCGAAAGGACAGTTATCGGCGCAGGGGTGAAAATTGGTGAAGGTTCGGTTATCGGCAAAGATTGCAGACTTGAAGATAATGCGGTTGTATATCACAACTGCACAATCGCAAATAACTGCGTCATCGGCGCAAATACGACAATTGGCGCTACCGGCTTCGGCTATTATTTTATCGATGGTCAGCATCAGCTGATACCGCATACAGGCTCAGTGATTATTGAAGATTGTGTTGAAATCGGCGCAAATAGCTGCGTCGACAGGGCAAAATTCGGAAACACCGTAATCGGGGCCGGAACAAAAATAGATAACCTTGTCCAGATTGCCCACAATGTTGTGGTCGGCAAGTACTGCCTGATTGCCGCGCAGGTAGGTATTTCCGGCAGCTGCAAACTCGGCAATGGCGTAGTCCTTGCGGGGCAGGTTGGAATGAAAGACCATATAACAATCGGCGATGGAACTCAGGTTGGCGCTCAGGCAGGTGTTATAAATGATATCGGGCCGAATATGAAAGTTGTCGGCTCGCCGGCCATAGACGCCAAGGAAAAATTTAGAGAAGTGCTTTTAGAACAAAAACTACCCGAAATGAGCAAACAGTTGAAACAGCTTATAAAGAGAGTGGAAGAACTTGAAGCCGCAAAGAACAATAGCTGACCAGGCATCAATTTCCGGCAGGGGAATGTTTGGCGGACAGGAAGCAGAAGTGCATTTCCTTCCAGCCGACGCTGATACCGGTGTTGTTTTTGTCAGGAAAGATACGCCTGAACCTGTGCGGATAGAGGCGACTATTCGAAATGTCGGCGACCGTAGCAGAAGAACGGCGATTAAAAAAGGCGATACAAGCATAGAAACCATAGAGCATTGTATGGCCGCCATAAATGCGCTCGAGATTGACAACATTATAATCGAAATTAACGGTCCGGAAATGCCGGGTATTGACGGCGGCAGCGGAGAATATTTCAAAATATTAAAAAAATGCGGCTTCGTCGAGCAGCAAAAACCAAGAAAAGAAATGACCATTACTGAATCGGTCAGCATTACCGAGGGCGATGCTTCAATTTACGCACTTCCTGCCGCAGTAGACGAATTGCAGATTACGTATGACTTGGATTACACAAAACATACAGGCATCGGCAGGCAATCGCTTAGCTGTTCGCTCACGACCGAATATTTCGAACGTAACCTGGCGCCGGCCAGGACGTTTCTGCTCGAAGCCGAGGCGAAACAGTTCCAGTCTCACGGCATAGGCACTCATTTGAGTCCGAAGGACATTCTTGTTATTGGTTCCGACGGACCGATTAAAAACAGCTTTCGTTTCAAAGATGAATGCGTCCGGCACAAGATTGTCGATTTAATAGGCGATATGGCTCTCATCGGCAGAAGAATCACCGGAAGAATCGTGGCCTATAAGAGCGGGCACAGCCTTAACCAGAAGCTCGCGGCCAAATTGCTCCAGCAGGCCGAACTGCAGGATAGAATGACAAAAGCGGGGACATCTGCTCTGCTCGACATCCGCAGAATACAGAAAATACTGCCGCATCGCTATCCGTTTCTGCTTGTCGATAAGGTGATTGAAATCGACGGCGACAAATTCATCAAAGGCGTCAAAAACGTTACTTACAACGAATTATTTTTCCAGGGACATTTTCCCGGTACACCGATAATGCCAGGCGTTCTCATACTTGAAGCCTTGGCGCAGGTTTCGGGTCTGCTTTTTGCTCAGAAGCTTGAACATACCGGCAAGCTCGCTCTTTTGCTCGGTATGGATGGCGTAAAAATGCGAAGGAGTGTTGTACCGGGCGACCAGTTAATACTTATTTCCGAAGTGATCAGGACCAGAAGCAAAACAGCTATATGTAAATGTACGGCTATGGTCGGCGATGCCAAGGCCGCCGAGGCCGAGATTAAGTTTATGCTTATAGATGAAGAAATAGTTTAAATTGATACTGATGATTGATGGCTTTTTTAGGAAAACAATACGATGAGTAAAATTCATCCAACAGCGGTAATTGATTCGAGTGCCCAGCTTGGCAAAGATGTTGTGGTTGGGCCCAATTGTTTTATCGATGCCGGAGCGAAAATAGGTGACGGCTGCATTTTTGACGTGAATGTTGTTATCGGTAAAAATGTAAAAATCGGCAAAAAAAATATTTTCTATCCCGGCTGCTGTATAGGCAGAAATCCGCAAATGCTCGGCGCAACTCCCAACGGCGTCTTCGGCCAACTCGAAATCGGCGATGAAAATATCATCCGCGAATTTGTAACCATTCATCCGAGCATATACCCCGATGGCAAAACCGCCATCGGCAATAATAATATGATTATGATTGGCGTCCACATCGGCCACGACTGCATCATCGAGGACAAAACCGTTCTTAGCAACGGCACGCAGGTCAGCGGCCACTGTAAAGTCGAAACAGGCGTCTGGCTCAGCGGCGTCGTACTGATTCATCAGTTTATTACCATCGGCAAATGGAGCTATGCCGCGGGCTTTGCCGGAATCAATCACGATATCCCGCCTTTCGTTATCGTCAGCGGACACTATCCGCCTGAAATCAGAATGATAAACAAAAGAGGACTGACAAGGGCAGGCCTCAGCGAAGACCAGCAAAAAGCAATTAACGATGCCTTTAAATTCCTGTTCAGGAGCAAAACCCCGCTCCTTGAAAACGCAAAGGCTCTCGCTGCAAAGCCCGGCATTGATGAAAACGTAAAAGCTATGACCGATTCGATTATAAAAAGCAGCTCACATCGTTTCGGCAGATACCTTGAGTCGCTTAGAAGAAAAGGACATTAATAAGGCCTTCAATGGATAAACTAAGAACAGCCATAGTTGGGGCGGGGAAAATGGGACAGATTCACGCAAAGGTCCTGAGCAAACTGCCCCAAAGCACACTTGTCGGTGTTGTCGATGTCCAGCAGGATAAGGCCAGAAAACTTGCCAAAGACTATAAATGCGCCGCATTTACCGATGCAAAGGAACTTTTAGGCAAAGTCGATGCCGTAACCATTTCCGCGCCGACAAAAAATCATCTTGAACTTGCCGAATTTTTCATAAGCAATAATATTCCCATACTCATTGAAAAACCTCTTGCCGCAAGCGCCGAACAAGGCGAAAAAATCGTTGAACTTTCCAAAAAGTACAATACCGTCGTCGCCGTCGGCCATTCGGAAAGATGCAATCCTGTTGTGCAGGCGATGAAAAGGCTGAAAATCGAGCCGAAGTTTATCGAAGCGACCAGAATAAGTCCGTATTCTTTCCGTTCGACCGATATCGGCGTTGTTCTTGATGTGATGATTCACGATATTGATATAATTCTTGCCCTTGCCCAAGCCGAAGTAAAAAATGTCGATGCCTTTGGCGTAAACGTAATTGGAGATGCCGAAGATATTTGCAACGCGAGGATATTTTTTGAAAATGGCTGCATCGCAAATGTTACCGCATCGAGATTGGCCCTAAAAACGATGAGAAAAATCCGCCTCTTTAGCAGACAGGCGTATCTCAGTCTCGATTTTCTCAAAAAGGAAGGCGTTGTGATTAAGGCCGACCCAAATTCTGATACCGTCAAATGGATTAAGCAGAAACAGGCCGAGGGCAATTTCGACTTCAGCACGATTAATTGGCCCGACCTGCTGCATATCGAACAGCTCGACATCGACGACAGAGAACCGCTCCGTCTCGAACAGGAATCATTTTTGGCTGCAGTTGCCGACAGGTCCAAGCGTCCTGAAGTGACAGCCGACGAAGGTTTGGCCGCTCTCAAATGTGCTGAAGCGATTTTAAAATCCGTCAAAGAGCACAAGTGGGATTAATTTTTATCCTCGTAACAGCCTGATGAGCTATTCGGCTCGGCTCAGGCAATCGATACTTCCCGCAGCAATCAAGCACAATCCTTACAGCGTCAGCAAGTCTGCATTCGTGCCCGACAGAAACAAAAACAGGCTTTATGCCGCTGCGAGTCCTGACGACTGAGCTGATGATTTCATTTTTATCTTTAAGCGGACTTGTCGAACATTTCTGCATCGCCGGCATTTTAAAATCGCCGATGAGTCTGCTCTTTGCGCAGCCTATTGTGGGAATATCTAAAAACAAACCCAGATGACAGGCAAGCCCCAGTCTTCTCGGATGAGCGATTCCCTGGCCGTCCACTATTATGCAATCCGGAACTGTTTTAAGTTTTTTCGCCGCCGCGATACAGACAGGCGCCTCACGAAAGGATAACAGGCCCGGCACATAAGGAAATTGGACCGGCTTTACAGCATATACAGTCTCAATTATCTTGAAATTTTCAGCGGAAAGTACGACTATGCACGCAACAATGTTTTTCTTATCCTTCGTAAATCCGCAATCTATGCCAGCGACAGTGTTTATCTTTTTATCGAATTTGCATTGAATAACCTGATTTGCGAGCTTTTTTTGAAGTTTTATCGCTTCTTTTATGTTGATATCCCAGTTATGTAAATACTTTATTTTCATCGACTTAGGTTGGTTTAAAATTTTATATTTTAAATTTTTATATTTTATATTTTTCTTGTTTTGGTACAATAGCCAAATTGGCCTATTGCCTGATTTCAGCAGGCAGATACTAATAGTATAACAGAAGGTAAGTAATGCAGAAATCGATAAAAATAGCCGGCGCTTGCCAGCACAACCTCAAGAACATAAGTGTCGAGATTCCGCGCGATAAATTCGTCGTTATCACCGGTATCAGCGGCTCGGGCAAAAGCTCACTCGCCTTCGATACCATCTACGCCGAGGGTCAGCGAAAGTATGTCGAATCGTTAAGCGCATACGCAAGGCAGTTTCTCGAGCAGATGCAAAAGCCGGAGGTTGAGTACATCGAGGGCCTGCCGCCCACGATTGCCATTGAGCAGAGAAGCGCAGCCAGCAACCCACGCTCGACCGTCGCCACAACAACGGAAATTTATGATTACTGCAGGGTTCTTTTCGCAAGGGCCGGAACTCCTCACTGCTGGATTTGCGGCAGAGAAATTTCCAGCCAGCATTCGACTCAAATCGTCGATAGTATAATGTCGCTGCCGGTGGAGACGAAAATACAGATTTGCGCACCGCTTATCCGCGGCCAAAAAGGCGAACACAAAGAAATATTTATGAAAATTCAAACCGAAGGCTTCGTCCGCGTCCGTGTTGACGGAACTGTTTACGATATAAAGAACCTGCCCAGGCTGGACAAAAATAAAAAACACGACATCGCCGCTGTTGTGGACAGGCTTATTATAAAAGATACCGTCAGAATTCGTCTTGCCGATTCTGTTGAGGCCGCCCTCAAACTCGGCGAAGGCTTGGTATTCGTAATGGTTCAACAGCCGACGCAGGACAAGCAAAATGGCGGCAGCGGACAGTGGCACGACATTATGTTCAGCGAAAAATTTGCCTGCAGCGAGCATCCCGAAGCCTCCCTCGCCGAGCTTTCGCCCAGACTGTTCAGTTTCAACAGTCCTTACGGCGCCTGCGGCAGTTGCGACGGTCTGGGAACTATTCTCGAATTCGATGAAGACCTCATTGTGCCTGACAGAAATCTCTCCCTTGAAAACGGCGCAATCGACGCCTGGCGCAAGGGCGGCAAGAGAATGAATATTTTTTACAGCAGGATGATTCTGCGGTTCTGCAGAGACTTCGGCATTGACAAATCGATGCCTTTTGTCAGGATTCCAACCGACATAAAAAAAATCCTTATGTACGGCACAACTGAAGAAAATGAGCAAAAACACGGAATATATTTCGAGGGAGTTATTCCAAATCTCGACAAAAGATGGAAAAACACCTCAAGCGAATATGTCAAGGCAAGGCTGCACAGCTATTTGTCCGAACAGCCCTGCAGAACCTGCCACGGCGCAAGGCTTCGCAAAGAGGCTGTCGCTGTTACCATAGGCGGCAGAAGTATAAACCAGGTTTCCCTGATGAGCGTCGAGGAATCGCAGAAATTTTTCGACGAACTTAAATTAGATGGAGAAAAAGCCATTATCGCCGTCCAGCCTCTGAAGGAAATAAAGGCAAGACTCAAATTCCTTGCCGATGTCGGCCTGGGCTATCTTACCCTCGACCGCAGAAGCGGAACGTTAAGCGGCGGCGAGGCCCAGCGAATAAGACTTGCTACACAGGTCGGCTCCGGCCTTGTCGGCTGCTGTTATGTCCTCGATGAGCCGACAATCGGCCTCCACAGGCGCGACAACGACAGGCTGCTCGGCATATTAAGAAAACTTACTGATATCGGAAATACCGTTCTGGTGGTCGAACATGATGAAGATGTTATCAAAAGCGCAGACTATATAATCGATATAGGTCCTGCCGCAGGCGAACACGGCGGAGAGGTTATCGCGCAAGGTTCTCTGCAGGATATATGCGCAGCGCCGCGTTCCCTGACCGGCGACTATCTCTCCGGCAGAAAGAAAATCGAACTGCCCGCCAGAAGACGAAAAGTCAGGATGAGTCACTGCATCGAAGTTAAAGGTGCCTGTGAAAATAATCTTAAGGATATCGATGTAAAATTTCCGCTCGGCGTCTTTACCTGCGTCACAGGCGTCTCCGGCTCGGGGAAAAGCACGCTTGTTACTGAAATCCTTCTCAAAGGCCTTTGGCGAAAGTTATATTACACCGGCGCAAAGCCCGGCAAACACAAAAATATCCTCGGCACAAGCCAGGTTGACAAAGTCATTGAAATCGACCAGTCGCCTATCGGCAAAACTCCCCGAAGCAATCCCGTAACTTACACCGGTGTCTTCGACCTTATAAGACAATTATTCGCAAAGACCCGCGAGGCGAGAATCAGGGGCTACACCGCGGGCCGCTTCAGTTTCAACATAAAAGGCGGCAGATGCGAGCACTGTCAGGGTCAGGGCACTAAAAAAATAGAAATGCACTTCCTGCCCGATGTTTATGTCATCTGCCAGCAGTGCAAGGGCAGCAAATACAATCCTGAAACCCTTCAGGTTACATATAAAGGCAAATCTATCGCCGATGTCCTCGAGATGAGAGTTGAGGACGCCCTGAAATTCTTCAGCAATTTCCCGAAAATTGTCCGTCTGCTCAAAACCTTAAACGATGTCGGCCTCGGCTATATGCAGCTCGGCCAGTCCTCGACGACCCTCTCAGGCGGCGAGGCGCAAAGGGTCAAACTCTCTGCAGAGCTCGGCAAAACCTCGACAGGTCATACTCTCTATCTTCTTGACGAACCCACCACAGGCCTGCACTTTGCCGATATCCATAATTTGCTAAATGTTTTGCAGAGGCTCTGCGATTTGGGAAATACCGTTGTCGTGATTGAACACAACCTTGATGTTATCAAGCTGGCCGATTATATTATAGACCTCGGCCCCGAAGGCGGACAGGCTGGCGGAAAAGTTATCGCCGCAGGACCTCCGGAAGAAATTTTGAAAGTAAAAACGAGCTACACCGCTGAATATCTCAAACAGTATCTTAATAATCGCAAAAAGGACCAGTAGTGAAAACTTTTACGACGCTTCAATGGAAGGGCGGCATCGATGGCTGTCTCGAATTGACAGACCAGAGAAAACTTCCCGCCGAATTTATTACGATACAATGCAAAACTCCCGACCAGTTATTTGATGCCATAAAAACCCTTGCCGTAAGAGGAGCTCCTGCGATAGGTGTCGCCGCCGCCTTCGGTATCTGCCTTGCGGCAAAGGAGTTAGGAAAACTTAAACTTCCCGATGCCCTAAAACGTATAGAAGAGCAAGCGGAAATGCTGTCAAAATCCAGACCCACAGCGGTAAATCTTTTCTTGGCACTTGAGAGAATGAAAAAAACCGCTCACGATTTTGCGGTTAAAAATCCAAACGCATCGATGGACGATTTTAAAAGATGCCTGCTGACCGAGGCCCAGAAAATTTACGATGAAGATGTACAGATGTGTCACAAAATCGGCATCAACGGCGAAAGATTCATCCCCGCCGGCGGAGCGATTCTGACTCACTGCAACGCGGGCGCTTTAGCGACCGCTGGCGACGGCACAGCCCTTGCGCCGGTATTCGAGGCCCAGAGAAAAGGCAAAAAATTCATGGTCTACGTCGATGAAACAAGACCGATTCTCCAGGGTGCAAGACTTACTGCATGGGAGCTTTACCAGGCCGGCATCGACGTTACGCTCATCTGCGACAATATGGCCGGTGTGCTTATGAAAGAAGGCAAGATAAACGTCGTCTTTGTCGGCGCCGACCGCATCGCGGCCAATGGCGATACCGCAAATAAAATCGGAACATACAGTCTCAGCGTTCTTGCCAAAGAGCACAAGATACCGTTTTACGTCGCCGCCCCGTCGAGCACCTTCGATTTAAAATTAAAAAACGGCTCCCAAATCCCGATTGAGCAGAGAGAGCCCCACGAAGTTCTGAATTTTATGAATATTAGGACTGCACCCCAGGGCATAAAAGTGTATAATCCAGCTTTTGATGTGACGCCTGTGAAAAATATAACGGCAATAATCACGGAAAAAGGTGTTATCCAGTGTCCGACAAAAGAAAAAATCAGAAAAATGATAAGCCGTTAATGCTGCAGGACCCGGCAAGGCAAAAGCGGGTTGATATTTTTATGTTCCTGCTGCTTTTGGGCTTTGGCATATACCAGTCGATTATATATTGGGCCCATCAGCCCGTGCCGCATTTTGACTTCCACTGTTTCGCCGGCGTAGGGCATGAAATTCTCAATTTCCAGGCCCCCAGCGATTACAAGCGTGTTCCGCTCACCGGAATGTTTCAGGTATTGCTCGGCCATATCACTGGCGGAACTCATCCCGACCTCACAGGCGGCTGGCTGCTCAATTCAATCGTCCATTCGCTCACTATCGTAATGCTCTGGCTCGCCGGCAGAAAACTCATCGGCCCAAATGCCGTCTGGTTCGCTATCATCGCGATTATCAATCCTTTCGGCCTGCAGCTCCTCACCGAAGCCATCGCCGAAACTCCGATGTTGTTTTTCATCTGGCTTACGCTTTATCTTATTTTTATCAGGTCGAAATGGGCCTATCTGTCCGCTTCGCTTGCGACAATGGTGCGTTACGAATGTGCCGCCCTCATCGCCGGCGCCTTTGTTTTGGATATGATTGAGGGCAAAAACAAAAACCAAAGATGGCTCGCTTTCGGCTATTCCGCCCTCGCCTCAATCCCCCTGGCTCTGTGGCTGCTCGGCACAATTCTCAGTAGTCGCGACCTCGGCGCCACTTACTATCTTAATATATTCAAGAAGGACTACACTTCGCAATTCGTCGAAGGCGTCCAGAACAGAACAGGCATTATAAGGCACCTCAACATCTTATGGCAGGTCGGCTTCTATCCGCTCTTTACCCCTTCCCTGCAGGCCGAAAAATCTCTCGTTGATACGATTTTCACTATAAACAAAATCGCCGTCATCACGACTTTCCTTTTCGGCTCCATCTACGGCCTCTGCAAACGCCAGTGGAAAATACTTGTCCTGCTCATATTCCTTCTGCCCTATTTCTGGATTCATTCTAAGTATCCTTATCCCATTCATCGTTATCACGCGACTATCTTCGCGATAGTTATGCTGATTTGTATCTACGGCCTGTGCAGCTTCTGGACCCTGATAAAGGACAAATTGCCTGCTCCTGCCGTTATCCTGACTCAGATTATTGCCTCGCTGACTGCGATTATCTGGATTCTTATTCTCGCCGGCTACCTGCCGCAAATTTCACCGATGAGCAGAGCCAGCGTCTCTCTGCCCTATGTTGCGGTACTCGTAGTATTTATCGCATTTGCCGCCCAGCGTTTTCTTTACAAAATTCGTATCAAGGACTTTGTCGTCCTGACATTAATGATTTTGATGATTGTCTCCAATCAGTTTCTCGTCGCGGGTATGGTTGGCAACGGCGAGCGCGACATAGAATTCAAGTATCTTGTTGACTGGTACCGCCAGAACGCCAAGCCCGGCGAAAAACTTGTTACTACCGTCCCCGTTATCCTGCAGATTATGGCCCCCGAATTCAAAGATAATTTCATCCACACTCAAACGTTCGACGCCAATAATCCGACCGATTTCGTAAAGGAATGTTACGAAAGAAATATTACTTACGTCGCCTGGGACTCAAGAGAAGGCCTTGTTCCCACCGACCATTATTACAAATATTGGAAAATGGCCAATATCGCTCCTCTCTCCGTCGGCCGAGACATCGGCCCGTATCAATTCATCACGCCATTCAGAGTCAACGACAGAAGATATTTATATTTGTATCGCCTCAAACCTCTACAGAAATAATTATTATTTCTTGTCTTTTGTTTCCTGAATATTTAACGCGTTTTTGATTTGTTCCTTATAATCCGGCCAGAGCAATTCCGCATCCATATTTTTAACATATACCGGCCCCCAGATACTTTCGCCCCAAAGCTCAGCGTCAAAATATTTTTTCTCTAAAAAACTCGGCGTTGGATTAACAAAAATTGACAAGGCTATTCTTTGACCGCCGGAAGCCTTGGGCGGATATTTTCCAGCAAGGTGAAACATAATGGTTTTTCTTGTTTCTCCCTCTGGCAAATCACCAAAAGGATACATTGACCTTGTAAGTTCCCACCCTTTTGGAGGAACAGGCTTTAGCTTTTCAACGATTTCCTCCAAAGCCAACATCTCGCCCGGCTTTATATCAACCTCAATTATATTTGAATTATTTGTCCCAAAGTCACGTTCCCCCTTAAACTGAAAAGTATATCTTCCCGGTTTGACAATATGATATTGAGACCTCACATCGTAATTATTTGCCAGAACAACTTTTTCATTTGGCTCAAATATCTTTGGGGCCCCGCTGGTTTGATAGCTCGTGTCCATATAAGGAACATGGCTGCCATTTGAGTCTTTTATCTCAAGTGGGGCATTAACCATTACAGATTCCGTGAAATATCCAAGTTCAAGTTTTTCATTACTTATATTCTGTATCTCAAGACGAAACAGCATCGGCTTGCCGATAACAAAATTCTCGCTCAGTGGAATCAGACTCAGCCTGAAGCCTTCCTTTAATTTTTTATCTCTTTCCTCCCATTCCACACGGCCTTTACGGTCTTGGCGTTGTTTTTGTTCAATCTGTGATTTTAAAGGAGCGGTATTGAAGTCTATTATCCAGCCTGTATCCTTTTTATCAACAGTCCATAGCCACTGTATAGAGTTTGGTTCCGAAAGTTCCAGAAAGCTGCTGAAAGATATATATTCTCCCGCTCTATTTTTGCTTACGCTGCCTATATTAAATTCAGATATACTAACAATATTATCTATCGGCACAACGTCATTAAAAAACGCACCTGCCGAAGAATATTCCTTTGACTTTTCTTTAACTTTTTCCGAGCAGCAGGACAGTGCTTTTTCCCAATCGGATGCTTTCAGAGCCTGCTGAAATTCATTCATAACCGCCTTGGCTTCATTGGTCAGTTCGACCCATTTTTCAAGTGGTAAAATTATTATTGTAATAGGTTCTATTTTTATGTGGTCTATCGGTTCCGAGTACAACCCGGCCTTTTCATCGAGAACCTTGCGGGTAAATATTTCTATATTTACTTCCGCCGGGCCAGCTTTGGCATGATTATCTGCACAACTTTCAGCAGCGGATGCCCACGGCACCATTCCCAGAACGTAGATATCTCCATTATCCCTGCGAGCAGGGAAAATCCTTTTGGCGGAATACTTATATCCGCCCTCATTCGAAATCAATGTTGCATTGACATCGATAATATGATTCGGCTCTTCAAGATATTTTGCGCCTGTAATGCGAAGATGTATCTTTGCCAATTCATTAAGTCTGAATGTCTCAGGAAATACTGCCGCCGATACCTTTAATTCGCCTCCATACCAGCCGTATCTGACTTTCTCTATCGCCGGCGGAGGATTGTTAATGTCTATATCACGCAACTTATCGGCTTGTTTAAGAGCAGTTTTAAGCAGCTCTGAAAAACGTACATCTTCTCCGGCTTTTGCTTCTTTGGGATAACTATCGTCAATCTTGAATAACGGGGGTTTTATGCCGGAAAGAGCCTCACCATCAAAAACAATAGCCGGACCCGGAAAACCTATGGATGAAAGCATGCTGACAAATGTTACGGTATATATAGTATCCGCACCGCTTCTGACTGTGAATCTGCGGTACCGCCCGGTTGGCTTACCTAACAAATCGATTGCCTTTTCGCGATTAAGCTCGAAAATCTGTTTGTCCCAGTCAAATCGAACAATATCGAAAATATTAAACAACTCCTGACCGGTGTCTTCATTTATCCACCGAACCGTCTCTACTCGTTTTTCCTGCTTCACCTGCACGGCTGGGTTTTCTCTTCGTTTGACTTTAAGCGTTATTTCATCGTAAGGTTTTTCTTCTTCTTTCTGACCGTCAATTGGAATTATTTTCACCATTTTTCTTTTAAGGTCATATATCAGATTACGGTTTCCTTCGAAGATTCTGATATGCTCTGGCGAATAAGTGTGGGCAAGGTCACAAGAACGCTCGAAAACCGCATATTCATAAGGCCCGCCTGCCTCGGCAACAAACTGCCGCCCTTCGAGCAAAGACATATCCAGCCTGAATTCTCCGTCAGCGTTGGTTTTTGCCATAGCGATAAAATAATCGGTATTTCTGTCAAGGTATGGCGAAACACTGTTTGTCTCTTTGGAATTGAAATATACGAACTGGCAGATATTCAGCTTTCTGTCGGCCAGCGGTTCACTGCTCGATTCATCGACTATCCTGAACTTGACTTCTTTTACGGCTGGCCTGCCTGTTCCGCAAATCTGAGATTCTTTTGGCTTGCTTGTTCCGCAAACCTGGGGTTCTTTTGGTTTGCTGGTTCCTTTCCACTCGAAATTGCATTTTTTTGTAGTAGTGCAGACGTATCCTTTGGAGCCTGAAGAGCTCATTCTGACAACGATTTCGTCAACCTTTGTCGGCCTGTCGAAAAAGAAATATCCTTGTGCTTTCCCTTTTGGATTAACGGACTTTTTATACACAGGTGACGGATGCGCGGCGTAACCTGGCGTGCTTTGGCCGTTGGTTTGTGGTCTTGCCCAGATTAGGACCGAATCATACGGCCCCAGGTCATATTCGAAATTGATTAAGAGTTTCTGTCCGGCCTCAAGCGTTGCAGGTGTCTTAGGTTCGATGGATATGACTTTCAATTTAGCGGTCTTTTTGAAACCACAGCAGAACAGAGACAAAGTTAATAATAAGATAAGTGAAATACCGCTTGCGCTCTTGGTTAATTTGCCTATTTTCATAGTTTCCTCTTTTCAATAAACATTCGGCAGCAATTCTGCCTATCTCTCCGTCCCGCAACGTCTTTCCTTACGTCCTTAGTTCCTTACTTCTTTGCTTCTGCATCAAATATATCGAATTTTTTCAGTTTGTATTTTTGAAGTGAAAACTGCAGCATCGTATACAGTGTCAGCAGGCCGTATCTTGTACTGCGTGAAAAATTAATGCTCGATGCCTCTTTGAAATATCTGCATGGTACGGGTGCGTCTGCGATTTTGAATCCGAAGTATGCCGCCTGCGCCAGCATTTGGGAATCGAACACAAAGTCGTCTGAATTTTTATGGTATGGTATTTTTTCGAGTACTGCTCGTTTATAGACTCTGAAACCGCTGTGGAAATCGCCTAAGTTCTGGCCTAAGATGAAGTTTTCTGTGATGGTTAGCGCTCTGTTTGCCAGGTATTTATATACAGGCATACCGGAGCTTATAGTCTCGGCTCGTGTTCGTATTCTGCTTCCGAGCATAAAATCGCAAACGCCGGCTTGGATAAAGCCTATGAAAGATGGTATTAACCTGCCGTCGTACTGATAATCAGGATGTAGCATAACCACAATATCTGCTCCGCGTTCCAGTGCTGCGTCGTAGCAGGTTTTTTGGTTAGCTCCGTACCCTCCGTTTTTGACGTGTTTGATTACTGTCAGTCCGAGTTTTTCCGCAATCTCAACTGTATTATCCTTAGAGCAATCGTCTACGAGGATAATATCTTTATGGAACTGTTCGGGAATGTCGCGGACGGTTGCCTCCACCGTTGCCTCCGCGTTATACGCTGGCATGACAATTATGGTTTTGGGGGGATTGTTAACGCTTGTGTCCAAAGAAAAGTCGACTCCTCATTTTACCGCGATAACTTCTTTGACTTCCGGCACCCGCTGCTTAAGAAGCCGTTCGACCCCCATCTTTAGCGTCATAGCCGCACTGGGACAACCCTTGCAGGCACCCTGCAAACGAACCTTCACCGCATTGTCCTTGTCTATGTCCACAAATTCTATATCGCCGCCGTCATTCTGCAGCATCGGACGAATACCATCAATAACCTCAGTTACCCTGTCCTTTAACGACTTCTGCTGACCGCAGCCGCAATTTTCACACATCAGATATACTCCTAAAAAGCCTGAAATATTCCTAAACACCTATTATAACAGCCTTTCCCGCAATCCGCCATATAATTACCCAAATCCATCTGACATAAACAGGAAGATTTGGATACACAAACTGTTGAAATTTAAGAGTAAATATATTGCTTTTCAGTGCAAAAAAACAGGCTGGGAAATCTCAGCCTGTTTTTTATCTGCTTGCGACTGGCAGGGAAGACCCTGTCAAATTCCCAATAAGAGAGAAAGTTCAACCACGTGTTCCTGCTCATCAATAATCACATGGCGAAGGGTATGCTCAATGGTTTCGAATTCGTACTGGAAACTTTCCTTGTTTTCCCAGACCTTTTGGTAAATCTGCTTGTAAAAATCAATCGCATCTTTTTCGCCCTTGAGGTTGATTTCGAGAATTTTCTTTGTCTCTTTGGCTGAATACGTCGGTGCAAGGCTCATCACCGGCTCGCCGCCGAGGTAGCCGCCGATTAGCTCGCGGAACATTTCTTCGTGCTTTTGCTCATCGGAGGCGATTTCTTTTAGCCTCTCGATGATTTTTTCTGCGCACTGTCCCTTAACTATCTCGGCGTGAGCAAGATACTGAATCCTTGCCGCGTGCTCCAATTCAAGCGCATGATTCAGCATACCAACCAGTTCTTTTTTAATGTCGCCCATAATTTTACCCCTTTATTTGAAATGAATTTTTAGTTTTTACATACGCCCATATTATACGCAGTTAATAACAAAATACAATATGTTTTCGTAACGTTATATTTCACCCTTAAAAATACGGAGGGCCATCGGATAGGACGGCTGATGACCCTCCTTTGTGCGTGTTCTTATTTTAAGAACTTGGAAACAAACGGGGAAGTTTCGCCTCGGCGGAGGAAATGGCCTGAAGGGCCTTCTCCGAGAAATTCCGAGAACCAGGATTCATGCTCGATTTCCTCATTGAGAATCGCGAGAGCCAAATCATAGGTTCTGTGGTCCTTGCCGGCGGTCATATTGCAGATTTCATTGTAGCCTTTAACCGCGCATCTTTCAGCGTTTACGAGCACCTTAAGGATTGCTTCGACATCTGTCGGGTCATTCGGCAGATTTGCCGGCGGACAGGCCGACATATCGTGAAATTCCTTCATACAGCCGGGAAGTTTACCGCCAAGCTCATAGATTCGAGGCATTAAAGCCTCGAAATGATTTCGGTCTTCAATCCTTGCTGTCTCGGCAATTTCCTTAACGCCCTCGCCCTTCAAACCTATCAGGTTCGCACGCAGAATCGTGTAATAATAATAGGTGGTAATTTCAGCAGAAGCGTTTTTAATCAAAAGCTTCAATAATTTGTCCACATCTATTCCGGACTTTTTGACCATTTCAATTGCTACTTGTGCCATTTTTCAGTTCCTTTCAATAAAATTTTTATTTACGGTTCATAAACATAAAACTTTAACAATCAAGATAATTTCTTATATAAGAATTATTCTTATATATATTATAAAAAATTTTCAGATTTTTCCCGAGCACTTTTCACAAAAACCTTCTACGACAACTTTCAAATCTGAAACTGTATATTTTTCTCTGATTTTTTTCGGGGCTTGCAGTTTATTAAAGCTCTCTTCGATAAAATCTACAATGCTGCCGCATTTTTTACATCTGAAATGATGATGCGGCTGTGTATCCGGGTCATATCTTTTTGCTTCTCCGTATCCCTCAACTGTATTTACCAGTCCTATTTCTGAAAATGTGGTAATGGTTCTATATACAGTGTCAATGGATATATCTGGAAAAACAGCTCTTACACGGCCGAATATATCTTCAGTGCAGGGATGATCGCAGGATTTTATAAGTTCCTCATAAATCGCGATACGCTGGGGAGTAATCTTCAGATTACGAATCCTGCATTTCTGGCGGAAATCATCAATCAATAGTTTTTTATTTTTACTGTTCATCGCAATCAATCCAAACAGGGTTCATTTGCTAATACTTATTATATAGGAATAATTCTTAATTGTTCATATAAAAATTTATTTTTTTAAGAAATTTGCGATATTCCTGTTTTTTGATGAAATTTGAGGGTTTTTACTTGCAAGGCGTATGACAAGGCCGCCAGGTTATATCACGGGGATTTTGCGGTGCTGAATTTTCAATCTATGGTTTGGCTTGATTTTCTATATGTAAAACGATATGAATATGAGCTATTGCCTATGAATGCGAGAATAACTACAGAGAATCGGGCTATGTCAAAAAACTGGTTTTTGGCAGTGCTGATAGTTTTTGTATGCGCGGCGGTTATCGGCGTGTATTGGCCGGTGCTTCACGCACAGACAATATCGTTCGACGATACGCAATATCTGGTTGAAAATGAGCTTGTCAAAAATCCGGGCTGGTCGTCGGCACAGCGGTTCATTTGGGAAGTACTGGAGCCGTCGACGGTAAAAGGCTATTATCAGCCGCTGTCGATGCTCTCGCTGATGCTCGATTATTCGCTCGGAGGACGAGAGGAAAATTTGCTGCCGTTTCATCGCACCAGCCTTGCGCTTCACGTCGCGAACACCGCGCTGATAATCGTGATTTTGTATATGCTGTTTGGTCAGCCGCTGATAGCGGCGGCGGTCGGTTTGCTTTTCGGCCTGCACCCGATGACGGTGGAGTCTATTCCGTGGGTCGGTGAACGCAAGACACTTCTGGCGGCTTTTTTTGCACTCTGGTGCCTGATTTTGTATATTCGATACGCCCGAAAAAATACAAAAAAACTTTATGTCGGGTGTTTGGTATTTTATCTGCTCGCTCTTTTGTCCAAGCCGACCAGCGTACCGCTGCCGGCGGTGATGCTGCTGCTGGATTTTTGGCCGCTCAGAAAACTTAAATGGAAAAGTGTATCCGAGAAAATACCATTTTTCGTGCTGGCTGGTATTTTTGCGATTATAACGTACATTTCACAGACTCGCGCCGCCGCTTCGATATCTCCCGGCCAGGCCGGCCTTGGACGCATCACGCTGGTCCTCTGCCACAATATTATATTTTACCTGTACAAGATTGTCTGGCCGGTGAATCTGTCGTCGCACTATCCGTTTCCAGAGCCTCTGAATCTATCTCAGCCGACGGTACTTGCGGGCGTAATAGGCACGTGCATACTGATTCCGCTGCTGACAGTTTCGCTTCGCCGGACGCGCGCGGCATTTACAGGCTGGCTGATATTTTTCGTCGCTATTTTTCCTGCGCTGGGCGTGGTTGGATTTACCAACGTAATTGCAGCGGACAGATTTGTCTATCTGCCGTCGATTGGTTTGCTGATGATTTTAGCGTCTTTTCTCGGCTGGTTCTGCAATGCCGCTAATATCGGCAAACCCGCCGTCAGGTATGCAGCGATACTTATAGTTGTTTTGGCAGCGGCCTGTGCTGAGGCGGCTGCGGTGCGAGGATACCTTGTATATTGGCGCGATTCAATCGGTTATTTTCAGAATATGGTGTCGAAACAGCCCGATGTTTTCCTTGCGTACTACAATCTCGGCGTTCCTTACGGCAAGCTCGGCCGATGGCACGAGGCGATAGACGCTTATAAACAGGCGATAAAAATCAATCCGGATTACGCCGAGGCGCATAATAATCTCGGCGCCGCTTACGGCAAACTCGGCCGATGGCCCGAGGCAGCGGATGCCTATAAGCAGGCAATAAGAATCAATCCTGATTCAGCCAAAGCATACAATAATCTCGGCGCCGCTTACAGCAATCTTAAGCGATGGCCTGAGGCGATAGACGCCTATAAACAGGCAATAAAAATCAAGCCGGATTATGCCGAGGCGCATTTTTGTCTTGGCCTTACTTATCTGTTAAACGGTAATAAAGATTCCGCACTGGCCGAGTACAAAATCCTCAAAAATTTGGATGCCCAAATGGCGCAGAAAATGTCTAATCTGATTAACAAATGAAAATGCCGCTGCCCGAGAAGGTTTTCTTTATGCTGCTTTTCGCTTGAGGCTGACAAACGCTGTACCGATAATTAATATTATCATCGAGGCCGGTTCAGGAATTAAAACAACGTTATCTGCGAAAAAGCCTACCGTCGAACAAACCATATTTGTCGCGTAAGCGTAATCGATATAATTCAATGTATCGACTGAATCGGCGGCTTTATGATAATAAGGATTGTTTGATACGCCGTTTTCAATAAGCAAAGCGGCCTGGAAACCCTGCCATTCAAAAGGAGCATGGTCGCTTGCGTCTAAGAAACCAAAGATAGAGGTGGCAAGTCCGTTTCCATAATCCGATATTGCATCGGCAAGGCTGTTCTTAAAAGGATTGGAACTGTCGCGGCCGTAGATTCTGGCGATGTTGGAGCCATCGTTATAGGCAATCATATCCATCGTGACCATTCCGAGTATATTATCGCTTGCGTGCTGCTGTGCGTACTCCTGACTGCCGAGAAGATACTGTTCTTCTCTGTCGAATGCGATGAAGACAAGCGTCGCCTCGAAATCGTAATTGCTCAATACGCGTGCCGCTTCCAATACTCCCGCTGTGCCGCTTGCGTTGTCGTCGGCTCCGGGATTGTTAACCGAATCATAATGTGCGCCGATGATGTAAATATCGTCTGGCCGGGTCATGCCCTGATGGATACCGATGACGTTATTTCCGCTATAGCCGTTGCGTACAAACGGATTATAACTGGTTGTCAGGCCGAAGCTGTTGAACGCCGAATATATATTGTCGCGGGCAAGGTCGTGCTCTGCGCCGTTAACTCCTCTGTTATCGCCGAGGTGCGTGTAGAGCATATTATCGAGATAATTGGTGTAGGTACTCTGGCTGACATCGGAGACAACATCAAAAACAGTTGGAATTGCCGAGGCCGGATTTGCCGACAGCAGCAGAATCAAACAGGCCGATAGAATGGCGATATTGCGTTTCAGAACTTTTTTCCTTCTGATAGAGAATTTCTCTGGTGCATTAACCGAATAAATGCAAACAGACGTGTTTTCTCCCCATCCCCAAGTTTAGAACAGACATTATACCATTTTTATCTGAATTGTCAAGGATAAAATCTGATAAATTACGTTTCAGAACATCTTCAAGTCGTACTCAAGCTCGAACCGTATTTTATGTTGGGCTTCTTCCTTGGCCAGAAGCAGGAAAGTATCTCTGAGGTCCTGCTTGGTGGCGATTGACGCCAGATTAGTATAAAGCCTGCGCGACGTCTCTTCCTTTTTCATCCCGATAACGAGAAGGTCGTTATAGCTCATTTCGGGACTCGGCTCGACATCCTTTGTGTAATCGACGATGTCGAGACTTCCAACTTCCTCATCGCCCAGAGCGGCTTTACCGACCCTGACGGCCTGAAGCTTTGTCTCGTGGTCCAGCTCCTCGGCTGCCAAATCTATAAGGGTTTTTTCCAGCTTCGGGTCTTTGACCATCTTCGAGAGTCTCATATAGAATGACTGTGCGTCAATCTCCCTGTCTATCGCGAAGTCCAGAACCTCATCGGCGGTATCGAATTTTTTTACATCGTAATCCCACCCGGCCACCTTTTTAATTTCTGCCTTATCCATTTTAATCTCTCCTGCATTCATACTTTGCTTGGAACGTTTTAAATTTTCCGTAAATTCCGTCTTCAGCGGTCCTGCGATGTCAGATGCTCGTGCTCGGTTTCGAATCGCTGTCTGTGTTTCGCCTCTTGCTGTGCCAGTCGGAGGAAAATATCTTTAAGCTCGCCCCCCTCGGTTATCGCCGCCAAATCGGTGTAAAGTTTGCGAGAGGTCTCTTCCTTTTTCATGCCGATAACAAGCAGGTCGATATAATCTGTTACAGCCTCTGCCGCAATATCATCAGCGTAATCGAAAATTTCAAGCTTTTTAACATCCACATCGTCCAATCCGCTTTTGCCAGACTTGACAGCCTCAAGCTTTTTACTGTGCTCCAGCTCTACGGCTGCCAAATTCTTAAGCACCTTTATAAGACCGGCGTCTTTTACCATACCGGCCAGTCTCAGATAGAAAATGTTGGCGTCAATCTCACGAATTATCGCGAAGTTCAGAACCTCATCGGCAGAGTCGAATTTCCTTACGATGTAGTTCCACTTGATTACCTGTCTGATTTCCCCTTTTTCCATACCCGTATTTTAACCCCGCCCCGAACTGATTGCAATAATTAATACTATTCGTGTTTAGCCCCCGTTGGAGCGAAGCGTAAACCCCGCCCCAATGAAGCTCTACGATTTAATTTTTTCATTGCTTCAATGAAGAAATTGCGGGGATTATCTTGTCATTCCCGCCTTCTTTTTTCTTTGCCTTTCCCGAGGGTAGCTTCTTTGAGTTATTGCCGGGAAATTGTCCTCGAATCCCCCTCGCAAATCAAACTCGCTCAATAGATTCACCTTTTTTCGCGACGATGGAATAAATTCGTAAAACATGATTTAGATATTAAGTTTTCTGATGACATCTATTTTAAACAAAGAGGTGATTTTGTAAATTTGCAGATTGTGTTTTAATTAACTTTATACCTGCTGTCAATTCAGAGCAATTATTTACAATCTTATGAATATCTAAACTGTACACAAATTTTGCTGCCTTTCGTGAACCTTCACGATAATACTTTCCATGTTTTTGAAAAAGTTCAATTATATCCTTCTTTCTGCATTTTGTAGGAGTCAAATATTTATCAATAGGCTTTCTTATGTCTTCAGGAACATTAAGATAATTGTATAAACCATCAAGATCATAAAAAAACCAGGATTCGATCATCTGGTTGGCTACAATAGCATCTACGCTTAGAATGTTTTTCAGTTTTTTCTGTATGCAAGCTTGTCTGATAGATTCAAGGTCAAAGTCTGGTGCTTCGTTGTATTCACTTTCGTTATCTTGGCAGTAATAGATTCTAATTTTAAAATTTTCCTCGGGTGCTATTGGAGGCGAGGCTGAAGCGAGCGTACGCCTTAGCATATTTCCGCCACCATGGACATCTATAAGTTTGTAGGATAAGCCCTGAAAGTAATTTTCGGCAATACGTTCATAAAATAACTTATCAGTGCCACCCTCGACAAGTAGTACCGACAAGGGTTCTTTTAAAGTCTCTGTCGACAACTCCATTGTCAATCCTTTTTTGTTGTAAGGAGGTCCTCGAAATTATTTACAAGCTCATCACCGAAGCTCATGAACTTATTATTTAGTATGGCGTTTAATTTTCGTCTGTCTGTAATTTTCTCAAAGTGAGTGGCGTCTGTTTCGTCGACAACAGCTATATTGACATCAGCAGGATTAACAAGATTGAGCAAAAGTGGCGAATGTGTCGATATCAATACAGGCCACTTGTCGGCGTGATCCTGTAGAAATCGAATCAGTTTTTCCAATGCTGCCGGATGGAGATAATTTTCAGGCTCTTCAATAAACAGCATGGGACCTCTGATATCTTCAGAAAACAATGCGGATAGAATGGCTGCTGTCGCAAATGTTCCATCCGAATACTCGTCTATGAATGCAAAGTTGCTATCCTTTCGTTTGATAAATAAGAATCGGATTTTTTTCTGACTTGATTTTTCTTTATCCCCCTTTGAGGGAATGGGAACATCTATAGCTTGCAAATGAATGTCTTCCAAATTGAGAATATCACACAAAGAATCGCAAAACAGCTTATAGTGTTTGCCATTTTTCTCTATGTTATCAACCACTAGACTCAAATCAAAGGATGAAACCTGAAGTTTTTTAATAGGTTTTTCTTCACCAATATCATCTCTAAGATTTTGTGGAGAAACGGAAAATGCCCTTGTAGAACTTATGGCCGCTATCGTGGCTATAAAATATTTAAGTTCTGAAGGTAATTCCTTATATTCGGGGTACAAAGAAGCTATAGCCAATATTGAAGAATTATTTTTGGCTATATCCCACTCCCTGCGGGCTATGCCATGGACTATCAATTTGGTTTCATTACGTTCTATATATTTCTTAAATGGCCCTGTGTTTGATGGAAGTTTGGCTACAAGATTTTCAGAAACAAAATATCCCTCGCCTTTTTCAGAATTATCGCATTTTATCCCAAGCTCATAATCAACATACCAAGTTTTTTCCTCAATCTGAGTCTCAAAAGCAATACCTATTTTCATGGGTCTATTTTTATAAGCATCCAGATGACATATTGAAGAATCGGATTTGAGTCGAGGTGTCAAACCTTTTAGAATACGCTGTCTAACCTTCTCATCGCCGAAACATATCGGCCAAATTATTTGAATTGCTTCCAAAATGTTAGATTTGCCGCTGTTGTTTGGGCCAACAAGGACATTGAAGTCTCCAAGATTAACGACACAATTTATCAGGTTTTTATAGCCGTCCACTCTAATTTGTTTAAGTTTCATAATTACACCTCAAAAATGGGTCAATTAGCTTATTTTATATATAAATATCGTCATTTTATAGCTAACTATACACTATAATAAGCATAATTAGTTAAAAAGCAAGTAAAATTTTGATATAAATCCCGAAAAACCCTCACTTTCCCCCAAAACCCCTCATTTTTTCGTAAAAATCTGTACCCTATCCCCTGAACCCTAAACTCTATCTCTCTTTTTCTTCCCAAACTCAACCGAATTTGTCTACTTAATTAAATCCGCGTAATCCGCGTAATCCGTGTAATCCGTGGTTTCGTGACTTGGTGGTTATCTTTTATCCGCTTCCCCCAAACCCCGCTTTTCCGCTTCAAATCCCATATCCAGCGTCTATTTGCTTCAACTTTTCGGCGCAGCCGTAGAAAAATTCAGATTTTGAAACCTCGTGGAAAGCTTGTTTGCCAAAGAGGTTAGGAATCTGAATTTAAGCTGTTCCGTAGGAAGCAAACTGCTTAGTTGAAGCAATCAGTGTAAATCCGTGTTAATTCGTGTCTATTTGTGGTTAATTTCTTCGTGTTTCTTCAACTCTTCGTGGTGGAACATCCGTGTAAATCCGCGCAATCCGTGGTTTCGTGTCTTTGTGTCGGAGTTTACCCCGTGAGATTTACCCTATGAAGTGCTTTTTCAAATGATAATTTCAATATTATAAAAGCTACTTCATCGGGGTGACGCTTCGGCTATCTCATCGGGGTGGCTAAACCTTCCTCTTGACAAAAACCGATATATAGGTTATTATTATCTCAGCAGTGGCAGATTACAGAATATTGTAATTTTCTTCCTGAAACGCCCTTTGGGGCGGTTATGGCACTGCGGCGGGGTGTAAATCCTGAATTGACAGGCTGTTATGAGCTCGTTGCCTTACAGTCGGCCTTTCAGAAACGCCCGTAAAAGCCGTAGGTAGTCGGAATAACTAAGTGTTTATCAGGAGTAAAAAAAATGAATAATTCCTCACATTCACCGCAGGGCGATTCGGCCCAAAATCAATCTGCTTTACCTATTAAGACAGGTGCTGAGATTATTGTTGATACTCTTATTGAGCAGGGTGTTGACACGATGTTTGGCTATTTAGGCGGGGTGGTTTTGCCTTTATTTGACAAGTTGTATGATGCTCCGATTAATTTCATTATTCCCCGTCACGAACAAGGGGGTTGCCACATGGCTGATGGCTACGCCCGGGCATCCGGCAAAGTCGGCTGCATCGTCGCGACGAGTGGGCCGGGGGCGTGCAATTTGGTGACAGGAATCGCAAACGCGATGATGGACTCAATTCCAATGGTCTGCCTGACTGGACAAGTCAGAACAGACCTTATCGGCAACGACGCCTTCCAGGAAGCCGATACCACAGGCATAACCCGACCAATCACAAAACATAATATGATAGTTAAAGACGTTAAAGACCTCCAACAGTCTATTCGCGAGGCATTCTATATCGCCAAGACCGGCAGACAAGGACCAGTACTTATCGATATCCCAGTCGATGTCGAAGTCGCCAAGTGCCAAATGACACCCTTCAACGGCGTCAATATGCCCGGATACAAACCACAGGCAAAAGGACACCACCGCCAAATAAAAATGGCGGCGGAAATGATAAATAAATCCGAAAGGCCAGTACTATACGTCGGCGGAGGCGTTATCACCGCTAACGCATCTGACGAACTTCGAGCGTTCGCGCAAAAGGCAAATGTGCCGGTAACAATGACACTGCTCGGACTGGGAGCCTACGACCAAATGCGGCCGGAATCGCTGGATATGCTCGGAATGCACGGAACAGCATACGCAAATTACGCTGTCCAGGAATGCGACCTGCTAATTGCGGTCGGGGCACGATTCGACGACAGAGTTACAGGGAAATTAAAGACCTTCGCCCCGAACGCGAAGTTTATCCATATAGATATCGACCCTGCGAGCATAAGCAAGAACGTTAATGTTCAAATTCCAGTCGTCGGCGACGCCAAATATATACTCGGCGAAATGACGAAAGAAGTTCAGCACAAAGACAGAAAAGAATGGTTCGCCAAAATCGCGGACTGGAAAAAACGCTTTCCGCTGCAATACGATACAAAAAGCCCTAACATAAAACCTCAATATGTTATCGAACAGATCTGGGAAGCGACGAAAGACAACGCCATCATCGTTACCGGCGTCGGTCAGCACCAGATGTGGACGGCCCAATTTTATAAACACAGCAGACCAAGACATTTTATAACCTCCGGCGGACTGGGCACAATGGGATTCGGACTTCCTGCGGCAATCGGCGCGCAGGTTGCAAAGCCGGACGCTCTGGTTATCGATATCGACGGCGACAGCAGCTTTAATATGACAATGGCCGAGATTTGCACAGCGGTTCAGTACGAACTGCCCGTCAAAGTCTGCATTATCAACAACGGATATATGGGAATGGTCCGCCAGTGGCAGGAACTGTTCTACGGCAAGAGATACTCCAAGAGCAGCCTGCAGAATCCGGAGTTCGCGGCAGTCGCACAGGCTTTCGGAGCGGTCGGTATGATGGTCGATAAGAAATCGGAAGTTAAATCGGCTATCGCAAAGATGCTTAAAGAGAAAAAGCCCTGCGTTGTCGATTTTCACGTCGAACGCGAAGAAAATGTCTGGCCAATGGTCCCTACAGGCAAAAGCCTGCACGAAATGGACGGACTGGATATATTTGAGAGTATGGCGTAGGAAAGTTATCAGTTATCGGTTATCCTTCGGCAGGCTCAGGACAGGTCGGTTATCAGTTAAATTTTGCCGGAAAGGGCAGAAAAATGAAACATATAATAAGCGCATTGGTACAGAATAAGCCCGGCGTGCTGGCACACGTGGCCGGGATGTTCGCGGCAAGGGCATTTAATATAGATTCGCTCGCAGTCGGAAGAACGGACGACCCGCAGCTCAGCAGAATGACTATCGTCGTTCTCGGCGACGATAAGGTCGTCGAACAGGTGCGCAAACAGCTCGAAAAAATAATCGACGTCGTTAAGGTTCAGGACTTTTCACTAAAAGATGTCGTCGCTCACGATTTAATGCTGATGTGCGTACATATGCCGCCGGAAAAGAGACACGAAATCCTCGCCCTCGTCGAGATGTTCAAGGCGAAAGTCGTCGATATCGGCCCCAAGTTCGTTATGGTCGAACTTGCCAACAGCGAAGACAAACTCGAGGCGTTTATAGATGCGTGCAGACCGTACGGCATTAAAAATATGGTCCGTACCGGCACAGTCGCGATGGGAAGATTGAGCCAACCCAATTCGCCCGAAAATCAATAGAATTTTTCACCACCCCCGATCGCGGTTCCCCGCCTGCGCGAGGATAAACTAGGGGCAGGCTCCGGCACGAAGCATTGCTTTAAGGCGTCCCGATAAATCGGGACTGGAAAAAATCAAACAAAACCCTCTTTCAAGCGAGCTTGAACCGGGTTTAGTGTTTGACTTTTTCTGCCGTTACACGGCTTTGCCTTGAAGCAATAATTACAACACAAAAGGATTTGAAGGACACGAAGAACGCTGCGCGGGATTATTAATTATGAATTGCGGTGTCTGAACGATTTGGCTTTTTCAGCCGGAGGGAAAAAACGGGCGGGTATTCTCGGGTTTATTCCCTTACGAAACATTATCAAGGTCAAATTGCTGCCAAATGTCTGGGAACTCTGTTTTGAGTTTATCTTTACCTTCCGGTTTTATTACTGTGGAAAAGGTAATAATCGGATGTCCTTCAAAATATCTGGAGTATGCCGATAAATATGTATCATATATCATACCTGAAAGTTTATCTATTATCCAATATCCACTGTTATCATAGTAGTAGTCATATTGTTCTTGAATTGTAGCATCGGGATTGGCAGTTCGAGGTGAGAAATTGTCAAATCTTTGAGAGTTTCTTTTGTTATTTGAATCATAAGCCAAGAAGTATAATAATACAGTTCCAGCACCCCCAACCTTATTAGATCGACACATCTGTTCAAAAAAAGTGCTATTTTTAATTGCATGAGCCATGTAGAATGCAACAAGATTAGTTAGTCTAGGATCGTTTTTTTGCTTTGGTTTAAAAGCATTGGGTACATCTGTATTAAGACCCTTATGATCTTTTGGGATAAATTGGTAAACTTGAAAAGAGTCTCCATGCTTTGTAGTTGTTGCATAAGAGCGAAAAAGGTCAAGATACCTTTCTCTTTCGCATAGTGTTTGATAAGTTGCTTCGCCGATAAGAATCTGGCCTCCGTCAGCCTTACTCATTGTTCTTTGGGCCATATTAACACCTCGGCCGGCCACATTTTGATTGTCGTTGATATCGATAATTATGTTGTCGGTGTTCTCGTTTAAACCAACTCTAACTTCAAATATTCTGCTTTTATCCTTTGCCTCTACATTATATGCAGCAACGCCCGCTAGAATATCAAGTGCTATATTCAAATGGATATCATATGCTTTTGATTCATCGAATAAAGAGGGGAAAAGAGCTATGCACATACCATCACCAGTTGGTAATAATATGCGTCTCTCCTTTATGGCCTCATTTTTTTTAAGTGCAATAGAAACTACATTATTAAGAGTTTTTACAATGTCAGATTGAGCTTCAATACTACGATTTTTGGTAAAATCAACTATATCAAGAAATATGTATTTAACTGCCACTGCTTTTGCTTCAAACAATTTGGCTTGAGCTACTGATTCGCCAGCGGTAATGACGTTCGCAACTTTGTTGGCAGTCTTAATTATTAAAAGCCATAATTCTTCAAACATTAGCATCTCTCTCTTGATGAAAAAGTTACTATTAGTTCGTCTCCTCTCTAATTATACTCCTTCAAACCCGCTTTATCAAAGGGGAAAAACTTAATAGACCCTTCACTTCGTTCAGGGTGACATCTTTGCCGTTTTTAAGGCAAAAACGCCATTTTTTTGCAAAAAACGATGTTTCCCCTTTCTATTAAATCCTTTTTAACCCCTTATTTATTCGTGTCTTAGTGCCTTTGTGGCCATTTCCTCTTGCATTTTTGTTGAAAATATGGTATAATACTCGCAAAAGTTAGGCAAATAGCCAACTTTTGCGTGTTTAGTTCATCGGCTGCGCAGCTCGTCACGGTTACGTTAACCGTATAACGACAGACGAAACGAGCAGCGCAACCATAACCGATTAACGAGGATTTAATTATGTCGAAACTTACTATCCAAATTCATTATCCAACATTTATCGAAAAACCAGTTCTTTATTTCGTCCTGCGTCATCGAAAGAAACATCACGGCTTCGCCTTTAGGCGCATAAAGCTGATGACGACCGATGACATTGACAAAAAGTACCGTTATGCCCTCGTTGACCCTGAGGACTATCCCGAATTATCCAAATATCCTTGGCAGCTTTTTGAAACCGTATGCAAAACTTATTATGCCGCCCGTCTCGACCACGGCCGAATCGTCCATATGCACAGGCTGATTACCGATGCGCCCAAGGGTCTTATCGTTGACCATCGAAATCGCAACGGCCTTGACAATACGAAGCAGAATTTGCGTTTTGCGACCCATGCCCAGAATTCCTGCAACAGGGTTCGTGCCGTAAAAGGCAGTTCTATATACAGAGGCGTCTATTATGGCAAGAGGGAGAAAAAATGGCACGCCGCTATATGCTTTAACGGCAAGAGGATGCATCTCGGCTATTTCACTGATGAAATAGAGGCCGCGAAGGCTTATGACGCCGCCGCAAAAGAACTGCACGGAGAGTTTGCCGTCCTGAACTTTCCTGACGATGTAAAAATCGAAACCTCTGTCTGGTGATGGAGTTTACCCCGTGAAGTGGCGTTAATTAGCTTCATTGAAGGGTCTTTAAGACTACTTCATCGGGGCCGTTTTAAATTTTCCACAACAGAGCCCAAGCGACAGCGCAGGGAGTATACAAAACGCACCTTCAACCGCCTAAAATAAACCTTGAAAAATGGGCAGTTTGGATGTAGGAGAATAGTTATGACTATAAAAGTTTATCCGGCAGCAGGAGTGTTTATTCTGCAATTATTGTTTGCGGGGATTGGCTATTCAGCAAGTTTGGGCGAGGAAACTGTAATTACAATGCCAATGACGGGCAAAGCAGTGCCCCAGCTAAAGGGCATTGATAACCTGATGGTCAGTTTTATGAAGAAAAATCAGGTGCCCGGCGGGTCAGTGGCTATAACACGCAACGGTAAACTTATCTATGCTCGCGGATTCGGATTTGCGGATTTGGAAAAACAAATTCCGGTTGAGCCGAATAATCTCTTCAGAATAGCAAGTCTTGGAAAAATGATAACGGCTATGGGCATTCTGCATCTTGCCGATGAAGGAAAACTGAAAATTACAGATAAAGTTTGTGAAACGCTGACTTACACGCCTTATGTGAAACACGGGGAAACTTTAGACCCTCGATTGAACAAAATAACTATCGAAGACTTGCTTCATCATCGCGGGGGATGGGATTCGAACAGCGAATTTAAAAACGGAAATATTGCCAAGACGCTGGGGATTAAATATGCCTATCCGAAAGATATTGTCAGATTTGTTATGGGCAGAAAACTTGATTATGACCCTGGTTCTAAAATGGTATATTTCAATCCCGGCTACAATATTCTCGGAAGAATAATCGAAGAAGTTTCCGGCGATACTTACGATAATTATATTAAAAGGAATGTGCTTGAATGCGTTGGTATAACAGATATGCAAATGGCGAGGACAGAAGAAAAAGATTTGGCCGCCAAGGAAGTGAAATATTATTCTTTCGAGCATAATCCTTATACATACAATCGTTTCGAAGGCAGATATTCATGGATTGTGACAGCGACAGATATGGTGAAAATCGCAGCGGAGTTCGACGATCCGTTTCATAGCTGTATCTTAAGCAGGGAAAGTATAGATATAATGTTTAGACCTCATCGATTTGAAAAATTAAAGCCGGGTAAATCGTATTATGGCTGCGGCTGGAGTGTGCTAAAGGATTCCAATAACAAATTAAGGACATGGCATACAGGCGGGATGCCGGGAACGAATACTGTGGTGGTACGCAGAGCCGATGGTGTTAATTGGGTTGTTCTTTTTAACAGGAACTCAAATAAAGAAGGCAAGAAACTTGTCAGGATTGCTGAGCCTTTTGATAAGGTTTTAGATAATGTAAAAGTGTGGCCTAAATGAAGAATCAGTTTACTTATGCCTATTTAAGATTTAAAATTTAAGGAGCTGCCTAATGGCGAAGAAAACGGATTTAACTCGTCGGGGCGTAGCCCGCCGAAGCATGGTTGCATACTGCGGACTTTATTGCGCGACGTGTCCGGGATATACACAGGTTCCGGCTAATCTTGCGAAACAGCTAAAAGCGGAACTTAAAAAAGGGAAATTCGATACGGCGGCCGATTTTCTTGCGAAGATGCCGGGCTTCGGGGCGTTCAAATACTACAAACAGGCAAATGAGCTTTTGGATGCTGTATCAAAGCTGCGGTGCAAAGGATGCAAGTCCGGCGGCGGGTCGCCAAAGTGCGAAATAAGAATATGCGCCAAGGGCAAGAGATTTGCCGGGTGCTGGCAGTGTGAAGAGTTCGAGGGCTGCAAAAAGTTCGTATTTCTCATTGAAGGCAACGATGTAACATATCTTAAAAATCTGCGAAGGATAAAAAAGATCGGGCCTGATAGGTTTGTGAAGGAAAAAGCCAAAAGTTAGTTTTGGGTTTTGTCATAGTAAAAGGGGTTAAAGCGGGTCAAAATAAGCCTTGCAAAATGGGGGATTTGGGTGTAAAAATACATAAATCCGCCAGAGGCGGACAAGACACTTGATAACTATTTAATTAGGAGATTTTAGAAATGGCAAAGGTGTATTATCAGAAAGATGCCCCAATTGGACCACTGAAGGGCAAAAAAGTAGCAGTAATCGGTTACGGCAGCCAGGGACACGCGCACAGTTTGAATCTTCGCGACAGCGGGATAAAAGTGGCAGTGGCGGAGCTGAAAGGCACAGATAATTACAAGCTCGCTCAAAAACACGGCTTCAAGCCGGGCGATATAAAGACGGCAATGAACGGGGCGACTTTAATAATTATTACACTGCCGGATGAGATGCAGGCAAAGATTTATCAGACGCAGATTAAGCCGAATCTTAAGGCGGGACAGACGCTCGGATTCTGTCACGGATTTAATATTCATTTTAAATATATTGTGCCGCCGAAGAATGTGAACGTTGTAATGATTGCGCCGAAAGGGCCGGGACATTTGGTTCGCGCCGAATACGAAAAGGGCGGAGGCGTGCCTTGTATTGTTGCTGTTCAGCAGGATGCAACCGGTAATGCCAAGAAAATCGCGCTTGCCTGGGGCAACGGAATGGGCGGAGCAAGGGCAGGTATCATCCAGACTACCTACAAGGAAGAAACTGAAACTGACTTATTTGGTGAACAATGTGTACTTTGCGGCGGATTGACTTCATTAATCAAAGCCGGATTTGAAACGCTCGTCAAAGCGGGTTACCAGCCCGAGATCGCCTATTTCGAATGTATGCACGAAGTAAAGCTGATTGTGGATTTGATGTACCAGGGCGGAATGAGCTATATGAGATATTCAATATCAAATACGGCTGAGTACGGCGATTTGACCAGGGGCCAAAGGATTATCACCGATAAGACCCGCGCCGAGATGAAAAAAATACTGGCTGAAATCAGAAGCGGCAAATTTGCGAAAGAATGGGTAGCCGAGTACAAAGGCGGAATGAAGAAATTCAACTCGCTTTACAAAAAAGACTATAACTGCAAACTCGAGCAGGTAGGTCGGAAACTGCGGAAGATGATGAAGTGGATTCACGCGAAAGAAGTGTAAAAACAGAACACAGAATTCAGAATACAGAAGACAGAAGATAAATCGAAAGGGATAAGCTTTGAAGGTTTCTAATATCTTGTTATCGCTAATGTCGGTTTCGGCTGTGATGTTTTTTGCGGGATGCGGGATGATGGAAGAGCCGATAGAAAGAATAAAGCCTGAGTCGAAACCTTATACGAGTCAGCTACCGGAGGCCTATCATAAGATTTATCTTAATAAGAGCACCAGCGCCGATGTTCTGGAAGATATAAAGCAGTATGGGTCCGAGCTTGTGAGCCAGAGCGAAAGCGTTGTCGCAAGCTGGGGAGAAAAGAAAAATACATCACAGTTCTGGCTGACTATGGCGGCGTTTGATGAGGAAAATTTCACAGTAACGCGAAAATATTTTCTGGCGGTAGATGAAAAACCGTGGCATCCTTTTGCCGAGGGACAAAAACTGCGGTTCGATACCGAAATGATAGTTGCCGAAGCGACTCTGTCGGAACCATATCCGGACGAAAATCAGAAACGAATCGCCATATTTACAAAAGCGCTTAACAATACGCGGGACGATATTGCACAAATCCGTCAGGACAGCAAGGTTCTGGACACCGAGGCGATGATGATTAATCAAACTATGGAAAGAATCATTTATGTTTTAAAGGCATCACCTGCCCTTGCAGTCAGACTCGATGAGCCAAACGGGCTTGATTTTGACCATCCAACACTCGAGAAGGGCCGAGTGGGTATGACAGTGGCTGATAACATTGCCAAGATTAAGATAAGAATAGGCCCAGTGAAAAAGCTCTGGAAAGAAGAATGATTTTTTAACCGCGGATTACACGGATTTAACGGATTTATTGTTCAGCACCGAGGGCACGGAGAAACACGAAGGAAAATTAGACACGGATTAACACAAGATTTACACGGTCAGGATTGCTTTAAGGCGGTCCCGATAAATCGGGACTTTAAAAATTCAAACAAAACCCTCTCGTAAGTAAACTTCCATCGGGTTTAATGTTTCAATTTTTTATCGCTGCGCGATTTCGCCTTAAAGCAATGAAAGATTGCAGTCCGCCGAAGGCGGATAAATGTTGGCGGGGCTAACCATAAAATAATTCGGTTGACCCGCCGAACTAAGGCGAGTAAAGTCACGCCTGAGGCGGATAAATTTGGGAAGAAAAAGAGATAGAATTTTGGTGAACATCGAGGAATTGCAACAGCAGAAAAATTAAAAAAGTAACATCCACTATTTAACAACATGAACAGAATAGCTGAAATTGAAGAATTAAAAGCCCTCATATTTGAAGGTAATAAATTAAAAAAGTTACCTGAATCTAATAATGTATTCGAGGCTTCAAGACCTTCAGGGTTAGTCGTTCCAATTACTTCTCAAATGGATAATTGGATAAACACAAGCATACGGCTTATTTACTCGTTACTGTCCAAAACAATAATAGATTCTGATTTTACTGAAATTGCAAACATATATAAAGTATGTGTCGATAAAAGCCAAGTAATCACATCCAATCGCAAACAAAATATAAATAAAATATTAACCGCTCTAGGGGCATGTTTGAGTTTTTGCGAATGGTTTATAGTTTTTGAACAGGAAAAGTTAAGTGTAAAACAGAAAGCCGAATATTACTTTTGTTCTCTTGAGGCCATCGTTCAATATATACACACAGAACTTACTTCGTCACTTATAAGATTAGAAGATGGCAGAACAAAAAAAACAGTATTACTGCATTTATATGGCCGCATTTTTCTATTAGGCCTTAGTATTGTAAAATTAAACGACTTTAAAGATTGCCAACTTTTAGGTGCCTCACTTCGCAGTTTACTTGAGTTATATATTGATATGCAACTTATAAGAAATGATACCATCGGGAACGGAATAAATAAATTTTTCTCATTTCCTGAAATATACAAATTTAACTCAGCCAAAAAAACGATGAAGATAGATGAAGAAATTCAAAGACCCATAGCAGAGTCTTCCGTTCTTATAAAAATTGTTCAAAACTCAGAGCAGATAAATCAAAAAGCATTAAGTCTTTGGCGTAAAAAACTTAATGAAATACCTCATGGGCACTGGTCAGAGCTAAGCCTTGAGCACAGATGTCGAAAAGTAAATGAATTAGAATTTTTCAGACATGTCTATTATTATGGCAATATGTATATTCATTCTGGTTATTTACAGTTTCCCATAACAGAAGCAGACGCGTACGTTTTATGCGTACATGTGTATAGTCTTGCATCAGAAATATTTAAAAAATCAACAGATTTACTTTTAAATGAAATAGATATAGCCCCCAAAAAAGAGATTATACAAGAATTAGAAAGAATATATCTGTGCTTTGGTGGTTTTCAGATATGGAAATCTTTGATTGCCGCCTTGCGGGCAAACCCCGCCGAAGCGGGGAATCCCAGTTAGATAGCCATAGAAGCAATTCAAGGAGAACTTCATCAAAGGCTACCCCAGTGAGTTCGTCTGGAGAATCTTCAATGAAGCAACTCGACGACCTCACAGGGTAAATCTAACAGGGGCAGGCTGGGGTAATTTACTATTTCATTTCCTCATATAAATTGGTAAAATTATTTTATGAGTAAATTTTATTATGTATATGTTCTGATATCGGAAAGAGACGGGAAATTTTATATTGGTTATACAGACGATTTAAAGAAAAGGCTGAATGACCATAATAAAGGGAAAGTACCATCTACCAAGAACAGAACTCCTCTAAAACTTGTTTATTACGAGGCATGCTTAAATCAGCATGACGCAACAAAACGAGAACGTCAACTTAAAACAACGTGGGGCGGAAGATACATTAAAAGCCGATTAGAAGAATACCTTAAAGAATAAAGGGCAAGCAAACGTCGCCGTACCGGCGACGGCTAAACGACTTGGATTGGCGCCTGCGCGGGAATGACCAAATGAATTTTTAGAGGGCGATTAATAAGCGATGAGCCAATTGGCGAGATTGAAGTAAAAGATGATAGTTATAATATCCGAGACGGCCAGGACAATCGGGCCTGAGGCGATTTTGGGGTCGGCACGGAATGTTCGAACAACAGCAGGTATGATTATACCTAACAGGCAGGCACTTATCATCGCAAAAAAGATACTCAACGCTATCGCAACAGTGGATATCCATTGTCTTTTCCAGATAAACGCGAGCAGACCGACAATTATTCCTCCGCCCAGGCCAAGCACCGCAGCAATAAACAGTTCCAAACGAAGAGTTCTAAAAAGATGTTTCCAATGGACTTTTTTCACAGACAAGGCCTGCAGTGTAATAGTCATCGACTGCATACTGACACTTTCGGCGAGAGCGAGAGTAACTGTGATGAACATAGCCAATATCGTAATTTGGCTTATGAGCAGTTCGTACCTTCCCACTATGAAAGCACAGATTATACCGCTGGCAATATTGAATAACAGCCATGGGAAGCGGTCCTTAAAACTTCCGGTCAGGGAAAGCCTTCTTCCGTGGGCAAGGTGGATGCCGATAAGCTGAAAGATGTTGTCCTGTTCGCTTTTTCTGGCGAAAGCGCTGACTTCATCAGTAAAAAGGGAGATGTCTATGATTCCTTCGATTTTCTTTTGTTTATTGACGATAGGCAGAGCGAGGAAGCGATGCTCAAGAAGCATACGACAGGCATCAAGCACAGAAGCATCATTATGAATAGAAACGACACGGTCGAGCATAATGGAAGAGAGTTTTTTGTGATGTTCGCTGTTCAATAGTCTTCTCAGGGGCAAAACGCCGACAAGCGATTCGTTTTCGTCAACAATATAGATGTAAACGATTTCATCCGTAATATTCTGATTTTTAAGAAAGACGAGCGCATCTCCGGCAGTCTGGTTTTGAGAAAGTTTGATGATGTTTTTACCCGCGTATTTTATAACCGGGTCATTTAGACGGTCAGATTTAATTTTAGTATTCATCAGCAATCTGAAACAGGAAAATCAAAGAGTCAGATATTTACAAAAAAACTCAGGCAGCAATGTCCAAGCCGGGACGGATTTTATTTCTTCTGTCCTAACCTTTATGCTTCGACCGGGCAAAGTCCATTTCGCTGCTGCCTGAGACGGTCTTCCGTGACCGCATTATAAACGGCAGTTAAATCAGCTTCCGTCGCAGCCTGATAGTTATCAATCTGCTGATGAGCAGAAAGCATTACCTGCATCTGCCAAAGTGCCAAAAACCTTATAAAACCTGTCGGCACAAGACGAAAACCTGAATCGAGTATTTTTTCTTCGACAATCGAGGCCACGGTTCTTGCCGTGACGGTATCGAGATTATATTTTTTTATTAAATTATTGGTGATTTTCGATTTATTCCAGTGCTCGTCAGGACCAAAACGGTCGATTTGGAGCAGAGGCGCCGAGGCTGAAAGATTATCCATATCGGCTTTTATCACCTTGACCCTCATTCTTAAAAGGTTTCGCCTCTGCTGATGTTCAGTAAGAACTTCAGCGGCGGTATCAAAACCTGTCGAACAGAGAACAGCCTTGATTATTGACAGCACTTCAGTAGTGGTGATTTTACTGCTGCCATGGGCGTTGTACAAATAAAAAGTGACAGCTTCGGCAAGCTGCTGAGCGATTGAGGTGTTTTTTTCGGCGGGAACCGCAAATGCGTTGACAAATGTTGCGATAACCTTTGTGTGGAGGTATTCTTCTTCTGTGCCGTCAGCTTTTATTACCCTAAGCTGCATTGGTTAACCTGTATTTTTAAAAGATAATCAATCAGTAAACAGCTTTGGTTGAGTGGGATCATCGGGCTCTGAAATGGCCTGGGTTACTTCTTCGAGCAGGTCGCCCGCATCGTCGAACTGGCGATAGACGCTTGCGAAACGGATATAAGCGACCTTATCAACTGTTCTCAGATGCTTCATAGCACTCTCGCCAATAAACTTCGAACTGACCTCTCTGTCAGAATGCCTGAAGATTTCTTCCTCAATCCTGTCGGCCATCTGCTGAATTTGCTCAGCAGAAACAGGCCTCTTATAACAGGCCTTCTGAAGTCCTGCGATAACTTTTTCCCTGTCGTAAGGAACTCGTGAATTGTCCTTTTTTATAACATTAAGCTTAAAACTCTCGCCGACTTTCTCATAGGTGGTAAACCGTCTTTTGCAGACCAGACATTGCCGGCGACGACGTATCAAACGACCCGCTTCACTGGAACGCGAATCAATTACCTTATCCTTGTTCTCCTTGCAGTAGGGACATTTCACGATTCTTTTCCACCGGAAAAACTACAATATTTAGAGACAAAGTTATTCTAATGCCTATATATAGTATGTCAATCAAAAATGTTTAAAAATTTTACTCACAGGTAAGATGGGCTGTTAGTAATTTTTTTTGTTTGCCGCAAAGCGTGTAAATCAATAGATTAACGAGCTGGAAAATAAAGAATTCACAGGCGACTTTTCCCGGATTTGTTTGAATTGCTGATGTGGATACGCCTTTGTGAAGCGGGTAAAAGGCGGATAAATTTGCGCATAAAAAAAGGTCTCTGCGTCCCCTAACGGCAGAGACCTCAACCTTAGAATATAGGTATATCCCCCCAAACAAATAGTAATGTGAACGCGTTGCAGTTTTTTAGGCAGCCGGTAAAAACTTATAGGTCTTGCCTGATTTAAGTGCGTTCTTTAAAGTTATACTTTTAAAACAGCAGCAGGTGCATCAATTTTATTTTTAAATCCCGATAACTCGGGATCTTAATTCCCGACCTGCCCTGGTTAATCCCCCCAAGGCAGGAAGCACAAGTTAAAGGAGGAGAGAAGAAGTCAATTTTAGTTAGCGATTTTTCGTTATTGCTTCCATTAAAATGTAAGAAATAAATACGATGGAAGCAAATTACTATATCATTTTTTTACTTTTTAACGCTTTCTTACTATAGAGAGCAAACCGCCAAGGGCGAGCAAAACGACAGTAGCCGGCTCCGGTATAGTCAATGCCAATGCCGATAATGCAATATCATTAAAATTACCATTACCAGCGGCGTCATACAGATAAGTCAAATTATAACAATAGTTAATACCGCCGAAGTTAAGAGTTACCGCGGCGCCTTCCAGTGCAGCGATACCATTGACGGAATCGAATTTACCATAGATATTTCCGCCGCCTGTATCTTCAAGAAGAACAATATCTCCGGCAGGCGGTGCGGCAGTCAATTGAACAAGCAGATTCGCGACCGAGGTTTCACTATCGACCGGGTCGAGATAGATACTGTCCGATATCTGAATCGGACTTACGCCGCTTGCGCCGACCTGGAATTCTATATTGCCTGTACCGGCATAAGTACCTTTTGAATCTTTAGCTCCGACATACATTTTATTCAAACTAATGACAGGGTCAGTGCCAACAACGGTAAATGTTCCTGTTGCGCCGTCACTGCCTGAACCTCCTACGAACAGCATTCCGTCGCCGGTTAGAGACCCATCACTCATTGTGTAATAACCTACACCGCCGGATTTGTACCCAACTATCATTTTTCCGGCGCTGCCGGTGGAAATATCCCCGCCATCTTGAAACAGATAACCGATAGTACCATTGCCGGTGGCAGTGGCATTGCCAATTCTCATTTCTTTATATGCACCCAGATATCCGCCGGCTGTCATTTCGAGAGTCGCCGCATTTGCGTTGTCCGGTCCGCTGGCAATATTGATAGTTCCTATTGAATAATTTCCCGCATTACTGTTGATGATGCATGTCGTAGCAGGTTTAGTGATTTTAATGTCCTCAGTATCGTTCGGCACAATCGTCTTGTCCCACAGGGCAGAATCAGCCCAGGAACCCGACGGCCCGGTCCAGACTATAGTTGCGAATGCATTGCTAACTATGAGGGCGGTCAGCAGGAATACAACAAACAGGTTTAATTTCAGATTTAATTTCATTTTTTTTGACTTTCTAATCTTAATATTGTTCCCGCACACATTTCCCAGAACAAAATCAGGCTTTTATCTCCGTTTTTTGAAAGACAGCAAATAGCCGATAGCAAGTATAATGACAGTAGCAGGCTCAGGCACCATAAGTTCAGAGACCCAAAGCAAAGCGATATCTTTTCCATCGAGACCGCCTGCATAAGTCAGGGCATAATTGTAATTAAACTGGCCGAAATTCAAAGATACAAAAGCACCTTCTTCGGCAGAGGCGCCATTAAGGAAGTCGAAGAAGCCATGGACAGTAGTAGCGGCATTAATAAGAAGAATATCCTCGCCTATCGGAGGAGCACTGGTCAAGCTGACGAGCAGGTTTGCCACGGAGTTCAGGCCCTGGTCGATATAAGCGGTGCTGTCGAGATTAATCGGACTTACGCCATCGGCGCCAACCATAAAATGAAGAGTACCGATACCATAGTTATAAGCAACGCCGCCGGAATTATCTCCTGCGACATACAGATTTTTCATTCGGATTTGAGCCTCATTGCCGACGACGACAAAAGTGCCTTCGCCGTCACGGGCGCCTACAACAAGCTGTCCTGCACAGGCCGGGTCTTCAAAATCGTATGTTAAAGTTCCACCGCTCATAGTATATGTAGAGCCGTGTAATAAACCATATCCGTCCCCAATACAGATTTTACCCGTTTCTTTCATTTTTCTAAGTACAATACTTCCTCCCGACTGATTGAGATAGCCAATCTGCTCAGGTGTTCCGGTCTGTTCGCCAATACGTATCCAGCCGAAGCCGAGAAGTTCGCCGCCATCAACTATATTAAGGGTTGCGCCCTTGTAAATTCTCAGTCTTGTACCATTGCCAGTGTAGTCCCAGTTTCCTTCAACCGTATCAAGTCTGACTATTGAATTCGGTCCTTTAATTTTAACCTCATATTGGCCATCAGGCTTTGTGATGATGTTGCCGAATTCGTCAGTCCAATTGGAACCGTCTTCGTCGTCCCAGTCGGCCTGGTCGCCGTCAGTCCAATTATACAAAGTTGTTGCAGGTACAGCGCTTGTTATGAAAGCAATCGACAAAAAAAGCACAATCAACAGTCTGAACTTAATCATACAAAAGTCTCCCAAACGAAGTTTTGTTTACTTAGGCCAGATTTTGTTACAACACTAACAGTATCAGGTATCGCACCCGATACTCTCAGGTGCTTACAGTCCCACCCCAAAGGGGAGGAGAAACAAAATTAGTTTTCCAAATCTTCCCTCATCCTAAACTATAAGAAGTAAATTCATCAGATGCAAATCGCGGTGACTTTTTATTTTTAATCCCGATAAATCGGGATTTAAAATTCCCCTGCCCTGGTTATCCCCCCAAGGCAGGAAGCACAAATAGCAGAAGGAGAAAAGGAGTCCGTTAGAAATATTGTTTTCGTCCCTCCAATGAAACTCTAAGTAATAAAATGGTGAAATGCAAAATGGGCAGAGATTTTTTTAGAAAATAAAAATTCTGTTTTTGAAAATGGGGTTATGCGAGATTATGGGACTATACAGCCGACGGCAATCTTAGCCTTTGGCCCTGGCGTACCAATCCGGGTCCTGTGCAAGCTTTTCTCTTGCCTCTGCGGTCATCATCGCAAAAGCCGGGTGCGAAGACTGCCATGAGCGTTTTTTGAAATCGCCATCCCTCATTTTTTCGACTTCCGGCGCAGCATCCTTGAAATAGCTGCCATAGATGTGGAGCGAATCGGTGATATCGACGTATCTGCCGACTTTGACGGGTTTACCGATTTTGGCGGAGATTTTTTCAGCAATGGTTCGCTGGAGGTCGGTCAGAGCGTAGACGTTCATAAACCAGGCTTTGTATAAATCCCTGCTTCGCCAGTGAGTGTTCATATTCAGTGTGAAATTACCATCTGGATTTTCAATCAGCCTGCACCATATCCGCTGAAGGCAGGGCGGGTCGTCGGTTTTGACATCTGCCGTCGGCATCCAGGTAATTGCCTGGGCACGCCTTGTATAGGCGGTTTCCGAAAGAGAATCGATTATGTATTGAATCTGATTGACTTTCGCGAAAGGTTTAGAGGATTTCGGGTTTCTGATATCCTCGACTGGACAATAAGAAAACAACCTTTCGTGATATGTGTAAGTCCACTTGCCTGCGGCAGGGTCAATCCAGTGGTCGTGAATTCCATCGACGACTTCCTGACGATAGGCTTCAAGCTCTTCAGGTCCGCCGGGGAAATTTTTGTGTATTCGAGGCTCGGCAAAGGGGTCAGCAACAGTAATCATTACGGTAGCGTCTTTGCTCGGCGGGTCGTTGGGCTTATCGTACTGAGTTTTTATTTCAATGCCGTCATCCCATACGGACAGAACGGCAGTCTCCCATGCTTCCGGCAGACAGCTTGCCTCGATGTTGATTACCGGTATGTTTCCCATCTTGCCAACCTCCGTGTCAAATAATTATTACAATCCTAATTCCTCGTCGGTAAGGTTATACATCTTACGATGTTCTTTCGGCACATTTCTCAGGAGCATCTGCGCCTCCTGTGCATATTTTGTGTTGGGATAATCTCTCATTACCTGTCTGCACATATCTATCGGATTGCGGTATATATGAGAGGGAAGTCTATTGCCGATTTTGAGAAAAGACCTGGCGTATGAGAGGAGTTTTTCAGCCTGGTAATCATCAGCGGAGAACTCATTGTTCTGCTGGTTGTTATCTGCAACAGATGCCGGAGTTACAGGAGCCACAGGTGCAGTTTGAGATTGAGAACGGTTAAGACTTTCATTGACATCCTTAATAACAGGGGCTGCCTGAGGCTTATTTGGTTCAACGGGCATTGTTGGGGCAGCCAAAACAGGTGCAACAACAACAGGAGTCTGAGAAACTTCAGACGGCTGATTGGGGTCGTTGGGTTCGGCAAACTCCCGGGGATTACTTAAAATATTTCTGACAATCATCTGCGGCAGGAAGCAGTTGACATCGCCGACGTACCTGATTGTTGAGTCCGGACCGATAATTAAAAGAGTCGGCTTATCTGGACTTGCGGTGAAAAATGAAGTTACTTTCTGCTGCAGTTCGGCAAAAGGCCCAACGACCTGCCAAGGTTGAGGATTTTTAGCCAGCCAGTTTTCAAAATTCTTTATCTTTGAGGGGTCGTTGAAATTAATTCCCATAAAGACGGCTTTTGCATCTTTGGAAAATTTACTTTGCAATTGCGAAAATGCTTCAAGATCAAATGCTTTTGCCTGTGTTTTTTGGGGTTGGCTTTGTTCGTCTGTGTAAGTTTGGGGCACTTCGGATTCCGAATTTGCCGGCGGTGAATTTGGTTCGGCGGACGGGGCAGTTTCTACAATTGTTTGTGTCGGGGAAAAACTGTCAAGCTCATTAGAATCGACTTTCCATAAAAGCACACACAGAAGCTGTTTGTCAGGCCGGCTTGAATTCTGGTCGGGCATCTGCGGGCGAATACCAAAGACTTTGCCCAGCAGTTCTGGCCGAATACAGCTTGTATTGAGATTCAACTCGATTTCGGAAGATTGCGAGGATGAGTCCTGCAGGGCCTGTGGTTCGGCTATTGCGGGAGGCATTTCCTGACTTGCAAGAATTTCCGCAACAGGCGTATAGTCCTTATAAATTAAAGAAAGGGCAAGATATGTTTTGGTGAGGTTTGAACTTTGGGGAGCTATCTTATGACCTGTGACAACCTGTTTCATCGCTTTATCAGGTTTATTGTCGAAATAAAAGACCCATGCTGAAAGGGTGTGATATATATCATTTCTCGGCAGTTTGTTAAAAACCGGCAGAAATTTTCTGTTTCTTGCAATAAGCTTGAGAGATTCCTGGCGGTTTGGGTCGGCAGGTATTTGGCCGGAGTTGACGTAAGTCAGAATTCTCACATACTCGGCCTCAACTTCAGGAAAAGCGGTTGTAGACTGTTGTTCAAACTGCTGCCTCCTTTCCTGTATGGCTTGTGCCTTTGTGCCAGCAGGTTTCTGCGATTGTTCCTGTGCGGCAGAAAGTTCAAAGGTATAAAGGATAATAATAGCAAATGTTAAAAAAACTATTTTAGACAGATTTCCAGATTTTCTCATAATTTATCCATTTTTTCCTAAATAAGCTTATACTATAATACCATAATACCATTAATTTTCTTACTGAAAAGCTAAAAAAGACGGCAGTAAAAAGGTATTTGACAATATAGATTTGTAACCCATAATATCTGTAATTTATTGAGGTTGCGATGTTTACAGGACTAATAGAGTCGGTTTGCAGGGTGGTTTCGGCCGGCCGGGGGGGCGGCGGAATGAGGCTTGGAATAGACCTCGACCAGGGTGTGAAATTAGGCGATAGTGTCGCCATTAACGGGGTTTGTCTGACTGTTGCCGGCCTGAAGGGAACGGTTGCAGAATTTGATGTTAGCGGCGAGACGCTGACAAAAACCACACTGGGAAATTTAAAAACAGGCTCATTGGTGAATATCGAAAGAGCTATGTCGGCAAATGACAGATTCGGCGGACACTTTGTGCAGGGACATATCGATGCAATCGGGAAAGTCAAGAAAATAGAGAAGAAAGGAGATTTTTGGCGGTTTGTTTTTGAGGCGCCGAAAGATACTCTGGATTACATTATCCCCAAAGGCTCAATCGCAATTGACGGTGTGAGCCTTACGATAGCAGATATCGAAAAAAACAATTTCAGCGCGGCGATTATTCCGGCGACTTTCGAAAATACGATTTTCAAGAATTACAAAGTCAGCGATTCAGTCAATATCGAAACAGATATAATTTGCCGAATGGTAAAGAAACAACTCGGGAAAATTCTGCCAAATAAAAGTGGTCTCACTATTGAGAAACTTGGCGAAATGGGGTTTTAAAGTTTAATCGATGGCTGAGAACAATCATAAAAATTCTGATGAATCACTGGTGATAGGAATCACTATGGGTGAGCCTTTAGGCATCGGGCCGGAGGTTATCGTAAAGGCACTTTACGACCCATTTCTCCGGCGAGGTGTGAAATTCATTATCTTCGGGATGGATGAATTTCTTGAATACGCAGCCGATACGGCAGAAATCGCGCCTTTCTGGGGACGATGCCAGCATGAAAAAATCAGCAGGGATTTTCCACATAATATCATCGTTGCAGATTATGACGACTATTCAGTACCTCTGTTTACAAGAGGGCCAAACAAGGCAGGCGGCGAAGCATCGCTTAAGTTCTGCACCGACGCAATCGAGGCGGCAAAAGCGGGAATTATCGACGCGATAGTTACGGCGCCGATAAGCAAGGCGAGCTGGAAACTGGCCGGGGCGGAATGGCCGGGCCATACGGAAATGCTGGCAGCACTTTGCAAATCACCGCAGAAGGCGATGATGTTTGCCGCCGGGCCGTTAAAAATTGCGCTTGCGACAATTCACGAAGCTCTTTTTGACCTTCGCAACAAATTTACAATAGGATGCGTTTATGAGCCGATAGATTTGCTCAACACAGCCTTGCAGGAATTTTTCGGAATTAAGAATCCGCATATAGCGGTGGCTGCACTTAATCCGCACGCGGGCGAAGAGGGACAGTTCGGCGATGAAGAACAGCGGATAATCAATCCTGCGATTTTGATTGCGCAGGAGATGGGAATAAAGTGCTCGGGGCCTTATCCGGCCGATACGCTTTTTGTCAGGGCGGCGGCTGGAGAATTCGACGGCGTTGTGGCGATGTATCACGACCAGGGAATGATACCGGTAAAATTATTAGCGTTCAAAGACGCGGTAAATGTTACAATAGGGCTGCCGATTATACGGACTTCTCCGGCACACGGAACGGCGTTCGACATCGCCGGCAGAGGCGTCGCGGACGAATCGAGTATGAAAGCGGCGATAAAACTCGCAATAGAAATGGCGAGAACCAAAAAACAGAATACAGTCCTAAGGACTCCTAACGGAGAACACAGAATTCAGAATACGGAAGCAGGGAAATAGAAAAATTTTATGCAGACGAAAACGGATATACAGAGACTTTTAGCGGGGGCGGGGGTTGAGCCGAATAAACGGCTCGGGCAGCATTTCCTTATCGACCTTAACCTTATGGAGTTTCTGCTTACAAACGCGGCGATAACGAAAAACGATATTGTTCTGGAAGTAGGTACCGGCACAGGGTCTCTGACGGGCGAACTTGTCAAAAGGGCAGGCAAAGTTATCGCTGTCGAATGCGACGATGTTCTGGCAGAAGTAACGAAACAGCATCTTCGTAACGCGGAAAATCTCGAGATAGTGGCTGCCGATGTTCTCGAAAATAAAAATACAATTAATCACGAGGTTATTGAAAAACTGCTGCAGGCGAAAGAGGAATTTTTCGGGCGGGTTCTGCTCGTGGCAAATTTGCCGTATAATGTGGCCTCGTCGGTGATGCTGAATCTTTTAGATGGGCCGGTTGTAGCTGATGAAATGGTTGTAACTGTGCAAAAAGAAGTCGCCCAGCGAATGGCGGCTGCGCCGGGCAGCGAAGATTACGGGATATTAAGCATATTTCTTTCAGCAATGGGGCAATGCAAAGTGTTGAGAAAACTTACGCCAAAGGTATTTTGGCCGGTGCCGCAGGTGGATTCGGCTATGGTACGGTTCGACAGGGACCAGAAAAAGGCAGATGAAATTCGTAATGTCCAATTGTTCAAGCAGGTAGTGGACCTTTTTATGGGGCATCGGCGAAAGATGATGCGGGCCTGTGTTAAATACGCAGACGGAAAACTGGCTAATGTTCATAACTGGGAAGATATTTTTACAAGGGCATTTGTCGAGCCACATCATAGACCTGAAGAGTTGAGCGCGGTAGACTATATAGCGATTGCGAATCTATGCAATGAGGCAATAGGGTAATCAATATCTGCAATTCTTTTCAAATTCATCGAGCATTGCCATAAAGTTGTCATAAGACGCGCCATAAGCTATTGAGTGGCTTGGACCTATGATTATTCCGCCTTTTTTTGCTTTTTGGCAGGCTTGTTTTACGTTTTTGCGGACATCATCGGCTGAGCCGGTCAGGAGAATTTCCACGGATATTCCGCCCCAGAAGAACATTTTGCCGGCAAAGCTTTCTCTCAATTTGCCTATGTCCATACCCGCGTCGGCCTGAAGCGACTGGAGACAATTTATGCCGGCTTCGATGAACATATCAATCAGCGGCAGGGTATTTCCGCAACTGTGCAGAAAAATATAGTCGACGTATTGTCTTACGTTTTGACATCTGGCTTTTATCAGCGGCAGGCAAAATTCTCTGAACATCTGCGGAGAGATTATCGGCGCGCGGGTCGTACCGTAATCTTCACCGAGGAGAACACCTGAAAAACCGGAACGGAAAATTTTTTCAGACATTGCGTTGTCGTGTGCCAGATAGTTTTCGGCGGCGGCTTTGACAAGCCGGGGGTTTGCTATGTATTCGGTAAGACCTTTTTCCATTCCGCCGAGCAGTACCATCGCATATAGATAGCCGGGGGCAAGTACGAAACGCTCATCGGAAAATTCGTCAATTACGTCATTGAACGCATCGAAACAAGTCTGGTCAAAACCTGCAGGGTCGATATCTTCAGGGAAATCTTCCGGCCGATACTGTTTTTCGGTGTCCGGGTCGTGGACACAAACGAGTTCATTGGCGACCTGTGAAACTTTATATATTCTGCCAAGCTCGTCTTTCCAGGTTGTTTCATCTATTTTTTCAGCTTTAGGCCATTTCTGGCTCTTCGGCGGCAGAATGGAGTCCTTGTGGGTTATTATGTCGCATAGATCTATTTTGCGGTAAAAATCGATAGTGTCTTTTCTGAGGCTTTCGACGATTTCGTCGCGGCGGCCCTGCCAAAGGGCAATCTGCTGGGCGATTTTGTCGCGGACGAAAGTTTTTCTGCCGATGACGGCTGAAACGGTATCGCAATCGACGGTATAAAAACCGAGGGGAATTCTATCAGGCTTTTGGCCTTTTAGTAAAGTCAGGATGCGTTCTTTACCGGTCATATTTCAATGGAACTATGACGATGAGCGTGACATTCGATATTAACAGCGACAGGGAGCGAAGCGATGTGGCAGGGGGCGGTTTCAATTGAAACTGCAAGAGCTGTTGTGTCGCCGCCCAGGCCGGAGGGGCCTATGCCGAGAGAATTTATTTTATGCAGGAGCTGTTTTTCTATTTGAGCGTAGAACTGGTCGGTATTTTGCGAGTCGAGTTTTCTTGTGAGTGCTTTTTTACTCAAGAGGCAGCACTGTTCGAAATCGCCGCCGAGACCTACACCGACGACAAACGGCGGACAGGCATCAGCGCCGGCATCGGCAACTGTTTTTACAATCCAGTCGGAAATTTTTTCTTCGCTGTCGGTCGGCAGGAACATTTTAAACTGGCTTTTGTTCTCGCAGCCGCCGCCTTTTGCCAGCAGAGTTATTTTGATTTTGTCGCCGCCGACAATTTCGGTGTGAATGATGACAGGGGTGTTTGTGCCAGTGTTTTTTCTGTCATTCAGAGGCTGGGCTACAACACTTTTACGCAAAAAGCCCTTTTCGTAACCTTTTGCTACGCCTGTATTTATAGCGTCAATAATAGTTTTTTCCATAGGTTCAATAATGACCTGAGAGCCGATTTGCAGGAATATAACTGCCAAACCGGTATCCTGGCAAATCGGAATCTGTTTTTCCTTTGCGATTTTTGCGTTTTCGATTAGCTGGTTGAGGATTTTTTTCGCAGAACCTTTTGACTCTTGTTTAGCGGCCTGTTCCAATGCAGTCAGGACATCCTGCGGCAGTTCGATACTGCTCGTTATGCAGAGTTTTTCAACCTGAGAAACAATTTTTTCAAAAGATACAGTTCTCATTTATTTAATATCAATTTCATAGGTTTTATACAATGTATTATTTTCGGCATCGGATGTTTTGACTGCCAGGACGTGCTGACCGAGTTCCAAATTTTTGATATTTATCGTGAAGTTTTCAACAGTGGTATCAAAAACATTATCGTCAGGCAGAACGGAAATCCAGTTCTCGTTGCTGTCAACAGTATAGCTTAAACTGCTGATTGTACTGAATTCATCGGTAACTTTCAAAGTCAGCACCGCTGAGCGTCCAGTTGTCTTAAGCTGATATTTTTCGATTGTCGGAGGAGTATTGTCGACAGTTACAGCTTCGCTTATTCTTGAACCTGTCAGCGATGAGGCCTCGTTATTACTTAAACGGTCGGAAGCGGTAACTTTCAGCTCATAGATGCCGTCCTCTACTGTTTTAGTATTCCAGTCAAAGGATGGTTTTTCCAGGTCGTCTATAAGCTTAATCCAACCCGTACGGCCTTTTAGCCGGAAATCGATTTGGTATATGAGCTGGTCGCCGTTTTCATCCTCGGCCCGGAAGTTGATTTTTCGTATTCCCGGGGCCGCATCTTTATCGGCTTTGCCGACTGTAACCTCTGTTACTTTCGGCGCGAGGTTTGGAACAACATAGGCTATCGCTACTTCGCGGACGGTCGGGGCGGCAGTGTTTGTGCCGTTCAAAATCAGTTTATACTGGCAGAACCGGCCGAGAGGCACTTTAAGGTCGACAGGTTCTGTTATTATTACCGGTTCGGTCCAGCCGGAAAAAGTCGGGTCGTTTATATCGTCAACGTTTCCGCTTCTTGTGCTTAGAAGTATTTTGGTGTCTTTCGGAACATCCGCCTCAATCTGAAATTTCCCCCAAAATGCCGGCTGGCCGGCGTCAGTCAGGCCGGATTCATAATCGCCTGTCAGAGCAAAGACGGACTTGAGCAATATAAGCTTCGGCGGATTGGCAGTGGAAAATACGATATCGTTTCCAAATTTTTTGATATCGGTTATCTGCGAAGACTGCTTGTCCTCGTAAATAAGGGTTTCAGTCTCGGTTTTAGGATTAACACTGAACAACTGAGCTTTGTTGCCTGTGCCGAGCAGAATTTTGTCTTTTTGCATATACATCGCGAAAAAGACCGCTGTATGGCTGAAGATGTCCGTCACAAAACCGTTGGAGTCAATGCTGTAAATGTGGCTTGCGGAACCTGCCGGCTTATTTCTTTCGAGCTCTTCCGGCACCGGGTTTTTGGATGGCTGGCTGTCCTGCGGCGTGTTGGCGATTTTAAGCGATACGCCAGCGTCTTCCTCCGAATCCTTTGGCTCCTGATTTTCAGGTTGTCCGAGAGCGAGAGGTTTTATAACTTCCCGGCCGCCTTTAAGCTGAGCCTTTATTGACTTGTACGAAGTGGCGGCCGCGTATAAGTTTCCGCTGCTGTCGAAGAGCAGGTCATTGATTTCGTTTTCGCCGCTGTCATAAAGTATTGAAGCGGTTTTCTTTTCGGGGTCGATTTTGTAGACAAGCCCTCTTGTATCAGTGCCCGCGTAAAGAAAACCGTCTTTGCCGACAGCGAGTGACAAAACATTTTTGTCCAGACAGGTATAAATAAGCTGCGGGTTTCGGGCTTTGCCGTCGAGCCGCCAGATTTGACCTTTGGGGCCTGTACCGAGAAAGATATTGCCGGATTTATCGAGCACGATGGCGAAAATATACGAGGCCTGGTTCGGCTCAGGCTCAAAAACCGTTTCAAATTTTTTGCCGTCGTAACGAATCAATTGACATTTATCGCCGCTTATGCCGGCAAGAAGGTCGCCTTTGGAATCGAGCGCAAGCCTGAAAACGTGCTCATTGGCAAGGTGCTTTCTTGAAGCGTCAATTTTGGGTTTATTTGGGTCATTGGGTTCATTTGTTTCTTTTACCGGCTCTTTTTTTTCTACTCCTTTTTCTACAGGATAAATGCAGACAGTTTTACCGTCTTTATATTTGTAGATTTGACCGTTGGGACTTGTACCGATATATATAGAGCCATCGTCTTTGCAGGCTATAGAGTTTATTGTCCAGACATTGTTGAAATCTTCCGTAAGAGTTTGCGATGCCGCGGCAAGCGAGATATTTCCGCGGGAACTGATGACGGTATTATTCGTTTTCCCTTCTGAAAATTCCTCAATGGTCTTGTACCTGACGATTTTACTTGTAACAGCGAAGCATCCGCAGGCGGCAACAAGAACAACAAGTACAGGAAACAAATATTTTTTCATCGTTTTTTCTCCGTATGAATTTATTTTTTTTCGACGGTAATAGTAAAGTTTCTGCTGTCGAGCACGACCGTATCAATCGGTATCGTTCTGCTGAGCCATTCGGGAGCGGGCTGGGATGGTGTCGAACGTTTGCTGTTATTCAGCAGTAATGTTTTCGTCAGCGGCAGCTGCGGCAGCTCGGAATTCTCCAAAACAATACCGCCTGCCGGTAAAGTCATCGTAATATAAAGGCTGTTTCTTTTTGTATTTCCGATTTCATTTATGATTTTTATAAGGTTCGGCATATTCTGCGGCGTGTAGCGGTAGGGCGCAAGTCTTGTGCTGAATTGCCTGTAATCGGCGTCGCCGGCGGCTGTAAGCTCGTATTCGCCCGGCGGGATATCGTCAGGTATTTTTATCTGTGCTGTATATGTTTTATTGGCCGACAAATACGATTCGAGAGTTATACGGGCCGTGATTGCCTGGCCGGGTTTCACCGTTGTATCTGAAACCTCAAAATCCCATATACGGGAAACCAGTGTCTTAGGCAGGATTGTAACCTCAAAGTCAATGGAGGAAATAGGCGGTCTGTCGTAAGGATTGTTCAAAATAAGAGCCAGCGTGCCGATACTATCCGACAGACATTCTTCAAGACCGGAAGAGCTTGAGAAATTTTCGAAAGTAATGGGTTGGTAACCCTCAATGCCGATAGTGGTTTTGTATTGCACGGTATTGTCTGCGGGCAGGTCGCCGAGCATTGTCGCTGTTCCGGACAGACAGAGTCCCGCCAAAAGCGGGGTGAAACGCCTATGCGAAACAATCTGACAGTCGTATGTGCGAACTTTTTCATCATTGTACCGGTTTATCGTGATATGCATCGGGATTGTTTTGGCTTTTCTGCCGATGGTGCCGACGACTGCGGTCGACTGGTCTATGTATAAGGCTCCTTTTACATCAATCGGCTGGCCGAATTTGAACGACCTCAGGAGGCTGGCTACCACAGTATTTACGTAACCGGTCGCCATCGGAACATCAATAGAACCCTCGCCGAGAAGGCTGTGACCGAAACCGTAAATTTTATCATCCACAACTTCAGTAATTGTACCTATGGCGCTTAAGTCGATATCGCCGTAAACCAGAGGCAGGGCGAGTATTCCGCCGGGCTTCATCGGAATATCAGCATATTGCGAAAGCCTGCCGGAGGCGCCGCCTGATACCGGCAGCAGACCTGCGGATTCGAATGCGTCGGCAAAAGTTGAAAATGAATTTTTCGGCAAAGTTGTCGCGAGCGGACAGGGGAGCATAGTTAGGCCGTCGGCCGATGAAGCCGCAGGCCTCGCGGCCTTCGAGCCGAGGGACGGCGAACCTTTGAAATTGATTATTTGGTTGTATGCTGTTTTTAGGTCAATGGGTTTGGAAAAATCCAGAACAGACGAAAAAGCAGTCTCCTGTGCGGTCCCGACGTATCGGGAGAGGGCTCCGGCCTGGAGCATTTCTTCTATGGGCGTTACACCGTAAAGAGGGTCTTTGCTGAATGTCCAGCCGAACGCAAGAGCGCCGGCAAGTCTGCCGTTTATATAGACCGGCGAACCGCTGCAGCCGGCGACGGGACCTGTATGGATAAATCGCTCATCGGTGCCCATAACAAGTATTGCGTTTCTGCCGGGCCGAAAGTCCCTGACGATATCTACCACTTTAAGGCTGAATTTTTCAATCTCGACGTTTTTATAAACCGTAAGGCAGGTCGCATCCATTCCGGGTTCGATTTCGTCGATGGTTATATATTTTGCCTTGTCTATCTCGGCAAAACAGACGAATGGAAGTAAAGAAATAAGGAAATAAGGAAGTAAATATAGGCTTTTCTGAAACATCGGTTTTCCCTGTATTTTTTTAATATAAACCCATAAACAAACTGAATTTTAGTGCCGTAAAAGAGATATTGCAAGCTTAAAGGTAAATGATATAATATCTGCCTTTGGTAATTCTAAATGTTGACTAAATAGAGAGGTAAACGATGAAATCAGAACGCCGTCACGAATTGGCGACAAACGAACTGGCAGATTGGATTGCGAATTTTCCGCAGTGGTTTAATGAGAATCTAACAACGATAATTATAGGGGCGGTTGTGGTTGCCGGTCTGATAGCGTATACGATATTCTATTACCACAGAGAAACCCGTATCTGGAGCCAGAAGGATGCGCAAATCGCGGCTATGCTTGACCAGCTTCAATGGCAAAAGCAGACAGTTACGGAGGGCAAACAGCAGGGACTGGGTGTTTCCGATACTTTTCTCAGTATGGCCGGCAGTTTTCAGACCGCTGCTGATGAGACTGAAACTCCGATTCTTTCAGCCCTTGCGATAATAAAAAGGGCAGAGGCGCTTCGTGCCGAACTGCACTATCGGTCCAAGATAGCCGAGCCGGATGTCCGTAAATTTCAGCTTCAGCAGGCCCAGAAATTTTATGAGCAGGCACTGGAAAAAGCAAAAGGCGACGCGGGCGTGTCCGCGATGGCCGAGTATGGTTCGGCTCTGTGCCTTGAGGATATGGGAGATTTTGCCGGGGCAAAACAACTTTATGATAAGATTGCACAGGCCGATGAGTACAAAGGCACTATGTATCAGACGAGAGCTCAAATTCGTACTGCTACGTTGAGCGATAATGAGGGAAAGGCCGTTCTTGTAAAAGCTCCTCCGCAACTCGAGCAGGCACCCGTGGAAACTGTAAAAAAACCCTATGGCCCTTTGAAACTGGACGAACCAATGGTTAATGTCGATGCGGTAGTGCCCGGCGGCAAATCCGATTCCAATTTAGCTGAATAAACTGCAATGAGTCCCGCACCTTCTAAATATTCATCCCGCACCGGAGAACTATTGAATAGAAAAATGGTGCGGGATTCACTTTATCACATATATTTTTTGAAGAATTGAATGGAGAGAAGGTGCGGGATGAGTGAAGATGAACTCATTGAAGGGGAAAATTTAAACGAGCAGAATGGTCAGGACGCACTTGAGACCGAAGGCGCAGAACATCTTACCCTGCGGGTCGGCAGCAATATAACACATCGCAGGCTCGATAAATATCTTGGGGGCAGGTTAAGCAGCTTCAGCAGGACGATGCTTCAAAAACTGATTGTCGAGCAGGCGATAACCATCAACGGCAAATACGCCAAGCCCAGCACAAGGATTTCACCGGGCGATACGGTCGATTTGATTCTTCCGCCTCCGCCGGCCAAGGAGTTTATTCCCGAAGACATACCTCTTAATATTATCTATGAGGACGACGACATACTTGTCATCAATAAACAGGCCAATCTGATTGTTCATCCGGCCAGAGGCTATAAAAAAGGAACGCTGATAAACGCTCTTGCGTTTCATTCGAAAAAACTTTCCAAAGGCAGCGAAGAATTTCGGCCGGGAATCGTTCACAGGCTCGACCGCAATACCACCGGCGTTCTTATTATCGCCAAAAACGAGACGGCTCACTGGCGGCTTGCCAGACAGTTTGAAACCAGACAGACGAAAAAATATTATCTTGCGATTGTACACGGCACGCCTGACCTTATGGCCGATTGCATTAACAAGCCGCTGGCGGTTCATCCGAGAATACGTGAAAAATTTGCGGTTCTGCCGATGATAGGCAAAGAAGCCATAACATATTACGAAGTCATTGAGAAATTCAGAGGCTATACTCTGCTCAAAGTGAATATCAAGACAGGCAGAACGCATCAAATCCGCGTTCATATGTCATATATCAAGCACCCGATAATCGGAGACGAAATGTACGGCGGAAAGCTTGTCTATCGCTGGCAGATTGAGTATCAAGATGCCCGGTCCGAAGAGCCGCTGATAGCCAGGCCCGCACTTCACGCTTGGCAGCTTGAAATTACACATCCTCAAACGAATAAGCTGATGAAATTCGAGGCACCGATAGCCGATGATATGCGGAAGATACTCGAAGAGCTGAGAAAATTCAGGAAGATGTCTAATTAGAAAATTTTATTCCTCCGGCAGCCTTACAAGGCTTTCGTTCGAACCTGTAATCATCAGGGTATCGCCCTGATAAATAACTGTTTCGGGCATCGGAACATTTATAATCTCGCCCTTTTGGTTTTTATCTTCGATATTTTCACCTCTTTTTATAGAAACGAGATTAACGCCGTATTTCTGGCGAAGCTGCAAATCAAGCAGGGTTTTTTCGTGGAAACTCGCCGGCGCGATTATGCTCGCAATCGAATAGCCGGGAGCGAAGTCTATTCTTTCGGTAATCTGGGGTGCGATAAGCTTGTAAGCCCATCTCTGGGCGGATTCGATTTCAGGATAAATGACTTCCGTGGCGCCGACTTTTGAAAGCACTTCGCCGAGAGTGAGAGTTTCAGCGCGGGCATAAATCAGCGGCACACCCATCGCTTTTAGATTGACGACGGTCATTATGGAAGATTCGAAACCTCTGCCGCCCTGGCCGATTCCGACAATAGCGACATCGACTTTATCGACACCCTGGGCCCGCAGAGCATTTTCATCGGTGCTGTCGAGCCTGACGGCGTGCGTTACCTCGTCGCGAATCTGGTCGATTATTTCACGATTCTGGTCGATTGCGATTACCTCGGCCTGCCCCATCGTAAGTGAAACGGCAAGTTTTCGGCCGAAACGGCCAAGACCAATTACTGCAAATTTTCTCATATTCTGCTCCTTTTTTACAAAGCTGATAACAGGCGGTTTATCCTACAACTACCGATTCCGTCGGATAATTGAAACGAGCTGGTCTTATATTGAAAGTCAAAGCGGCCAGCAGCGTAAGAGACCCGAGCCTTCCTATCAGCATAGTAATAATAATAATGATTTTCCCTGCCGTTGTCAAAGACGGCGTAATGCCGCAACTGAGGCCTACAGTGCCCAGAGCGCTTGTTGCCTCAAGCATTATGGATGAAGCATCGAAATTATTATGTCTTTCCGTTATCGTAAGCAGCAAAGTTGCCGACAAAAGCACGAACATAAACATCGATAAAACTGTAAGAGCTTTACCGACCGTTACCAGCGGGATGGAACGTTTGAATATTTCCACTTCGGCTCTTTTTCGTATCGTGGCATAAGCTGCCATTATGATTATTGCGAGCGTAACGGTTTTAATACCGCCTGCGGTTGAGCCGGGCGAGCCGCCTATAAACATAAGAATCATAAGAATCATTTTTGCCGGAACGGAAAGAGCGTTTATGTCAATTGTATTAAAGCCCGCGGTTCTGGCCGTTACTGACTGAAAAAAAGCGTTCGGAAGACCGATGTGGTCGTTACCGGTATTATTCTGAATTATAAGCAGTCCGACTGTGCCGCAAATGATAAGCAGAACGGTTACAATGAGGACTATTTTTGTTTGAAGCTGAATTCTGAGAGGAGTTTTAAATCGCTGTTTTTCATAAGGAAGAGACCTGTTAAAAAGATATCTGATTCTGTCAGCAAAGACGGTTGCAATATTGTTAAGCACTCCGAAGCCGAGACCGCCGATTATTATCAATGGACAAATAATTGAGTAGATTCGCCAATCAGCGTTAAAACGTATAAAACTATCGGAATACAACCCCAATCCGGCGTTGCAGAATGCGCTGATTGAATGAAATATTGAACAGAACCATTTGCTGTGGATATACAAAGGCAGCGGCGCCATTGAATCCCACATATTATAGAGGCATACTGCTCCCAGCGATTCGATGCCAAAAGTTACCATAAAAATAAAAGCAATCATATTTGCTATTTTGCCTGCGGTCTGAGCATTGAGTAAATCCTGCATAGCTGCCGACTGGCGGACATTTAGAGCCTGACCGAAAAGCAGGGCGAAAATAGCGCCGAAAATCACGATACCTAAACCGCCAAGCTGAATCAGGCAAAGGATTACAGTCTGGCCGACAATAGTAAAATCAGTTCCGGTGTCCTTGACGGTAAGACCTGTTACACAGGTTGCGCTGGTCGCGGTAAAAAGAGCGTCGATGAAACTCATCGACTTTGCAGTGAAACTTCTGGGGAGCATCAGGAGAATTGCGCCGCAAAGAATGATAGTTATAAAGCTGCCCACGAATGTTACGGCAGGACTTCTGCCTGCGGCGGCAAGATTCACCATAGTTCTGCATACCTTTGCGATAATCTGCAGCAGCAAATAAATACCTATCGCCCATAAAGCACTTGCCGAGAACAAGAGTACTACAAACAGAACAATAAAGACAAACTCAAACCAAAAAAGACGCAGAAAATCCTTTTTGTAGCGGGCATTGAAAAACCTTACGAGTTTTTCCGCAATGAAGAGAAATACGGCGGCAGTGAGTATCGGGTACATAACGCGATCGGAAAATGTCGTCTGATAAAAACCAAGCTGCGCAAGAGCCACAATTACTACAATACCTGTTATGGCAAAATTGAGAAGTATCAGCAACCGCTCGATGGTTTTGTTTTTATAAACGATATCCATATCAATGCTAATTCTATTGTTAAACTATCCGAAAATCCAGAAGATTTATAACCTCTTGCCGGTTTATAACTCTAACTTACCAAATAGTTTGTGAATAAATAAAAAAGCCGTACCTGTCAGAGGGTACGGCTTGGCCAAACTGCATGGCCACGGATTATAATATCTTTCAAATAAAGCAGTTAAGCGACAATCGTCATCGCTTTATTATTTTTTCTTTCCTATTAATGCCAATGACCCTATCGCCAGCAGGCAAATCGTTGCCGGCTCGGGAATCGTGTAAATAAAGCCGTGGCAGCCAGAAGCGTCATAGTACTCGCCGACAATATTGCTGCCGTCTATGCCAGTTGGGTACGTGCTAGTTGCCCCGGGTACGTCGAGGGTGGTCCAGTTTATCCCGTCATAGAGAAAACCGTGTTGTTCACCAGAGGCGTCACCATAACAACCAACAATATTGCTGCCGTCGATGCCATCTGCCGATGTCTCGATTGCTCCAGGGTAGTCAAGAGTAGTCCAGCTTGTCCCATTATAGAGAAAGCCATGTTGCTTACCAGAGGTGTCTGTGTACGAACTAACAATATTGCTGCCGTCGATACCATCTGCCGATGTCTCGATTGCTCCAGGGTAGTCAAGAGTAGTCCAGCTTGTTCCATCATAGAGAAAACCGTGGCCGCCGGAGGCGTCATAGTAATAACCAATAATATTGCTGCCGGAGATGCCATAGGCGAGTGTTCCAGTTGCCTCGGGCATGTCGAGGGTGGTCCAGCTTGTCCCGTTATAGAGAAAGCCATGTTCCTTACCGGAGGTGTCAGTGTATTCACCAACAATATTGATCCCGTCGATGCCATCTGCCGATGTGTAAGTTGCTCCTGGCATGTCAAGAGTGGTCCAGCTTATCCCGTTATAGCGAAAACCGTGTCCACCGGAAGCGTTAGTGTATCCACCAACAATATTGCTTCCGTCGATACCACTTGCGCCTGTCTCAGTTGCTCCTGGCATGTCAAGGGTGGTCCAAGTACCCGCCATTGTGTAACCAGTACCGAAGAGAGATATTACCACCCAAATTACAATTAACTTTTTCACTCGATTTCTCCTTATGCTATTTGTGTTTTTTTATTGTTTTTTCTGCGAATCAGACTTAAAGCTCCAAAGCCGAACAGGCAAATCGTTGCCGGTTCCGGGATATCCTCGACGGTCATAGAACCGCTGAAACCGTCATTGCCCGGCTCATAATTGTCCAGCATCCATTTAAAGCCGCTGCTGGGTGCGCCATGAAAAGTCAAATCGAAATCCAATCCAGGCTCGTTCATATTGGCAATAGCCGCCAAAACATCCGAACCAATGATGTTATTGATTGTTATATTGGTAATATCCATTTGGAAGTCAGTATAAGTCAGAGCTGTTGTGCCGATAGGGACCAAATCGCCCGACCCTAAAATGCCGCTCAAGTAAGTAACAGTACCACTCTGGTTCCTGATGGAGATTGTGCTGGTAAGCGGAGTTAAAGTGTATGGTCCGCCCGGTATGCCGCCCACAGAAAGATCAGGAAGATACACTGAAGCGCCAACCAAAGCATCAGTTCCGCCGCCTAATACCCTGTTAATGGTAATAGTTTGATGGAACGCGATTGTACCATTGCCATCGTAAGTCCAGCCGCCGGCATTATCACCGCCGGGACTGAATTCGCAGGTCGGTACGGCCAAAGCAGGCATAACTACAAATGCGAGCAGAACGCCCGTAAAAAATAACTTCTTCACTTGTTTTCTCCATTTCCAAATGCGGCAGAATGATAGATAGACTCTGCCGAACTATTTTAAAGTCTTCTGTTTTATTTTTTTCTTCCTATTAATCCCAAAGAACCTATTGCGAGCAGGCAAATCGTTGCCGGCTCGGGAATAACCTCGACTTCTGTACTATTGATTTTGTCGCCGTTGGTTCTGCCTCCCTCGACAACTGTCATATTCTTAAACTCTACCCTAACAACCAGGGGCAGCGGGGGTAGCAGTAAAGCGGGGATAGTATGCTGAGTACTACTTGCATCAATTCGGGCGTAATAAATTTGGGTGTAATCCTCGGGATCCTCTGCTGAAATATCTATGACGGGATTGGATTTACCGATTTCCCACAAGTCCCACGTAATGATAAGGTCTCCGTTGGGCTCGAATGTGGTGGATGTGATGTTGGGGAACTGACTGGGGAATGGACAATCCAATTCGGCAGAGTAAGTCCCGCCGATGCCATCGTCAAAAGTATATGTGCCATCTGGAAATTGGGCTATCAGCTCAGAAAGAGTTGGCTCTTCCACCTTTATACCTATAGGCAGGATTTCGCTGAGCGGCGTAGCGACGATTCCACTGAAACTGGCATAGGGGTTGAATTCGTAAGAAATTATGCCTTCAGAGTCTTTCCACTGCCAGAGGTGGACACCCCAATAGTCAGAGGCAATGCAGTTTGTGGTAAACGCGAGGATTGCTATTACACAAATTGTAATTAACTTTTTCATAATTCTTCTCCAAATTTTGTTTGCTCTAAATTTTTTTAATTAACTTCTTCTCTACTTCTTTCTTCTAATCAGACTCAAAGCGCCAAAGCCCAGCAGGCAAATCGTTGCCGGCTCTGGTACTTCGTACTGTGGAATAAGGTCTATAGCGCCGCTGAAACAACCATTGCCTGATTTGTTATTATCCAGCATCCATTTAAAGCCTTTACTTGGTGCTCCCTGAAAAGACATTACAAAATCCAATGCCGGTTCGGCCATAGCGGCAATAGCAGCCAGAGCTTCTGAACCAATGATGTTGTTAATAATTACGTTGGTAATATCTATCTGGAAATCAGGATAGCCAAGAGCTTGTGTGCCGATAGGATATAAATCGCCTGCACCTAACGTACCGCTTAAATAGGTAATAGCGCCGTCTGGACTTTTGAGAGAAATTGTGTTTGTAACCGGCGTCGCCGTGTATGGTCCGCCGGGTATGCCGCTGATAAGCAAGTCGGGTATATGCACCCATGCGCCTGCCAGAGTGTCGTTATTATCGCCTAATCCTCTGTCAACTTCGATAATCTGGCGGAACTTAATTGTTGTACAGGCGCCATCGTATGACCAGTTGCCTGCTTCGCCGCTGCCGAGGCTGAACTCGATAGTCGGTACAGCCAAAGCCGGCATAACCGCAAGTCCGAATAAAATGCCTGTTATAAATAACTTCTTCACTTCTTATCTCCGTTTCCAAACGCAGCAGAACGATAAATCAACTCTGCCGAGCTATCTTAAAATCTTGTATTTTTATTTTTTATTTCTTATTAATGCCAATGAACCTAAAGCCAGCAGGCAAATCGTTGCCGGCTCAGGAACGGAAACAATGGTGCCAGAGTCGATGACGAAATTATCTAAATATGCATCGTTTGAATTTAGAATCACTCCATCAGACCAGCCTCCGAAAGATGGAATGACAACGTTGTTGTCCCATTCGCCTTGTAATAAGTCCGAGATGGCCACCCAGGCATTAGTTGCCCAGTAACCGGTGTCGCTTAAATATAGTACATCTTCACTTGCATCGTAGGAGATATACAAAGTTCCGTTGTCTGTATCTCTTTGCTTCTCACCTTTGGGGATTTCAGAGTTATTTATTATATTCTCTATCGCACTATAGAAAAATGAGTGATAGGCCGTTCCTCCACCAGTTGAACCACAGCCAGCCTCTATTAGAATATCGCTGCCCAAGTCTGTGTTGAGACAAAGCTGAACGGCGGCATCGGTATCTGCCGGACCAGAAGATGGGCTGAAAAAGTGGAAATCAATCTTAAAAGAAAAATCAGTTGTCGGCGAAAATCCCCAGCCGTTAGCGAAATAACCAGCCGCTCCATCTTCGCTGCCTGCAGAACGCAGTTCTAATCTATCGTTGATTTCGTCCAGCCAGGCATTGGTGTGATTATCCTCGTAGAGATTCCATAAAGACGTATCCTGCGAATTGTCATTGAAGTTGTCTGATATTGGCAACGCATAGACCACAGAAGTTGTGAGAACCATTAATGCTGCTACAGTAGAAATTGTAATTAACTTTTTCACTCGATCTCTCCTTATGCTATTTGTGTTTTTTTATTATTTTTTCTGCGAATCAGACTTAAAGCTCCAAAGCCAAGGAGACAAATCGTTGCCGGTTCGGGGATATCTTCAGCCGTCATAGAACCGCCGAAACCGCTATCACCCTTTAGATTATTATCGAGCATATACTTAAAGCTGCTGCTGAGTCCGCCGCCAAGAAAAGTCAAATCCAAATCGAGCCCCGGCTCGGTCATAGCGGCGATAACCGCCAAAGCGTCCGAACCGATTGTGTTATTGATTGTTATGTTGGTGATATCCATCTGGAAATCTGTATAACTCAGAGCTGCTGTACCAATAGGATACAAATCACCCGTACCTAACGTACCGCTTAAATAAGTAACAGTACCGCTTTGGTTCTTGATTAAGATTGTGCTTGTAAGCGGGGTCAGTTCGTACGGTCCGCCCGGTATTCCGCCGACGGAAAGGTCTGGCAGATAGACCAAAGCGCCGACCAGAGCGTCAGTGCCGCTGCCTAATCCTTTGCTGACGTTAATAGTCTGATGGAACGTAATTGTGCCGGCGCCATCGTAGCTCCAGCCGCCGGCATCATCGCCGCCGGGGCCGAATTCAATGGTCGTTTCGGCCAAGGCGGGCACAACTGCAAGTCCGAACAAAATGCCCATTAAAAATAACTTCTTCACTTTATATCTCCTATTCCAAATGCGGCAGAGTCATAAGTCAACTCTGCCGAGCTGTCTTAAAATCTTATATTTTTATTTTTTTCTTTTGATTAGCGCCAGTGAGCCCAATCCGAGCATACAAATCGTAGTCGGCTCCGGAGTAATCACGAACGCAAGGTCCATTGATAGTCCCTCATACAGGTTGTCTTTTGGATATGTCAGGTCAGACCAGGGACCGTTTGGCGTATTGCCCCAGACTGCGTCATCCATAAAGTGCGGAGAGCTTGAAGTTTTCCAGCCAAACAAAGGAGCCGGCGTTCCCTGCTCAAACACGGGGAACGCTTCTACGCTAAGCCAGTAAATAACGGCGTGAGTCGGTGAACCTTCCTGAACAAAAGCCTGAAGCGGATCAATTAAGAAATTGTACTGCCAGACTATAGAATCGGCGGGCATTTCGTAAGCTTGCGTATTTGGGTTATACCAGCCTTCTTGCAGGTCGCTGGCATAGCTCCTTACTGAGAATTCGCCCGGATAAAAATTCCTTTCCCACAGGTTTTGGCCGGGAGTGCTGTAGTCGTTTGTGGAACCGGCAGGGACGTCCGAATAAATACTCAGACGAAAACCTACTTGGGTCTGGTCCGGCACACCCTGAGAATTAAGCGGCAGGATGTCATGATACCATGAGCCCCAGATGTGGATGTCTGTTATAGGTCCGTTCGCTGTGCAAGCAAAATCATCAGCCAGAATCGTAGGCGTGGTGGCTAAAACATCTATGCCATTGGTGGTCAGGTCCGGCATCTGAACCCATTTGGCCGGATCGCCCGGATTCCAATCGGCATTTGCCACACCACTAATTGCCAAAATCATTGTTGCTGCTAAACAAATTGTAATTAACTTTTTCATTACAGTTCTCCTTATGCTATTTGTTGATATTATTTTTTTCCTGCGAATAAGACTCAAAGCGCCAAAGCCGAGGATACAGATTGTTGCCGGTTCGGGAATTATCTGAATTAAAGGTGTTCCGGCGGTTTTTTTGTCTACAAGTGCCGCCGAATCTGAATAAGCGTATAAGTTGTTGTATAGAGAAAGCCTAATGTGTGTCCAGTTAAACCCGTTTATTACAGCAGTTGCAGTCCAAGTATCTGCGCCGGAAGTTACAGGCATAGCCGGACTGAGGTCAAGGTAATTGAACATGGTCTCATTAGTTAAAAGATTTTCGATTGTGAACTGTCCGGAAACAGTAATATTACCATCCATGACATCGTATAAACCGCTCTCGCTGACACGTATTTCCGTTATCGAATACCCCGGTTTGGCTATCAAATCGAAAACGAGTGTATCGCAGGTATCCGCTGGGATGCTATTTGTAGATATGGCGATAAAATTCTGCGGAGAGAACGAGAAGGTATTTCCACTGATAGTCGGGTCGCCGAAGAGGCCGAAATCACTGCCGCCATTCTCCCAGTAAAGTTTATCTGTCGAGCCGTTGGGATCGCCGCTCCATGGCACAAATGCGGCCTGTGCGCTTTGATATGATACCAGGACCAGCAAAAGAATCGCAGAAATAACGGGAAGCACCCGTAATCTGGAATGGTAAAATGCAAAAACTTTCACGACTTCTACTCCTAAATATATAAAAAACTTCTTCTTCTGATATTTACTTTTTCAACTGCGGTACAAAAACCGCAGCCGCATATTTGTTTAACAATGTTTACTTCGTCTGCGTAACGACAGAGAGACGCTGCCCAGCGACAAAATGACTAATGTTGCAGGTTCAGGGACGATGATATCTGGGGTGATAATCTTTATGTCAAAATACATTTTTCTAATCAATGTATCGGATCCCTGCTGACTAAGGGCGATGAGATTGTTATTCAAAACAATTCGGACATAAGTCCAGTCAGATTCGCCAATGACGGCCTGACCGCTCCAGGGACCCTCATATGGCGGAGGTGAAATCGGCATATCAGGGTCCATCTGGAACATTTCTTTAATAACTTCGTACTGGTTCAGATTAGTCATAAATATCGCACCGCTTGCTGAAACTTTTCCTGCAGAGTTGATGTCATAAACGCCGTATTCTGTAATTTGAATACTTTGAATCTCTTTGCCGGGATGGACGATTATGTCAACCTGAAGGCGGTCCGATTTTACGGAACTGATACCATCGGTGCTTTGAGCGAGGAAATTGGCCGGAGAGAAATGAAGAGTGTTTCCATCGACAAGAATGGGATCGCCAAAAAGGCCTTTGTCGCTTCCACCATTTTGCCAGTCGAATCCGTTTGCTGTGCCGTTCTTATTATCCCAGTATATTAGAGCTTGTGCATCACCCGTATCAAGCACAGACTGGAACAGCGGAATAAGCAAGAACACAAACAAAACAGAAAGACTGAGGTGAGATGCGGAAATATCTATCCAACTTCTTCTCTGACGCATTGTAATACCTTCTCACTTGCCTCATAAAACTTCTTTCTCTTGAGACCTCCGTGAACTTCTTCTCAAAAAGCTCGCTTCGGTAACGTTGTCTTCTCCCTTTCCCTGTTCTCTCGCTTCCAAAATGAGTATAAAATTTATGCAGAAACTGACTATATAAGTCAGATAAAACCAGGTGAAAATCAGACGAATCCGCAATCAGCTTTTCAAACAGCACAAAGCTCAAAAAGCGCGCAAAGATAGCGCCAAGAACTTTGGTGTTTTCTCCTAATCAGCGGTTAAATGCCGAAAAACGCGCAAAAACCACCGGTCTCCGGTACGCGTTTTCCTGCTCCTGCCCTAATGTGTTTTCCCTGTACTCTTGTTTTCTACTCCCGCCCCTAATGTTAGCGTGAATTATACCAGAAACATATGTGTATGTCAAGAGGAAAATGAGACATTTTTTAGATGTGGTTTTGCCGTGAATTTAGCGAATATGCAGAGTATACCGTTTGTCAGAAAAATTTCATAGGTTTTAAAATATGTTAAATAAAAGATTTCTTACGGCGGAAATCGCTGAGAGTAAATACTAATCCGATACTTAGCAATGCCACAGTTGCTGGTTCCGGTACCGGTATAACCTGGAGTGTGATTGCGTTACCAAGAACTTTCTTTTCTATAAAGGCTGCTGAACCTTCGTCACTTAACGCAAATAAACCGTTTTCAAATGTAATTTTAATGTGGGTCCAGTTTGGTTGGCCGATATTAAGCTGTGTCCACCCCTGCCACGGCAGGACATCGCCGGTTACAGGCGTTAAAAGGTCGCTATCGATTGTTGCGGTCAGAATGTCCGTAGTATCCAAATTGGTGATAGTCAAACCGCCTGAAACCTGGACTTGGCCGTTATCCCAAATGCCGTAATCGCCGTATTCTGTAATCGCTATATTGTGGAAGCTGAAGCCCGAATGGGCAGTAAGCTCAAATTCAAGCCTGTCATAGACCGAATCTGCCAGTCCATCGACACTTTCAGCTCTGAAGTTGGAAGGGAAGAACGCAAAGGTATTGCCGCCAATAAGCGTTGGGTCGCCGAAAAGACCATTAAGACTTTGTCCGTTCTGCCAGTCGAAAAGGCCTGCGGTTCCAGTTGGGTTGCTCCATAAAATATTTGCCTGTGCCGATGAAAATGCCAATAGAACAATCGCTAAGGCGAAAAACCTTGTTTTTGTCATACAATTTCCCCAAAAAGGTATATAGTTTTTCCCTGTTTGGCCGCCGACTCGGCAAAGCCTCATAAATTCATAGACTGTAAGCTCTCTACAGCCACACTTGTAGTGCAGTTTGGCTGTAGTTTAACCGTCTATGAAAATATAATAAATAAAACGCTGTGTGCCAAAAAGTGATGTTTTTTTAGAAGAAGAATTGAAAAACAGCGCAAAAAAGAGCCCCGATAAATCGGGGCTCAATACAATATATAAAAATCCTTCACCGCAGGATTATTTGCTCTTTTTTCTCTTTAATAGTCCCAAAGCACCGATTGCCAGCAGTGTAATCGTTGCCGGTTCAGGAACCTGGCTGTAGAACTGATAGAACTCGCTGATGTGTGCTGAACCATTGGTGCCGCCAGTAATGGAAATGTCCTTGCTCCATATCCAGATTTCCTTGAGCGGTGCGAACTCGATATGGTCCCTCAAGTAAGCGCCACCGTCATTAGCGTCCTTGGAGCAGCTAATTGAGGCAATTATGTTACCGAATGGTGCATCCCTAACAGTTTCGCCAACGGCGACTCCGCCAGTGCCGGTGGCTGAAGCACCGCTGATGTCCATCCCAACGTCCTTGATAAAATAGTTATCGTAACCGGGCAGGACGGAAATTTTAAACTTTAAATCAGTGTTGACGTTCTGGCCTGAAAGTGCAATCCATGCAAACTGAAACCTCAGGCCATAGTCGCCTGTCGTGGTATCTTGGCCTCCCTGTATGTACAGTGAGTCAGCAGATGGAGCGATTGCCCCGCCTGTGGCGAAGCCAAAGAAATCGATATCCGAAAGCTTTTTGTCGCCAAAGATGAGGGAGCCATCCTGCAGGGAACTTATCGGAACCGGATTGCCCGTGAGTGGTATCCATGCGGCTGATGCAGCAGTTGCTATAAAGATTACTATAAGCAAGATAAGTATTGAATGATATTTTTTCATAATTCTGTTGTTTACATTCATAAGAAGAAGTTAATTTTTAGTTTTAAAATCATTTAAAACGCGAACAGAATCTTTCTGCCGCAGATAACTTCTCTTGCGAAAAACCCCTCCAGTATGTGTAATACTATTACCCCTGCCCCAATTTTGTAAAAGTTATCCTTAATGAACCGGCCGAAAGACCGGCTCATTAAGGTTTTTATATAAAAAACTTCTCCGCAATATAAACTTTTTATTTGCTGCTTTTTCTCTTTAATAATCCTAAAGCACCGATTGTCAGCAGGGCAATCGTCGCCGGCTCGGGAATAGGGTCATAGGTGTAAACAACAGTTACACAACCGTTGGCACTTACGGGCGAGAAAGCGACTTCAATACCGCTTACACTGCCGTAATCGAGCCATTGTGTAACAGAATAATCGATATCGTATGTTCCAGTGCCGGTATACCCGCCAAAGACCAGACTATTAACAAACCCTGTTTTGCTATCGGTTTCGATACCGCCGGTATATTTCATACCATCGGTAGGGGTCGGGTCATAATCGCCGGTACCATCGCCGGCATTAACCGTCAAAGAAAATGCCGCAGAGTGGTAAGCGCCAGCTTGGCCGGGAATAGGCAGAAAACCGGCATCTATCAAAGATACATCAGAGGAAGTTATATTCCCCTTTGCGCCAAATTCGAAATTCCCTGAAGCTACTGAAGCACTATCGTTATCGAGAATAATCTCACCGCCGCTGGTTTGCAAAGAAAGCCCGACCTGAATAGATTGAAGGCTGCCAAGTGCCGGATTAAACTTGTTGAAAGTCAGAAAGCCGTTCATATTGGGTATGCCGCTGAAATACAGCGTCTGTGGAATAGTAGCGGCAGAGGCCAAACCGGCAGTTACTAAGAGAGCAACAGCAAAGGTGAATAAAAATCTTTTTGTCATACCTACCTCACTTTCACTTAAGAGGTTATTGTTATCGCTTTAAAAAAGCGCGCAAACCATCCGCAAAATAACTCTTCTCTCGATTAAAAACGCAAGAATTGCTGAAAATCAATGCTGTAAAACAAAGCAAAACAAAAAACCCAAATCAAGCAGTTAGATAACTTAATATAGAATGTTCTCTCCACCCCAATTCTTAAGCTAATTATATCACAACGGCGGTACTAATGCAAGAGAAAAATCTGGTCTTTTAAAGATTTTTTACAAAAAAAGCCGATGGCGGTTTGCTATCGGCTCTTTTATCGAACCATTGTCGAAAACTAAAGATTACATTTTTTGCATTTACAGCCTGTCTTAAAGAGGATTATAAGCCCGACGACGGTTATAACTATGGTATAAACGCCTCGTGAAATATGCGTAATTTCCGGCAGGGTAACTTTGCCGTAGTTTGCGATTTTGCCAAGCGGAACGGCAATAGCGGGGTAAATCAGGATAAAAACGAAAGCCCCCGCAAACATCCCGATAACTGAGACAAGGGCATCAATTCTACCGGAAGCGGCGCAGGCAAGACCTGTACCGGGACAATAGCCGGTCATACCAAAACCTATGCCGAGAAGCGCTCCGCCGAGCAGTACCGAGACAACGGCAGCGGGTTTTACACTGTAATTGGCGCTGCCTGCCATATCGAGAATCCAGGTGCCGAGCATACCGATTATAACGAATAGGGCGATAACCCTCATTGCGTGAAAATCCTTGAGTCTTAATGTGCCGATTATTTTGTCCGGTTCGGCCAGGCCGCCCATATATAAGGCCGCTCCGAAAAGCAGACCCACGATAAAACCTGTTAAATTCGGATTCATTTTTGAACTCCTTTTATTTTTCGATGTTCGGAGATTTTGGATAGAAGATTTTTGCCGTCAGCATTCCAAACGCAAAAAGCGTAATAGTGAACGGCACAGCCGAAAGGGCTAATTGAGCCCAGCCGCTTGCGAACTGGCCGCTTGTACAGCCGTCGGCAAATCTGGCGCCGAGCAGGACCAGAAAGCCGCCGATGAATGCGGTTATCATTCTTTTAGCGATGTTCGAGCCATAGTTTGCCTGCCACCATACGGTAGTTTTTTGCACTTTGAATCGTTTGACCGCAATAGCGGCAATGACAGCACCTGCAATGATGCCGATGTCCAGCCAGAAGCCGTAACCTAACTTTTGATATTTTTCAGAGCTGATGAGGCTGTGATTTTGCGTGTACTGCGGCGCTGCTGATTTGATAATTTTTGCGTCAATGATGACAAACTGTGTTGATACGCCAAGCGGGTCTGCAAGGCCGATTGCCAGAATCTGTATCAGACCCAGCACGAGACCTGCCACCCACCAATCAAAAGGCGGTTTTTTTACAGTTAAATCATCCATAAACAAACTCCTTTCAAAAATACCACAACGACCGATAATACTTTATAAAAGTTAAATCGGCTGATTAGCGTGGTTTTGTGCAGTAAATTACCGGATTGTGGTTAAATGAAAAACTGGGATTTAATGGGAGAAAAGCTTACCGAAGAATCCGCTTTTGTGGCCGGATGAGCCGTGATGAACAGTTTCAAGATGCTTCTGTACCATTTCCGGAACCAGATAAGCATTAAAAGGCTTTACAATATAATCGACGGCACCTTTATTAGTGGCAAGTTCAATGTCCCTGGAATCTTCCTTGGAGGTGAGCATAAATACGGGTATGTACATAGTATTACTGTCGCGTTTGAGCTCAGTTAATACTTCCATACCGTCCATTTCAGGCATCATCCAGTCTAGCAGGATAACATCAATTTCCTCGGATCTGGCAATATCGAGACCATCGTGACCGTTCGAGGCTGAAAAGACCTTGAACCCCTTTTTGCTCATAGAGGTTTCGAGCAGCATCCTAATCGTTGCGTCGTCGTCAATCACAAGAACTGATATTACTTTTTGCATAGCACTTCTCTTTATTACTGATATTAAATCGCTATTAGTATCGGCAAAAAAGCCTCATAAGATTATTAAAATCACAATTATCGCGGAATACAGCAAAAAAGCCGAATTGAAATTTTTTCTGTCAAGTCCCATAAAATGTTTTGTGGCGATATTTAGTATTCGTTTACTTTATCCGGATGTCCGGTTTGCAGTAAATAACTGGAAAAAACGGATTTTTTTTGGTATAATAAGCTCGAAAGGGGATAATCCTGAAAATAAATTAAAGCTATATTCTTTTTAGTTCCCTTTTGCCTTTTCCCGCATTGCGTCTTTTCGTATGAGGCGGAAAGAATGCGGGAATTTTTTTGCGCCGTTGACGAACAGGCTGTTGTTGTTTAACATTTCCACTAATGAGAGCGATAGTTCAAAGAGTAAAAAAAGCGCAGGTGTCTGTGGACGGCAGGATAACCGGACAGATTGACGCCGGTTTGCTTGTATATCTGGGTGTTGGTAAAGATGATAGCGAATCCGATGCAGAATTTATCGCCGACAAAATCGTTAACCTGCGGATTTTTGTCGACAGCAATGATAAGATGAATTTGAGCATCAAAGACACATCTTGGCAGGTGCTTGTCGTCAGTAACTTTACGCTTTTTGGTGATTGCCGCAAAGGCAGACGGCCGGGCTTCGATTTGGCCGCTGAACCCGCGATTGCCGAAAGGCTCTACGAAAAAGTTGTCGAACTTATAAAGGCAGAAGGGATAAATGTTCAAAAAGGGATTTTTGCCGCCTATATGGACGTTACGGCATCTAATGACGGGCCGATAAATTTCCTCATCGACAGCAAAAGACTATTCTAACAGCCATTTCACCGCAAAATCATTTACTTGATTGAAAACAGGTTTTCGATTAAAATCCGCCTTTTTGAGAGTGCTTATGGCAGATAATATAAAACAGCAGGTTGAACAGCTTAAACGCGGAACAGTTGAAATTTTTAACGAAAACGAACTTGCCCAGCGCCTTGCCGAGGCGGCAAAGGAGAAACGCCAGCTTCGCGTCAAGCTCGGTATGGACCCTACGGCGCCGGATATTCATCTTGGGCATACCGTCGTTATGCGGAAGATGAGACAGTTTCAGGATATGGGACATAAAGCTGTTCTGATTATAGGCGACTATACCGCTCGAATCGGCGACCCGACGGGGCAGAACACCACAAGGCCGATGCTTACTCCTGAACAAATCGATAAAAACGCAAAGACTTATATTGCACAGGCAGGTAAAGTTCTTGATACATCAAAAGATAAATTTGAGGTAAGGCCGAACAGCGAATGGCTGGCGGATTTGAGACTTGCAGATATTATAAAACTTACCAGTTCTACAACTGTGGCGAGAATGCTTGAGCGAGATACGTTTGAAATCCGGTATAAGGCAGGAGATGCCATAAGTTTACATGAATTTCTGTATCCGCTGATGCAGGGATATGATTCTGTTATGGTAAAAGCCGATGTCGAGCTTGGCGGGACTGACCAGACGTTTAATAATCTTGTCGGAAGAGACCTGCAGAGAATTAACAACCAAAAACCGCAGATTGTAATGACAATGCCGATACTTGTCGGACTTGACGGCATAGAAAAGATGAGCAAATCAAAGGGCAATTACATCGGTGTAACAGATTCGCCAAAAGATATGTTCGGCAAAGTGATGAGCATAAGCGATGAGATGATGGAAAACTATTATACGCTGCTTACGGATATCCCGGCCGATAAAATAAAAGAGCTTGTCAATCCTCAAAAGACACATCCGAAAGAGGCGAAAGTATTTTTGGGTAAAACTATTATCAAACAATTTTATGATGAAGCAACGGGCGAAGCAGCGGCGGCAGAATTTGAAAACGTCTTTGCTCAAAAGCAAATGCCGCAGGATATGCCGGAAGTTAAAATATCAAAAGAACCTATAACAGCGGCGAGACTGCTTGCTGCGTGCAATCTTGTCGCAAGCGGCGGTGAGGCGAAAAGACTTATAGCCGGCGGCGGGATGAGTATAGACGGTGAAAAAGTGACCGACCCGAATAAATCGATAACGCCGACAAATGGAATGATTGTCCGTGCGGGAAAACTTAAATTTGCGAAATTAACGGTTAATTAAATGAGACTGCCTGAAATAAAAAATCCGGATAAGTATGTTGACCTTTATGTAGTTGATTTCGGCGGCCATAGCGGAGTCGGATTTACTGCTGATGAAGTTGCTGAGTTTCTCGAAAGTGAGAAATTCAAAGATGTAAAGGTTTACAGGATTTACAAGGCGTATCCGGATGGCAAAATGGAACTTAAAGGCGTGCCAAACGAAATATTCGAGCTTGAGGCAGGAATGTTTTTCTATGAAGCAGATGAAACTTCAGCATCGAGCGATTATAAAAAACTGATAGACTCTGCTGTGAAAACGGCTCCGCCGACAAAGGCAAAGGTTCATTTTGCCAAATACAGCGACGAAAAATTTGTGACCGCTCTTATTTTCCCTGCGGAATACAACGACCAAATCAGCCGATGGCTTTTGGATATCGATTATAAAACGAAAGGCGCCGCAGAAGGGGGAATCGAAGCGGTGAAAAGATATTACGCCGATAAGCCTGAAATTCTCGAAAGACACCAGTTATTCAATCAGCGGCAAATGGACAGTCTGACCGGTGCTGAGCTTTTAGCGGCGACAAAAATGGCTGTTGTAAGATGAGAAAAATTGAAAATTTAAAATTTAAAATTGAAAATTTAGGAATTTCATTTCTATTGGTTATTTCCTCTTTATTTAAACGAAAAGCATCGAGTGATATAAGAAAGATGGAATTTTCCACTTCTACGCAGCGATTAGGGCTGTCTTTTACGGATAAAGTAAGGGATGTTTTTCGCCGCAGGTGGATTAAAAAATCATAGTCAGGCATTTTTGCCGCAGCATTTTTTGTATTTTTTTCCGGAGCCGCAGGGGCAGGGGTCATTTCTGCCGACCTTTGGCTGCTCGAGCACTATCTGTTTAACTTTCGCTGCTTCGCCCTGCGGAGCCTGTGCGGCCGCCCGCTGCTGCTCGGCCATTTCAAACTGACTAACTTCTTCGTGCTTTGTCTGGCCTGTGCCCCAGATGCTTCTTGCTCTTGTGCCGGCCTCAAGACGAACCTTGAAAATTGTGTCGGTGACCTTGTCCTCAATCAAATCGAGCATCTCGCTGAACATTCGGAAACCTTCATGCTTGTACTCTATCTTTGGGTCCTTCTCAGCATACGCCCGCATAAAGATGCTTTCCTTCATATGGTCCATAGCATACAAATGGTCTTTCCATGCTGAATCATAGAATTGCAGGAGGACATATTTTTCAAGTTCGGATAGCTCAGTTCTTAAAAATTCTTTGCCGGCCTGGAGCAATGTTTCCTTAACTGTTTCTGCATCCTGGAGCTCATCAGGCGTTAGTTTAGCTTTGAATCTTTTATTTGCCCAGTCGGCAAGCTGCTCGGCGGAAAGGTTTGCGGCAAGCTTTTCGTCGATTTCCTTTTCAAGACCGCTGATGTGGTAATCTTCACTGAGTTTCATCAGTTCCTTATGAACGGTGGCGGGTGAGTTGTTCTGCAGATGAGAGGCGGAGATTTGTGTGCCGAACCTGTCGTTTGTCCAGCCTGCGAGATTTTCAAACGAATAGATATTTATGCCATCAGCACGGTAGGTCATACTCATCGCAAACTCGACCGGATATTCTATTTCCCGCCGGGCATAAAGAATTTGTACCTGCTCGAGCAGCTTTTCGTAAATTTGCGCAGGTTTTAAATCTTTAAGCTGGTTTACATCAAGTTTTATGCCGAATTTTCCGGCCGCCCAGTTGACAAAAGTCTTGATTCCAAAATCGACGTCAAGAAATGCCGGCAGTGCGGAACAGTCTTTTTTGTCTATCTGCTCGGCGGAGGCTTCAATAAGAGTTTGTTCGATTTCCTCAGCAGTCATTTGACGAATTTTGCTGCCGGACAGATTTACGCTGAACGCGCTCATCGCCCATTTGACCAGCGATTCGATATTCCAGGTGCTTTTATCCTCGAAATCCTCGAGGTATTCGCCAAGCGTAACGGAGATGTTATTTGCAGCCTCATTTTTCGCGTTTTTCTTTACCAGTTCCTCTATCTGCTCGGCGCTTAGATGAGAAATCCTGCCGGGGTTGATATCGACTCCGAAAGTCGTTTTTGCCCATTCGGCGATACATTTGAAACGATAATTTTCAGCGAGCATATCGGAGCAGGTCTTGTCGATTGTCGAGTCAATCATCGCGGTTATCATTTCCTTAAGGCCGATGCCTTCGATAACCTGTCTCCTGCGGGAATAGAAAGTTTTTCTCTGATAATCCATCACTTCGTCGAATTCGAGCAGGCTCTTTCTGGCCTCGAAGTTTCGCTGCTCGACTTTTTTCTGGGCCTTTTCAACGCCTCTGCTTATCTGGCGGTGCTGAATCGGCTCACCTTCTTCCCAGCCGACCCAGGAAAGCGCTTTTACCGTCCATTCCGGAGAAAAGATTTTCAAAAGGTCATCGTCGAAACTCAAAAAGAATTCGCTTGAGCCTGCGTCGCCCTGTCTGCCGGCACGTCCTCTAAGCTGGTTGTCGATTCGTCTTGCTTCGTGACGCTCCGTGCCGACTATGTGCAGACCGCCGATGTCGGCGACACCGGGGCCGAGCTTGATATCCGTGCCGCGGCCTGCCATATTTGTGGCAATAGTTACGTTGCCGCAGGTGTTGCCGGCGCGGTCGGTATGCTGATGACCGGCTTTTTCGACGATTAACGCCTCTCTTGCGTGCTGCTTAGCGTTCAAAACTTCGTGGTCGATGCCGTATTTTTTAGTCAGGGCATTTGAAATGGCCTCGCTCTTTTCGACGCTTATCGTGCCGACAAGTACGGGCCTGCCCGCTGCGCTTGTATCGTGAATTTCCTCTACGATAGCGGTGAATTTTTCCTTAATACTTTTGTAAATCATATCGTCTTTATCGTCGCGGATGCAAGGCTCGTTTGTCGGAATAGATATAACTTCGAGCTTATATATCTGCATAAACTCGTCCGCTTCGGTAAGGGCGGTGCCGGTCATACCTGCGATTTTGTCGTACAGGCGGAAAAAGTTCTGCAGCGTTATCGTCGCCAGCGTCTGGGTTTCCTCTTTTACCGTAACGCCTTCCTTTGCCTCGACAGCCTGGTGAAGCCCATCAGACCATTGCCTTCCGTGCATAAGACGGCCTGTGAATTCATCGACAATTACGACTTTGCCGTCCATAACGACATAGTCTTTTTCCGCTTCAAAGACAATATGTGCCCGCAAACTCTGCTCGATGAGATGTTTCCATTCGGTATTAGCGCCGACGAAAAAAGAACCGACGCCAACCAAATCCTGGGCGGCTCCTGTACCATCGTGATTGAGATGTACACTTTTGCGGTCGTATTCGACTTCGTAATATTGCTTTGCGGAGTCCAGGCGGTTCTGGAGATTTTCAATTTCCAGCCGGGTTTTTTCAATTACATCCTGAGCCTTCTGTATTCGGCTATCGTCTTTCGCTTTTTTTGATTCTGAAAGTTCGCCTTGGGCGTTTGCCAGAGTCTTTTGCGCGGTGTCGAACTGTTTGTTTATGCGGTTATATTCGCTATTCATTTTTATAAGCTGCTGGGTGACGACATCGGCTTTTTTGTATTTGCTGATGTCGTCGAAGGCCGGGCCGGAGATAATCAGCGGCGTTCTTGCCTCGTCGATAAGAATCGAATCGACCTCATCGACAATCGCGTAGTCGAGCGGGCCCTGTGCAAGCTGCTCTGCGGAAATCTTCATATTGTCGCGCAGATAATCGAAGCCGAACTCATTATTCGTGCCGTAAGTTATATCGCAGGAGTATTGTCCTTTGCGGTCTTCACCGCTGGTGTCCATATCGGCCTGAATCGCGCCGACGGTAAGGCCGAGCGATTTATAAATCGGCCCCATCCACTCGGCATCGCGTTTTGCCAGATAATCATTGACGGTAACGACGTGCACCTTTTTTCCCATCAGATGGACAAGATACGCGGCTAAAGTAGCAACAAGAGTCTTGCCTTCGCCGGTCATCATCTCGGCGATTCTGCCGTCGTAAAGCACATTGCCGCCGACGAGCTGGACGTCGAAATGCCGCATATTGACGGTTCTTCTTGCGGCCTCACGAACAACAGCAAAGGCATCAGGAAGAAGCTGCTGCGGATTTTCGCCGGAAGATAAGCGGTCTTTAAATTGGGCTGTTTTAGCTTTTAAAGCGTCGTCATTTAGGTTTTTTACCTGTTCTTCGAATTGACCCGCTTCAAGAGCGGTGCGCATATAACCTTTAACGAGCCTTTCGTTTCGTGAGCCGAAAAGCTTAACTAATAATCTGCTGATTGTTCCTGCTGCCATAACCAATTTCAAAAAACAATATGAAAGCGTAAGTATCGCCCAAATAAGGCTGAAAGTCAAGAAAGGTTCTTATGGCGAACAGACGACCGTTGAGCGGTTGTGAATGAGTGAATGGGTTGATGATTTACTCATCTTCTCCTCAACCGGGACTACAACGAACAGCGCAGCCGACAGGCTATTAATTAAATATGTGCCAGTTCCTAATTAAATTAGAATCAATAAAGAATTGGCAAAAATGTACGAAAAAATAAAAAAACCTAAGACAGAAATTATTTGACTTTTTAGGACAAAAGGGTTAAATTAGTCATTATGTTTATTAAGCGTAGTATTTTCAATGAGTTACAAGCCGAATTAAGCCGACCGGAGATACTTATTTTGCTGGGACCCCGACAGGTTGGCAAAACTACCCTGTTGCGGGAATTGGAGCGGCACGCAGCAAAAACGGGATTAAAAACGAGTTTTTTTGACCTTGAACAACCGCAGGTTCTCGCGGAATTTAATCGCTCAGACAAGGAAATTGCCGAGGTCATCCGTCAATCCGGCGATATTGTCTTTATCGATGAGTTTCAATATTTGCGGAATGTATCAAGGATTTTTAAGGCGGTTTATGATTCATCCGCAAAGGTCAAAATTATATGCTCCGGTTCTTCGTCCCTGGAAATACATAAGCACCTGAAGGAAAGTTTGGCTGGCAGACGTTTTTTATACAAGATTTATCCGCTTGAATATTCAGAAATTAAAGCAAGTAATCGGCAGTTTTCTCTGGAGGACTATCTGATATTTGGCGGTATGCCGGCTCTGACCCAGACTGATTCTGCCCAGCGAAAGCAGCAAATTCTTAATGAACTTCTCGGCAGTTATATATTAAAGGATGTTAAATCGCTTGTTAAAGAGGAAAATATCAGGGCGTTCAATCACCTGCTTTATCTGCTGGCGGATAATCAGGGTTCGACAGTATCAATTCATTCTCTTTCAAAAGAGATTGGCCTGAGCTCAAAAACAATAGGCCGGTATCTGGACGTACTTGAGGGTACGTATGTGAATTTTCGAGTTCACTGTTATTCAAGAAATCTTGGCAATGAGCTTAAAAAATCCTACAAGACATATCTATACGATTCAGGCGTAAGGAATGTGATTCTCAAGGATTTTTCGCTGCCCTGCCAGCGTGACGACAAAGGGGTATTATGGGAAAGTTTTGTTTTTCTCAAATTGCAGACGTTGCTTGAGCCGAATATGGAAATCAGGTTCTGGAGGACCAAGGACGGCAGCGAAGTTGATTTTATCCTTGTCAAGGACAGGAAACCAATTCCAATAGAGGTAAAAAGTACAATCGCCAAAGGCCAGATTCCAAACGGCCTTAAGCGATTCCTGGCAAGGTATCCCAATACGAAAATTGCCTTTGTTATCAACGAGGTACTTGAGCAGGAAATCGTTTTGAACGGCTGTAAGATTTGCTTTTTGACATTTGAAAATTTTGCCGAGAATTTTCAAATATAAACAACCTGCCGTATTAAATAATTTCAAATTTCAAATTTGATCCCGATACATCGGGACGGAAATTATGCCCTTGTGACGTATTGGCCTGTTCGGGTATCGACTCGGACGATGTCGCCGACCTTTATAAACGCAGGCACATTAATAACGGCGCCGGTTTCGAGCGTTGCTGATTTTTTCTGGCCTGTGGCCGTTGCGCCTTTTATCTCAGGCGGAGTATCAACTACGGCAAGGTCGACAGAGTTCGGCAAAACGACGGAAATGAGTTTGCCTTCGTACATACTGACCAAAACCTCGGTATTGGGCTTGAGGAATTTTTTGCCGTCGCCAAAAGCGTCATTGTCGAGCGTTATCTGGTCGTAAGTCTCAAGGTCCATAAGAATATGGCCGTTCGGCTCGGAATAAAGATACTCATATTTACGCTTATCGAGAGTAACCTCTTCGATGTTTTCCTCCGACCTGATTCTTGCGTTATTTATCAGGCCGTCGGTAACACTCTTGAGCTTTGTCTGGTAAATGGCCCCGCCTTTGCCGCACTTGACGTGCTCGAAGTCCATAATTATATAGAGCTTGCCGTCGATACGGACCGTCTGGCCCTTTTTCATTTCCGCTGCTTTCATTGTCTAATTATCTCCAAAAAACCTTAATTCCTGCCACTAAGACACCAAGGCACAAAGAAAAAAATATTGGACTGGATTCCCGCTTTGGCGAGAATGACATTACTTTGTGTCTTTGTGCCTTCGTGGCTATTTAACAGTATCGCAGAAAACAGGCGGGAAGTCAAGAAAGGCTCTTGTACAGGAGAATTTTATCGGTTATATTAGTTTGTCTCATCGCGGGACGAAAAATTAATCGTTAATTTTAAGTTAGCAGGTGAAAAAATGGCAGATGATGTAACGCCGGATATCGAAGGGATAGTTCCCGAAAAATCGCCTAAAGACCCGTTCCTGACGGAACTGGCAAGGCTCGCCAAACAGAACAACAAAATAGACCCCGAGCTTTACGAACAGTACGGCGTCAAGCGCGGGCTTCGCAACGCCGATGGCACAGGCGTGTTGGCAGGTCTAACCGAAATCGGCGATGTGCACGGCTATGTCATCAATGAAGGCGAAAAAGAGGCCATCGACGGCAGGCTCAGATATAGAGGTATGGAAATCGAGGACATTGTCGCCGGTTTCCAGAAGGAAAAAAGACACGGCTTCGAAGAGACCGCATATCTGCTTTTGTTCGGCGAGCTGCCGAAGAAAAGAGATTTGACTAAATTCTGCCATCTGCTCGGCAAACACAGAAATCTGCCGGAAGGCTTTACCGAGAATATGATTCTCAAGGCGCCGAGCAATAACGTGATGAACAAGCTGGCAAGGAGCGTACTTGCGGCTTATTCATATGACAAAACGCCTGAAGACCGGTCGCTGAAAAACATTCTTCGTCAGTGCATAGGATTGATTGCGAGATTTCCGACATTTGCGGCTTACGGCTATCAGGCCAAGTCGCACTATTATGATGGCGAGAGTCTTTATATTCATACGCCTGACGAGAAACTTTCAACCGCTGAAAATTTTCTGCTGCTGACAAGGCCGGACAAAAAATATACCAAAACAGAAGCTGATTTACTCGACCTTTGTCTGGTTCTTCACGCAGAGCACGGCGGCGGAAATAATTCGACCTTTACCACGCACGTGGTTACGTCGTCCGATACGGACGTTTATTCTGCGGTTGCCGCAGCCATCGGCTCGCTGAAAGGCTCAAAGCACGGCGGAGCAAATATTCAGGTCATTGCGATGATGGATGACATCAAGCAGAACGTCAAAAATTACGAAAGTGAAAATCAGGTAGCCGATTATCTGACCAAGATTGTCAAAAAAGAGGCTTTTGACGGTACAGGTCTGATTTATGGTCTGGGGCACGCGGTTTATACGATTTCCGATCCGAGAACGGCGCTGATTAGAAAACAAGCGGCAAGACTGGCGAAGGAAAAGGACCTCGAATGGGAGTTCGACCTTTATTCGCTTATAGAAAACCTTGCGCCGGAAATATTCCAGAAAATTAAAAAGTCCGACAAGAAGATTTGTCCGAATGTGGATTTCTACTCCGGCTTTGTCTATCGAATGCTCGGAATTCCGACCGACCTTTTTACTCCGCTTTTTGCCGTGTCCAGAATCTCCGGCTGGTGCGCCCATATCATCGAAGAAAGCGTCAGCGGCGGACGAATTATCAGACCGGCGTATAAAAGCATCGCTGATAAAAGAGAATATACCCCGATGTCTAAAAGATAAAAAGAATTTAAAAATTAAAATGTAAAATTGGAACCTTATTGGACAGGACTATCAGACGGTTTCTTTGGATATAAGGCGATTACATAGCCGTCATCGAATTTTTTTATGACTTTCGTAGTACAAAACTCCTGAAGTTGAACGGGAGTATAAAGGTATTTACGCTCGTTATAAAAAATCCATACCAGATAAACATTTTCTTCAGACTCAAGAGATGATTTAAATTTCAGGATTTGCTGTACTAAGGCATTTTGGTCGCTTGGGTTGAGATTTTTGAAATAATCAAGTTTTGTCGGAACCATATAACTATCGATACCCGCCAGGATATACATACAGGGCGGGTCATTAGTGTATATTCGACCTTTGAGCAGGTTTACTTTGAGCCAGGCGATTGTTTGGGAATTTTTATATTGAACATTTGCGAAGCCAACACCCTCGTTGGATAATCGCCACTGTATTTGTGCGGCCCAAATTAAACCGGAGTCAAGCAATATACCTGTGCCGATTCCGACCAGAAAGCCATATCTGATAATTCTTTGGGCCGAATGCTTTTCCGTCTGAGAAAATTTAAGGTTGGGTCCGAGCAATTTTGTAAGAACAACTCCCAGACAGATTACAATTGCAGGGTATACAGGGGATAACAGTCTGTCATCCAGGAAATCCATACTGGTTTTTGTTACGGCATAAATGATTGTTGCCATATAAATAAAAATGAATAAAAAAACTATAATCAATAACCAGTCAAATTCTTTCGACTTTATTATTTTGTGAGCAATGAAAACAAAAAGTGCCAAAATGAATATGCAGACTAAAATAAAAAACAGCCATCCGGATACAGGATTCTTAAAGTCTAAAGGAATGAGCCAGCTTCCAATAACGTTGCCCGTTAATTGAATATTTTCAAAGAATGTTACCTTGGCAGCAGGTCGAACACCGGTAAAAGTTCCAGTTAAAATATGATTCCTTAGGATCCATATCCCGGGGAGAATCAGAGAAACAATACCCCAAAAGATTGTGAAAATCCATTTTTTGCGAAAATGTTTTATGCCGTAAAAAAGTACAATAGCGCCGACAGGCAAAAGAACAACTCCGATATAACGGGTTAGGCAAAAGGCTGATGTAACGATGGCCAATAACAGTGTTGATTTAAATGTTGGTCTGTTAATTATATCCGGTACAAGGAGCAGGAAAATCATCATTAAGAGGATAAATAAAGGCTCGCTCCATGCCCAGGAGCAAGCTGCCATCAGCGGTTTTGAAAGCAGGGCACAAAGTGAGCATATTATGGCAAAGAACAGTGAGCCGGAATACTTTAATATCAATAATCCAGACAAAAAAATAATAAGACCGAATGATATAGTGCTAATCAATCGTACAGCGAGAAAGTCGTTGACCCCGCACAATTTGAAACAGGCAATAGATATTGGATATAATGGAGGCCACATTATCAGAAGCGAACCATCCTGTTTCGAGAATGAATGATTTTCCACCAAGTTGCGGGCCCATTTAATATAATCGACCGAATCCCCGGAAAGACCCACACCGTAATTGCTGGTGGCCCAAAATAAAAACAGAAAACCTATAAACCCTATAAGCAAAGGACCGAGAAATAATAATCGCCGGGGCTTTTGAAGCAGGTCGGCGTCCTGTATTTTGGAAGTTTTGTCGGGAATTTGTTTTTGTTGTATATTTTTTTTCACTCGCTTATCCTTTTGAATAGGTATTGTCACCATTCGCTGGGCATAAGAGCGTCTGAAATCGGCTGATTCCACCAGTTTGTGTCTCTTAGATACTGTTTAGTCATCATCGCCGCATTGACGCCGTCGCCGACAGCGGTTGCAAGCTGCATCGCGGCAGCTATTCTGCAATCGCCTGCAACAAAAACGCCGGGGACTTTCGTCCGCAGGAAACCGACATCGCATTTTATAAAGCCCGCATCGGTCAAATCGAGGAAACCTTTGAGAAACGCGGTATTCGGCACTGTTCCGACGAATATAAAAACGCCATCACAGGGCAGGACTTCCTCTTTGTTTGTTTTTACGTTTTTCACTCTGACCTTTTCGACTTTTTTATCGCCTTCGATTGCGACAACGACTGCATCGAGTTTCAGTTTAATATTGCTGTTAGGGCTGTTTACTTTTTGCATAAGCTCTTCGGAGAGCACTTTTGTCGCCCGGAATTCCTGGCGTCTGTGGACGAGGGTAAGTTCGGCGGCGAATTTCGCAACGTGCAGAGCTTCTTCGACAGCGGTATTTCCGCCTCCGACGGCGACGACTTTTCTGCCCTTGAAAAATGGGGCGTCGCAGGTTCCGCAATAACTGACGCCTGCGCCGGCATTACGGAACTCAGTCTCGCCTGGGACGCCGAGTTTGCGGTAATCGCTTCCGCAGGCGATGATGACTGAACGGGCGATAAAGGTTTTTTGTCGCAGGTTATCCGGATTTTGCCGTCGTTAAGCCTTTGCATATTTTTTACTTCGGTGCCTGTTTCGAATTCTGCGCCGAATTTTTGTGCCTGGCTGAACATTTTCTCGACCAGCTCCGCGCCGGAAATGACTTCATAGCCGGGGTAATTTTCTATACGGTCTGTATTTAATATCTGACCGCCGGGAAAGAATTTGTCGATAACCAAAGTTTGCAGCCGGTCTCTTGAGTTGTAAAGCGCTGCTCCAAGACCGGCGGGACCTGCACCTATGATTATGCTGTCGTAAATAATGTCAGCCATTGGCTGTTCCTTTCCTTACTTCTTTTTCTTAAGCTGATACTGTTCCATCTGCTGGATTTTGTCGAACCACTGCGGGAAATCAGCGAGAATATCCGCTCTTGCGGCCCGTTCGAGCCGGTATGAAATGTTGCCCTGTATTTCAGCGGATAACAGTCCGCCCTGGCCATCGAAGAACATCTTCTGGCTCGTTGTGTTTGTTCCGAAAATTTCAACGCTGGCCGCGGATTCTGCAGGCAATACGGAAGTCTGGGGTGTGTTGATTCTGGAGATAATCACAGGTGCGATTTTGCCGCTGGAAAGTAATATTTCGAACATAACCGTATCGAAACTACTTTTGAGAAACGACGCAACGGCAAGGTCAAAGAATGTTTCCGGTAGCATTGTGTCGGTAAAAGTAAATTTCTCGATTACGTTTTGCTTTTCTACGGTTAAATTGCTGTCGACAAGCTGGATGTGTGTCGGCAGTTCGCGGTTTGTCAGCACACTGCCCTGTTTTACTATCCAGTCAAATTTGCTCAGAGAGACATCCGAGTAGAAAATCGCCTGTTCGATGTAAGCGTTGAATCCCGAACTTAAGAATAGCAGGTCCGCTGAGAAAATCGCTGAATTTTCATTGGAATCCGCCGAATAGCTGATGGCGTTTGTCGTAAAGCCGATAGTACTGCCGCGGGCGTCTTTGAGGCGGTAGTAATTCTGCCAGCCGCCTCGCGGCAGCATAGTTAAATATGAGGCTTTAAAATCTTTTAAGAATTTGGTGCCTTTTGCGACGGAATTATCCGTTTGATATTTTATCGAAGCATGCAGAGCCTTGAAGATTTTTTCAGCAAGGTCGATTCCCATACCCTTTTGTCCCACCTCAAGAAAGAGAATTCTTCCGTCAGGCAGGCTAGTTGTGCCGCAGAAAAGAGTAATCTGATTAGAATCTATTTTTGCGTAATCAAATTTTAAATTACCGACTTTATCCGACCCTGTAGATTCGATATGTCCACTGATAGGAGCAGCCTCAGCCTGAAATCTTTCCAGCGGAGTCTTTTCCGAAGGCAGCAGAAAATACCGCCACTGCATCGAAATGGCTGAGCCGCTGCTGATTTGCATCACGCAGGTAAAGTTAAATTCGTTGTTTTCGTATCTGAAGCCGTTTGAAAGCCGCTTCCAGTTGTCGCCTGCCGGGACGGAAATTTCCAGACCTGTGCCTTTGAGTCCGATTGGCTCGGACAGCTTAATGTCCGACCTGAAAGAAATCATAAGCTTTGCCAGAAGCAGGCCGAGCAGAAAGAGACCGAGAAACGCTATTTTATCTAATCCGAATTGTCTGAGTTTTTCGCCGTGTTTCATTATTTTTTTTCGCCGTTCTTTTCATTCGCCAGGCTGTCGGGCAAAGTTAAAATAAAGTCTCTGATTTGGTCCCGCACTTTGCGAAAGGCAGCGGTCATTACTTCCTGCGAGCCTGACAGCATGGACGGGTCTGAAAAAGGTTTATGTATAAGTTTTGTTTTTCCGGGATATATGGGGCAAAGTTCCTTTGCGTTGTCGCAGAGCGTAATTACATAATCAAAATCGATTCCGGCAAGCTCGTCGAGATGTTTGGAGCGATGGCCTGAGATATTGACGCCCGCCTCAGACATTATCTCTATGGTTCTTAAATTTACCTCAACAGGATAAACACCCGCGGAAAAAGCCTCTATGCAATCGCTTTTGAGCTTTTTAGCCCAACCCTCGGCCATCTGGCTCCGGCAGGAATTGCCCGTACACAGAAACAAAATGTTCAATTTTTCTTTTTTATCCGTCATTTTAAAACCCGAAGCTATTCTAATAGCCCAGCGGCGGATTTTCCAGCGAGAAAACCGCTCGAAAACGCGAATTGCAGATTATATCCTCCGCAGGGGCCGTCGACGTTAATCACCTCACCGGCGAAAAACAGCCCGTCTTGCAATTTGGACTGCATAGTTTTCGGGTCGATTTGTATTGTATCTATGCCGCCTCTTGTTATCGTTGCTTTTTCAATCGATTCGGTTCGCAGGACGGTAAATAGAAAGTTCTTGAGCTTTTCGACAAGGTTTTTCCGTAATTTTTTATTGAGCTGTCCTGCGGCAATTTCAGGAATGTTATTTTCGGCGCAGATTGTCTTAATCAGGGCTTTTGGCAGGAATTGCAAAAATACAGAAACGATGTTTTGGCGGGGATTGCCGGCAGTTATTATTTTATCGAGTTGGTCTGGTTTAATCTCCGGTAAAAAATCAACGGATATTATCAGGCTGCCGCTTAGCGAATCTGCGATATTTCTGCTGCAATCGAAAACGGCCGGACCTCCGATTCCGCTATGGGTAAAAATCATAGCTCCGGCCGAGGAGACTTTTTTGCCGGCGACTTTGCAGTTGATTACGACGTTTTGTATTCCTATCCCGGCAAGCGATGAACAGAACTTCTCCGCTGTTATAAGAGGAATAAGACAAGCTCCCTGCTTTATGATTTTGTGCCCGAAAAAATGGGCGAATTTATAACCGTCGCCGGTCGAGCCGGTCTGCGGCCAGCTTACTCCGCCGGTGGCGATGATTACCGACTTTGCGAAGATGTCGAACCTTTCCGAGAGTATCGCGAAACCGTCGGCGTGTTTTTTTATAGATTGTACCTTTGAGCCGTAAAGCGTTTTGACGTTTAATTTTTCAAGTTCGTCAATCAGCACCCTTTTTATGTCGCCTGAATGCTGGCTCTTTGGAAATACACAGCCTGACGGCTCGACAACGGTATCAACGCCGCGGCGGTGGGCAAAATCCCTGACTTTCTGAGGAGGAAATTCGTGCATACAATGGCGGACGAACCTGTCAAAAGGTTTGTACGCCTTTATAATCTCATCGGGCGAGCCTGTATGGGTCAAGTTGCATCTGCCGCCGCCTGTGAGCAGGAGCTTTCTGCCTGCGGTTGTGTTGGACTCAAGAATAATTACTTTTTTTGAGTTCGCTGCCGCACAGGCCGCCATCATACCGGCAGGACCGGCACCGATTATACAAATATCTGTTTCGAGCATAATTATTTTGAAAAAAAACAGACTTGAGTTTAACATAACCGGTTCAAAATAATGAAAGAAAATTCTGAAAAAATCAATATAAATGAGGGCGGGCCCGCCAGCGGGCGAGCCGCCGGCCTCGCGGCCTTCGAGCCGAGGGGTCTCGCTGAAGGCGGATATTTTGAGGTTCTCAAAATCGCTTTTCCGCTGATTTTAAGCACTTCTGCAATGACGCTGCAGATGTTTGTGGACAGGGTTTTCCTTATGTGGCTCGACCGCGACGCGATGAGCGCGGCAATGCTGGGCGGAATTCTCAGCTTTGTATTTTTCAGCTTCTTTCTCGGCACAGCTACTTATGCCAATACCTTTGTCTCGCAGTACGATGGTGCCAACAGAAAAGAGAGAATCGGCCCTGCTGTCTGGCAAAGCATTTATTTTTCCCTCGCTGCCGGAGTGATTATGGCGGCAATTGCCTTGTTTGCCAAGCCCCTTATCATTCTTGTCGGACATGAGCCGGCGATTGCCGGTTATGAGCTTGTGTACTTCAAGATTTTGCTGATGGGGTCGATGCCGGGAATTTTGGATGCAGCGCTTTCCTGTTTTTTGACCGGCAGAGGCAAAACCTGGACCGTTTTATGGGTCAATGTTGTCAAAACAGTCATAAATGCTGTGCTGGATTACGCGATGATTTTCGGAAAATTCGGTTTTCCGAAATGGGGTATCGGCGGCGCTGCGATAGCAACCGTTATAGCCCATATTGCGGCCTGTGTGATTTATTTTGTCATTTTCCTGCTGCCCGCTCACCGCAAAAATTTCTGCACTACAAATTATATTTTCGACAGGGAACTGTTCGGCAGGTTAATGAAATTTGGCATTCCGAGCGGTATGCAGTTTATGCTCGATATACTGGGCTTTACGCTTTTTGTGGTTTTCGTGGGAAGAATTGACGCGGTATCGTTCGCCGCCTCATCGATGGTGTTTCAGATTAATACTCTTTCATTTATGCCGATGATTGGTTTCGGAATTGCAACGACAGTATTGGTCGGCAGGGCGCTTGGGGCAAACAAGCCGCACATCGCGCAGAAAGCCACCATTACAGCGGCAAAACTCACCTTTGGCTATATGATTACTATCGCTGTCGGATACTGGGTTTTTCCGAATTTGTTTATGCTGCCGTTCGAGGCAAGAGCATCAGCTCAGCAAATGGAAGCGATGAGGCCGATAGCAAAAACACTTCTCTATTTTGTAAGTATTTACTGCATTTTCGATACAGGCAATATCATCTTTTCGGCTGCGCTAAAAGGCGCGGGCGATACAAAATTTGTGATGTACGTTTCTCTTGTACTTAACTGGCTGATTATGGTTATACCGAGCTGGCTGGCGATAACTTTTCTGCGGGGCAGGACCGCTTTATATGGAGCATGGGCGGCACTGACGGCCTATGTGTGTGCTTTGGCGATATTGTTTTTCCTGCGTTTTCTTGCGGGCAAATGGAAATCTATGAGAGTGATAGAAAAAGCGCCGGCTTTGCCGAGCACTATGCCTGCCGTGCCGACAGTGGAAACTGAATCTTCTTGACGCAGAAGCGATAAATTTTTTTGTCCGGTGGGTCTATAAGCCGGGTTCTGTAATAAGCGACCATTTCTCTAAGGCCTGCCATTGCTGACAGGCTCAAGCGACCTACCCGCCGGATTCTTGTCCGCCTGTGGCGGAAACGCTCGGGCAGAGCATACCGGCATACTTGGTCTTGCAGGCGGTGGGGTTTGCCGTGCCGATTCTGTCACCAAAATCGCGGTGCGCTCTTACCGCACCTTTTCACCATTGCCCGAAGGCTGTGTATTTTCTGTGGCACTTTCCCGTCCCGCACCTACTTCATATTCTCGTCATAAACCGAACATCTATCCGATTCTGACTGTAAAACATATCCTAAACGTTTTGCTAAACAAGAATACAAAGTAGGTGCGGGAGGTGGCTGTTAGCCATCACCGCGCCCTGTCCTGCCCGGACTTTCCTCTGTATGGTTTCCCATACAGCGGCCGCCCGACCCGCCGAACAAAAAAATTTAAAATTCAAGACCTAAAAATACAAGATTTAGTCTTATAAATATCAAAATTATACGGCAAGATCGGTTTTTATGCAAGTCCGGCAATAAAAATGCTTTACCAGAGATTAAAAACTTGATTTTTAAGCGATTTTGTGGTATAATGTGGGTAATATAGAAGCTTTTTATTGGACGTATAATAAGGCTGTTAAGTTAGGGAATTTGTACCTATACATTAGGAGCAGGGAGTTAGTTTACAAAAATTTTTAGCAGCATTTGTCCGCGTGTGTTTAGTCGACAGCGGCATGAATGCGAAAGAGGGAGTTTTTGTCTGTGGATCAGGCAGGTAGGAAAATATTTCGTTAACCGTACAGAAATCAGAAAATAAGGACTCGCAAATGACAAAGTCAGGTTCTTCACTCATGAGACAAAAAACTCAATCTAATGCTTTTGGCTTTTCCAAATACATACTTCTGGCGTTCATAGTTTGTGTATGTTCATCAGCAGGTCAGGCTGCGCCTAATATGGCGCCTGTCAATCCGGAATTTACTGCCTGGCAGGCGGAAGCCGAAAAGACTTCTACTATTGAGGTGCAGAAAGAACAAGGCTATACACAAACCTATACATTAGGTTATATCCCTTCCCCGGTCAATATGTCGCATTTAATAGTTGAGAAAGGCACATATCTCGAAGGCTCAATAGTAGGTCTTCCGAGCAGCTACGACCTCAGAACATTAGGGTATGTTACTCCGGTCAAAGACCAGGGAAGCTGCGGTTCCTGCTGGGCGTTTGCCACATATGGGTCTTTTGAAAGCTGGCTGAAAAAGAGTTTGTCCGAGACCTGGGATTTTTCCGAAAATCACCTTAAAAACTACAGCGGTTTTGACCGTACACCCTGTGAGGGCGGCAATGAGTATATGAGCCTTGCTTACCTGGCTCGCTGGTCTGGGCCGGTTGATGAAGTAAACGACCCTTATCATGACTGGGATGACCGTCCTTCTCCGGGAGGAGCATATAAAAAATGCCTGGAAAAGGTATTATGGTTTTTCACGGATGACGACATCAAAAATGCGGTTATGACGTACGGCGGGTTGTATGTCCCAATGTACATAGATGTTGCGTATTACAATTCTTCACTATACACATATTACTATAACGGCAGCAATGTTGCTAATCACGCTGTGACTCTTATTGGCTGGGATGATAACAAAGTCGTGCCTGGTGCGCCGGGAAACGGCGCCTGGCTCATTAAGAACAGCTGGGGCAGCGGCTGGGGCGATAGCGGGTACTTTTGGATTTCCTACTATGACACCCAAGCCGTTTCGTATGCGACAGCTTACTGCGGCGCCTCATCCCCATATGCATATGCAGCTAACTACCAATATGACCCGCTTGGATTGACAGCATCGCTTGGATACGATAATTCGACGGGCTGGGCCGCCAATATTTTTGTCCCTTCCACAAGCGGAAAACTAAATGCGATAGGCCTGCATGCCGTTGATGACGCCATGACTTATGAGATTTATATATACGATACCTACAGCGGCGGCACGTTTTTGAGCCTTTTAGCGGCTGTTTCAGGTACATTTGCTAATGCAGGCTACTATACAGTTCCTCTGATTGATCAAATCAATCTGACAGCAGGTAATAATTTTGCAATCGTTGTCAAGTTCACATCTACCACAGGTTATAAATTTCCGATTCCGATAGAAACGGACATTACGGGCTATTCTTCGGGTGCTACCGCCAGTTCGGGGCAGAGCTATATAAGTTCCAATGGAACGACATTCCATGATATAACAGGTTATAGCGGATATGAAAAAACTAATGTATGCATCCGGGGATTAACGGCATTAACTACAGTAAAAACATTGAATATGTTGCCGAGTACCAACGGCACCACTATCCCAATTGTAGGAGTCTACCCGTATCCCAGCGGAACCATAGTGGATATCAGTGCTATACCAAACGCGCATTATCATTTTGTTAACTGGACCGGCACAGCGGTAACAGCTGGCAAGGTCGCTAGTCCAACTTCTGCAAATACCACCGTTCAGATGGACGGCAATTATACGCTTATGGCCAACTTCGCACTAAATAAGCAGTCGCTGACAATGTCTGCCGGAGACCACGGTACTGTAACCACGCCCGGCATAGGGACATACTTATATGACTATGGCAGCACTGTAAATATCATTGCATCCGCAGATACTGATTATCATTTTATCAACTGGACGGGTACGGCGGTAACGGCTGGCAAGGTCGCTAATCCAACTTTTGCAAATACTACCGTCCTTGTGGACGCCAATTATACGCTCCAAGCCAACTTTGCGGTTGATAGGAAGTTGTTGAAAGTCTCTGCAACGGTTGGCGGCGGTACTGTAACTACACCCGGCATTGGAACTTACGACTATGATTTAGGCGGCACGGCAGATATTGCCGCAGTCGCAAGCGGTAATTATCATTTTACTGAATGGACCGGCACAGCGGTAACAGCGGGTAAGGTGGCAAATCCCTATTCACCCGTAACGACCGTAACTATGAGCAAAGACTATGCGATTCGGGCCAACTTTGCCGCAGTACCTGCGTTTCCCGGCGCTGAAGGTTCAGGCCGCTGGGCGACAGGCGGACGCGGCGGCAACGTTTATGAAGTGACCAACCTCAGCAACAGCGGTCCCGGCTCAATCGTTGATGCTTTGAGCGAAGGTAACCGGACGATTGTTTTCAGGGTGTCCGGCACAATCGAACTGGATGGCGTAAAGCTATATCCTAAATCCAATACGACAATCGCGGGGCAGACCGCTCCCGGCGACGGTATCTGTATCAAGGGACGCATTCATATAAAGGATGACGTGCATGACATTATCATTCGTTATATTCGTGTCCGTGTTGATGAAGGCGCGGCAAATTCGAGCGGCGACGCGATAGATATCGACGAAGGCAGCAATATCATCATCGACCATGTTACCGCCTCCTATGCGCGCGACGAAGGAATTTCCTGCCAGGAGGATTCAGGGAATGTTACCGTTCAGTGGTGTATTATAAGCGAGGCGCTGACTTATGAGAGTCACAGCTATGGTTCGCTTGTTCGCGGTCAAGAGGGACAGGAAAAGACTTATCATCATAATCTCTACGCGCACAATAACAACCGAAATCCAAGGCCGGGCAATTACGTAGATTACCTGACGGACCCTGAAGGACTTAGTTTCGATTTCCGCAATAATGTTATATATAACTGGAAAGGAAGTTATGGAGGATATAACGAGGATGCCTCGATGGTCAGCCGATACAGTTTCATAGGCAATGCCTATATCCGCGGGCCGGAGTCCACCATAAGCAGCGGCTATAAGGGGTTCCGTGAAAAATGCAAAGTCGGCTATGGCTATTTTGCTGACAATTCTTATGAAGGCGTCGTGCCTGCCGATCCGTGGAGCATAGTCCTTTTCGCAGATATGACCGCCGGTGAAATAGACGCTTACAAGGCGCACTCATATCTTGTGCCGATGGAGTGGGTAACGACGAGTTCACCTGAGCAGGCCAAGATGGATGTGCTTGCAGAGGCCGGTGCAAGTTTTCCCAAACGTGATATAATCGATAAACGCATTATTAATGACACAATCTACAAGACAGGCCATTCCATCGCCACGACGGCTGCGCAGCCCGAAGGCGGCTGGCCGACTCTTAATTCACTGCCTGCCCCAGATGACAGCGACCACGATGGAATGCCGAATACGTGGGAGACCGATAACGGCCTGAATCCAGACGATGCCAATGACCGCAATGATTATGACCTCGACGGCGACTATACGAATCTGGAAGTTTATATCAACGGTCTTTTAGAAGTATCTGCCACTGCTCCATATACATACTGGATACAAAGATATGACGGCACGGCAAGCAGTTCTGATTATGCGATGGATATCGCTGTCGATTCAGCCGGTAACGCTTATGTAACGGGTTATGCCTCAGATGTCGGCGCAAATTACGGCTTTGCGACGATAAAATACGCTCCGGATGGAACTGTTTTGTGGACAAATAAGTACAACCGTAAGTCTACAAGTTACGATTACGCGATGGCAATTACCGTCGATGAAAGTTCGAATATTATTGTCGCCGGCTATAATTATACGTCAACGTCCGGCTATGACGGCGCTGTGGTCAAGTATAATTCGGCCGGTACTAAGCTTTGGGCCAAATCATATAATTTTACAGGCACAACCGACGACAGATTTTATGATGTTTCGACAGACGCCAGCGGCAATGTCTATGCGGCCGGCAGAGCGAACGGAGACGGCCTGCTGGTTAAATATACATCAGGCGGCACTCTTTTGTGGGCAAAGAAATATAACGGCTCAGGCAGCGGCTACGATGCTCTCTATCAGGTAGCGATTGACGGCGACAGTGTTTATGCCTGCGGCGAATCGGCAGGGGCTGGTACTGGGCAGGACTGCCTGACTATAAAATATTCGACTGGCGGCAATTTACTGTGGGCGAACACTCTTAACGGCGCTCCGGGTAGCGATGACTGGCTGGAAGCAATTGCGATTGATTCGGCAGGGGATGTTTATGTTACAGGCTCGGCCGGTTCAGATTATGTAACTATGAAGTCTTCCTCTGACGGTAATTCGCTTTGGATATCTTTTTATAGCGGGACAACTTTGGGCTGGGATGAATCCTGCGCAATAGCTGTCAGTTCGGACGGCAATGTCGTTGTAACAGGATGCAGCGAAGGCGACGCAAGTGAGGCGGATGCAGTCACTGTAAAATACAATTCATCGACAGGCGCACAAATCTGGGCAAAAAGTTATAACGGCGCGGGAAATTTAAGCGATTATGCCGAGGTGATAGCGGCAGACGGGCTGGGCAATGTTTATATTCACGGCAGCAGCGTTGAGGAAGTAGGCTCACTGGATTATCTTACCATCTGCTATGATTCGAACGGCACTGAAAAGTGGAAGAGAAATTATGACGGTCCCGCCTGTATGACCGATACCGGCAGCGCGATTGCCCTTTACGGCGATAATGAGATATTTGTTACCGGCTCGAGTATGAGCTCGGCGAGTAATTATGATTACGCGACCATTAAATATATAATGAGTAACTGTCCGGCGGCGCCGCAGGGCGATTTAAACGGCGACTGCCAGGTTGATTTTGCCGATTTTGTTATTTTTGCCAACAACTGGGGGCCAGGAAAAATCTCCGGCCAAGTTGTCGGCTGGGGAGACAACTGGGCCGGCAAAGCTACACCGCCGGAAGATAATGACTTTACGGCCATCTCGGCCTGCGATGATGCCTCGCTTGGTTTGAAAGCTGACGGCTCGATTGCGGCATGGGGAGACAATTTATACGGTCAACGCGATGTGCCGGAGCCCAATACTGGTTTTACGGCCATAGCCTGCGGATCAGTTATGGGAGGAAGTCATTCACTTGGCCTCAAGGCTGACGGCTCGATTGCGGCATGGGGAGGCAACTTTGCTGGTCAATGCGATGTGCCGTTGCCCAATACTGGTTTTACAGCCATCGCTGCCGGCGATACTTTCTCGCTTGGCCTAAAGGCCGACGGCTCGATTGTGGCATGGGGAAGCAATTGGTCAGGTCAATGCAATGTGCCGGAGCCCAATACAGGTTTTGTGGCCATCGCGGCCGGCAGTGCTCACTCGCTTGGCCTAAAGGCCGACGGATCGATTGTGGCATGGGGAGACAATTATTGGGGTCAATGCGATGTACCGCTGCCTAATACTGGTTTTACGGCCATCGCAGCCAAATGGGGCCATTCGCTTGGCCTGAAGGCCGACGGCTCGATTGCGGCATGGGGAGACAATTCATCCGGTCAATGCAATGTGCCGGAGCCCAATACAGGTTTTACGGCCATCGCAGCCGGTGGCGCTTTCTCACTTGGCCTGAAAGCCGACGGCTCGATTGCGGCATGGGGAAACAATGATTGGAATCAGGCAACACCGCCGGCTGGAAATGATTATATAGCTATTGCTGCAGGTACAGTCCATGGTCTTGCGATAAAAGGCAGTACTTACATATCCAAACCGGCAGGCGATATGAATAATGACTACAACGTGGATTTTGCCGACTTTGCTATGTTTGCTGACGGCTGGCTCGAATGCGATATGATAGTTCAGGACGACTGCTGGCAGTAAAAAGAAAAATAAAATATAAAAAATAAAAGATAAAAATTAAGGGATCCCGATAAATCGGGATGACCTCATTTCACTATTCTACAATTTTTTTAGAGGATTTCCTATGAACAGTACCATTCTATCTACAGGTCGTATTATTGAGGCAAACGGCTTTTATGAAACGCTCAAAAGGACAAGACCCGGGACTAAAGCCGACTTAAAAAATTACCTGAAAGTCTTCCTCGGCATCGACATCGGCGATACAAAAATCTGTCCCGAACATAACAGCCCGATGGATTATCTTTGGCACTGCTATAACAGCGATTTTGACGGCAGCACAACCGGCGATTGCGTTGTCTGGGCAGGCAGAGGCGGTGGAAAGACGCTTTTGGCCGCGGTTGCGACACTTTTAGACAGTATTTTCAAGCCCGGCTGCAAGACAAGAATCCTTGCCGGAAGCGAACTGCAGGCGCAAAGGATGTACGATTATATGCTCGGATTTGTGCGGAACGGCTTTGATGGATTTACCGTTGAGCCTGTCCGCAAAGACAGATGCGCCTTTTTAAACGGCTCCGATGTAGAAGTGCTGACGCAATCGGCGGCAAGCGTGCGGGGCAGTCATATCCATAAACTGCGGTGCGATGAGGTCGAGTTGTTCGACAAGCAGATTTTTGAAGCGGCAAAGTTCGTTACCAAAAGCACGGACAAAATCATCGGGGCGATGGAGACGCTGAGCACGATGCATCAGCCTTTCGGGATAATGCACGATATTGTCGGCAAGGCACAATCGGCGGGTGTGCCGATATTCAAATGGTGCGTCTGGGAAGTGATTGAAAACTGTAAAGACCGTTCGTGCAGCCGATGTCCGTTAAATAATGATTGTATGGGCAGAGCGAGAAAGGCAAACGGATATTTAAGGATTGACGACGTTCTGGCTCAGATGAGGCGGAGCAGCAGGGCGGCGTTCGAGGCGGAAATGCTGTGTCTGCGGCCTTCGCTTGAAAATGTTGTCTTTGCTGAGTTCGAACCTGATGTGCATATCGGAGAGGTTGAATATAATCCATCGCTGCCTTTGTACAGGGCGATTGATTTTGGGTTCGTCAATCCGTTTGTATGTCTTTGGATTCAGGTTGACGGAAAAGGTATGGTTAGGGTTATTGATGAATATGTAAAGAGCAGGATAACAATAGATGGACACGCTGAGGAGATTAAAAACAGAAAGCCGTTTATTGAGGACAATGTGATTGCTACGTTTTGCGACCCTGCGGGTGCAGGCGTCAATGACGTGACGGGCACAAGTCCGGTTTTTCAGTTAAGACAGGCGGGAGTAAAGCTGCGTTACAAGAGAAGTTCGATACTCGAGGGGATTGAACTTGTCAGAAGGACGCTGCGAAGCGGCGATGGACAGAGCAGCTTTATTATCAGTCCGCGATGCGGAAGATTAATTGAGGCGATGCAGTGCTATCACTATCCGGCAGTTGGCGCCGAAGAATTACCGTTAAAGGACGGCGTTTATGACCATCCGATAGATGCGCTGAGATATTTCTTTGTGAATTACAACAGTTCAGGTTCCGCAAGGAGCAGGAAATATTGACAAATCTAAAAAGCGGATAAATCGCGCCTCCGGCGGATAAATAAAAAAAAGGCTGCGAGTAAATTCGCAGCCTTGTCTATAAATAATAAAGTATTTTGGTGATATTTATTTTTTTCTCAATACCACAATTGAACCAATTACCAGCAAAGCGGTTGTTATTATTTCCTGTACCACGACGCCGAACGAGACAGTTGCGGCGGCCGGCAAAGGCGCCATATCCAAAGGAGTAATATCAGGCTGGTTAATGGAGATCTGCTCAGAAGAGTTATTGTTGAAATTTTGAATGTGACCTGAGACGGTAGCCAGTGTCACTGAAATCAGAACAATACCAACCAGAATGGCAATAACATAGGCTTTCATTTTTTAGCCCTCCTAAAAATATTCAGTCTTTTACAGAACAATTGTGGATTTTAGAGAGGATATGAAAGTGTCCATTGCTGGATGGCAACTTCTTTTTAATCACCCAAGTCGCCTAATCTTCTATATCCTGTTCAGTCTTAATCCATCACCTAACTTAACATTATACCAGAAAGGACCGATAATGTAAAGAGAAAAATGGCTCTTTTGCACTTTTTTATAAAACCTTGTTTTAAAAGGCGTTAGGGCAGAAACTGCGCACTTTATCTATCTTGCGCCAAGTTAATACACTCCCACCTATGTAAAACCATAAGATATAAAGGCAAGTCAGTCAAATGCGGACAAATAAAAAGGCTGCGAGGGGATTTGAAGCCTTCAATATAAAATATTTCGGTCTATAATATTTTTTTTATTTTCTTCTCAATATTGCGATAGCGCCAATTGCCAGAAAAGCTATTGTCATCGGTTCCGGTATTTGTACTATGTAATCCTGGCCGTCACTTGTTGCGACCAGATTGGGGGCAAAATAGGCTGAATCGCCATTGAGCCCGGCAAGCCAGGCGTTGGCTGTTGCGGCCTGCTCGACGTTTGTTGCGTGAAAACCTGCACCGGAGTTGACATTCCAAACCGAGTCGGTTTCAAAAATGATTTCCCATATAGCCACGCCGAATGCTTCGGCCATTTGTTTATTAATGGTGGTCGGATTGCTTATCCAATTTTCGTCGAAATTTCTGCCCCAGAGTTCGCGGATATAATCGGCTTTGGTTGATCCCATAGGTGTGCCGAAAATAGGCATAATCGGCAAAGGTGCCTCTGCCAGCGGTATAACGTCCTGCCAGCCATTACGGGCGGCCTGTGTCAATTCGATACAAAAGCCCCAGTTTGGAACATACGTTCCCCAACCTGTGCCGCCTGTGTTAGTCCACGAATAAATGCCTGTGTAATAGTTTCCGCCTGAAAGGCCGCCGCCCCAAAGATGGGCCTGTTCGGAATAAAGATTAGAGTGACCCTGCATGTTTACAGTGCCGAGAAGTGTAGCATACGCCGCTGATGTCAGCGCAATGCATAGAAGCATAGCTGCAAAACGAGCTTTCATTTTCTCCCATTCCTCCAAAACTACTAAATCTTCCACGGAACAATTACGGATTTTTGAAAGGATACGCTACGAATCCAAACTTTGGATGATTACGTCCTGATGCACCCAATGTTCTTACGCCTTATCCAGTTGTAAATCCATCTATACTATACTTTATACTCTCTAACTTAACATTATATAAACGACGCCCGATAAAGTAAAGAGAAAAATGAGTCTTCTGTACTTTTTTATAACATATTGGTTTTAAAGAAGTTACAGCAGAAACTACGTATATTAACCTGTTTTTTACCAAATTGGGTAATTAACAATTTTATCAAAACCACCCATTTTTTTGTTTTACGCAGGTTAACAAAGAGTTGGTTATAACAAACCCAACGGTTTTTATAAATGAGTTGTAAAAGCTCATATATTATTGTAAAAAATCACAAACTAAGATGAATAAAAAATACGCATTCATAATATCTGTTGTATTTTGCTTTTGTCAGGTGACGGCGGCGGCTGAAAAAACTTCCGATGCTTCACATAAAAAAATAACCGACTGGAAGACGCCTGCCGACTGGCTTGAGCTCGGCGCGGATTTGAGATTGAGGTTTGAATACGACAACGCGCGGAAGCTGGACAAAAAAGCGGTCGGTCATGAGCGGGTGCTTTTTCCGCGTCTCCGCGCAAGGGCGCAGGCAAAGATAAAACTTACCGATGAGCTTGATTTTAATATTCGTCTTGCGACAGAGCCGCGATATTACATCCGGCCGCCCTCAATGGATAAACAGTTAATCAGACACGAGGCGCTGTTCGACAAACTTAACCTGACGTGGAGAAACGTATTTGACAGGCCGATGACAGTAGTCCTCGGCAGGCAGGAGATAAAGCTCGGCAGCGGATGGCTCATCGCGGATGGGACGCCATTAGACGGAGCACGAACAGCGTTTTTCGATGCGCTGAGATTTACGTATAATCTGGAGAGTTATAATACCACGGTGGATTTTGCGTGGGTTGAAAATCACGGCGACAGCGCAAAACTGTTCAAACCGTTTAACGACAGGGACGAAGACCTTGCAGAGCAGGATGAGCGCGGCGCGATACTCTATCTGGCGCAAAAGACCGGAAAAGAATCCGGCAGGGATTTATATTTTGTTTACAAACAGGATAGTAAAAGGCTTATAAGCAGCGGCTCCGAGGGCGAGATTTATACAATCGGCACAAGGTTCTACGGCAGATTAAGCGAGAAATGGCAGTACAATATGGAGTTTGCCCCGCAATTCGGACACAAAAACGGCAAAAGCTTAGGCGCCTTTGCGACTAATAATCAATTGATTTATAATTTCAACGATGAAAAAGACAATAAGATTTATCTGGGCTACGAATATCTTTCAGGCGATGACGACCCCGACAGAAATTTCGACAAAGTGTTCGGACGCATCGATACCTGGAGCGTTTTGTATCAGGGCTGCATAGATTCCATCGACGGCAGGGCGTACGACAACTCCAATCTGCACAGGGTATATATCGACTGGGAAACAAATCTGACCGACAAGACTCAGCTTCGGTGCGGCTATAATCTTCTGTTCGCCGACGAAAATACCTATCGAGGCGGCTCAGGCGGAATGAGCAAGAGCGGCAACTTCAGAGGGCAACTGGTCAGAGTTCAGCTCAGATATAAGGTAAATAAAAATCTTGAGCATAGACTTGAAGGCGAACTGTTCGGGCCGGGCGATTTTTACAATGATGACAAAAACGACCCCGCCGTCTTCGCGAGATATACTCTTAATCTGACGTGGTAATCATCTGGAACTGCCGGGAAGATAACTGATTTAAGCCGGTTTGAAGCCGCGGATTTGCCTAAAAATCCATGGAAGACTAATTGCTAACGCTATAATTCCCCAAACACTTGTAAATGTGAAACATTCAACCCAGATTTTTTTCTCCAGGAAAAGCACCAGAGGATTTCCTATATACCATAATGACGGCAAATCCTGCCAGGGGTTTTGGCGAAGGAGAAAACCGATTATGACAGGAAGAATGCTGCCGATGAGGAGAAAAGAAATAATGCCTATTATTATTGCTTGTGTAGAGATGCTTTTTTTGAAGAAGATTATTTTTATATCCAGGCTGGTCAATGAATAACAACAGATATACAAAGCAAGCCCAATGGCAATTAAGTAGAATTCCCTGCTGTCATTGACATTGATAGTATCCCGGCTAAACAGCAATCCAGTTTTAAAAATCAGAGGATAAATCAACAAAGTAATTATAAGTATAATCAAAGAAAAGGCAACGCCTCCGGCAGGGCCGCCAAACAGCAGGAAAGCGGGAATTCTTAATATCCGGTTTTTGGGAATATCTTTGACCACTCTGGGCGGAAGCGTCTGGTGTTCGCAAACACTTGCCAGCATACTTATACCAAACATTATAACCATTAATATCAGCCAGGGCTGAATATAAAATTTATTTCCAGTTGCGAAAAACCATATTGAGGAAATAATACCGCAGGACAGCCAGATAAACAGCATATAAGTTCGCACACCGAAAAGCCTGTTGGCAGATACCGGTGAAATCAATGCGACTGATAGCGAGAAAAGCAGGCCAATTCCAATTAAAACAAGAGATGTAACAGTCAAAGCCCTGCTCCAGAAATGCCAGGTAGTAATAGTACTGCCGATGCCTCTATACAGCATTTGGTATGAACCGGCAGAGATTATCTCGAATACGATGAATAAAGCGACTATTATGCCGAGAAGACGAAGAATTCTGCTGACTATCCCGCCGGGCAGACAGGCCAGCAATATACAGAACTGAATACAAGCGGTCACAGCAAGAAAATCAAAAACAAGCACAATAAATATGGTCGGTAAATCAAGTCCTCTGAGCAGATATGTCAGTGTCATAAAAGGTAATGAGGCTGCGAAGAAAAGTAGCGTTACAACCAGAGCAGCAAACAGTTTGCCCCAGATAATCTGTGATGGCTTAAGTGTTGTGATGAAGAATAAATCAACATTATTTGAAGCTTTTTCCTGAGAAAGACGTGAACCGGTAAAGATAGGCACAAGAAACAGACAGATAAGAAGCAAAAGGCTAAGCAGCCCTGTAAAAAGTCCCTGGCCGATATAGAAATCTTTGCCGATATCTTTGCTGAGAACCAAAACTGAGCCGATAATTGCCAGTTGTATCACAAGGATTAACATTAAAGTCCAGCTTGTGAATTTTCCTTTCACCGCCTGGCGCATTTCCTTGACCACAATCGGGTTAATCCGGTCATTGAGTTTTTCCGTTGAAAAGCTCATTAGGCCAGTTCTCCTTTGGTAATATTCATAAAAATTTCTTCCAGACTGGTTTTTATATGTCTAATTTCCGTGATTTCAAAACCGTCCTTTACCAGAGATGTTAGTATTTTTCCTGATTCCGCTTCATTACCCTGAATTTCCGCTGCGACAAAATCCGACATGACCTTCGCATCTTTGACCTGCGGCATTTTGAGCAAAGCCTGCAGAATTTGCTGCAGGTCCGAAGTGGAACGTATCATAATGGATAGCTGAGATTTTTCTCCAGATATTTGCTGAATACTGCCGGCCTTGAGAATCTTACCTTTTTCGATAATTACTACGGTATCGCACATTTCAGCAAGCTCGGAAAGAATATGTGAGCTTATAAAAATTGCTTTTCCCTTTTTAGCAAGCACCTTTAAGGATTCCCGAAGCTCAATCCTTGCTCTGGGGTCGAGACCTGCGGCAGGTTCGTCAAGAATAAGCACCGGCGGATCGTGGATGATGGCCCTTGCCAGACTAACCCTCTGTTTCATGCCCTTTGACAGCGCATTAAGATATTTTTCTCTTATGCCGGTAAGATTTGTGAATTCTTCTATTTGTTTAACAAGCTTTATTCTTTCGCTGCCTTTAAAACCAAAAGCCCGCGCAAAAAAGTCAAGATAATCATCGACAGTCATATCGCTGTGCGTCGGCAGAAAATCGGGCATAAATCCGACAAGTTTTCGGATTTTTTCAGGATATTGTATCACGGAAATACCGTCGATAAAAATATCGCCGGCAGTGGCTTCATCAAGGGTTGCAATCACCCTCATCGCTGTCGTTTTGCCAGCGCCGTTTGGACCTACAAAAGCGGTAATCTGTCCGGAGCAAAATTCAAAACTGGCGTCATCCACAGCCTTGGTTTTGCCGAAATATTTTTTCAGATTGACGACCTGAACTTTCATCAAAAACCTTCCAGTATGCCAAAAACTACGGTTTCAAGTTTCTGTATTTTGATTTTTTCCAGCGGCTGTTCAACAAACGGCGAACTGCCGAACACAGCGATATAGGTGCCGGGCATCAAGAAATTCTGCGGTTGCGCAATGATATTATTATAAGCCTCTGTCCAATTTGAACTGTAAATATCCCGCCAAACAGCAGGTTTTTCATTATTTTGAGATACAACGAGTTGGGTCTGAGTCAGTTCCGTTTTTGCTGCCGTGGGGATATTTTGGGCTGAATAGATTATGCCATTCTTGTCGGCATACCATAAACTCTCAATAGGGGCGCCAAAATAGTTTTCCGCGTATAACATGTTTTGTTTGTTTGCCTCTATTTTGACACTTTTCACAGCTGCCTGGCTTTTTCTCAGAAGAAAATGTGTCGGTATACGTCCCGCAATCCAGCCTGATTCAAGATGCTGGTCGCTGGTCCAGTCAATTGTTCTCGTTCTTCTTCCCCTATATTGATCAAATCCCAAAGGAGTAAGTTCAGTTTGGATATCATAGCGCAGACCTCCGCTGGGGGTCAGCGGACAGTAAAATCCATCAAGGCCGATTGTTGTTGCGGTATCCAGTTTCTGATTGAGGATTGTTATTGAGCGAATTCTGGAATTTGAATGGAATCCTTCCGTATAAAGAGCATAAGAAAATACAACGAGGCTTGTCAGGATTGCTATAAGCGGTACTGTCCAGAGCATCCAGATTCTTTTTTTCAATTTATGAAGGACCAGCAAATTAACCGGACCAATTGCTATCGCAAAAACAATAACCAGAATAAATAATCCTCTTACCGGTATTGCCAGGGTATCAACCACTGCAAGCTCATCATTTGCCGTGGCTATATCACGATATCTAAGCAGTTCTTTGCCGGTCGGCTGCCAGGCAATATCATTTAATTTCTTCCAGGTTTGCTCGTGCCAGCTTGCGACGTTATTTGTTTCACTGACAACACATACCCCAAAGTCAATATAGTGCAGTTTTAACGGGTCGGAACTCTCCTGGGCGTTTTGCCATTGTTTTGCGCCGTCCCATTTGCCCAGAACCAGTAATGACCCACCGCAGCGGATATATTTAAGTATCGCCGATTCTATATTCTTCGGCATCGACTGCATTTCGTCTGCAGCTACGACAATTCCATCATAAGGCGTATAAGCAAGCCAGTTTTCGCTCCAGGATTCTATTGTAGAATCAGCACTTAAGAATTCATAAAACCGGTCCTTGACGCTTTCCGGCATATCAACAGAATTTTTTTTAAGGCCTTTTGGTTTTAAAGGAGTTTCCTTAAAACTGTCATAGCTGACATTCCGGCTCAGAAGAATACGCAGAGGCGCGTCCGTTTTCTTTTCAGGGAATCTCCGGCTGATTTGATGATAGACGGAGTCGATATCGGAAAACTTAAGCCCAACACCTTTTTCCTGTGTTTTATTATCGATTATTACGCCAAGGTTATCTCCATAGATATTTATAGCAGGTTGGAATAGTGAAACCGTTATTTCAGCGGAAGGAGCGACAGCAATAGTTTTTGATATTTCGTGAATTCTGCTGTTACGGGAATAACTGGAATTAGGAGCGAATAGTGTGACTATATGAATTTTGTCGGCCGAGGCGTTCTGGAGGGTGATTTTATGCTCCGCATAGCCGTGATGTCTGTCTTGTTCGAAGGAAGATACGACCGAAACAGTAATGTCGTTATAAGTCTGAGATTTGCTGAGCTGTTCTCTACCGCTGCAATTATTAAACATCCCGAAGATGAGCAGAGCAGGAAAAATCAGGTTTTTAGTATCAGTGATTACTTTACCCATTCTACGTACCCGCAACTCAATGTTCAGTTTAAAAAACCACCGGTATACTAAACGATTTACAGCTGTTCGTCAATGAAATTATTTTGCCGACTAACGGCTGATGGTTTTTAACTGCTCGGCGGAAACGACGCGATAATGGGGATGATACTTTTCAATAAATTCATCGCTGTGGTGGACGACATATTGATTTTTTTTCAGAAGCGAATTGATGAAATCTCTGTCCTCTTGAAACTTCGGCATATCAGGTTTTTGTTTTTCAATTTCTGCGAGAATTTTGTGCCATTGCTTTTTCCAGTTTTCAATATAAGCGATACTTACCGGCTTTGCGCTTTTGACAAAAGCGTTAGTGAAATCGCTTAAGCTGATTTTTCCATCTTTGATAAGTTTCAGGTTTACCCTGACGAATTTACCATCGGGCGGCAGGGGGTGATAATCGTAATGTTCAAAGCCGTTGGCTTCTGCGATTTCCTGCTGGATATATTTGGCTGCGCTGCTTGAATCGGTAATTAAATGAGCCGGGCCGAGAAAGCCCTGAAAGAAAGTCTTGTAAATATCGACAAGCCTCTGGCCGGGGTATCTGTCAAGTTCCTGTTTGACGATTATTGACAGGGAAGAATTGCCGGTTTCTTTGCAGGAAAGTGTAAATAAAACCATCGGCAGAATAAAAATCATAATGCGGTTGTATATTTTCATTTAGCCGAGTTTAACGCGGCAGGATTAAAACGTCAAGCTGTTAAGGGCCGCCTGGTCCGCCGGGGCCGCCGCCTCTGCTGCCGCGACTTGGCATAGTTATGCCGCGAGCCTTCATTCTTGCCTGCATAGCCTGCGTAAATTGCATTCGCTGTGCCCGCTGAAGCGCGGTGCCTCTTTCAGACCTTGCCCTTGCGTTTGAAGGATTCGACATTCTTGCGGCTCGCGCAGCCCTGCGAGCCTGAACATTCGGGTCGTTGGCGTCTCGCGGAGGTCTTGGCGGCCTGTTCTGGCGCATCTGTTCCATATTTTTTCGCTGTGCCTGCATCTGGTCTATCATTTTATCGAGATAGGCGGTCTGCTGTTCTTTGGGCAGTGTAAAATAAGTCTGCATCTCATATTCTCTTAGCTGGCGGCTGCTGGCCATTGAGTACATAAACTGTTCGCGCTGCGATAATTGCTTAAAGGCGTCGCTGTTTTTGTAGTCCATAATTTCCTGCACATTTTGCTTGTCGGGATTGGGCATATTGGCATCGTTCCATTGTCTTCTGCGTCTGCCGAAATCGTCTTGCCGGTCCTCGCTGCCGCCTTTGAGCATATAATACAATCCACCCGAAGCGGAAAGGCAGACAACAGCCACAATAACAGCGATAATTATAATTTTTTTTCTATTCGGCTCAGGCCGGCGAAGTTTACCAGCCAGCGCGGAATTGCCAACTAACTTCGACATATTATTTGTCCCTTTCTCTGTCAGCGATGAGATTATCCGCATAAAGATAAGTATATGCACCGTTTGTCCATCCGCCGTTTGCCGCCATTTTGCCATGAAAGCCGTAATAATCTTTTAATATATATATATCTGCCCATTCTATCAACCTGCCGTCAGGTCTTGTTATACCTTTTCCTTCTAATTTTCTTTCCTGATAATTGAAAGGTCCCATCGGAAAAGGCGGTGGATAAGTATTGTATTCGTAACTTGAGCCTTCCTCTCTGAAGTATGACGAGTTTTTTTCCGGCCATTTATCAGCGGGACATTTAAGAGCTTCTTTGCCGGAAAGATATTTGCCGAGCACTGTATAAATCGGAGCAGAATTGGCGATAGGAACGGAAACGGGCATATTTGTAATTGTCGGCATAATATTTTTGTTTTCGTCGAGGTATATCCGAAAGGCGATGGCACAGCCGTGGAGGTTTTGTTTGCAGCCGGTTCTGTAGGCGGTTCTGCGGGCCGCACCGAGCGCAGGCATAAGGATGCCCATCAGCATCGCCAGTATCGACAGGACCACCAAAAGCTCAATCAGTGAAAATGCTTTTGCAGTCGGGCAGCGACACGTCCCTGCCTCCACGCCAGGGGTTTGGTGCAGAGGCTTGCGGGACGTGCCTTGTCTTAAAGACATTTGGGTAAAAGGTTTTTTTCTGTCTATCATATTCGTCAACCTGTCGGCGAACCGTCAAACTCATAGTTTGCCGTTAGATTAGTGGATGATTTTCGGCTCAGGTAACGTAAAATCCAGGCGGTTTTACTATTTCTGCCGGTCATCGCACTTATCCGTATGTTAGACGTCAAAGAGAGGCAAAAAATTGCAGTGAAATGCGGATTTCTTTGAATTTTTGTCGGCAAAGTCCGCCCAAAGTGCCTGTTTTTGCATTTTCTATTGTTGATACGGCTTGTCCTGTGCCAGAACGGCAAGGATTTTTGAGGCTGTGACAGGGTCGAGGCTCGGCGGGGCAGTATCTGAAATTTGAGATTTCAAATTTGAGACTTGTCCGCCTGGGTGGATTTCAGACCGGCCGGTCTGCAGATTCAGGATGTCCAAAACGGCCTTTCTGCTGGTCTCCTGATTCTCACTCTCACATAACTGCACAAGCTTTGCCGCGGCGAATGGAACATACTTTGACAAAATAATCTGACCCTGCCGCTTTGACGATTCGAGCCGTGCGGCTATCTCATCGGCAAAATCCTTCTCGGCAAGTTTCTGCTGCCAATCCCTGAAAGAAATGTTGTGCTTTTGCAGGACGGTCGATTCATCTCCGCCTGATTCGAATAATTCATCGATAATCTGCAATTGTTCTTTGGTTAATGACATAGTGTCTCTCCTTAAAAATTGAAGATTGAAAATTTAATATTTAAGATTGTAAATAGAAGAATCAGCCACAAAGGCACAAAGACACAAATTTTTTTTGATATATATTTATTTCATTTCTTCGTGCCTTGGCTATCGGTTTCTTATTTTCTGCGACGCAGAAACAATCCCGCAAGGCCGAACAGGCAAATAGTCGCCGGCTCAGGAACCAGCATTCCAGTTGTGTCATATTGCGCCGATGTTAAACTAACATTTCCCAAAGCGTCTTTGGTGTAGAAGCGGTAAACAGAATAATTCGAGGCAAGGAACGGGCCTGGTGTCCAGGTCGTACCTGACTGCCAGCCGCTGTCTACACCGCCGCCGGCTACACAGTCGAACAGATAATAAACCGGCAGACTGTCATCCGTAACAGCCGCGGCAGTCATAGTGTGGTAATAAAATAATCCGTCATAGGTAGTCTGGGGCACAGAAGCCCACTGTGGCGGGTTCGGCATAGGCGGGAAAGTATCATCCGCAAACGCGAAACCGCAAAAAGTGGAAATTACGGAAGCCATCAGAAATGCTGAAAATAGTGAATTTCTCTTCATAAATCCTCACTCCCAAAAAAAATTATGCTTTATATTCTTACGCTGCTTTTGTTACTTATTTTTCGACTGATGATAAATAGTAACCGATTTTTCTGTTTCAAAGTCGCGATAGTTTGCGTAAATGGTAAATTGTTTTTCCGCTTTTTTCAGCTTGAACGTTTCGACGATTCCGCCGATGTTTGTCACTTTGCATTCATCTGAAACGACCTTGATGTCAGAATCAGCGGTAACCTCTACGATTGAATCGTCATCATAGACCGCGACGACCCGATAAATATTTTGTGTGTCTTGAGGCACAGACTCCGGGCCGACGATGTTAATGCTCAGCAATTCAGGAACCAACGACTTTGCGGACGCAAAGACATAAAAGCTGACGATTGCCAGGAACGCAAAAATTGTGGAAAATAATACTGTCTTCTTCATAACTCTTCCAAATTTAAAAAATTATGCTTATTCTTCCTGCCGGTTGATTCTCCGTCGTCCGTTACGTATACAAAAAACATTATATCAGGATTTTGGACAAAATCAAGGAAAAAAAGGCTTTTATTCTGTGTTTAATTGTCTTTTTTGTACCCCCACACCTATTTGCACGGTGGGCCGAATACTGACACTGTGTCGAAATCATAATACTATCCGGTTTTTTATTTGCTGCTGTTATGCGAATAGGTGTTGGGGGTGTACCCTAAATCTTTCTTTACCTGCGCGAAAAACACGGCTATCGGCTTTCTGCTGTTTCCATTTTTAGAATCCGCGGCCATATCGAGTATCCGCTGATAAATGCCCTTGTTGAAAACGCCTGCCGCGACAGAATCCTGAATCCAGCGGACAAGATTGCGCAGAGCCGTTGTGTCCGCAGGCGTCCTGCCGCCGAATGTGCTTGCAAGCTTGTCATAGAAAACAACCATACTCGTCGGGTCGACATCGGGCCGAAGCGAAGATTTAAGAGATTGAATCTGCGAGGCGATACTGCTTCTTGAATTCTTATCCGCTGAAGGAAGTAAATCTTTGGATATTGCTGAGACATTCTTCGAATCGATAGTTTCTCTTAACTTATCTTCGCTTGGCTTATCGTTACTTCGCTTCGCTTGGTTATTATCCGGCAATTTCTCTGTTATAGCTGTGTTATCGTTTGACCATCTGCTTTTCATTCCCTTAACGCCTTTTTCAGATTGAACTTGCGAGAGTTTTTTTGCCCTGTCCAATTCTTTGGCGACTCTTTTGTGAAAAATTCTGCCGTTTTTGATAATGAACTTTTGTTTGACGAACTCCCAGACTTTTTCAAAATTTTCACAGTTGCAAAGATGTTTAAGAGACTCGATGTCGAAAGGAAGTCTGCCGGCGTTTTCATAGAGATAGAAAATCAATGTGCAGTAGACGCCTCTTTCAGCGGCTGTCATCGCCTGGAAAATCAAATCTGAAATAAACGCTCCCGATTCAAGAGAGACGTATTGTATCTTTTTACGTTTCATAATTGGCTCCTTTGAAGATAGTTTTTAGAAATTACGGTTATCGCTTTTGCCTGTTTTTCGGATTTACTCTCCTGTCGCTTTCGCTCCAGGCTCTGTTGAGTTTTTATTGCCTTTTCAAGAGCTGCCTCGACTGTTTCAATCTGCTCATCGTCGAGGAAGAAGACCAGCGTATTTAAAAACGCCTTTGAGTTGTCAGCAAATCCTGCCAATGGTTTTGTGATGTCCTTTAGCTTTTCAATCGTCTGTTTGTTATCCGGCAAGAGTTTAACAAGTTCCTTGACGCTGAATTTTATTGAAAGGCTCTTGTAAAGAGACGCTTTGGCGTTCAGTTCATCTTTTCCGCCTAATCTATTGAGCGTGGCAAGAAGCAGTCTTGCCGCATCGTCGTCAATATCCCACTCGACGCAATCAGCAAAGGTTTCGCCGATTTGCTTAAGGGCATCCGCACGATGATGGCCGTTGATAATTTGAAAGCTGTCGTTTCCCGATAAATCGGGATCAGGATGTTTTCTGACAATCAAAGGTTCGTAATTGTGTGATTGCTTAATATGACGTTTGAGTTTTTCGAAGTTTGCTTTTGCCATTTTGTTGGGGTTTTCAGGATGCGGCAGTAATTTGTCTAATGGGATTCTGATAATTGTATTTTGCATAGGGGTTCTCCTTTGAAAATTAGGTATTTTTTGATAGAAATGTTCAAATAAGGCATTTTTGCGCAGTTTTTCTTCGTTTTTCAGATTGTATGTTGTTAAACTTCATTGCTACTCAATAAAAAACAATATCTTTAAAAGGTGAAGATATGAACAAGAGGACAGAATTTTTACTATTAGTCTTTATTTTGCTAATTGTTGTTAGCCCAATTCTGAATGTGGGAGGATGCAAGAAAAAAGAAAATTTGCCCACAGAGCAAGTTGTGCAAAAAGAAACAAACCAAGCACCAGCCACAAGCGAAAAATGTATCCAGTTGCCTGCCTTAAGCGAAAAGGATGTCAAGTTAATTGAAGTATTTATCCACGAAATGAATTTGCTTGTTGAATTGCAACGAACAGATAGCAGAACATTCAAATCTCAGCTTGCAAAACTTGATGCTGCATATAGCGACCTTAGCGACCTCGGAACCGATAATTATTCGATGCTGATAATGCGTAGTATTGCTTTAAAGGTTAGTCTTAGCTATTCGCTTGCTCATACTTATTGGGATAGTAGCGAGTTTGAAAAAGAAAAGTATGAGAAGAGCCGGAACGAGGCTTCACAGTCCCGCGAGGATTTCATAGAAGCATACCATATACTCAGACGTGGAACTACTGCCATTGAGTTCAACAAGTTTCTTGTGGATAAAGGTTACGCGGAACAAGAAAAAGAGGCAACCAGCAAGTAATAAAGAATAAGGAATTTATAAAAAAATAAGAGTACTGACAGGCCGGTCTTAAAACCGGCCTTTTTTTATCAGCCTCTTTACCCCCACACCTATTGTACTATGCAAAAAGCCAAAAAAGAGGTGATTCAACGGGTGTCTGTCGAGAAAAACTCTGATATTCAACCACACTGAACAATAGGTGTGGGGGTGAACGCTATTAACTTGTAAAAGTAAATCTGTTTTATATTTTCAAATCGCAGTCAGCGTTTCGCCAAAGATAATAGACGGGTCTGTCTGATAGTCTGCTGATGAAGAATTCCGTTCTCCTGATACAGTCAGGCAGGTTTTTTACCCTTCTGCCGTAAGCTGTAAGGAAATATGTAATCTGTTTTTCAATAAACGCCTTTTGTTTTTCATCGAGGCTCTGCAGGATACTGTGCGTTCTTTCGATATCGACAAGGTCGGACTGCTCAACGCCGACGGCACTTAAAGCCTGACGGAGTTGGACGCATCGCGGAGACTGGGCGGCTTCGTATTTCATCATTCCCGCTTTCTCAAAGAACGGATTGACCTTTCCCATCACCGCAAGAGCCTCGATATAAGGCATATTCAAGAGCGGCATAGTCTTTTGCACAAGTTCGTACGCAAGGCCCAAAGCCCTGTATCGAGGCTCTATAACGACACGGGCAATTGTGCGGATGTTATTATTTACAATCTGCATATTGGCGTTTGCAGAGCCTAATTTTGTAAACAGGCCCTGAGTCGCTATGTTGCGTAACTGCACCGAGCAGGCAGGCATAGAATAAATAATTATTCCGACGACAGGTTCAATCTGCTCTCGCATCGGATGAGTGTCGATGATTTTATAGACGGCAGCTACAGGCCCGGTCTGGCAATCGCGATAATGAAATCTGCTAAGTGGTTTATAGTCGGCGATTGAGCCGGGTACAATTTTCAGATATTTTTTTATTGTGCATTGCATATTTCACCTTTGATTTTTGTAAACAACTTCCGACTCGCCCGCTAAATGTTTGATGACAATCACTTCCGGCAGCAAATCAGCCAGCAAATCATCGTGTGAGCTTGCGAGGATGAATGTTTTGCCTGTCTTTGTCGCCAGTTTACGCAGGTTATGGCTTATTACAGCGGCCGTTACCCTGTCGAGATTGGAGCAGAACTCATCGGCGAAGATAAACTGCTTATCGGATGCAATGGCCTTTGCTATTCGGTAGCGGTATTTCTGGCCTTCGCTCAAAGTTGCGGGAGAATTGAGGACACAGAATACATCTGTAAGGCCGGCGTAACTTAAGGTTCGCAGCGTTTCAAGAAATCCTTCGCCCTGTATGCAATCGACGGTTGTTTTATCATCGGGCAGGGGGATATCATCGATGTTGATTTTGTCATTATTATTAAAGGTGCTGAAAAATTCTCTCAGCAGTACGCTTTTTCCGCTGCCGGATGGGCCGGTGATGTAGCAGATTTCTCCTGTGAGAAGTTTAATCTCGCAGCTGTGTGTGACGGCGCTATTTTTCAGTCTCTGCACGGTTATGCCGAAGGCTCGCAGCACATCGGCGGCCTTGTCGGTCAAAGGCAGGTTCCAGTCGAATTTTTTGCTTGCTGATAATGTGGTAATCATAATTTCCTCATTTGCTGAATAGTTTTTCTTATTAGGTAACGGCTGATGCCGGTTTTTTCTGCGATTGATTTTACGCTCAGGCCGTTTACGAAATGGCCCCTGATTATTTCTATTCTTTCTTTGGATAGACCGTTCTGCGACAGGGCGCCAAGAAAATCATCACTGCTTATTCGGCTGACGATTCTTCTCAGTCGCCTGGCGACGGTTACTTCGTTTACGCCTGCGTTTCTGGCGAGCATATTGAATTTCCGTATGTTCAGAAACATCGTCACAAACTCCCTCTGCCCGGCCGGCAGCATATCCACCCTTGCCGAGTGTTTTTCAAGGATATACAAAAGCTCGTTTTTGCTGATTTTTTGTGCTGACATAACTAAATTTCACCAGTACCTTAAAAATGTTAAAAAAGCCGATTTTTGGAGCTTTTAAGTTTAATATTCATATAACATAGTTGTATTTTAATATATTATACTAAGAAATCAAGGGAAAAATTCATAAAATATTATAATTTTTTATAAAGTTAGCTAAATACTTAACAAGAATGGGCTTAGAAAGGGGGAATTTATAAAGAAGTTGCATTGACGGCGGAATTCTGGTATTTTTGTTGGGCGGTAAAAATCGCCAACATTTGGCCTATCGATGAGGATAGTATGGCAAAAGTGCTACATCTTGTTGTCAAACGGAGTGACGAGATTGTAAACGAATACCGGTTTGACAGTGTTCCTATATATATCGGCCGAAAGGGAGGTCTGCAGGTTGTTCTTCCCGATATGGCGGTCTCGCGTGAGCACGCAATGATCGATTGCAAAGAGGGCAAATGGACAATCGAGGATTTGGATTCGGCCAATAAGACATATCTGAACACCGAGGCAATCCGCAAGGCTTCGATCAAGAACGGAGATTTGCTTAATATAACAGGTTTCAGTATAGACATTAATTTTGTAGAGACCGAGGAGGCTGCAGAGGAAATCTCGGCAAGCGAGGACACAGTTTCTTTAGAGGCGGCAGGGGCATCAGATACGGCAGTTGCGGCAGATGCAATAGAGTCGGCAGATACGGCAGCAGAGGGAACAGAGACAGCGGGGGCAGAGGCGGCATCGCTGTCAACGCCCCGCGATGAAGTGATTGTCAGAAAGCCCGACGGTGCGCACGCGCCGGCGATGAGGCTTGCGGCAAGAAGATTGACGGATTTTGCGCAGGCCATCGAGATACTCGCTGAAGCTAAAAATCTTGATGAGTTGGTGCGTAATCTGCTTGATGTTTCAATAAAGCAGTTTACCGCTTTCCGCGTATGGTGCGGTCTTAGAAGCCAGAAGACCGGCCCGATTACTTTCCAGGCTGGCAAAAGACGCGACGGCAAGCCGGTGCAGCTTAACGAGTTAAGACTGGGGCCCAAGATTACGGAAACATTCGAAAGGGGGCAATCGCTGGTTCTTCCGCAGGTCTCGGCGAAGCTCGAGCAGAGCGAGAGAATACGCTCGGCGATGATTGCGAGCATCAAAACGGCAAAGGGCTGTTTCGGCGTGATATACGTGGACAATTCTATGGTGCATAATCATTTCAGTCTGAGCGATTTGGACTACCTGATGGTTCTGGCGATGCACACCGCGGCGGTACTAAAAAGCCATCTGTAATTAAAGAACAGGGCTCAAAATAGGCCGTTTTTGGGCGTTTTTTGAGCTGTTAAAATAGGTAAAAAAGGCAGAAATTTCTTGTAAAGCCGTCTTTATTATAGTATTATAGTTTTGTTTGAGGATGTAAGTATATTTATCTGGCAAGAGGAAGCCAACCCAAAAAGAACAGTTAGGATTTGGATTGTCTGCGCAGGACGGATTTTTTAACAGGGAATGGGCAAGCTATTCTGTCTCATTTTGAGGCAGTTTATATATTGGTCCGGCAGGATAATGCAGCGCTTATCGCCAGAGAAGTAAGCACGGCAGCTTCCAACTGTTTGATAAACGACTCGTGGCTCCTGCCGGCCTTTTTTTATGGCTGCTTAAAAACCAACCGATATTTTCAGTAAACGATTTACGAAAGGTATAGTTTTCCTGTCTTGCCTGTCTTAACATATATTAGCACGATTTTAAAAATTTTATGCGCTTTTCTAATTTTTTTTATGAACTTTGCCGAGCTTATTCGTATACAGATACAGATATAGATGATTTTGAGTGCGTGTTTACTATGACATAGGCGGCTGTTTTCGAACTCAGTTGGCGCTTTGTTGAAAGGAGGCACGGCTATGGAAAAAGCACGGAAACTCGCAGACATCCTTGAACGTGTTCGCAGCGGGGAGGACCCGACAAAAATCAGACAGGAAGCCCGCCAATTATTATCGACACTAAGATTAAGCGACATCAGTAAGGCTCATAAGTATCTTGTAGGTTCGGGCGTATCTTTTGACCAGTTGCGTACGCTTGTTTATGCTTTTGCTTCTATTCTGGGCGACCAGTTTGCGCTTTTGCGGGCAAATCTCAGTCCTGACCATCCTGTCCGCAGAGTTCTGGCTGAGCATGAGATGTTCGAATGCTTTCTTGCCGACCTTGAAGAAGTGAATCTGCTGCTTCAGGATGTAAACGACCTGACGGAGCTGTCGAGTGAGTTCCGCAGGCTCGAGCACATTACAGGCCACTTACAGGCAATCGATGTTCATAATCAAAGGGAAGATGATTTGATTTTTCCGGTATTGGCAAATTATCCCTGCAAGAGCATTTGTATGGTTCTCGAAAAGTCGCACTGGCGAATCAAAAATATGGTCGGCAACCTGACAATGGCGGTGAACAACTTCAAAAATTTTGAGCCGGTGCAGTTTAAAATTCAGATTAACGCGCTTTCTTCGGCTATTGTTCCTATTATGCGGGAGCACATTTTCCAGGAAGATAATATTCTTTATCCTGTCGCGCTGGATGTTCTTAAGGATGAGAGAATCTGGTGGCGGATAAAACAGCTCGGTGAAGAGATGGGGTATTGCGGATTTGATTCCCAGCCCTGTTGTACATAATCCTGCACCTATTTTCTATACCAGCTCGGCTTATGAAAATAGCGGGCTGAGAAAATAGATGCGGCTCGGCTTGCAGGGGGAAGATGACTGTTTACGAGTGCTTTCGTGGCAGGCCGGGAAGATTTAAGGTAAATCCGCCTCAGGCGGATAAAGCTCCTCTACTCCAGCGGAGGAGCTTTTTTTATTGCCAGTTGACAGCCTCGGCCGGGACGTTTGCCAAATCGGGAGCGTAAAAATCGGCGCCGGCAAGTTTTTCGGGAGCAAAGCTTGAAGTAATCGCAAGGCATTTAGCCCCTGCGGCCTTTGCGGCTTTTACGCCGCTGGGAGCGTCCTCTATAACCAGGCAATCTTTCGGGTCAAGGCCGATTTTTTCGGCGGCAAGCAGAAATATATCCGGCGATGGTTTTTTATTTTTGACATCTTCGCCCGCTACAACAGCATCAAACGATTCGGCCGGCAGGTTAAGAGATTTGAGGTTTCCCTCTACCTTTCGCCAGTCGGCGCTTGAGGCGACAGCGGTTTTTTTGCCGAGTTTTCGGCAGTGAGCGACAAATTCACTTGCGCCTGGCAGAGGTTTCAAATTGCCCTTTATTATTTCAAGATAAATATCATAGGTGCGTTTCTTTGCCTGCTGGATGTCGAGCGGGAAGTTGTATTTTTCAGCTACGCCGCCTATGAAACGGTTTTCACCCATACCGGTAAAGGGGTGAAAATCCTGGGGATTGATTTTTAGGCCGAACTCGGCAAGTGCCTCTGTCGCGGCCTTTATTATGAAAGGTTCCGAATCGACCAGGACGCCGTCCATATCGAAGATGATGCCTTTTGGTAATGCGTTCATATCTCTGTGCTGTCTTTACCTGGTTTTATTCTGTCTGCGCCTAATTGGCCGCAGGCAGCCTTTATGCCGGTTCCTCTGCGGAACCTTATTATTGTCTCAATGCCGTTCTGCATTAGAATATCTTTAAACATTTTTATCCTGTCGCGGTCGGCAGGGGCAAAATCGGCGCCTGGATGAGGATTATATTCAATAAGATTGACGCTTGCGTGCAGGCCTCTCAAAATCTGTATAAGTTTATGGGCCAAATCGGGGTCATCGTTAACGCCTTCTATCATACAGTATTCGATAGTAATTCTGCGTTCGGTTTTTTCATTGTAATATCTCATCGCGGCAAGAAGCTCTCGCAGAGGGTATTTATTGGCGGCAGGGACAATCTGTTTTCTTAACTCATCGTTCGGAGCGTGCAAAGAGACCGCAAGGCGAGGATAAATATCTTCACCGGCAAGTTTTCTTATTCCATCCGGCAGGCCGACAGTTGATATAGTCTGTCGTCTAATACCGATTTGTTTGCCTGACTGGTCGGCGAAAAGCCTGACTGCCAGTAAAGTGTTTTTATAATTTTCCAGCGGTTCGCCCATACCCATATACACAAGATTGTTTATTTTGCAATTGCTGTCGGTGCAGATAGCTCCTGCCTGGTCGAGGATTTCGCCGGCGGTAAGATTTCTTTCAAATTTAAGATAACCTGTCGCGCAGAATTTGCAGCCGAGCCGACAGCCTATCTGTGTTGACAGGCAGATTGTTTTCCTGCCGGACTCATCGAGCAAAACGGACTCAATTTTATTGCCGTCGTTGGTTTCAAAGAGATATTTTACTGTGCCGTCAGGGTCGGCGAGCTTTTCTACGATTTTAAGCTGCGAAATGAAAAAACCGTCATCGACAAGCTTTTGGCGCAAGTCCTTAGACAGCGTGGTCATAAGGTTAATATCATTTATATTATGCTGATGCAGAAAACTAAAGATATATTTGGCGATATATTCTTTGCTGCCGTATTTGGCAATGATGGTCTTTATTTCCGCAAGCGTTTTAGTTTTCAGGTCCATTTTAAGATTGAAAATTTAAAATTGAAGATTTAGTATTTATAGCTTATATTCTATACTTTATATCTTGAGTTTTAAATCTTAAATTTTAATTTTTCAGGGAGATAATTTCAGATGGACCCGAAAATTTTCAAGGCGTATGATATTCGCGGCATTTACCCCGACCAGTTAAACGAAGATGCCGCCTGGAAGATAGGCAACGCAACAGCGTCGTTTTTAAGGTCAATGCTTCGCGGTTACGACCGCGGGCTTGCCAACCGCCAGAGTCTCTGTGTCGGACACGATATGCGGTCGCACAGCAGGAGCCTGACCGATGCGCTTATCCGCGGAATGAACGCTGCCGGGGCCAATGTTATTGATATTGGTATGATTGATACGCCTCAGATTTATTTCGCTATAAATCATCTTGGTACCTGCGGCGGCGTACAGGTAACAGCTTCGCACAATCCGGCGCAGTACAACGGCTTTAAGATTTCCGGTCTTGAGGCAAAGCCTATCGGAGTCGATACTGGCCTGCAGGAAATCAAGCATATCGCGACGGCTCTGCTCCATACTCGCGGCGCGATGGATGGCGCAGTTGAGAAATGCGACCTGACCGATGCGTACAGGGAACATGTATTAAAATTTATCGACGCAAAGATAAAGCCCCTGAAAATAGTTATCGACGCTTCCAATGGAATGGCGGGGAAAATGGTGCCGCTGATTTTTGACAAATTGGGCATTGAAATAATAAAACTTAATTTCGAGCATAAGGGAGTATTTAAGCATGACCCCAATCCGCTGATTGAGAGTAATCTTTCACAGCTTAAAGAAACGGTCAAAAAACGCAAAGCGAACGCGGGTATATGTTTTGACGGCGACGCGGACAGGCTGATAATGGTCGATGAAAAAGGAGAAACAATCAGTTGCGACCTGCTGACGGCTCTTATGGTGCCGTATTTTCTGAAAAAGTCGCCCGGCTCGGCGGTTGTTTATGATTTGCGGAGCAGTTGGGTTGTACGCGAAGAGATATTAAAGGCCGGCGGTGTGGCCAGACGCGAAAGAGTAGGACACGCGTTTATGAAAAAAACGCTGCGGATATCAAGAGCGGTATTCGGCGGGGAGCTGAGCGGACATTTCTATTACCGTGACAATTTCTATGCCGATTCTGGTTTTATTACGTTTGTGCATGTCATAAATATATTAAACGCATCCAATGAGCCGATGAGCGAGATTATCAAACCGCTGCGCAGATATTACGCAAGCGGCGAGATAAATTTTATCGTTGACGACAAAGATGCGACGATAAAAGAGTTGAAACGCAAGTTCAGCCAGGGCGAGGCCGACGACCTCGACGGCATAACGATACAGTTCAAGGACTGGTGGTTTAACTGCAGAGCCAGCAACACCGAACCTCTACTGCGGCTTAACGTAGAGGCAAAGACGAAAGACCTGCTGGATAAGCAGCTTACAGAGATAAAAAATATTCTCGGCGAACCAACAGAGCATTAACCGCCGGTTATTTATCAAACGGCATTTTGACTCCGCCGCTGGGCGTAACTGTCGTATCGCTTTGCTGCTCTATTGGTTTTTCAGGTTGTTTACCCTGTTTTCTGCAAATCAGTCCTTCGGATAATTTGGAAGCATCGCCTTGCACTATGACAGCATAGGAAAAATTGGGCATAACTTTTGTAATTTTTATTGTAGCGACAGGTTCCTCAATTTTTCCGAGAGATTCTTTTGTGTCATAATCGAAAAGCTCTGTCCCTTCCTTTAGAACCTCATAAATATCCGACTCGGCAATGTTTTTTCCGCCTTTGTTTATGGCAATTTGGCCTTGGGGCAGGATTTTGGCTATTCTGACCGGATAAAGACCGCCGGCGATATTATCGACAATCGGACTAACCGCTAATTTAATCAGCTCATCAGCAAGCAGCCGGTAATCGATTTTGTCTTCCTGCCATTTTGGAACGAGTTTTCTTACATCTTTATCGTACTCAAGCCACAAATTTACAGAGTCTGAAAATTTGATTTGGCTTGTTGCTGCGCCGATAAGGGAATAATCCATTTTGAATTTCGCCTCGTGCTCACGGGTCGTTTGTCCTATTGCTTCGAGAGATTTCTCTTTTACAGTTATTTGCGCCTCGGTAAGCACCGAGGTAAGGATATAGTCGGCTCCCAAAAGATTTCCCAGTTTTGCCTTTTCCTCGAGGGAAGCGTCGCCGTGCCAAACCAGTCCTTTTTCCTGCATAATCTTATCGATGTATTGTCTGTCGAGAATAGAGAATTTGTTTGTTGCCGCCAGTTTGGTATTCAATATGTGCATAATTTTACGCTGGATTTCATTGTCGCTGATATTTATATTGCCGAAATAATAGTTGCTGCTTAGAGTTTCCGGCGACATTACGGCTATTCTCAGTCTGCCGGTTTTGTCCGGCGGCTGATAGTCGTATATCCAGGCCTTGACTTTTACCTCATAGGAGTTGGCGTCAATTTTTTTCTCTTCGAGAACCTCATAAGTTTTTATGAAGGCGCCGATTTGCATTTCAGCCGTTGAGCCTTTGGCTCGTATGGAAACAGCATCGAAACCTATTTCTTTGCTGGAACCTTTTCTTTCAATATCTGCGGAAGCGGAATCATAGCTGTATTCGTATTCGCCTGAGCCGACACTTATTCCCTTTGCTTTGGCGACAGCTTCAAAGATGGCTCTTTTTATGGCCTCCTGCCTTGTCGGGGCAATGCCCTTACCTTCCTGAACGATGGGTTTTGTTTCGGCAAAAGCCTGTAAAGAAAGCAGGCCAATCAACAATAATATTATTGTCTTTCTCATTTTATCTGTCCTTAAATCGTTATTTTTTACCACGCGACGGATTTATTGCTGCCGCGTTTGCCGATGAGAACTTCATTCTGCCAGAACCGAAGACCTGTTTTTATGTCCGTAATTTTCAGCTGGAAATAATATTCAACCTGCTGTTTGTCTTTGTCGTATCGCAGATTGCGCTGAAAGATTTTTCCTGAGATGCTCAGTTCCGGTGAGACTATCTGGCCTTTTTGCGGCAGGGTTTCCTGTTTGAATTCCTCGCCTTTCGAGGAATCTCTGGTCTCTCTCAGTTCATAAACCGTTTCATCACGGTTGCTTTCTTTGCCGCCTACGGCGCTGGTCATAACCACCTGTCCGCTGTTCATCAGGTCCTGTTCGATTTTCGCGGTGAGCTGGTCGGTGTCAATTCTCTGCATAGTGTCGTTTGTGACTTTGCTTGTAGCGACGACGTACCTGCTTCCGTCCTGTTTGGCCAGTTTGCCTGAGCTTAGAAGCGATTGAATCATCTGGCTTGCCGCATCGTCGAAATCTCTGTAATCGAGCGACATAACCTGTTTGCCGGTATCGTTGGTGGTGTCAATTTTCTGTACTTCTTCGCAGCCGAGAAGAAACAATGGTATAACAAATAATATTGCCAGCTTTTTCATCTTTTATCCTTTCTTTATTCGGGAGTTTTTCTTGTATTCATTTGGAAATCAACAACATCTTTTGTCGGAGCAACGGTTTTAAACCTGAAATCGGTTCTTGATTTTGCGGAAATATGCCTCCAGACACTTGCTTTTGAATCGACCGCAACGCCGTTATTGTCGAGCCAGTCTACTTTGTAATCAAATCTTTTGGTATATACGGCGCGGTTGTAGCCGGTTACCTGAATTTCCATAAAACCGGCTTCATTCCTGAAGACTTTTACATCTTTTAAATCAATTCCGTATCCTGCCAGTAAAGAAAAGGCGCCGTATACAGGCCGGGTCAGAGTGTTGTTTGCGAGAGTATCGCTTTTGACTCCGGTGTCAAGGCTGACCCGATCGTCCTTATACTCTTCTTTGCAGCCGCTGAGGATTACGATTGATGCCGCAAAAAATAACAGAAGACAATATTTTTTCAACCCGTTAGAGACTGGCCACCTCTTGCGACCGTCTCTAACGAGAAACTTTCTTGTTCCTATAGTTTCCTTGAATTCATTCGAATACGCCTTGTCTCTAACGGGTTTCATATTTGTTTCTCCTTAAATATGTTTCACAAAGGAATAACATTATAAACAGGTATTGAGTTTCTTTGTACAATTTTAATATATACGAGTATATTATCACCATCCGGCAGTTCAATGTCAAATGGTACAGAGTCAGGGGGGGTAATTTTCAGTATTTTGTTTTGGGGTCTGGGACATTTTGCAAATTGGAAGTTTTTCGGCATCGCCGTCCAGATTCTGACGTCCGCGGCGGTAGTCGCGAGCGAATAAGCGGCTATCAGCATAGCGCCGATGTTAGCCGCGGCGGAATCCTGGCTTGTCAGGACATATTGCGCGGCTACCTTGGCGGTTGTAGAAATTATCGCTCTTGTTAAGGCGGCATCGAAATCTTTTTTAAACTCACTGTTTATTACCCTGTCCATATCGCTGACGACAGAAGTATTGTATTTGTTTTCATCAGATTCTATCAGCAGATAAGGAAATGCGGCGTCTCTGTATTTAAGTTTCGGCAGCGCTATTCCGGCATAAAATACACGGTTAGTCGCTATGAAAAGCGGAAGGTCAATTCTGAATTCCTCCTTGACCGGTCCCAGTCCGTTTTCGAAAACAACCCATACGGTATTCTTGAAAGTTCCGCCGGCGGCGAGGATTTTTTCCGTTTCTTCGAATTCCTGACTGATATATTGATTTTCAGGAACCAGGCCGCAGGTTTCTTTCAGCAAATCTCTGGCGGATGAGGGTTCGCCGATACCGTTGAAATATACCGCGGATATGTAAGTTACAAAAGGATTAGTATAATCCATGTAAGCCTGATATTCATAAAGCTCCGGATACTTATCCTGCAGGGTTTTCTTCAAATTCGGGTCCGCCAGACTTGATTTTATAAGATTGCCGTATTGTGCTTTATCAATCTGCTCCTTTGCCTTGCTGATTTCTTTTTCGAATTTTTCTTTTGTTCTTCTTTGCCTGTCGATGGCCCTGTTGAATTCGACCCTTGCCAGGTCCTTATTGCCCTGGGACATAAAATTCAGGGCTTTATACACATTTACCATCACGCCGTCGTATTCCTTGCCGTCGTAAGGCATAACGTTGTCATTAATGGCCATGGCTGCTATCTGGTCTCCGGCAGACCAGCGAAGGTCATAGAATTTGAGAAAATCCTCAGCCTTGTCAAAATGTTTTGTGCTGGAAACGTAATCTTTTAATGCTCTTCTGGCGGCTCCGGCCTGAAGAGTCCAGAGCAGGTCGTCACATGAAGGGTCCTTTTTACTTTTTATATTTTTTTCCGCGTACGCAGAAGCTGTATTAAAATCCGATACCTCGAAACTTTTGTTAAATTCGAGCAGCTGCTCTCTTGGAGCGTTACAGCCGCTAATCAGCGGCAGACTCAAAACGACTGAAAATACATACATTAAAAGCGATTTTTTAGTCATTAGATTAACTCCATATGATAAGTGCAGAAGATAATACTAAGGTAACAGAAATATATTTCAACACAAAAAAGTATTGACAGATTGCAGTAATAATTTACGCTAATAGGGGTATATTTATTCAAGCTGTAACTGTTTTGTTTAAATAGGGTTAAGAAGGAAAGAAAATGAAAACATTAAGAATATTGCTGATAATGTCGGTTTTAGGGATTATCTGCAGCGGCTGTGAAACAAATCCTGTAACAGGAAAAGAAGAGTTTTTAATCGTAAGTCCCGCGCAGGAAAAACAGATGGGCGCCGAATACTCTCAGGAAGTTGAAAAGGAGCTTGGCCAAAGCGTAAAAGACGCTCAGCTTCAAAACTACATAAATACGGTAGGGCAGAAAGTCGCCCGCATCAGTCATTCGCCTGAAGTGGGTTTCAGCTATAAAGCCATCGACCATAAATCGGTGAACGCCTTTGCTCTGCCGGGCGGATATATTTATATCACCACAGGTCTGCTCAAAGTGCTTAATACTGAAGCTCAGCTTGCGGCAATATTGGCGCACGAAACGGCTCATGTTACCGCCAGACATATCGCCCAGCAAATCACGAGAGACTTTTTTATTAATGCCGGCCTGAGCGCTGCAGGTTCGCAGGCATCGACTTCAGTGATGAGAGTCGCCAGCATTGTAAAACAGCTTGAAGGTATGTCTTTTACCAGAGAACAGGAACGAATGGCCGATGAAGTCGGACTGGATTATTTAGTCAAGGCAGGGTACACGCCTTATGGTATGATTGAAACGATGGAGACGCTGCAAAGACAGAGCGGTTCCCAGACGATAGAATTTTTCTCAACACATCCGAATCCCGAAAACCGTGTCGGGTATCTGCAGCAGCGGATTTATAATAAGGGCTATCGCGCAGAAGGGATGAGAGGCCAGCAGGAATATTCCGCCAATGTCCTAAACAGACTTGGTAAGTAGTATCGCCGCAATAAGTGCGATACAGATGACGGTATGCATAAAAATAGTTACTTTGCTCAAATCAACATATCCTTTCTGCGATAGTTTTACGGGATTTGCCATTCTAAAACACTGTAAAGCTATTATGATAAACGGCATTATTAATAATGGGAATATTATACGAGAGCTATTGGCGTTTATTACGCCGAAAATATTAAGAAGAATATAAATAACTATCAAAAAGGCTTTATAGAGAATAGAAGCTTTTTTCATACCAAGTGTAACTACAAGAGTTCTTTTATTGACTGCTTTATCAGCCTCAAAATCCGGAAATTCATTTGCGAATATGACGAGGAATATCAAAACAGCGACAATCAATGCGGGGAAAAGAGGAACAAAATCGAGCGTGCCTGTCTGAATATAATAAGCTCCATAAACAGGCAAAATGCCGAACAGAAAACCTATCGTTATTTCTCCTGCCGTTCGATAGCCCAGTTTCAAGGGCGGAGCGGTATAGAAAAATCCGCCAAGTATTCCGATAATGCCGAGTGCAAGCACAAACAGACTTTTTGTCATTATTGCTATTACGATTCCCAAAACGGCGCCGATTATCAGGAAAATAATCGAGCCTGTCAGGATTTCTCTGGGTGTCAGCAGATTGTTTTGAATCATTCTGCTTCCGCCTGAGAAGGGCGTTTTGTTGTCGTTGTACTCATCGTTGCCGGAAAGGTGGTCGAAATAATCATTTGCGACATTTGAGCCGAGGTGGATTGATACTGCCGCTAAAACAGCGAGGATGGCAAGCGTAAGATTTACGTCGCCGGAGTGTTTATAAGCTATTGTAGTGCCGATAATTACAGGCAGCGCGCTTGCAACGCAAAAAGGCGCACGCAGTTCTTTCCGCCAGAGGATAATTTTTGACTGCCGCATAGGCGCAATTAGTCTTCTTTTAAAACTACCTGGTCGTATTCAAGCTCGATGCGGAGCTTGTGTTTTGCCTCCTGCTGGGCAAGAGACTGGAAAAGCTGCCTGGTTGTTACGTCCTGGGCAAGAGCGGCAAGATTCATATAGAGCTCAAATGCCTTTTTTTCCTTTTGCATCGCAAGGACAAGTGCGGACTGATAATCCATATTGGCAGTAGGCTCAACCGCGACGGTGAATTCAGCTATTTTCAGGTCAGCTACTTTCTTGTCGCTCACCTTGAAGCTTCCGCCTTTCTTAACATCTTCGAGAAGTTTTTTGTGGTTCTGCTCCTCAGCGGCAAAACTGAGAAAAACCTTTTTCATCTCCGGATTGTCCATCTTTGCTGAAAGGCCGGTGTAGAATTTATAAGCTTCTATTTCATTTTCAATCGCGAAATCAATAATGTCGTCGGTAGTTTTAAATTGTTTCATCCCGTTAGACCTCCCTTTAGTCTTTATAAAAATTAAATCAGACATTATTATCTCATAAAAAACTACCTTGAAAAAGCAAAATGTTTTTTCTGAATTTCAAGGTGAATTTTTTATTTTAGCCACGGAGCTCACAGAGGACACAGAGATATAACTATATAATAATAAAGAAGATATGACATAAATGGCATGTTTTAGGGTATAGAATAAAAAAGGCCGGATGGTTTTCTCCCGGCCTTGTGTAAATTGATTATTTTTCAGCATTTTTTTACGGCAGGAATACCGATATGCTGTTGCTCGGTACGCTTTCACCTGCTGCATTGGCTGCCTTAACGCGATATTCCAGTCGAACGGCTTCAGGCTGGCCGGAGAGGTTGATTTCGCGGTTATAAATGGTATCGACGAGCATCCACGGTCCGAAATCACCGCCTTGCTGCAGGTCGCGTCTTTCAATGAGGTAATTTCGTACAGGACCGCCGTTTGAAGGTTTTTCCCATTTGAACCAGATTGTCCCCTGTCCTTCCGATATCGGGTGAAGTTCGGTAGGACTGCCCGGCGCTTCGATTGGCTGCGGTTCTTGTCTTGGTCCCCATCCGATTTCGTGAAGGGTTTGCGGGATATTGGTGCAATCCACTTCGGCTTTCTTGAGGTCGTTTTTCATTGTCTCGATGAGGAAGTCGAGGTCTTCATCTTTTGCCGTTGTGGCTAAAAGAAGCTGTCCTTTGGCTTCATCCTGCGTCTGTTTTTGTTCCTTGTAATTTACAAGTACCGCCTCTAATCCTGCTTTGCTTAAGGATGGGAAGTCGGCCGCATGAGCGGTGAGGCCTGCAATCATTTGTTCGGCAAGCGCAACAATATCTGCTTCTGTTTTTGGAAATTTCGGCATTTTAGTCTCTCCTTAAAAAAGTTAATAAATTTTTTTAGCCACTAAGGCACTAAGACACGAAAAAAAACTATTTTTTGCCACAGAGAGCACAGAACGCACAGAGAAAACTAACCACTGATTTCACAGATTGAACTGATAGTTTTTGCTTCAGCAATCCTGATTAAATCGGGATTAAGTTAAAAGGCAACAATGGCTCGCATCAAAAGCGTTCTTTTGTGCCGACCGTTTTGCTTTTAACATAGGCTTACTTAAGCCTGCTGAAACAAAACAATATAACTCTGTGTTCTCTGTGAACTCTGTGGCTAAATACACGAACAGAGAATTTTCGCAGTATATTTGCTTAATGGATTGCTGTGAATTGATTCGCTGGATACTTTTGCCCCCCGGAATTGTTTTCCAAAGTTGCGTTCTGAACTAATCGGATAGATAAATAAAAGGCTTTAATAAAAAATGAAATATTTTTAAAGTATTTTAAAAATATTTCATCCTGAGCTTGCTTGTGGTGAGCATAGTCGAACCATCGAAGGATCTCTTCCTTTCAGTGACATATTTTGACACTGGAGAAAATTTATTATTAAGTATAGTTTTGAAAGGATAAAAATTATCGGGCAAAGAAGGGGGGAAGAGTAGTGTTTAGTATCTAGTGAATGGTATTTAGTGCTAACAACCAACGACTATATACTAACAACTAATTGCAGGGCGAGAGAGTTAAAAAGTCGTTTTATTGTGTCCTTAAGTTAAGAAATGATTATTGCAAAAGGTTTAAGGCGAGACTAAAAATATTTTCTATAAGGCATTTATGGTTGAAAAATTAAACTTTTTGTTTATAATTGCCGTATTAATAGGAAGGCAGGCTTAGAATACAAAGATTCTTACAAAGAAGCGTGTAGATATGGGAAAATCTGTAGTATTTAACACTAGTACTTATAATCCACGTAGAAATTTGCCTTCGGAAATAGCCAGTAAACGTACTGAGGCTAATTTTGTTGGTGCATTTCAGCGCAGATACATGGAAGAGAAGGATATTCATGGTATCGGTGTACACCATTTTGCTATTTCAGGATATGGCATAGCAGATTTTGTATGGCTTGATAATCCACACACTCATAGTAAATCATGTTATCCATTATCTCAGAAAAGTATTCGAGAGCATCTATTAGGGACAACAATGACTGCGTTTGAAATGAAATTAACTGACTGGAAAAAAGCTATACAGCAGGCATATAGGTATTCGTATTTTGCAGATACGTCTATCGTTGTATTGCCTAGTGGACGTAGAGCAGCAGTATTGCCGCAGATTGAGTTATTTAAACAAATGGATATAGGATTGTGGTTTTTTGATAAAAAAAACGATACTATTACTAAGACGCTTACACCGTCACGTAATAGCCCCAGAAATACGGTAGCGAAGGAAAAAGCTGTAGACTTACTTGTCAGAAAGGTTTATCTCCGCTCTCTTCGCAAAAGTACGAATTCCGTCCCCTAAAGCCTCAAGGTGTTCTCCTTGTGATTTTTTATCAAGTTTGATAGTAATCTGGTCATATATCTTATTAGCTGTTTCAATGGCAGTAAGGCAGTTTTTTAGGGATTGATGGAGCGAGTTCGAACTGATTTTTGTATTCAATGCTTTTAAAGCATCCCATGATTGAAGTATTTCCACAGTTCTATCTTCAGGTTCTGATCCATTTTTTTGGGAATAGTGAGCATCGCTGGGTAAATTGTTAACTATTTTAGGAACAATGGAACGCAACTGATTCAATTCAAAGAATGTGATCCTGTTAAGTAATGCCATACTTAGATACCGAGCAATTGGCTGTTGGCCGCCACCTTGTGATGGGGCAAATCGGTCAAGTGAAAATGTTCGTAGGTTGGACCACCAGCCTGTACCGCCTGCATCGGCACCAACCGCACCAAGGAATGGCATTAGAATATCAGAATATCCATTGATCACTTTGAAGCCATTTATATGTAGCGAGTAATTGATCAACATCATTCCCGCAATGACATCGGAATTAAATATATCTGATTTAGCATCAGTATTTCTTGCGGAGACAAGCACATAAAAACCATCTGGGGGAAAATCTAATACGGTAATTTCATTTAAAAATTCGACAAGTTCTTGTTTATCAAGTAAAGTCTCACGTGATATAGCTAATGTTGCATAAATAGGCCTTTTATCCTTAAGTTTTGAATGCTCGGTGGCAGTCATGCGTATGAAGTTCTTTGAAATGACAGCCTCAATTGAATTAAAAGAAGTTGGGATAAGAATATTCGGCGCAATAAATGCTGTAAAAGGAAAATTCTGCTGAAATTCAAGAGATGAATGTATTGCCGATTTCACCTCTTTTTCACGTTCTAGCATACTGCGCCGATAGACTTGGAAATAATCTTTATAAGCATCATCGAGTAGATTTCCCAACCTTGCCTCTGTCATCCTTGCAAGAAAGCATGCATATAATTGCGGGTCAAAAAGAAGGTCGCATTTTCGTCTTTTGTTTTGCATCTGTTTCAAAGTTTTTGGGAGTTTATCAGCGGAAATATCTCTTGGACTGAAGATAACACCATCAAGAAGGTTGTTATCAAGACCTCTATCGAGTTTATTGCCATTTGAAAAACCATGTTGTGCATAAAGTTTCATACACTTTCCTCCATCTGACGTATCAAAGAATTGAGATTTGCTGGCCTGAGAGCAGGTGTTTTCTTGAGCATCTGATCAATCAATTGACAAAACTCGGCAGAAATATCAGGTCTTACCTGTACAAAAGGTTTAGGTTCATCATTTAAGGCTCGAGACATAGTTTGTATGGCATCCTCAGCATCTATAGCAAAGGGATGAGCCTTTGCGCCATATTCATACACACTCAAAGCCGCCGTGTATAGGTCACTGCGGTAATCAATATTTTCCCTGAAATTAGGTCGAATCATTTCTGGTGCGATATAACGGAGTGTTGCTGGAATACATCGTGCATCTGCTGTTAAAGCAGTATCGTTGATTGAATAGGCGATTCCCATATCGAGCAATACAAACGGTCTTTGACGACTATTAAGCTTAATGATATTGCTTGGTTTTATGTCACGGTGTACATACCCATTTTGCCAAAGTTTACGAATTGCACGCAGAAGCACACCGAAAAGAATTTTTAGTTCCTGCTCAGAAGGGGTAGTAGGGTCATTCCGCCACAAATCCCACAAATTTTTACCGTCCAAAAATTCCTCACTATATGCCAAATACAATTGTCCATCTATTTTCAATTCGACAAGAGCTAAAGAACCCAATTTGACAAGTTCGGGACAGGCGCATTTTTTCAATGTTTCTAATTCTCTTTTTATGCGGCCCATCAGTTCTTTTTGTAATGATTCATTTTCTTCGACAAGTGATGTCGGGGGTATTTGAATCAGTTTTAGTGCTTCTGTTTTTTTGTCATCACTAACTTTATAAACAGCTTTGTAGCCCCCCTTGGCTCTGAGCAGTATGGAAGAATATTGCCCAAAGTGCTTAAGTAAAACCTTATCTACGGGTGGTGTCCATATCATAGCAACCCTCATTAAACAAAATGATACAATAATAACAAGCCTAAATTTGTATTATTTTTCACTGATTTTATAGCGAATAAATAGTAAAAGGTTTTTAAAATAAGTCAACAGAATATCCACATCCCAATGAGCTTAGCATTTACATTCTCATAATATAAATTATTAACAAAAAATGAGTCGATTAGTCAATGCTCTTTATCTTTCGGCGGGCAAGGATCATTTCCGGGTGCGATTGTATCCTTGCTAACTATTGTCCCATGACGGCCCATTGTTGTGCGTTCGCCTCCGCCTTGATTGTGAAGCATTTCTGCTGCTGCTTTATTTGCCTCTGCTTGGGTATCGTGTAAACTGGATGCTTTATCGGCATCATTCCTTTTGTTAACCCATTGTCCATCATCACGGCGATATACTGTACGGTCTCTGTCTTTACTCATTTTGCTCGCCTTTCAAAATATTTTTGTTCTTATCTCGTCGAATCGCCAATACAATAATGACAATTGTCGTATCCATCATCATGAGCAGTTATCAAAGAATTATATGGCTTTGCATGTCCTGCTTGGATAATTTCACCAATTTGACATACTGTTTTTTCATTATCGAGGTCATGAACTTCTCTTTTACTTGGGCTGGTATTTGCACAATACTTTGCCCCATAAAGCGGATGCCCTGGTCGTCTTGCCATTTTTTTACTCCTTAAAAATAATAATCTCGTATTTATTTTTTAGGGAAATATCGGAAAGAAATAGAAGGCAGAATAATTCAATAGTTGCGCACACAACGAATATCCTGACGATTCTATATCATCGGGACTTTCACCATCTCTATTATCAGGCAAAATACTTATTTAGTCAAATAAAAACGCATTTAATTGCTTTAAAACCCCATAATAAGCAAAATAATTAATTTATGTTAAAATAGGCAAAATCAAAGATCGCGATTCCATAATTTTTCACTTCTTGCCCTGTGAGATAGCGGTAATCGTCTTATCTCATCGGGGTTAGTTTTAAACTTTAAACTTTTAAAGTGCCATATAGTTGTCAGCGGCGTAGATTCTTTGTTTAAAAAAGTAAACATCATATCAAAAACTGAACAGATGAGAGCTCGGGCAGGGGGATTAAGTTTAAAAATTATAATCATAAAATCACATCCTCGTTTTTATTGCAGAAAACGCAGATTTTAGATTTTACCGTCCGCATAAACGACTTTAAACATCGAAAAGCAAATTGGAATTACGAAGAAGTAAACATGAAAAATGATTTTTCATGCATGAAATATCGTGCCGCAAAGTGCGGCGAGGCAAAGTAAATAGGAATCATCGCAAAGTAAACTTACTTTACGGCAAAGCAAATGTGAAACATGGAGTTTCACACTTGAAATACGAAGAAGTAAGCTTGAAACACGGAGTTTCATATATGAAAAACGACAAAGTAAATATGAAATGCGAAGTTTCATGCTTGAAAAGTCAAAGATGAAGTGGCATAAGCCATCCTGTGGACTTCAACTGCAACGTTTCATACTTCAAATACCTTATATGAGACTTTGATAAGCTAAGTTCAAACTTTGAATATGAATATTGAGCTATGCTATGCAATTGCATAATTGTATTTTGAAATTAAGGTCATCGTATATTTCCTGGCTTTCTCTGCAAATGCCGATAGTGGTTTTTTTGCGATAGCTAAGTATTGTATCTATCAAAAGTTTATAAAATTCTATTCGTTGGCGAAAATCGTATCGCAGTTTTCCATCTTCTGCATTTTCTTTTAACGACTTAAATAAATCTGCAGATGTGTTATAAGCTTTCATAGAAAGATTTGTATGTCCTTTAAAAAGTCTTAACATTCCGATAGTGATATTTTCCGGTTCCGTATGAGTAAATATTTTTTTCAGCAGAGATTCATATGCAGCTTTCCAATTGCTGCAAAGTATGCCCGGGTCAATCCTGAATCTTATTCTATAGCCGTGCTTTTGGCATCGCTTTGCTGCATCGATTCTTTCGTCGAGTGAAGCCGTTCCAAGTTCATATTCGTCGATAATCGTTTGCGGGTTCAGGCTCCACGAAACAACAACTTGAGGGTTAGGTTTTATTTTCAAAAGATTGTCTACGTTCCTGCTTTTTGTAAGCATCATCAAATACGCATTATTAAAGTTCTTGAATAATGGAACAAGCAGAGTGGTAAGATTTGTGATGTGGTCGAGAGCAAGGCTATCGAGCATCTCGCCGAAGTTAAAATGGATTTTGCGAGAATTGTCCGAAGCAGTTTTTTTTATCTGCTTAAGCATTTTGTCGTAGTTGACATTGATTTTTATAAAAGCGCCGTATTTTCTGTAAATATAAGCGAGATAACAATAGACACAGGTATAAGGGCATCCATTTGAAAGAGGGACAAGTTTATAATAGGGAAAACATCTCATATTTTTCCCGATATCACCATTGAAATGATTGATAAATGAAGATGTTTTTCCGATCATTAGGATTTTTTTGCTTTTCTGAAGTGCTTCTGCCGTGGATAAAGAGTTAGGATAATTCAATCTTTGATTTTTAATAATTTCTACTTTAGTGTTTTTAAACAGATTTATTATTCTCTGCGACTCAAAGTTGTCAGCAGCTTTATCCCAGAGGAGAATTTTATCCGGCTTGAAGTTTTTTGCTGTATCCACAATATACCCTTTTTAATCCTGAAAATATGACCTATGTGTATTTTAACACGTTATAAATAAATTTGAATTTAAATCGAAAGGAAATTTTATGAACTTGAAAGTGATTTTATCCATTATTATTGTAACTGCGGTTGTGTTCGTTACCGGCTGTCAGTTTCTTTATGACTGCTGGCCTGCGGATATTTCGCCTCTTGCTGTCAAATACGCAGGCAGCGAGCCGAACAGTATTAAATGGTATGACAGAAATCTGCACACCGCCAGAGAATTGAAAAATCAGGTTATTGATACCTACATCGACCAGCAGCTTCGGCTCGACTATCTTGCCAATCTCAACAAGGAAAAATATCAGCAGGTGCTCGGCATACTCGACTTATCGATAAGACAGGCCGAGGCCGACAGAATGACTGCGCTCGGCACGCTCGAGCAGCCGGGCTGGTTATTGGCAGGTCTGCTTACGCTTTTGCCGATAGGTTCTTACGTCGCGGGCTGGCGGACCTTATGGCCGAGCCACTATACAGAACAGGAAGTTCAGCAGGAAATCGCGAAAGCAAAAAGCACAAACGCCTGAAAAACCGTTTATTATGGGTCTCTACAAAAAAGATGATGTTTTTCCGCTTTTAACCGGATTGGCAGCTTAATCGGCATACCGAATAATCCGATAAATATTGCAGGAATATTAACCATCTATTGGATGTACGAAAATGAGAGCCAAAAAACAGCGTAAAGTTCTTGTTATCGATGACAGTCAGCCGAATCTTGTTTTGCTCAAGGCGCATCTGACCAGTATGGGATTGGTTGCGCTGCTGGCCGACAACTGGCGTGACGGTATGGCTATAGCGGCAGAACAAAGACCCGATGTCATTCTGCTTGACGTTATGATGCCGGAGGTTGACGGCTTCGAAACCTGTCGAAGACTCAAGGCTGACGTTCGTACATCTTCTATTCCTGTTATTTTTGTTTCGGCAAGGGACGCCAGCGAGGACAAGATTGGCGGCCTTAAACTCGGCGCCGTCGATTATGTTACCAAGCCGTTCAACAAAGGCGAGCTGCAGGCACGTATAGGAATTGTTCTTCAGATGACGGAATTGCAGGAAAGGCTGCTTTTGCTTGCCAATACCGATGAGCTTACCGGTCTTGCCAACAGGCGGCACTTCTTTGAGATTCTCGAACGCGAGGTGCTTCAGGCCAAGATACGCGGCGGTTCGATTGCCGTGATGATGTTCGATGTCGACCATTTCAAAAATCTTAACGATGCCTACGGCCATTTGTGCGGCGACAGAATCCTGCAGCAGGTAGGAAAAGTTCTCAATGAAAATATTTATCCGCTCGATATGGCCGCAAGATACGGAGGCGAGGAGTTTGTCGTTGTTATGCCCGGTATGCCCGCGGAAATCGCAACCCAGCGGGCTCAAAAGCTCTGTGATATAGTTGATAAATATAACTGGGAAATCGCAGGCCAGCCGGTATCGGTTTCCTGCAGTGTCGGCGTCGCTGTTTTCACCGGTGCCGATTCGACCGACCCCTATGAGCTTATAAGAAGAGCTGATGAGGCTCTTTACGCCGCAAAACGCCACGGCAGAAACTGCGTCGTTTCATACGACAGTCTCAAGCCGGACGAACAGATACTGGCACATCAGGACGAGGACTTCCACGAACTCCAGACCAAAATCTCATCGCTTGCAACGCAGATAAGGGAGCAAACCATCGGCATAATATCTGCTTTTACAAAAGCAATCGCTGCCAAGGACCCTTACCTTGCAGGCCACATCGAAAATGTCAAAATATATGCGATAGCGATAGCAAAGCAGATGGAGGTTTCCGACCTGCTCATACAGCAGCTCGAGACATCGGCTATGCTGCACGACCTTGGCAAAATCATTATTCCGAATAGTATCCTCTACAAGAGAGGCAGTCTTGACGACCATGAAAGAAGAATTATGCAGCGGCATCCGATTTCAAGCGCTGATATACTTGCGCCAATCGGCATATTTGGTCAGGAAATAGTTATTATAAGGCATCACCATGAAAATTTCGACGGCACAGGTTATCCGAATGGGCTTATCGGCAGAAATATTCCTATCGGCTCACGAATCATCGCCGTCGCCAACAGTTTCGATTCGATAACATCAGTAAAGCCCTGGAATCAGGAGGCCAAGTCAGCCGAGGATGCCATCGGCGAGATTGTCAGTCTGGCGGGTTCTCAATTCGACCCGGAAGTGGTAGATGCTTTTACAAGAGTGTATGCGGAAAATCATAATAGCTGGCCGCTGGCGCAAAAACACCCGATTGAATGTCCCGTCTGACAGTTTTCTGAAAATCACTTCGTTATTCTTTTTGTCAGTTCCGTAAGCTGCAACTGAATTTTTTCACTGGACTGCTGCAGTCCGGTTATTTTACTGCAGGCGTGCATAACTGTGGTATGGTCTCTGCCCCCGAGATGTCCGCCGATTTCCTCAAGACTGTAGTCGGTTAAGCTTCTCGCAAGATACATACATATTTGTCTGGGCATTGTGATGCTCTGACTGCGTTTCTTGCTCTGCAAATCGGCCTGCCTGACATCGTAATAGCTGGTCACGGCTTTTATAATGTCGGTTATAGAGATATTTTTATTCGGCGTTTCATTTTCGCCCAGCGCGATTTTGGCAAGCTCTTTGGAAATTTCCTGCCCTGTCGTGCCGATAAGCGCGTAAAGAGTTGTAAGCGCGCCTTCAATCTCGCGTATGTTGGCCTTTACTCTGCCTGCGATATATTCCGCGGCGTCTTCGGAAACTTTCATCCCGCGAAGCCTTGCTTTTTTCTGTACTATCGCGACCATTGTCTCGTGGGTTGGCGCATCGATTCTCGCTACCAGTCCGCACTTGAATCTGCTCGTGAGCCTTTCCGGCAGCGACGGTATTTCGCCCGGCGGCGCATCGGCGCTTAGAACAATCTGGCTTTGGTTGTCATACAGAGCGTTGAACGTATGAAAAAATTCCTCTTGGCTCTGGTCCCGCTCTCGCAAAAACTGTACATCGTCGATTACGAGCAAATCCACTGTTCTGTACTGGTTCTTGAATTCGGACATTGAGCCTTGTTCGATAGCGTTGATAAAGCGGTTGACGAACTCCTCGCAGCTTAGAAACAAAATCTTGGCCTTGGGATTGCTGTTCTGTGTTTCCCGGCAGACCGCGTGCAGCAGATGAGTCTTGCCCATACCTACTGTTCCGTATATGAACAGCGGGTTATAAGTTTTCCCCGGCGATTTGCTTACCGCTACGCAGCTTGCATGCGCCAGACGATTGCACGGCCCGACGACAAAATTATCGAACGTATAATCGGGATGAAGCTTCGGTTCTCCGGTGGTTTGTTTTGCTGATTTGCCTTTTGAAAGTTTACTGTCGCTAATGAACTTTATTGTTACCAGGTGCCCCGTAATCTGCTGAGCTGCCATGTTGAAACTTGCAATGCAGGTATCCTGCAGGAAAACTGCGCTTTGGCTGTCCGGACAGCCTATCTCAAGCATTCCACCGTTTAAATTCTTAAGCGTCAGGCTGTCGAACCAGCTTCTGCTGTTCACCGGGTCCAGAACCTTGACCCGGTCGATTATCGCTTCAAATATTTCCCTTGCATCCTGTACCAAATTCTTCCTCACTGTTAGTTTATACAAAGCATAAAAAGAAGATACATCCCTGTAATTCATTACATAAAATTTACTCGAATCCCTGAATATGGCTGAATTGCAAGATATACCGTCCGTGACAGAAAGAATTTAACCTCTGTCTGCGATTTTGTCAAAAGAAAAATGCCTTATATCCAATTTAATTCTTAATTTGCCTTTAAACTTTTTAACCTCTTTATTTTAACTGTCTTGCCGTATATAATACTGGTTTTGAAAGTACTTATGGGAATTTTTACTAAAACGCTTGATTATATAAAAAGTCATCTCGGCAGGACCCGCGAGAAGATTAAATCCTCGCTCAATGCCATTTTGACCTTGGGCAGGGATATCGATGATGAGCTTCTCGATAAACTGGAGGAAACGCTGATTAGTGATGATATCGGCGTTGAGACAACCGAAAAACTTATTACCGACCTCCGCGCCGCCTACAAAATAAAAAAAATAGCAAAGACTGAAGACGTCATACCATTTTTAAAAGAGCAAATGAAAAGCTACTGGCCCCCTCAGGACCACCTCCTGAACATCGCACTTGCCGGCCCGACGGCGATTCTCGTCGCCGGCGTCAACGGCTCAGGAAAAACCACCAGTATCGCCAAGCTTGCCTATATGCTCAGCCGAAATAAGGAAAAAGTTATCGTCGCCGCCTGCGATACGTTTCGCGCCGCCGCAGTTGAGCAGCTTTCAATCTGGGCAAAGCGCATCGGCGTTGAAATCGTCAAGCACGCCCAGGACGCCGACCCTGCCGCTGTTGCCTATGATGCCTGTTCTGCCGCCGTAGCCCGCGACGCAAAATATCTCATCCTCGACACCGCCGGCCGGCTTCACACGCAGAAAAATCTTATGAAGGAGCTGACAAAAATCCGCGACGTTGTCGCAAAACAGATTCCTATGGCTCCGCACGAAGTCCTGCTTGTGCTCGACGCCACCACGGGCCAGAACGCCATCGCACAGGCTAAAATGTTTACCGAAGCGATAAACGTCACCGGCATTTTCCTCGCAAAACTCGACGGCACTGCCAGAGGCGGAATTGTAATTGCCATTAAGGACCAGCTCAATATCCCGGTAAAATTCGTCGGCCTTGGCGAACAGCCCGACGACATCGCGGAGTTCGACCCCAATACATTCGTCGAAGCTCTATTTAACTGATTTATATTCGATGTTATTTTGAGCGGAGACCCCCTTGGGGGTCGAAGCTCTATTTAATTGATTTTGAGCCTCTCGGCAGCCGGATATTTTTAACCTAACTGCTTTTAAAACAGGTACTTATAAAAAATATCCACTCTATTTTTTGCTTTTTGCCCGTTTATTTGTTATAATGCACTCATACTGATAGGAAGAAGAATTTAAATGGCGAAGATTAGAAATTTTTATTATACAATTTGGCTTCCGTTTACTTTTAATAAGAAGCGGATATTGATTCTTACGATAGCCAGTTATATCGCGTTATGCTGATTAAGCGCAGTCGCGCCCGGTGATAAAAACCATAAATTAACGGCCGAGTTAAAACCTCGGTCGTTTTTCTTTATCCGCCCTCCATAGCCTTCGTTAATCTTCTGGCGGATTGTGCCCGTATTTGTTTGACAAATCTCCCGTATTTTCTTACTATTTTTTTTATGATTATCGTAACAGGCGGGTCTGGTTTTATTGGTTCAGCCCTTATTGCGTCTCTTAACGCTAAGGGTCTCAAAGACATTCTGATTGTCGACATCCTCGGCAAAGATGAAAAATGGAAGAATCTGCGTCAGTTATCCTTTACCGACTATATCGAAGCCGATGCCTTTCTCGATTTAATCTCCGTTGGCCGTTTCGATTGGCCCGTCGAAACCGTCTTTCATCTCGGCGCCTGTTCCTCAACCATCGAAACGGATGCCTCGTACCTGATAAAAAACAATTTTGAATATTCAAAGACAGTCGCCGCCTTCGCTCTCGATAAAAAGGCCCGTTGCATTTATGCCTCAAGTGCAGCTACCTATGGCGACGGCTCAAAAGGCTTCAGCGACGACGAATCGAAAATCGCCGCTCTTTTACCGCTCAATATGTACGGCCAGTCAAAGCAGATGTTTGACATCTGGGCGCTCAATAACGGAATGCTGAAGAAAATGGTCGGCCTCAAATATTTTAACGTCTTCGGCCCAAACGAATACCACAAAGCCGACATGCGAAGCTTCGTCTTAAAAGGTTTCCAGCAGATAAAGCAGACCGGCAAGGTTCGGCTCTTTAAGTCATACAATCCTCAGTATCCCGATGGCGGCCAGATGAGGGATTTTCTTTACGTAAAGGATGCCGTTGATATGACTATGTTTTTCCTCGATAACAAAAAAGCTAGTGGCATTTTCAATATCGGCTCAGGCCGGCCCCGCACCTGGCTCGATTTGGCAAACGCTTTGTTTACAGCGATGAATTTAAGACCTGACATCGAATTTATCGATATGCCCCAGATACTTCGTGATAAATATCAGTATTTCACCCAGGCCGACATCTCCAATCTCCGCGCCGCAGGATACAAAAAAGATGTTACCCCTCTTGAAGACGCCGTAAGAGATTATGTGCAGAATTATTTAATTCCTTACCGGTATATTTAAGCCAAAAGCCCATTTCTTACATACTGACCGTAACCCATTTTGCTCCTTGACAACAAATGTATGTGTAAATATATTGCTGTCTATGCCCAAGCAGGTTAAAAAATCTCTTGTCCTTTCGATTTATTTCATCTTGGCAGTAAGTACCTTGCTGGTCTTCTGGCAGGTGCGGAATTTCGATTTTGTCAATTATGACGATAATATTTACGTATATGAAAATCCCCACATTTTAAACGGCCTGACCGGTGACGGTATCATCTGGTCTTTTACTACCGGCCAAGCGACCAACTGGCATCCTTTGACCTGGCTGTCGCTTATGCTCGATTGTCAATTATTCGGTCCCAACCCCGGTATGATTCATCTTGTAAATGTCTTTTTTCACATTGCCAATACCCTGCTGCTCTTTGCGGTTCTTAAAAAAATGACCGGCTCGCTATGGCCCAGCGCATTTGTCGCTGCCGCCTTTGCACTTCATCCGATGCACGTCGAATCGGTTGCCTGGATTGCCGAACGCAAAGACGTCCTGAGTACTTTTTTCTGGATTTTGACAATGTTGGCATATCTTCGATATGTCAAAAAACCGGATGCTGTCCGTTATATGCTTACACTGTTGATTTTTGCTCTGGGTCTTATGGCAAAGCCTATGCTGGTTACTTTGCCTTTTGTATTGCTTCTGCTCGACTATTGGCCGCTTGAGCGTTTTGGGCGGCGGACAGTTTTCTATTTGTTTCGGGAAAAAATACCTTTCTTTGCTCTTTCGATCGTCTCAAGTATTATCACCTTTTTAGTGCAGCGAAGCGGCGGCGCGGTAACCAATATCGACATCCTTCCTTTGAATAGCAGAATCGCCAACGCCTTTTTATCGTATGCGGAATATATAGGTAAAATGTTCTGGCCGTGCAATCTTGCGGTATTTTATCCTTTTAACGCAGACATCACCCCATTCTGGCAGGTTGCGGCCTGTGCCTTGCTGCTGCTCGGCATTTCTGTTTTTGCGGTTTACTTTGGACGAAATCAGCGGTACCTGACCCTCGGCTGGTTTTGGTTTGTCGCAGCACTTGTGCCCGTCATCGGCATTGTTCAAGTTGGCCAGCAGGCCTATGCCGACCGTTACACTTATATCCCGTATATAGGTCTGTTCATAATGCTTGCATGGTATCTGCCGCAGCTTCTTTCAAAATGGCCGCATCGAAAGATTGTCCTCGGTGTATTAATGGTAGTTGTGCTGACGGCCATAGGAGTATCCGCCCATCGCCAGACAAGCTATTGGAATAACGGTATTACCCTCTTTTCGCACACCATTGAGGTAACGAAAAATAATTATATCGTGTACAATAATCTTGGCAATGCTTACAGCAAGCTCGGCCGCTTTACCGAGGCGATAGATGCCTATCAGCAGGCCGTAAAAATCAAACCTGGTTATGCTATGGTATACTATAATCTTGGTATTGCTTACGGCAATCTCAACCGATTGCCCCAGGCGATAGATGCTTTCAATCAGACTATAATAGTCAAGCCGGATTATGCCGAGGCACAATATAATCTTGGCGTTGTTTACGGCAAGCTTGGCCGCACCGCCGAGGCGATAGATGCCTATCAGCAGGCTATAAAAATCAAACCAGATTACGCCGAGGCGCACTATAATCTTGGCAATGCTTACAGCGACCTTAGCCGCTATGCCGAAGCGATAGACGTCTATAAGCAGGCCGTAAAAATTAAACCGGATTACGCCGCCGCTCACGCCAATCTTGGCGTTGCTTACCTAGCGATAGGCGACAAAAATTCCGCTTTGGCCGAGTATAATATTCTTAAATCCTTAAACTCGGAATTTGCAAATAACCTCTTAAAAGATATTAACGAATGAAAATGTACCTTTACGGTTCTTCGGCAATCGCAGTTATCATTTCCTCAATGACAAAATTCACGTTTTAACGTACAATACATAGTATATGTCAAAATCGCAAAATATAATGTTCCTGCCCGCAACTGCCGACGAAATGCGTAAAAGGGGCTGGTCCCAGCCGGACATCATCCTCGTTACCGGCGATGCCTACGTTGACCACCCATCTTTCGGCGTCGCTTTGATAGGACGTTGGCTCGAAAAGCACGGCTTCCGCGTCGCCATCTTGTCACAACCTGATTGGAAAAGTGCGGAGGCGTTTAGAATCTTCGGCCCGCCGCGTCTTTTTTGGGGTATTACTTCCGGCTCTATCGATTCCCGACTAAATAATTATACTTCTCTCGGCCACAAACGCAAAGAGGACCTCTACTCCCCCGGCGGCGCAACGGGCCTTCGTCCCGATAAACCGCTTCTCGTATATGCCGCTCGAGCGCGGGAAGCTTACAAAAATATTCCGATAATCCTCGGCGGGCTTGAGGCAAGCCTTAAACGCCTCGTCCATTTCGATTATATCGAAGACCAGCTCAATCGCTCCGTTTTGATAGACGCAAAGGCCGATATGCTCGTCTGCGGTATGGGAGAACTGGCAATCCTCGAAATCGCCAAAAGACTCGACGCAGGAGAGTCTATAAGAGAAATCACAAACATCCCCGGCACAGCATATCCGCTTTTCAAAGGTGTAATACCTCCCGCCGATGTTGTCGAATTGCCGTCTCTTTTACAGCAGAAAGAAAATCCAGCCCTTGCGATGGAAGCGCAGTTAAAATATCAGCAGCAGATTTGTAGGGACGGCAAACCCGTCATCCAACAGCATGAAGGTGCCCCAGCGATAGTGGTTATGCCGCCTGCCCAGCCGCTCGACGAAAAAACAATGGACGAAATTTACGCCTTGCCATTCACTAAAAGAAGTCATCCGATGTACGACAGCCTCGGCGGCGTTCCCGCTCTTGAGCCTGTCCAATGTTCGCTCACTACGCATCGCGGCTGTTTCGGAGGCTGTTCGTTCTGCTCGCTTTATTTCCATCAGGGCAAACATATCTCCAGCCGTTCGATTGACTCGATTCTCGACGAGGCCGAAAGATTAAGCCGCGAAAAATTTTTCCGCGGCACGATAACCGATATCGGCGGGCCTACCGCAAATATGTACGGTATGAACTGCGCAAATGATAAACCCTGTTCACGTTCGAGCTGTCTTTTCCCATCGCCCTGCAAATTCCTCAAGGCCGATTATACGCAGCTTTTAAAATTTATGAATGCGATTTTAAAATGGAGCACCTCGGGTAAAAAAAAGATAAATGTCTATGTCGCTTCAGGAGTAAGACACGATTTGGCTCTGCTCAGCGACGAGTATATTAATCTATTGGCTGCGCATTTCGTAGGGGGGCATCTGAAAGTCGCGCCCGAGCATTCCTGCCCGCAGGTTTTGGCTCTTATGGGCAAGTGTCCGATTGAGCTGTTGGATGAATTTGAAGATAAATTTATGGCTGCTTCCCGAAAGGCCGGCAAAGAGCAGTATCTCATTCCTTATTTTATAAGTTCTCATCCCGGCTGCACCGACGACGACGCGACCGTGCTTTTGGAGTATCTGGTAAATAAAAACTGGCGTCTTGAGCAGGTTCAGGATTTTACGCCTGTGCCATTAACGCTTTCGACGGCGATGTATGTTTCGGGGATGGATTCAAAAGGTAAAAAGATATTTATCCCCAAGGGCCACAGCGCAAAAAAACTGCAGTTGGTTCTTTTGCAGTACCACGCCCCGGCCAATTACAGACAACTGATAAATTACCTGACTGCAAAAGGGAAAAAAGACTTAATCGCAAAATTAAAAAATACCCGAAAATGGTAGCAATCGATATCACAGCCCCAGGCGTTAGCGCGGGATAATGACCTCGATGGATTCCTGTTGTCTTTTTACTTTTCCAGTACTCATAAACATCGTCTCGCTTTCGCTATAGTTTTATTAAGGAATTATTTAACTTCTTTAGAATTTCAGAGTTATGTGACCTTAAAGACGCCGAATATGCTTGTCAGTTACGGTAAGTTATAGCAAATGTATCAGATAATTTTCTCGATTTTTAGGTTTCAGTGGAGTACAATACGCAGAACAGTATAGTTAATCGAAAGATGGAGGATTATTTAGATGAGATACAAAACTTCTATCAACCATATTTTTGTAATCACGCTTTTTCTTTTCGTATTATTTCAATCGGCTCTGGGTGGAACAATTTATGTTGATGCTAATGCCACAGGGGCAAACAATGGCTCATCTTGGCAAAATGCCTATATTCATCTTCAGAACGCCTTGCTGAATGTCTCAATCGGAGACGAGATATGGGTAGCGAAAGGAGTATATCGCCCGGATTCTAATAGTTCCGTTCCTGGCGGTAGCGGGGATAGAGATGCTGCTTTTAATGTAATTAACGGCATCAAGCTGCTTGGCGGTTATCCGTCTACAGGAGACAGAAATCAACGAAATCCCCAGACACACAAAACCATTCTCAGCGGCGACATCGGCATAGAAGGTGATATAAGTGATAACAGTTATCATATCATAAGTGCTAACAGTGTTGATTGTAATACCATTATCGATGGTTTTACGATAAAGATGGGAAATGCTGACGGTGGATATCCGGAGTTGAAACGAGGGGGTGGAGCATACATAAGGAATTCACAACTCCTGATAAGAAGATGTTCCTTTCTATCAAATGAAGCGGACTGGGAAGGGGCGGGGTTATATTTATATGATTGCAACTGTACAGTGATTAACTGTTCTTTTATGGGTAATAAATCAGATTCATCGTGGTCGCTACATGGTGGTGGTGTCTTTTTTGGCGATTGTGTAAAACCGAAAATTATTAATTGTATTTTCAGCGGTAATATCGCATCTTATGGCGCTGGACTATACAGTAATTTTTCTTACTTGGTTTCATCGAATAATACTTTCAGTAATAATATTGCTGATGATAGAGGTGGAGGAATGTATTTGCATGGTTCTGCCGCAGAGATACTAAATTGCATAGCATGGGGTAATGAGGATTATGACGGAATGGGAGAATGGTCGCAAATCTGCTGGGATAATAGCAGTTTTTTGATTGAATACTGTTGTGTTCAAGGCTGGAGCAGTGGCGGTACCGGCAATATTAATACCGACCCTTGTTTCGTAGATGCAAATGGTTTGGATGGTATCGCCGGAACAGGAGATGATAATCTTCAGTTATATCAGAATTCGCCGTGTATTGATGCAGGTGACAGTAATTCGGTTCCGGTAGATTCAGCAGACTTGGATGGTGATGGAAACACAGTGGAGCGGATTCCTTTTGATTTGGATAGCAAGCCTCGTATCATTGATAATCCGTTAGTGGTTGATACGGGCAATGCAGGTGATGTGGGGATAGTTGTTGATATGGGCGCATATGAGGATGCACGCATTCTTAATATTGTAAAAAAGACCTCTTATGGGACGATCCAGGCTGCTATAGATGATGCTGTTAATGGTGATATAATTGTTCTTTATCCGAGTGTATATACTGGACAGGGCAATAGGGATATTCAATTCATGGGTAAAGCAATTACAATTCGCAGTACCGACCCCAACGATCCTAACGTAGTGGCAGATACCGTAATTGATGCACAAGGAGCCTCGGGCCCAGGTAATATGCATCGAGGATTTTTTTTCCAGGGAATAGAGAACGAGGATTCCGTTATTTCAGGTCTTACCATAACAAACGGCTATTATGTTGGCGGTGGTGGAGGAGTGAATTGCAATGGTGCTTCGCCTACGATTACGAATTGTGTCATTAGCAACAATACAGCAGCTTGGGGCGGTGGTATCTTTCTTTCTCTTGGTCCCATTATCAATTGCACTATAAACAACAATAAAGCAACTTCTGGCATCGGTGGGGGTGGTTTAGCAAGATGCTTTGGCTTGATCAGTGATTGTAATATAAGTAATAATACTGCTGCAAATGGTGGCGGACTTTATGATGTTGCTGAAATAATAAACTGCGAAATAAGTAATAATGAAGCTACGTCCGGCAGTGGTGGCGGAATCTACTATCTTGGTAATCCAGAATCAGGTATGCTCGAGAACTCTGTAATAAGCGGAAACGTTGCATTTCTGTATGGAGGCGGCATATATTGTCAGGCGGGCTTTTTCAGCGAGGGGGGAATGCATTATTGTGAGATATCAAACAACACGGCTCGTAATGGCGGCGGGTTATTTCAATGGAACGGCACAATTATTGAGGGCTGCTTTATATTAAACAATACAGCATACGAAACTGGAGGAGGGATTTGCTTTGGCCAACCTATTGAATTCATGGTAGGGACAGTAATAGTTGGTAACTATGCTCCGTTAGGGGGTGGGGGAATTATGGAAAGCGAAGTTCATCATATGTATGACTGTGATATTTCATTCAACTACTCTCCTGATGGCTCCGGCGGAGGTATTTGCGGAGGTGGAATCTCAGATGTGTATAGTTCCAGGATTACTGATAATATAGCGGGAGGAAATGGTGGAGGAATATTCAATTGCGGGATGAACAATGTCGTGGCTGGTATTATCAGTAACAACATATCCTTTGAAGGCGAAGGAGGAGGTGTTTATGGTTGTCCGGCTGTTTTTAACGGTTGTCTCATAAGTGGAAATCGTGCCGTTCGAGGAGGCGGTATGGATGGAGTATACGCCTGCTATAGCTCCACAGTAACGGGAAATCGAGCAAGCAATGGCGGCGGTGGAATTGCAGCCATAGAAATATTGAGGGATAGTATTTTTTGGAATAATCAGGCGTCTGAAGGATCAGATATTTTGATTCCAGCCGGCAGTAAAACTTCAATTACTTACTGCAACATCTTGGGAGGAAGCGAAGAAATATATACTGAAGGTGATGCTGAACTTGAATGGGGAGTTGGTAATATTGACGTCAATCCTCTATTTGCAGAAGAGGGTACATGGGACGATAGCGGAACCCCGGAAGATGCTAATGATGATTACTGGATAGATGGAGATTATTACTTAAAATCGGAGGCTGGACGATGGGAGGATGGGCAGTGGGTGTATGATTCTGTAACCAGTCGTTGTGTTGGTGCAGCCTGCCCGTTGGGAAGTTGGCAATTGGAAAGTCGGCATAATTTAGGTGTTTATGGGGGGACGGCTCAAGAAAGTAAAACTCCTTCCTCCTGGTCTCTATTGGCAGATATGACCAATGATGGAACATGTAATAATGTGGACTTTGCTGTATTTGCAATGCTTTGGTTGAATAGTGGCGAGGAGTTATACGCTGATTTTAATCGTGATGGGATGATTGATTTTGCTGATTTTGCATTGCTTGCACAAGATTGGCTGGCAGAAACGATTTGGTATCAGCCCTGATGCAAACTCTCTGTTTAATTAGCATGAGTTTGTAGAATAGCGGCTTACAGCGGTAGGCTATAGTCCTCAGTATTACATTTTTATTTTCCTCTGCGGATTCCTCGATGTTTTTAAAATTCTATCTTTTTTTCTTTTCAAACTCAACGGCAAAATTTATCCGCCACTGGCTGCTCCAATTTTCCACACACCTTTTTCAAGAAAAGCCTCTATGGTTTGGCGATTTGCTTTATTTATCAAATTAGAGTGCGATATTTTATATTTTTTTGCATATTCGGCAAGCGTCATAATGTTTGCGCCTTCCAGGTATGCAAGCCTTTTGTGATAACTATTCGTCAGCGCTTTGCCTACTATTTCCTCCATTATTTTTGCAGTGCCTTTTTCGTTATACTCCTTAAACGCCTCGTAGTACATCTTCCTGTCAATGAATTTGATATTCACCGGCACAAAACCTTCCCGTATAAGTAAATAATTATTTATTACTCTTCCAATACGGCCGTTACCATCAACAAATGGGTGCGTCTGTTCAAATATAAGATGCAGCAGCGCGATACGTTTTATAATATTTTCATGGCTGGTTGCGTTATACCCCGCAAGCATTTTTTCCAGTCTTTCTACTACTTCTTTTGGCCCCGGAGCTATATGGTTGGCGACCCGAACATACTCGCCGTCCTTGCGAAATCTTCCGGCGATATCATCCCGGATATTCGCTATAAGCATTTTGTGAAGCGACAGAATAACCTCAAGACTAAGCTCTTGTTCTTTGGCTCTTGTATCGATATAAGAAACTACCCTCGCGAGGTTTTTGGCTTCAAAAATTTCTCTTTCAGTTATGTATCTATCCAGGTCTATTTGCAAAAGGATTTTCTCTGTTTCTTCAAGAGTAAGAGTGCTGTTCTCGATGGCGTTGGAGTTATACACCTGCTCGGCAACCTCGGCTTCACTCAATAATTTTATAAGCGATTGTTTCCCGGCAGATGCGGCATAATACCGCTCTCTCAAACGATTGATTGTATTAAAAATATGTAACACTTTTGCCATAGTTATAGTATGTACTTTTTCACTCTTTTGTCAACATAATCGTGAAAATATATAAAAAAACAGCAATTTTCACGGTTTTGAGATGTAATTACCACTCAAACGCCTTTTTAGATATAGTTTTTTACCTGCCGTTTTATACATTTTTTTAAAAAAAATACCGTTTTTCCTTGCTTTTTGTTAAAAATATGGTATAATGTGCAAATTGTTAAGTAAAAAATTAACAATTAGCGGTTATCAGTTAACGGTTATCAGTTATCAAAAAGTGAATATTTAACAATAAAATCTCCCGCCTTGGAAGGCGGTTCCGTAGATACTTTCAATCTTTAAATTTCAATCTGCAATCTTCAATTTCAATCAATTTATCATAGGAGGAAAGAATGTATTTTAATTTTCGCGTCAAAGTTCCTGTATTTTTAGCGCATATTTGTCTGTGGATTCTGCTGCGATATAAAAAAATCCGCTACGGCGATGAATTAAAGTATATTCTCTTAAAGCAGGGGAGCTATGTAATCGTCGATGCGACAGATTACGAAGAATTAATGAAGCATAACTGGACAGCAAGAATTTCTCCGGCGTATGCGGTACGTATAGAAAAAGGGAAAAACATATATATGCACCGAGAGATTATGCAGCCTGAGGCTGGTCTTATCGTTGACCACAAGGACCGCAACGGCCTTAATAACAGCAGGGCTAATCTGCGGGTAGGGACAATGTCTCAAAATAGCTGCAACCGGAAAAAAAAGCAGGGCTGCTCTTCAAAATATAGAGGCGTTTCCTTTTTTAAAAGAGAGGGTAAATGGGGAGCTGCCATTACGTTCGAGGGTAAGCATATCTTTTTGGGGAGTTTTGATAATGAAATAGATGCCGCAAAGGCGTATGACGCAGTCGCCAGGAAATATCACGGCGAATTCGCATTGCTTAATTTCCCCGATGCCAGATGAGTATAAAAAGGCAGTCTTGGGCCTGTAAAAATCCATATAATCAGCGGTTAAACAGGACAAATTCTCTTGCCAACAGATGTTCGTGTAAATATATTGCTGTCTATGCCCAAACAGGTTAAAAAATCTCTTGTCCTTTCGATTTATTTCACCTTAGCGGTCAGCGGTTTGCTGGTCTTTTGGCAGGTCAGGAATTTCGATTTCAGCAATTATGACGATAATGTTTACGTATATGAAAATCCCCACGTTTTAAACGGCCTGTCTATTGACGCCATCTACTGGGCTTTTACCACCGGCTACGCAAGCAACTGGCATCCGTTGACCTGGCTGTCGCTTATGCTCGATTGCCAATTGTTCGGCCCCAATCCCGGTATGATTCATCTTGTAAATGTCTTTTTTCACATTGCCAATACCCTGTTGCTTTTTACCGTTCTTAAAAAAATGACCGGCTCGCTGTGGCCCAGCGCATTTGTCGCCGCCGCCTTTGCCCTTCATCCGATGCACGTAGAATCGGTTGCCTGGATACCCGAACGCAAAGACGTTTTAAGCACATTATTTCTGCTGCTTGCGATGTGGGCTTATATTTGTTATTGCCGCTGCGTCGCTGTGCCGGCGACGGCTAAACGAACCTCCACCGCAGGGGTGGAGGCTAAACATTATTATTTATTGGCGATAGTATTATTTATACTGGGTCTTATGGCCAAGCCGATGCTTGTTACGCTGCCGTTTTTGCTGCTGCTGCTCGACTATTGGCCGCTTGAGCGTTTTGGGCAGCGAACAGTTTTTTATTTGGTTCGGGAAAAAATACCCTTCTTTATTCTTTCCGCCGTTTCGAGTGCAGTAACATTTTTTGTTCAGCGAAGCGGCGGCGCTGTAGTTGATGCCGGTGTTTTTCTTTTGTATGACCGGTTTACCAACGCTTTTCTGTCGTATGCAAAATATATCGCTAAAATGTTCTGGCCTTGGAACCTGGCGGTATTTTATCCCTTTGGCGCCGGTGCCCCGTTTTGGCAGATTGCGGCCTGTGCCTTGCTGCTGTTTGGCATATCTTTTTTAGTGGTTCGTCTTGGACGTAATCAAAAATACTTGCCGGTTGGCTGGTTCTGGTTTCTTGGAACGCTTGTTCCCGTCATCGGCGTTGTTCAGGTCGGTTCGCAGGCCTATGCCGACCGTTACACATATATCCCGTATATAGGTCTGTTCATAATAATTGCCTGGGCTTTGCCGCAGCTTCTTTCAAAATGGACTTCGGCGGGCCTGTCTCGACAAGCTCGGAGGGGCTCAGTCGAGTCGCTTCAGCGAAAAATCGTTCTCGGCTCATTGATAGCATTGGTGTTGACGGCCCTGGGAATATGTGCCCATCGGCAGGTCAGCTTCTGGAATAACGGCATCACTCTTTTTTCGCGCGCCATTAAGGTAACGAAAAATAATTGGTTCGCGCATAATAGTCTTGGCGTTGCCTGCGCCCGTCTCGGCCGTTACAGCGAGGCGATAGAGGTCTATCAGCAGGCTATAAAAATCAATCCGCATTATGAAGAGGCATATCTTAATCTTGGCAATGCTTACAGCAATCTTGGCCGTTACAGCGATGCGGTAGATGCCTATCAGCAGGCCGTAAAAATTAAGCCGGATTACGTTTATGCATACAATAATCTTGGTCTTGCTTACGGCAATCTTGGCCGCTGGCCCGAGGCGATAGAAGCCCATAAGCAGACCGTAAAAATCAAGCCGGATTATGCCGAGACCCAATATAGTCTTGGTAATGCTTACACCAAGCTCAATCGCCGTACCGAGGCGATAGATGCCTATCAGCAGGCCATAAAAATCAAGCCGGATTACGCCGAAGCTTACAATAATCTTGGTTTTGTTTACAGCAGCCTTGGCCGTTACCAGCAGGAGATAGAAATTTATCGGCAGGCCATAAAAATCAAGCCCGATTACGCCGATGCTTACAATAATCTTGGCGCCGCTTACGAAAATCTCGGCCGTTACAGCGAGGCGATAGTTGCCTATAAGCAGGCCGTAAAAATCAGGCCCGATTACGCCGAGGCTCACTATAATCTTGGCAATATTTACTTTACGACAGGTGACAAAAATTCCGCCCTGACCGAATATAATATTCTCAAGCTTTTAAACCCGCAGTTCGCAGATGAACTCCTCAATCAGATTAACAAATGAAAATACAGCCTATGCCCAAACAGATAAAAAAATCTCTTGTCATTTCGATTTATTTCATCTTAGCGGTCAGTACGCTGCTGGTTTTCTGGCAGGTCAGGAATTTCGATTTTGTTAATTATGACGATATGGAGTACATATATCAAAACCCGAATATCCAGACCGGTATAACAGGTCAATCCATCAAATGGGCGATTACTGCCGGTTATGCCGCCAACTGGCACCCGCTGACATGGCTGTCTCATATAACAGACTGGCGTATCTTTGGTAAAAACGCCGGAGGTCATCACGTTGTTAATCTTATCTTTCACATCGCAAATACTCTGCTGCTTTTTATTGTTCTTAAACAAATGACATCTGCTCTCTGGCAAAGCGCTTTTGTGGCAGCTTTGTTTGCTCTTCATCCGATGCACGTTGAATCCGTCGCCTGGGTTTCCGAACGCAAAGATGTCCTGAGCATTTTTTTCTGGATGTTGACGATGTGGACATATCAGCGATACGTCAAACAACCCGGTGTTACACGATATATACTGGTAGTTTTGACTTTTGCTCTGGGTCTTATGGCCAAGCCTATGCTGGTGACTTTACCGTTTGTATTGCTTCTGCTGGATTATTGGCCGTTAGAGCGGTTCGGGCGACGGACAGTATTTTATTTGATTCGAGAAAAAATTCCCTTCTTTATTCTTTCCGCCGTCTCGTGTGTCGTAACATTTCTTGTTCAGCGAAAAGGCGGCTCTGTAGTTCATGCCTATGCTCTTCTTTTGTATGACCGGTTCGCCAACGCCTTCCTGTCGTATGCAGGATATATCGCTAAAATGTTCTGCCCTTGGAAATTGGCGATATTTTATCCCTTATCATCCGTCCGCTCCCCGTTTTGGCAGATTGCGGCCTGTGCCTTGCTGCTGTTCGGCATATCTTTTTTAGTGGTTCGCCTTGGACGCAATCAAAGATACTTGCCGGTTGGCTGGTTCTGGTTTCTTGGAACGCTTGTGCCCGTCATCGGCATTGTTCAGGTCGGCCAGCAGGCCTATGCCGACCGTTACACTTATATCCCATATATAGGCCTCTTTCTAATGCTTGCATGGGGCCTGCCGGAATTGCTTGGAAAATGGCGGTATCGGAAAATCGCTCTCGGCTCATCGATGATAATAGTACTGACAACCCTTGGAATATGCGCCCATCAGCAGGTCAGTTTCTGGAAAAACAGTATCACCCTTTTTTCGCACGCCATTGAGGTAACGCAAAATAATTGGCTCGCGCACAATAATCTTGGCTTTGCTTATAGCAATCTCGGCCGTTATACCGAGTCGATAGATGCCTATAAGCAGGCCATAAAATTCAATCCGCATTATGCCGAGGCATATTTTAATCTTGGCAATGATTACGCCGCTCTCGGCCTCGGCGCCGAGTCGATAGATGCATATACGCAGGCCGTAAAAATCAGGCCCAATTACGCCCAGGCTTACTGTAATCTCGGCAGTGCTTACACTAAGCTCGGTCGCTATACCGAGGCGATAGAAGCCTATAAGCAGACCATAAAAATCAGGCCCAATTACGCCGAGGCATACAGTAATCTTGGCGTTGTTTACGAAAATCTCGGCCGTTACAGCGAGGCTGTCGATGCCTGTAAGCAGGCCATAAAAATCAGGCCCGATTACGTCGAGGCTTACTACAATCTCGGGCTTACTTACTTGAAGATAGGCGACAAAAATTCCGCCCTCGCGGAATATAATATCCTCAAATCACTAAACCCCCGGTTCGCTAACGACCTGCTTTATTGGATTAACAAGTAAAAATGCCGCATAATCCGTGAAACTTGTCCGCCGTAGGCGGATCCGTGGTTAAACCGAACAAATTTCTCTTGCCAACAGTATATCTTTCTGATATAAGACTGTATTCTAAATTTTGGCAAAGCTATAACTTATTTATTTAAAGGTACTTACATGGCACATAAAAAAGGACAAGGTTCGACCTCCAACGGACGCGACAGCAATCCGAAATATCGCGGCGTTAAGTTATTTGGCGGTCAGGTTGCAAAGACTGGCGCGATTTTAGTTCGTCAGAAGGGCACTATATTTCAGCCGGGCTTTAACGTCGGTATTGGCAGGGACTTTACGCTTTTTGCTCTTAAGGATGGTGTTGTCACTTTCAAGGGCAGAAAAGTCCACATTGAAGTATAGATTTTCCCTTGTTTTGGATATAATAAGGATGGCTCTTTGCCATCCTTTTTTTGTATAGTTGCCCGCCGAAGGCGGGGTTATTTCTAAACCCTATACCCCAAATCCTAAATGATATGTTTATTGATGAAGTAAAAATTCGAGTGAGGGCCGGCCACGGCGGCGACGGCTGTATCAGTTTTCGGCGCGAGAAGTATATACCGAAGGGCGGACCTGATGGCGGCGATGGTGGGCGGGGCGGGGATGTGTGGTTTGAGACAGCGGAGGATGTCGATACACTTTTAGACTTTTCAGGAAGAGCAACCTGGCATGCGCAAAACGGCCAGCCGGGCGAAGGCTCAAATTGCAGCGGATTAGATGGGAAAAACCTCGTTCTTAAAGTGCCGGTCGGTACGCAGGTTTATGATGAAGACCTCGATGGTCTCCTACTTCAGGATATGAACGAGCCGGGGATGAAAGTTAGAATATGCAAGGGCGGCAAAGGCGGCAGAGGCAATAAAGCATTCGCAACGTCAATCCGACAAGCACCTCGATTTGCGCAGGAAGGTCAGGAGGGAATAGAAAGAAACCTCAAACTTATTCTAAAACTCATCGCTGATGTCGGACTTGTCGGTTTGCCAAACGCCGGCAAAAGCACGCTGCTTTCAAGATGCTCAAAAGCAAGACCTAAAATCGCCAGTTACCCTTTCACCACTCTTGAGCCGGTGCTGGGAATTGTGGAACTGTCGGACTATCGGCGGTTCGTAATGGCGGATTTGCCCGGCCTTATCGAAGGCGCTCATAAAGGAGCAGGACTGGGTGTCGATTTTCTGCGGCATATCGAAAGAACCAGAATTATCGTTCATATACTCGATATTATGCCGATTGACGAGAGCGACCCTGTCGATAATTACAAAAAAATACGAAAAGAACTGCTGGCCTACAGCAAGGAACTGGGCAAAAAGAAGGAAGTAATCGTAATAAACAAAATGGATATCGACCCGGACGGCCAAGGTCTGAAAAAATTTAAAAAGAAGTTCAAAAAGAAAGTTTTTACAATATCAGCGGTAACCGGCAAAGGGATAAAAGAACTTTCTGAAGAGCTGTTTAAACTTGTTCAGAAAGAAAAGGAAATTATTAATAAGGAACCAAAATGAATCTTATTGCGATAGATATAGGCAATACGAATATAACGGCGGGGCTGTTTCTCGATGGTATTGAGGCAGGGATAGAAAAGACCAGCGGCAGCAATCAGCAGGAGATTACTGAGGTTTTGAAAAACTACTGGGACAGGGTTCCGCTTGCCAAAGCCAGTAAGGATAAGACAAAACGTGACGGCGTAATCGTTATCGCAAGCGTTAATCCGAAATGGACGGATGCCGTCAGAAAAATCGCGAAGGAACAATTGAACGAAAAGATTCTTGAGGTCGGTATTGGCAAAGATGTGCCGCTGCCGATGGAGCTTGGCGTCGATAAGCCGGGGCAGGTCGGCGTTGACAGGGTATTGGCGGCTTATGCGGCGTACAGCGTTGTTGAGGATGCGGTAATTGTTGCTGATTTCGGGACGGCGGTAACGATTGACGTTGTTGACGATAAGGGCGTATTTCTGGGCGGGACGATTCTGCCGGGCTTTGAAATGTCGGCTGACGCACTGAACAAACATACGGCGACACTGCCCAAAATCGGCAAGGTCAAAATTCCTGAAAAACCGTTCGGAAGAGACACGGCCGAGGCGATAAATAACGGGCTATATTATTCGGCGATGGGAGCCTTTGAAATTATTACAAGATTTTATGCTGAGCATCTGGGCAAATGGCCGCAGACGGTTGCGACCGGCGGGAATGTGGAAATCATAAAAAGCGGCTGCGACTTTGTCGATTCGTTTGTCGGCGACCTTGTAGTCAAGGGAATTGTGCTTGCGTATAAGAAGTATATCGGTGAAAAATCATAAATGCATTGCGGCGCTGGTGACGGCAAAGGGCGCCAGCGCGATATCGAGCGTTCAGCTTGTCGGGGCCGGTGCAGAGGATATATTTAAAAATATTTTCAGGCCGATAAGCGGAAAAAATCCGGTTTTTTCGGTTGGGTCGATTCTGCACGGCAATATTTTTGACAGCGATGTTCTTATTGATGAGGTTGTCATCGGCTGCGAAAGCAGTAGTTGTTTCAGTATAAACTGTCATGGCAATCCGATTATTGTTGAGAATATTCTTGAGTTATTGAAAAAGCACGATGTGAGGATTACGGATGCGAGGGATGTTATGACGTATATGGGCGAGCAAAAATACGGCGATAATACGATAGCGATTGAAGCAGAAATAGGTCAATCGCAGGCGGCGACGATTTACGGAGCCAAGATTATCCGGCACCAAATGAAGATGGGGCTTTTACAGGCGGCAAACTGGTGGCTTGAGAATTTAGATACGCTGGAACTTGACGATATTAAAGAGGGCGCTGGGCAGGTTTTGAACGACAGCGAAATTGCGGATTTATTTATCAGGGATGTAAAAATTGTTATCGCAGGGCCGCCCAATACCGGCAAAAGCACATTGTTTAACCGTCTTTGCGGCAAAGAAAAAGCAATAGTAACAGATATTGCGGGTACAACGAGGGACTGGCTGAGCGCGAAAATTCGCCTGAAAAGAATTATGGCTGAATTTTTCGATACCGCCGGACTTGACCAGATATTGAGCGGGCAAAATAATATCGATGCCGAGTCGCAGGGGCAGGCAGTTGAGCTTATTAAAACTGCCGATTTGGTTTTGTATGTTGTGGATTTCAGTTTGCGCGGGGATGACGGTATCCGAAAGAAACTTGTCGTATTTAATAAATGCGATTTGGCGAAGAAATTACCGGCTGAGGGTTTGAATATAAGCGCAAAGACAGGACAGGGGATTGATAAACTTATAAAGGCCATCGAAAAAGCTTTAGGCGTTGCGGATTTCGATGTCAGAAAAACGGTGTGTTTTACCGACAGGCAGAGGGGGATATTAAAACAGGCTGCCTCGGCCTCGACAAAACAGCAAATTAAAAAGCTTATACAAGAGTTGTTAAAAGGCTCTATTGCTGTATAATATCCGCTATGAATACGGAGAAGGACAAATTAACGCCGGCGATGAAGCAATATGACAGCTTCAAGAAGAAATACCCCGACTGTATTATGTTTTTTAGGATGGGGGATTTTTACGAGACATTTTACAAGGACGCCCAAATCTGTTCACAGGTTTGCGGACTTACGCTGACCAGCAGAAACAAAGGCGAAAATCCAATTCCTCTTGCGGGTGTGCCATTTCACGCGATTGACGGGTATCTCAAGAAGATGATTAAGGCAGGCTATAAGGTCGCTGTCTGCGAGCAAATTGAGGACGCCAGGCTTGCCAAAGGCGTTGTGAAACGCGATGTAATCCGGATTGTTACGCCGGGGACGCTTACTGACGATATGCTTTTGGAGGAAAAGCAGGATAATTTTCTTTGCGCGGTCAGTCGTAATTTGAAAAACGCGGCGATAAGCTGGGTAGATGTTTCGACGGGACATTTTTTTGCCCGTGTTATTCCTGAAAGCGCGGTAGTCGATGAAATTTTGCGGATTTCTCCTGCGGAGTGTATTTTGCCTGACGCCAGGGGCGAGCTTTTCAGCGAGGAGATTAAGAAACTCGCATCGCAAATCGAACGGTCGGGTAATACGGCGATAACGTACCGGCCGGGGTGGTATTTTGAACCTTATGATTCTTATAAAAGACTGACCGAACATTTCGGCACAAAGACGCTTGAAGGGTTCGGGATAAAGGACGGCAGCGGTGTAATCAGTCCGGCAGGGGCGGTAATTGAGTATCTTAAGGAAACGCAAAAGACGGCGCTGGGACATATATCGAGCATTAAATTGGTCGAGCAGAAAAAATTCCTTCAGATTGACCAGGTGACGCTGCGAAGTCTTGAGGTTTTGTCGACGATTCGCGGAGGCGGGGCGAAAGGTTCACTGATTGAGACTATCGATAGGACGCTGACGGGTATGGGCGGCAGGATGCTGCGATATTGGGTTTGTATGCCTTTGTGCGATTTGGGGTCAATCGAATTGAGACAGAACGCGGTCGGAGAACTGGTCGAGAAGAAAACCGAACTTGAAAAAATACGCGGCATCTTGAAAAACTTCGCAGACCTTGAAAGAATCGTCGCAAGAATCAGCACTTTAAGAGCAGGCCCCAGAGATTTGCTTGCTCTTGCCCAGAGTCTGAAAAAAGCAGAGCCGTTGAAGCAATTGCTGTCGGGTTTGACTGCCGATAGTTTTGTGAAGCTTGCGAAAAATTGTGATTGTCTGCCGGAGCTTGAAAAAGTTTTAGCCTCGGCGATTGAGCCTGAATGTCCGACTCATCTGCGCGACGGCGGAGTGATAAAAACGGGGTTCAATCCTGAGCTTGACGAATTGCGGAATATCTCCAAAGATGTCCGGACGTGGCTTGCGCAGTATCAGCAAAAGGAGATTGAGCGAACCGGCATATCGAATCTGAAGGTCAGCTTTAATAATGTTTTCGGCTATTATATTGAAATAACACATTCTTACGCTGACAAGGTGCCGAGCGATTATGTCCGCAGACAGACGGTAAAAAATGCCGAGCGGTACATAACCGATGAATTGAAAAAATATGAGGAGAAAATTCTTACGGCTGGTGAGAAAAGTCTTGAACTTGAGCAGAGGCTTTTCGAGCAGCTTCGCGTGCAATGCTGCACTTATACGAAGGAAATTATGTCGCTTGCGGAAGTTGTCGCGACGGTCGATTGTCTTTGTGCGTTCGCTCATCTGGCCTTGTCGCAAAACTATACGAGGCCGAAGCTTACAAACAGCACAGAACTGGAAATCGGCGACGGCAGACATCCTGTGCTTGCTGAGATTCTCGGCAATGAATTTGTGCCCAACGATGTCGAACTTGGTGTTGAAAGCGGAGACGTGATGATTATCACAGGGCCGAATATGAGCGGCAAAAGCACTTATATCAGGCAGACGGCTTTACTCGTACTGCTTGCCCAGACGGGAAGTTTTATTCCCGCAAAGCAGGCGACGCTCGGTTTGGTTGACAGGATATTTACGCGGGTTGGCGCTTCCGATGAAATTGTCAGGGGACAATCGACATTTATGGTTGAGATGACCGAAACGGCAAATATTGTCAATAACGCTACCGAAAAATCTCTTGTGATTCTCGATGAGGTCGGCAGGGGCACAAGTACTTATGACGGTCTGTCTCTCGCATGGGCGATAACCGAGCATATCGCCAATAAAATAAAATGCAGGACGCTTTTCGCGACGCATTATCACGAACTTACCGCTCTTGCGGAGCTTTTGGTTAATGTCAAAAACTGCAATGTCGCGGTTCGTGAGTGGATGGACGAGGTAGTGTTTCTGCACAAGATAGTTCCCGGCGGAACGGACAAAAGCTACGGCATACACGTTGCCAAACTTGCCGGGATTCCCAAATCCATACTCGAACGCAGTAAAGAGATTCTTGCCGAGCTGGAAAATACGTTCGAAAAAGAAGCTGCCGGCGATAAACTCACAAAACAGAGGACAAAAGAGTCTGATTCGGCTCCGCTTTTCGACCAGAAGGAAAAAGACGTTCTCGAAAAGCTGAAAGGCCTTGATGTTAATAATCTTACGCCAATCCAGGCGATAAACCTGCTTAACGAAATAAAAGACTTTTTAAAGAAACAATAGCTTTATTTGGGTTGAATATCTTTCATCGCTCTATTAAAATAGTTGTGATATATTTTATTGAGGTGGAAAATGTACTGTCAAAAATGCGGATCTGAAAATCTTGAAAATGCCGCGATTTGCCAAAGCTGCGGCGGAGTGTTTGTTTACAGTAAGCCGACAAAGACCAGCGGTATGGCGATAACGTCTATGATACTCGGCATAAGCGGTTTTTCGATGTTCGGCATGTTCGGTATCACCTGGATAATCGGCCTTATATTCGGAATACTGGCCCTTAACAAGATAAGCAAAGCAAGCGGGTCGATAAAGGGCAAAGGCTTTGCGATTACCGGAATTGTAACGTCGGCGGTAGGCCTTGCACTTATTTTGACAATTATCGGGGTCTGGCTGTTTATCAATTCGGCAACGACGTTTTCGCTGCACAAAAAATTCAAAATGCAAATTGCGGATAGAATGCCGGAAATAAAAGGCGTGGTTTGCGTTGCCTACAATAACAGTGAACCCAACGACAACTGCACATCGCCGTTATTTGTACAGGAACAACTCCAGACAGAACCGGATATTACGGGCAGGATAACTTGTCAGTCGCCGGATGGTAAGTCCACCATCGTAAAATGGAAATTTGTGGATGAAGATGAGAGCGAACACTATAACTTTAATATAACCGTTCCTGTCGATGACAAGACGACCTCGGTGGTTGTAAAATCGATTGATTATGATGGCACAGAGAAAATTGTTTTCAAAGACAAACAGATGAAGATATATATTACGCCTGAGAAATAAACGCTACTTTTTTTGGGCGGCCTGTTTTTTCAGCGAGAGCACATACAGCAGAATGAATATCCCCAGACAGATAATACAAATCCATTCAATCTGATTATGTGAAAGAAGTCGCCAGAGAGGATTTTTTTTCATCGGCCAGAAAGGTCTTACATCGTAGTGGTAAATCCCGTCAATCAGCACGTGAAACCATACACCGAGGATTCCAGAGATAATCATTTTAAAAGCGTTTGTCTGATATGGTATCATAATTTTTTTCATAAGCCATCTGATAACCGGCAATCCGGCGTAAGCGGCCAATCCCCAGCCTGCTCCGACGACCGCGCCTATCAGAAATGTATGACTAAGCCTGTGTTTGGGCCAGCCGAGATGCATATAGTTGACCAGCAGCACTTCAACATCGACTATTACGTTCGCAAACACGAACACCGGCAGGTCTATCCATTTTCTGAAGATATACCCAATTAGTCCTGCTGGTCCGAAATGATAAGGCGTGACAGGCATTTAGCAGATTATATAAAGTATGAGGCTCTTAGTCCAGATTTATCAGGTGCTTAGGCTGTCGGCGACTTTGTGATTGATTCTTTGGTCTGTTTTGGGATAATCTGCTGTTGTGAAGATAATACCCGACAACCGAACGCTTGCGAATATGACAGTTTGCCTGGCGGTGACGCTAATGGCTATTGGGGCGGTTTTTGTTTTCAGCGCAAGCGCCAGAATCGACGTTGAATACGACCTTTTCAGATTCTATTCGTATCCTGAGTTTCGCCAGATATTATTTTTTCTCGCGGCAATTCTGGTTGTATTCGGTTTTAGCTTGATGAATTATCGAAGACTTGCTTTGTCCGACAATACAGTCGGAAGCTGGCTTAAAAATCCGGCGGTTTATCTTGTCGGGGTTAGTATCGTATTGCTCATTTTGGTACTTATTACGCCTTTAGGGGTGGAAGTTAACAATGCCAAGCGGTGGATTAGAATACCTGCCGGTCCGATAACAATAAGTTTTCAGCCGTCGGAGCTTGCAAAATGGTCGCTTGTCCTGTTTCTTCCGGCAGTTTCTGTAATGCTCGGCAAAAAGCTGAAAGATTTTCTCAAAGGCTTTGTGCCGATTTTTTTGCTTATTGGTCTTGTGGTGGGGCTTATACTGATTGAGGATTTCGGCACAGCCTTGTTTGTGGCTTTTCTGAGTCTTGCGATTTTGTTCGTTGCGGGCGGCAAATGGTGGCACTTCCTGACGCCGCTGCCGATTCTGGTTATTGTTTTTGCTATTGCGATAATTACATCTCCTGAAAGGATTGAAAGGATAAAGACCTTTGTTCAGCCGGGCGATTCGACTTCGCAAACCAGCGGTTATCAGATTCGCCAGTCTCTTATAGCTGTTTCGACAGGCGGCCTTTTGGGGAAGGGCCTGGGCGGCGGAATCAGCAAGTACGGGCATCTGCCGGAGGATACGACAGATTTTATTTTTGCGATAATTTCCGAGGAGCTTGGTTTTGTCGGAGTCTGTCTGGTGGTTTTGCTTTTTATGCTTTTTATCGCTCTTGGAATGATGATTATTTACAGGTGCCCGGATGATTTCGGCAAGCTGCTGGCCTTCGGGATTGTCCTGACGATTGGTTTGCAGGCGGCAGTAAATCTCGGCGTTGTTACTCGTCTTTTGCCGACAAAGGGTATCGCACTTCCTTTTATAAGCGCCGGCGGAACACATCTTTTGCTTACGGCGGCAGCGGTGGGGATTCTTGCCGGTGTAGCCCGCAGGAGTAAATTGAAATGAGGCATTTTTACTTTGCCGGCGGAGGCACAGGCGGTCATATTTATCCTGCTGTTGCGGTGGCTCAGGAGCTTTTGAGGATAGAGCCGAGTTGTAAAGTCACCTTTTTTTGCAGCCAAAGGCCGATAGACGCCAGGGTGCTCGGCAGTACAGGCTTTCGCTTTATTCCTTTGCCGGTGGTGGGGTTCTCAAAAAATCCTTATCAGCTATTGTTATTTTTGAGGTCGGTTTTTGCGGCTAAGAAAATTGTAAAACAGATAATACTTGACGATAAAGCCGACAAAGCGGTTCTTTTCAGCGTAGGCGGTTTTGTTTCCGCAGGTGCGGTTCTGGCGGCGTCCAATTTGAATATGCCGATTGCGATGCTGAATATTGATGCGGTACCGGGCAAAGCAAATAATTTTCTTGCCCGCTACGCAAGAGATATTTTCGTCCAGTTTAATAAAACCAGTAATTATTTCGGTCTGAATAATAAAAAAGTCACAGTAACCGGTTGTCCGCTGCGAAAAGACTTTTTCAATTCTGATAAGGTTAAGGCGATTGAATTACTGGGCTTGAATCCGGAAAAGAAAATTCTTCTTATAACCGGCGCATCAGGCGGGGCGGCGAATATAAATAACGTTATAGGTTATCTCCTGGACCGGCTGGAGACGTTTGCTTCAGATTGGCAGATTGTTCATTTAGCCGGTATCGCCCATTACGATACGGTCCGGACGATTTACAAACAGGCAGAAATAACCCATAAGATTATAGACTATTGCGACGATATGCCGAGCCTGCTTGCCGCAGCGGACCTTGTCGTCGGCAGGGCCGGAGCGATGAGCGTTGCCGAGTTTGCCGCGGCCAAAACTCCGGCGATATGCCTGCCTTATCCTTATCATAATGACGAACATCAGAAGCTCAACGCGCAATTTCTTGTAGAGGCCGGCTGCGGGCTGGTGGTTGAGGATTTGTGCGATACTGAAAAGACCGCTAATCTTTTATGGCCTGTTCTTTGCGAGATTATCAGTTCAGACGAAAAACACAGCCAAATGAAACAGAGTTGTGCCGGGCTGGCGAACCCTGATGCTACGGCACAAATTGCAGGGAAAATACTAAGTTATTGATAATTGTTCTTTTTGTTTGCAATCATTAGCGCCGAACATAAAATACAGTTAAAGCGTATACCCAGAAAAGGACGAATTAAGACTATATATGAGCAGAATTTACCATAAAAAACCAATAGTCCGAGAAATAACTTTAGCGATGTTTTTGCTTCTGTTTCTTACGCCATTGCTTTATGCAGCCTTTGGCACCGGCCCGGAAGATATCAGCAGTCAGTTAAAAATCAATCGCTGGACACTTTTCAACTCGACAGATGAGCAGATACGGATAGATACAGCGGTTGAACTGCTGAAAAATTCCGATACCGGGGCGAGGCAAATCGTACTTGATGCTCTTGCAGCGAGCGACAACACCGTCGCTCAAAGTTCTGTCTTCAAAGCGATAAGCAGTTTTAGAAACTCACCGCAGCTTATTCCTGACAGAGAGGATTTTATCGGACCGCTGATGAATATCTTCAAGGGTCAAAATACTGAAGTAGCCAACCTTGCGGCACAGGCGTCTTTGATTTTCACATACAGAGAAGTTAAGGGCCGACTTGATAATATAATAAAGGATTCTGATTTGCCTGCAGCGGCAAAAAGAAATGCGATTTATGCAATTCAGATTCGTCCCGAGAAGGAAACTGTTTCGCAGCTTATAGATTTGCTCGACAATAATGACCCGGCAGTAGTATCAGCGGCAGCCGATGCATTGGCAAAATGGCTGCCTGGCAAGGACAAACAACAGTGGCAAAAGATGCAGAGGGACATTGAAAGAGGCCGGATAGATATTGTCCGCCAAAGGCTCCTTTCTCAGCAGGATAGAATACGCAAGCTCAATGATGACATTTCAAAATGGCAGAAAAGATATATTATTTCGCTGGATAACATTTATCAAGCGACCGCGGACGATAATGCTCGTGCGAAATTCGTCGCCGAAAATCTTGGTTTTGAGCAAAGCGCGATAAAACTCTGGGCGATTGAAAAGATTAATATGTGGCAAAAAAGCGGCAAACCTTTGCCTCTCGATGTCTTGCAAAAGTCTCTTATTACGCTTGTTTCCGACCCCGACCCGGCTGTCAGGCTTGCCGCAGCGAAACTGCTTGGACTGCTGACGAATATCAATTCGGCAGATGCATTGCTTTCACAGTTAAAAACCGAAACAAATAATGATGTCAAAACTGAGATATTTGTCGCGCTGGGGCATGTATGCAATTTTGCCCTTTCACCCGGCGCTGAAGTGGAAATAAGTCCGCAGGTCAGGATTGAGACTCTGAATATCGCTGCCGAATTTTTCAAGGATAATAATCCTGTAATAGCAGCGGAGGTCATACGAAATCTTCTTTTGCAGAACGGCCTTGAAACATCTTATGTAAAACCTTATTTTGAGCTTATTGCCGCCAGTTACCGCAACACGTCGGATGTGCAGATAAAGGCTCGTCTTCTGGAGGAGATGACGCGGTTGTGCGGCAACGACAGTTTCTACAAGAATATTGCCGGCGAAGTGTTCAAAAATATTTTTCTTACAGCCATAGATGATACGAGCGAACAGATTGCATCACCTGCCGTTACAGGTCTTCTAAGGATTGACCAGTCGGGAGCTTTTGAAATACTCAAACAAAAAGGTTTTACCGGTCATTCGAGCGGCAAGGTGCGCGAGGAACTTATTTCTACAGCCGGCCAGATTGGCATTCAGCAGGACCTTGAATGGCTTGGTGTTCTGACGATGAACGCAGAATCGGAACAGGAGCGCCAGCATGCTGCCGATGCGATGATGAATATCTTCCAGTATTGCAGGACGGACGTTTTGCTCTCATGGGCGCAGCAGTTATCCAGCCAGGCCAAATTGAAGAATGATGAATTTCTCCATACAAAGGCCAGGGCGTTGTTTGAAGCGGCTGAAAAGAAAGCCGAAACTGAACAGGATGCCAACACGCTGACTTCTCTGCGGCTTACACTTGCCGAGTATTATTCAGATGCTTCGCTTTACGGCCCGGCCGCGAAATATTATGGGATGCTTTTGCAAACCATCACAGACCCGAATGAAAAAGAAAAGTTAACTGCCGGACTGTTCAATGTGAATTTGCGTTCAGGCCAGGTAGAATCCGCCAAGCAGCTTTTAACTAATGTACTGCTGTCATCTGATATTAAGCCTAATATGGAAATCTCAAAGGTTCTCAATAGCTATTTTTCGCAAAGTCAGGATTCTAAAACGGCAAAACAGATGTTTTTAGCTTTTGCTGCCATAAAAATTCCCGCTGAGAACCCGCGTCCGTTGTGGTCCGCGCAGATTGCCAACTGGCGCGAACTTTTGAAAATCACTTCTACATCGCCTGCACCTGTGGAGCCGAATATTCCAGCCGATGCAAATGTTTCCAAACAGTAAAAGTCCCCCGCCCAATGAATCTCGATTTTAAAAAATATAAACATATTATCTGGGACTGGAACGGTACGCTTCTGGACGATGCCTGGCTGTGTGTCGAAATTCTTAACCGGATGCTCGAACGCCGCGGAATGAAGAAAACGACACTTGCAGATTATCAAAAGCAGTTTGATTTTCCAGTAGTCAGTTATTACATAAAAATCGGTTTCAATTTTACCGAAGAATCTTTCGATAATGTTGCCAAAGAGTATATCAGTGTTTATCAATCAGAGTATAACAGATGTCTTCTTCGAAAAGGAGTTTTGGACATATTAAATCATTTCAAGGCCGAAGGATTTTTGCAGTCGGTTCTTTCGGCCTCGCAGCAGTTTTCGCTTATAGAGGCGATTGAGCTATACAGATTGAAAAGTTTTTTTGAGAATATCGTAGGCCTTGACGATTATTATGCGCACAGCAAAGTCGATATCGGCAAAAAACTTATGAAAGATATTACAGCCGGCGGCAAAGAGGTCCTTCTTATAGGCGATACCACGCACGATTATGAAGTTGCCTGCGAAATGGGAGCTGATTGTTTGCTTGTTCCTGCCGGCCATCAGTCGAAAGAAAGACTCCTCGCCTGCGGCGCAAAGGTCTGTGATGACCTCAATGAGATTTTTCAGGTTAGATAGGGGTTATATGATTTTTCCTGCCCGATTGTTGACCCCGGCCCGTGTCCCGGCAGTACTTTTGTATCATCCGGCAGCACAAGCAGTTTATTTTTTATGCCTGTGATAAGTTGTTTGAGGGATTTTTGTGCATCATATCCGGAAAAATCAGTTCTTCCAACCGAACCTGCAAAGAGTGTATCGCCGCTGAAAAGGATTTTTTCATCGCCATTATAAAGACAAATCCCGCCGGGGGTATGGCCGGGCGTATGAATGATGGTAAATTTCAAACCTGCAAATTCTATTTGTCCTTCATTTTCAAAAATTATGTCCGCCGGAGAACTCTCTATTTTCGCTCCCAAAAAACTGGAAAAATTACTTACAGAATCTGTAAGCATATGAGCATCAGCCTTGTGAATACAAACCTTGATTTTACTGAAGTTTTTCCTCAGCGGCTCTACTCCTGCGATATGGTCGCCGTGTCCGTGCGTCAGAATCAGTGCTTCGGGGTCGAGATTTTTTTCCTTTAAAAAATCTATCAGAGGCTCAGCGCTTAAACCTGTATCAATTATAATACAGTTTATCGTTTTTTCGTCTTTACGTACTATATAACAGTTGTTTTCGTAATCGCCTAAAACCAGTTTGTCTATATGCATCTGCGGCTCCTTAAGGAGAGAAACTATATCAGGATAAAATATTTTGTCAAATCCGGCGGTCTTTTAATCGTTTTTTATAAGACCTTGGCTGTCCGTCCGGTAATTTTCTTTAAAACCAGCTTCAGTATAGAGGTTTTTTTGCCGATTTCACTTCAGGAAGTTTTGTAAGAACTATGTTTATAGTTTGAAGGAGCGCCTAATGGCCGATATTACCCGAGAACAGCTTGCTCATGACCTTTTCAGAAGGTACGAGGGCAATCCGATACTCGAGGCGAAGGACTGGCCTTATCCTGTCAATTCAGTTTTTAACCCGGCGGCGATAAAACTGCCTGACGGCACATTATTGCTCGCACGAGTTGAGGATATGAGGGGATTTTCTCATTTGACTTTATGCAAGAGCAAAGACGGCCTCACAAACTGGCAGATAGACGAGACGCCAACTATGGTGGCCGACCACGATACGAGAGAGGAACGATGGGGATTGGAAGACCCGCGAATTGTCTGGCTTGAGGAGCAGGGTCATTTCGCGATAACTTATGTATCATTTAGTGAAGGCGGTCCTCTGGTGTCGCTTGCCATCACCAAGAATTTCCATACGTTTGCCAGGATGGGTCCGATGCTTCCGCCCGAAGATAAAGACGCCTGCCTTTTTCCACGCAGATTCGATGGCCGATTCGCGCTTATTCATCGTCCAATAGTTCAGGGTGAGGCGCATATCTGGATTAGTATGTCGCCGGATTTGAAACACTGGGGCGACCACAGAGTTTTGCTCAGAACTCGCCATGCATTTTGGGACGGCCAGCGTATAGGTCTTGCCTGTCAGCCGATAGAGATTCCGGAAGGCTGGCTGATTTTCTATCATGGCGTAAGAGCTACCAGCGCAGGACAGATATATCGCATCGGCGTAGCCCTGCTTGACCTCGAACAGCCGTGGAAGGTTCTTCGCAGAAGCGAGGAATGGGTTCTTGGTCCGCGGGCCGATTACGAGAGAATCGGCGATGTAAGCGATGTCGTTTTTGTCACCGGCGCAACAGTCAATGAGGAAAACAACCGCCTGCATCTTTACTATGGCGCAGCGGACGACAAAATTGCGGTGGCAATGGCCAATATGGATGCGGTTCGCGAATATATAATGATGTGCCCCGAAGTGGACAACGATTAGAACATACCTTTATTTTAGCATCTGCGAAAAATCAGCGGGTATAACCACATCGAATACAGCTTTTTTAATAACCTTTGAGATGTCGATTTGAGACAATCTTATTGTTATCTTCTCGTCTTCACAGGTTGTCGCTGAAAAATCGAATGGAAGATTGTTGTCAGGATTGATTATTATTTCAACCTGTTTATATGTTTTGGAAAACCTGGAATTTTCCTTAGGTGTCAGGAACAGTATGTTTTCCACAGCGGTTATCTCAAACTGCTCAATCATCTCGTCGGATTTCGCCATGCCGATAATTGGAAAATAATCCTGTACAAGCTCGAAAGGCTCGATGGGTTTTTCTTTGGCAAGCTGCTCTGTTGTTGCGGATTTAGTCTGGTAGTCGATTTTTGTCAGCTTCATTCCGTCGAATATATAATCTTCTCTGTAATCCTGCTGACGGGACCGGTCTTGTTTTAAAGTTAAAAAATTTATCCTCAATGCGGTGAAATTGACGTCTTTAACATAAAAAATCCTGCCGGTCCTGACCGTCTGTGTATCGAATAACGGCTGAATGTGTGTATATTCTATTTTAGCGGAAAGATTTTTGAGATTATTCACGGCCTGATTTAGTTTTTCTATGATATTTTTGATTTGTGCCGGGTTATTAGGTTCGCTGGCCAAGCTAATGCCCTGACATATCAAAAACACAATCAATGTTATGATTTTATTTTTCATAAGATTCAATTATATCTATTATTTCCGTCAAGCTGTCAACAGTATAGTCTGCAAAACCGGCAAACTGCTCTGATTTTTCTGAATTTTTCATCAAAACCGCGATGGCCCCGGCCGCCTTTGCACTTTGCAGGTCAAACAGGTAATCTCCAACGACAAGCGTTTGCCCCGGCTGAACCTTGAAATGTTTGCAGAGCATTTTTACTCCGAACGGGTCCGGCTTGACTGGCCCATCGTTACGATCGACTACGGCGTCAAAATCGATATTATATTTTTTTGCTACCGCAGATGCGTTTGAGCGGGTATTGCGTGTCAAAACGCCAATATGTATTTTCTGGCTTCTTAGCCATCCAAGAGTTTCCGCAGCGCCTTTGTTCAAAGTGGAATGTTCTATGGCAAGCTGTTCATATCTGTACAAAATTTCCTCGGCTCTTTTTCTTTCGGCCGGGGTCATTTTCTCCATTACTTCCAAAAGCGGCCCGGCATCTGGCGGCAATCCGATTTCAGTGCGGATTTGGTCGAAGTCCAGATACGGCTCTGTTATCGTCCCGTCAAGGTCGAATATTACTGCTTTGATTTTCATTGTTATGATAGTTTAAAAGAACTTTACGATGGTTGTAAACAAAAAAATATTTAACCTCTTGATGTTTATTTATTTTCTATTTCTACAACGCAAAATAGTCCGTGGCCGCAACCTAATCCTTGTGGCAGAGAAAGTTCCAGATTTCGCAAAACACAGGCTACCTGTGGCCCCATAACGCTGGCCCAGAAATTAATAGCGGGAAACCTGTCGGCATTTCTATACAGCCACGCCAGCATTTTTAAGTCATCAGTGAGTTTTCCGCCGCTTGATTCTATAATTCTTTTAACTTCCGCATTATTACCGGCTATCAAGGCCTGGAGTGTATTAATTACAGTTTGCCACAAATTATAATAATCATAAATTCTCGTCCACGCCTGTTGGTTTACTTCCCTGGATTCCTGTAAATAATCTATATCAAGATTTAAACCATTTATTGTTTCCCTGTAATCACGTTCGAACAGCCGATTTACCTCTGCTCGTATTTGATGCCTCTGCTTTTTGAAAAGACAGGTGTCCATATGCCGACCGACAAATATTGAACGGTCCTGCATTGTAACTATTTTCGCTTTTTTCCCTGACGCATTAGCCGCCGATTCAATCAGTTCATTTAATTCGCAGCCGCTGTAATAAGTAACATCGAACCATTTTATTTTTTCAGGGTCTTGTTCCTGTGGGGGTAATAAATATGCCATATTATAAGGCAAAGATCTGTGACAGTCTTTGCCCCAATATTTCGGCCATTCGGGAGAATATCTGCCATGAAGGTCGAAGAACATATATCCTCGGCTGTTTATATGGGAAAAAATCTGCCGAGTAAGTTGTTCAAGTTCCGCATAATCCAAATGAGACAGCGAAGCATAAGAGGAAAAATATATATCATAAGGGTCGTCTTTGGTTAGAGGAAAACCTTCTGATAAATCTGCCTGGACAAATTTTGCCCGCGGCAGATAAGCGTAATTTTGTTTTCCCTGTTCGACCATTGCCGGCGAGATGTCAATTCCCTTATAAATTTCGATATCTTCTTCGGTAATTACAAATTCTTTATTTGACGTTTTAAACGTGGTACTTGGCGGGATATGTGTCAATAATTCAAGGCCTTCACCGCTGCCGCAGCCGAAGTCAACGACACGGATTTTGTTTTTATACTCCAAAATCCGCTCGATTGCAGGTTCAATCGCAAGCTTTATAAAAATATCCTCCCAGTATTTTCGTACGTTGTCTTTTTTTCCGAACAGCCCCGATTCGCTGACGCCGTAGTATCCCCGTCTTACCGCTATTTCATAAAATTCGGTTCTTGCCATATCAGCCGCTCCTTATATGTTATTTGTTTATGAAAAAGTGGTTGATTGAATGGGTTAGAATCCATAATGCGGTTGAGCATATCAAAAGAACAATAGTGTATTTTCGCCAATGAGCCATTGTAACATATTCTCCCTTGTCGGTGGTACCGCCCCATATTTTAATATCGATGAATCTGGCCAAGATAAGAATTGCAATTGTGCACCAGAATACTATGTCAGCGGCATAAAATATTTCTCCTTTATGACGTAAAATCACCACAAGGGTAAAGAAAGCGATTACATTTCCGATAAGTGTCCAAAAAACGTGTACAAAAAGGCTGAAAATACTATCATATTTTTCTGCCGGCTGCTGGATTTGTTTAGACATAGTCCGTCTCCTAAATAATCGTTTCTTCAGATTTATTTAGGTGGCGGCCCGACCACCCTGACCTGCCTGCGGGAACTTTTTGCCCCTGCACCCTTTGACAATGCATTGTAAGGAAACCTGCAATGATGTCAAAAAAATTATAATTATTCTTTAGATTTATACGCTATTTTCGCAGTAATTCGATAAACGCCTTTAAATTATCATTCATTACCCGATTTTTTCTGATTATTATGGCAGTCGGTCTTTTAAAACTCGCGGAATCGGGATTTGAAAACGGTATCCCCTTTAATGTTTTGTTCGCCAGTTCGGTTTGTATAGTTGTTTCCGGCATTATACTTATGCCGGCATTTATTTCCACTACGCGTTTTATTGTTTCGACGTTGTCAAATTCCATCAAAGGTTTCAACGCAATATCATATCGCAGCAGAAGCTGGTCTATCCAGTTTCTGGTTGGCACATTTCTCGCAAAAGCGATAAACGGCTGATATTGTATCATATAAACATCGATACTTGTCTTTCTGGCGAACGGATGCTTCGGGCTGCACACTAATACCATCGGTTCGGAAACAAAATCAAAAACCTGTATATCAGGGCTTTTTCTTGGTACAGCGACCAGGCCGACATCGATTTTGCCCAGCAGCAGACGGTTATAAATCTCAGTGGCGCTGAGATACTCAATGTCGAGATACACCTGCGGATACAGTGACATGAATTTTTTTACATAACCCTGAAGACTGTGCATACCTATGCTGTAAATGGCAGCCACGCTGATTTTGCTCTTGGTTGAATTTTTCAGGTAATTAAGACTGCTTTGAAAATTTTCATATCGGCTCAATATGTCTTTGCATGTGTTAAAAAATAGTTCTCCTGCAGGGGTCAGGCCGAACGATTTTCTACTGCGGTCGATTAAAGGCGTATTGAAGGATTTTTCAAGCTGGGCCAGCTGTTGCGAAACCGCCGACTGACTTACCATATTTTTCTCTGCCGCTTTGGAAAAGCTTTTCAGCTCCGCCAGGTCGCAGAAAATCTGTAAAGTTTCAATCTGCATAAAAAACAGCTCCTATTTCAGTCATAGCCAACGATCAACCATTATAAGTAAAGCTTATAAAAGTTATTAAGATTTAAAATTTGATTTATACGGTTTTCCAGCTTATTTTAAGTGTAAACACAGTTATTATGAAAATACTGTTTAATATATATTATTAACAAATTTTATAGTAGTTAGCAATAAAAAACCTAATTTTTTATGGAGGTATTCAAATGTCTTCAAAGCAAGTAATTGAAAGCGTTTATGAGCTTGTACTTAAACGTAACCCCGGCGAAACGGAGTTTCACCAGGCCGTTAGAGAAGTTCTCGATAGTCTGGTTGTGGTCCTTGATGAGAATCCCCAGTATATCGAGGCGCGTATCCTTGAAAGGCTTGTTGAGCCTGAAAGAGTGCTGATGTTCAGGGTTCCCTGGATTGACGACAAAGGTAAGGTCCAGGTCAACAGAGGTTTCCGCGTACAGTTCAGCAGTGCCATAGGTCCATACAAGGGCGGCCTTCGTTTCCACCCAAGCGTATATCTTGGCATTATCAAGTTTTTGGGTTTTGAGCAGATACTCAAGAATTCGCTTACCGGCCTGATGATGGGCGGCGGCAAAGGCGGCAGTGATTTTGACCCCAAGGGCAAAAGCGACAACGAAGTTATGCGTTTCTGCCAGAGCTTTATGACCGAGCTTTGCAAGCATATCGGCGCCGATGCAGACGTTCCGGCAGGCGATATCGGTGTTGGCGGTCGTGAAATCGGCTTTATGTTTGGCCAGTACAAGAGAATCCGCAATGAATTCGTCGGCGTTCTCACCGGAAAGGGACTTAACTGGGGCGGCAGTCTGGTAAGGACTGAAGCGACAGGTTACGGCCTGGTTTATATCGTTGATGAGTTGTTAAAAGAGCAGGGCCAGAGCTTCGATGGCAAGACGGTTGTTGTCAGCGGTTCAGGTAATGTCGCTATTTACGCGGTTGAAAAGGTCCAGCAGCTCGGCGGCAAAGTCGTCGCGATGAGCGATTCAAACGGCTTTATTTACGACCCGCAGGGTATAAAACTGGATACCGTAAAACAGCTTAAGGAAGTCGAAAGAAAGAGAATCAAGGAATACGTCTCGATTCACAAGGGCGCAAAATACACTGAAGGCTGCAACGGAATCTGGACTGTAAAATGCGACATAGCTCTTCCAAGCGCAACTCAGAACGAGCTTGACGCGACAGGCGCAAAAGCCCTGATTAAGAACGGCTGCAAAGTCGTCGCCGAGGGCGCGAATATGCCGACCACTCCGGATGCGGCTGATTTGCTGATTGAAAACAACGTTGCCTTCCTGCCCGGCAAAGCTGCCAACGCAGGCGGCGTCGCTGTATCAGGTCTTGAGATGGCTCAGAACAGCCAGCGTTATGCATGGACATTCGAGCGTGCAGATGCTGAATTGAAGAATATTATGGTCAACATCTACAAGAATATCAGCGCCGCTTCTGAAAAGTACGGCGCAAAAGGCAATTACATCGTCGGTGCAAACGTTGCCGGCTTTGTTAAAGTTGCCGATTCAATGCTCGCTCAGGGTGTCGTGTAAGAAAAATTAAAAATTAAATATAAAAAATAAAAATTGTGGAACCCATTTAGATAATCAGCCCTCGGCTATCCGGGGGCTTTTTTATTGCTTAAAAGCAGGTCTTTTATTAGAATCCCTGCTTATGGCAGAAAAGGAGAATCTAAGGAAGGTTTTTGACCAGCACGTCCAGCTGGAGGAATTTTTTACAGGCTTTACCATAAAAAAGGACAAGCCCACTCAGCAACCGCAGATTCAAAATAATGATGTTGAAAAAGAGCTTAAACAGCTTGCAAAAGAGGTTGACGCCTGCCGCAAATGCGTGCTCGGCACTACCCGCATAAATTCAGTTCCCGGCGAAGGAAATCCCAATGCCCGTTTAGTTTTTGTCGGCGAAGGGCCGGGCGCAGATGAAGATGCGCAGGGCAGACCTTTTGTAGGCAGGTCAGGCCAGCTTCTTGATAAAATTATTATCGCTATGGGATTAAAGAGAAGCGATGTCTATATATGCAATATTGTAAAGTGCAGACCTCCTGAAAATCGCGAGCCGCGTCCGGAAGAAATTATAAGCTGCCTGCCGTTCTTAAAGAGGCAGCTTGGCCTAATCAGGCCCAAAGTAATTGTTACTCTCGGAGCACCGGCAACAAAGACGCTTTTGGAGACAAATAAGCCCATCGGTCAGCTTCGCGGCAAATTTTACGATTTTAATTTTGATGATTTTTCGCCTCCGATAAAACTTATGCCGACATTTCACCCGGCATATCTCTTGAGAAATTATTCCGATGAAAACAGGCGCAAAGTTTGGGAAGATATGAAGACGGTTCTGGCCGAACTCGACCTGCCGGTGCCGAAAGGAAAGAATTAACAATAACTTGTTTGATTTTTTGGATGCAAGTAAACACAGATTTTATTTTCACTTTTATAGATTAATCATAACTTCTTTATTTAAAAATACTTATAAATATCAACTTTTTAGTAAGAAAATTCTAACTAAAAATCAAAAAAACATTGACATAGCTAAAAAGGAGTAGTATTTTAGCTGAAAATGCATGGGTTATTCTCCAATGCCACGTTTCCCCTTTATTGGGGAAAGTTGTTTTTGGCAAACGCCAAAAACCTGAAAGGCAGAATATCTGCCTAAATGTATAGGCGGCGACTCAGGTCGTCTCTGGGACAGTCTCCTATATCTGTGTCAGTCGGATTTCAGATTGAAATTCTGACAGTGAGGTTTGGAGTACTGGATAGCGTCGTGTTATCCGCTTTAGAACCCAAAATTTTCGCGTTGGAGGTTTTTATGACGGCTAATAAATTTAGCAATTGTGAAAAGAACCCGTGCTATATTCAAAAGGTCATTGAATGTTGCCAAGCTGTAGATGAGCTGGTAACTCTTGACCCGGGTTCAGGCTCTTTGGAAGTTTTAGAACGCCTAAGGTTAAAGATGAATGATCGGCTGATGTTGTTTGATTATCCAGGTGCCGTAAAAGTAATGAACTATATACTTTTAAGGCGACAAGGTAATAATGATGAAGCTGAATTGTTGGAGACGTTGGGGCTATAAGACTTCCAAAACTCAAAATCAATCAGGGAAGCTGTGAATATAGGTAAAGGAATAAAATTTGTTCGAATTGCTTCAGGGCTTCGTCAAGGTGTAATGGCGAAGCAGTTAGATATTTCGCAGAATTATTTATCACTTCTTGAAAATAACAAAGCAGAACCGAGCATAGCTTTATTAAAAAAGATTTCAGAAGTATTTGGAGTCCCCGCAGGTTTTCTCGTATGGGAAGATGCAGGAGTGTCCAAAAATCAAAATCCTGAAATAACTGCTAAATATCAAAAGGTTGTGGAACTGATTCATGAACTCCAAGGGCTCCGGATATCTCAAAGATTTCCCCAATAAAATGCTTTTGAATGAGGAGAATCCAAAAACACTACGTTTACGCTCTGACAAGCATATTGCGCAGATATTGGGTTTTCCTTCTGAATATATACACGAATTAGCAAGCAATGCGGAGCAATACTACAGGGAATTTGATAGAGTTATAAAAGGCAAGAAAAGGCATTTAGTTGAAGCTACGGGACGTCTTAAAGTAGTTCAGAAAAGGATTCTGGATAGAATTTTAATACGTATCCCACCGTTTGAAGGTGCTTACGGAGCTATCAAAGGAAAATCTATAAAAGACAATGCCTTAGTGCATGCAGATTTAGAACATTCTCTTAAACTGGATATAAGAGATTTTTACCCAAGTATTCATAGAAAAAAAGTTTATTCATTTTTCATAGAACAAGAGTGCTCTCCTGATGTTGCCAAAATCTTGACAGAACTTACTACCAGAAAACATTTTCTTCCTCTTGGCACTTCAACGAGTCCTATGCTTGCAGATTTAATAGTTCGAAAAATTGATAAACGTATTCAAGGTATGGCAAAAAAAGTAGGATTGAAATATACACGATATGTGGATGATATAACTATATCAGGGCATTTCTCGCCAGAAAAATTAAAACCGCTCATAACTGGGATACTTAAACAATCAGGCTTTAAGATTAAGATACAAAAAGTTATAGTATATGGCCCCAATGATAGGGAACGTATTATTACTGGTGCAGCGATAGTAAATGGCAAAGTAACAGCCCCTCAAAGTTTTGTGCAAGAATTGGAAGCTACATTAAGAAAAGCTATATATTGGAGCAGGAGAAGTATAATTGAACAAACCTTTGAGACTAAGGGACATTACAGAGGGCAAATTGGATATGTGCTTTGGTTAGATAAAAGCCTCGGAGAAAAACTCCTTAAACTTTACCGAAAGGTTAGGTGGAAACACTTGGAATGGCTTTGTCAAAGAATGGAAAGTCAAAAGGTTGAACAGTAAAATAAATAAGGAGAGCAAGGGAATGACGAAAAATAAGAAAACAAAGAGAGCGGATGGTACACTTACCAGTATGGCGGGAGAATTCCTCGTTGCTGGGAAACTATTAAAACGTGGACTTTTGGTTTCAGTAACAATGGGAAATGCAAAAGCTATAGATTTGTTTGTTCATAATCCCAAAACGGACAAAACATTTACAGTTCAGGTAAAGGCGCTCAGGGCCAAAAACTGGTTTCCAATCCATAAAGAAAAAGTTAGCCCCAATCATATTTATATCTTTGTGATATTGAACCATAATGAACAAGAGGAAGAATATTTCATAGTTCCTGGCAATACGATACTTGATGACATAAATCGATTTTTCAGGAGCTCATATTCAAGAGAAAAACCAAGCACGTTTCCAGGGATATGGCATAGTTCATTGAAGGAATTTAAAAATAATTGGTCTTTGTTTGAATCAGTGTAATCAGCGATAAAAATTATGGTTCAATTTATATTAGGCAGAAGCGGGACAGGTAAGACAACGCTTTGTATAAAGCAGATAATAGATTCTCTGTTAAATGATACGAAACAAACCCCCAACATAAAGTTGGGGGCTTATGGATTAACCAATCTTGTTTTTCTTGTTCCTGAACAGGCGACATATCAGGCTGAAAGGGCGATTCTCGCTGATAATCGAATCAAAGGATACAGCAGATTGCACGTTTTGTCTTTTCAAAGGCTCTGCTATCTGATTTTCGGGAAAAATCTTGCTGCAAGGCCGCTGACTACGCAAGGGCGAGATATGATTGTTAATCGCTTGCTTGCCGAAAATGCTGATAAGTTATCGATTTTTTCTTCCATAGCTTCTGCCGGTGTCGCAAACGCCATAGCCGAGCTTCAGGAATACGGCAAATCTCCTGACGATGTCGATAAACTTATCGAGCAGCTTAAAAGCTCTTCAGAATTAACATCCAGTAAACTTTCCGATATTAATCTGATTTATAAACAGTATCTTGACTTTGTAGAGGGTAATTTCCTCAATAACGATAATCAACTTAATCTTGCCAAAGACGCTGTCGCCCATACGCCGTTTTTGAAGGATTGCCTGCTGTGGGTTGACGGCTTTGCGGGCTTTACAACTTCGGAGTTGTTGTTGCTGACCGAATTATTGAAAGTTTCCTCCTCATCCAAAATCGCATTGTGCCTTGACCCTGCCGTAACGCAGGAAGACTGGGCGGGGATTTTTGAACCTACCCAAAAAACATATAACGACCTGCTTTCTCTGATTAAGTCACTAAAATTGAATATTGAAAAGCCTGTTTTTTTGAATCAGCCGGCGCGTTTCAAAAACTCAAAGGCACTGGCTCATCTTGAAAAGAATATTTTCAGTTTTGATGATGTTCCGCCGGTTTCCAGCGATAACAATATCAAAATTACCGCCTGCGCAAAGACAAGGCTTGAGGTCGATTACGCCGCACGGCAGATTTGTTCTCTTGTAAGGGACAAGGGGTTTCGCTGGCGTGATATCGCTGTTATCGCATCTGATATTGACCAGTATCGTCATTTCATACAGGCGATATTTAATGATTTCGGCATACCGTTTTTTATCGACCGCAGACGGGGTTTGCAGCAGTATCCGGCAGTTGAGCTGATTACAAGTGCATTGAAGATTGCGACAGACCGGTTTAATACTAACGATGTTGTAAATTACCTAAAAAGCGACCTTGTGCCTGTAAGTCGGGACGAGGTTGACCAGCTTGAAAATTATTGTCTGTCCTTTGGAGTTGAGGGGAAAGACTGGCTCGGTGCCGAGAAATGGGATTTTGCGCCGCCTGACGACGATTTTGACAATGACAAAATCGAAGAAATACGTAATAAGGCGACCGAACATCTTTTGCAGTTCAGGACCTTGTTGCAGAGCAGCGGTTCAATCGATACCGAGAAGTTTTGCAAGGCACTTTTTGATTTTCTCGATAGTCTGGATGTAAGAAGTCAATTGACCGACTGGACAAAGGCTGCGCTCGAGGCGGGCAGGCTTGACGAGGCACAATTGCATCAGCAGTTTTTCGCACAGTTTACGCAATTGATGGACGATTTTGCTTATATTTTCAAGAACGCCTCTTTTACCGCAAAGCAGTATGCCGCGATAATCAGCTCGGCGTTTTCTCAGATGACGGTAGCCTTGATTCCGCCCGCGCTCGACCAGGTTCTTGTCGGCTCGATTGAAAGAAGCAGGCATCCAGATTTAAAAGCCGTTTTTCTCATCGGCGCGACCCAGCAGCAGTTTCCTATTCCGGTATATTACGATAATATTCTCAATGATACCGACCGCAAGACTACTTCTGGTGTCGGTTTTGAACTGTCGCGTATCGGCTCATCGCAGCTTATCGAACGCAGGTATCTTGCTTATATTGCTTTTACCCGTCCCAGTCATTTTTTGCATATCACATATCCTCTGGCCGATGAAAAAGGCACTGAAATTCAGCCCAGTTTTCTCGTCAGTCAGTTGAAATCGCTGTTCGGCGACCTTGAAGAAGAAAAATATTTCGGCAGTGCCGGTTTTGAGGATTTATGCAACATTTCTGATTTGTCTTTACTGCTTGCCTTGCGTCTCGGCAGGGATAATTTATTGCCGCAGAACGATTTGGACGCGAAATGTAAATGGCTGCTCGATACCGCATCAAAGGATTATGGTTTGGCAAAGATTAAATCGGCAATTGATTATGAAAATATCGCCCGGCTCGATAATTTGCCTGTTCAGGATGTTCTTTCCACAAGCGCAACGAAATTGAAGTCTTTTGCAAGTTGTCCGTATCAGCATTTCGCAAAGCATATCCTTGAGCTTGAGGAAAGACGCGTTTTCGAATTAGAGCCTTTCAGTCTCGGCCTTTTCTTTCATAGGGTTCTTGAGTTATTATTTGGCAGTCTTAAAAGCAAGAATCTTTCTTTTTCAACCGCCGGAGCCGATTTGTTGAGTCAGTTTACCGACCGCGCGGTCGAAAAACTTCTTGTAGAAGACTCATTCCTGAAAAGTTTCAATGCAAGGACTAAACACAACAGTTTTATTATTCTTTCATCCACCGAAATGGTTAAAAACGCGGTGTTGGAGTTTTCTCAGATTGCTTCAGCAGGCAGTTTCACGCAGATTGCCTCAGAAATCGGTTTCGGCGACAAGTTTTCTTTACCTGCGATTGAAATTAAACTGGAAAAAGGTAAAGAGCTTCATATAGAAGGCAAAATCGACAGGGTGGACATCGTTTCCAAATCAGGTGTAACTTATTGTCTGGTAATAGATTACAAAACTTCGCAAACCAAAATTAACTGGTCGTTATTTTCCGCAGGTCTTGATTTGCAGTTGCCGATTTATCTGCTTGCCGTAAGAAATCGGGCTGTCGGAGAAAATAAAAATCTGGTTCCTTTGGGCGCGTTTTATTTTCAAATACAGACATTTGCCCAGTCATCGGATTTAGATAACATTGAGAAAAAATCCGGGAAAATCGTAAGAAAGCCGGGGGGGATTTTTAACGGCAGGTATTTCCAGCTTATCGACGGCAAAACTGAACCCGGCAAAAACAGCCCCTTTTACAGTTTTCAAATAACGAAAGATGGCCAATTCGGCAGATATGAAACAAGTTCGCTTTTGACGGATGAGCATTTTTCAAAGGTTCTGTCTTTCGCTGAAAATAAATTAAAAGAGCTTGGCAGTCGGATACTTGCCGGAGAAATTGATATAACGCCTTACAGGCACGTTAAAAATGTTGCCTGTACTTATTGTCCGTATAAATCGCTTTGCCGGTTCGACTGGCAGATAAATGATTACGCGGAAATTAAAAAGGTTTCGAAAACGGAATTTTTAAATGAATTGGACTAAGGGACAAAAACAGGCAATCGAATCGTCCAGCGGCGACATAACCGTAGCCGCCTCAGCCGGCACCGGCAAGACGACCGTGCTTTCGCAGCGGGCCGTCAGGGTTCTCGGTCTGCCTGATTTGTGTCCTGATGTTTCGGATATCCTCGTTTTGACCTTTACCGAAGCGGCCGCGGGCGAAATGAATGCACGAATAGCTCAGCACCTTCGCGATGCCGCACATCGGGCAAAGAATGCCCATCTTCGTAAACAGCTTTTGATGCTCGATAGTGCCGACATAAGTACCATTCATTCATTTTGCAAACGTACTATTGCTCAGCATTTCCATCGGCTCGGGCTTAATCCCGCCTTCAGGGTTATGGATGCCGATGAAAGTAAACTGATAAAAGCTGAAATTATCCAGCAGGTAATCGAAGAAGCCTGGAACGATATACCGCAGGGTATGAACCAGCTTCTCAGCGGCAGGGCGGTATCGAATCCATCGCACAATTTCCTGAACTGCATCATAGACCTCAGTAATTTTCTCGATACGGTAGTATCACGTCAAAATTGGTTTGACAGGGCGATTGTTTACAATGATGCGGTAATTTCCGCTTCCTCGGATGCCGTTAAAAATCAAAAACGGTTCATTCTCGATAATCTCAACACTTTCAAAGAGCAGTTCGAATGGTCGCTGAAGCTTGATGAAAAAATTACAAACGGACATTGGAAAGAGCAGATAGAAGAACAATGTATCCCTGTGATTAACAGTGCCATTGAATTTTTAGAGAAAGATGATTTAAAGAATTTTATCAAGCATTTAAATAGTTTTGAAAAGTTTAGGTGGAATAGAAGACCAAAAGAACTTTCCGACGAACTAAAGGAGCTTGTTTTATCAACTGCGGATGAAGCGAAAGAAGGCTTTAAGAATCTTAATGCATTTGCCGTGCTTAATCCTGATTATACCGCTCTTGTTGCGGGCGATTGTTCCGTTCAGACGAAGGTTTTGATTGAGCTTGTCAAAAAATTCGACCTTGCCTATCAAACCAGAAAACAGCAGTTAAACTGTGTGGATTTTGCCGACCTTGAAAGGTATATGCTTAAGCTGCTTTCTGAAAACGGCGATGTCGATACCGGCAAGCCATCGGATATCGCTTTGCAATTGCAGAAAAAGTATAAATATATTTTCGTTGACGAATATCAGGATATAAACCCGGTTCAGCAGAGAATCATCGACCTGTTGAGCGGCTCGGCGAAAGTTTTTGTTGTCGGCGATGTCAAGCAGAGCATTTATGCCTGGCGGGGAGCTGATTGCGGCCTTTTTGTTCAGCGGCTGGGCAAAACCGGGATTGACGAGTCGAAATCTCGTGTCGATTTGAACGAAAATTTCCGCTCCCGACCCGGCATTTTGAATTTTGTCAACGAAGTTTTCTCACGCATTATGACTGAATCCGTTGCCGCGATAGATTATGACGAAAATGCCGCACTTAAGCCTTTTAACGCTTCATTGGGCGAGTCTCCAAAGCCCGATGTGGAATTGATTCTCGTTGATGAAGACCCAGCGGAAGAAAAACAGACCGACAATGACGATGATGATGACCAAACTGGTATTGTTTCTACAGATGCGATAAACCGCAGGGCACTGACGGTTGCCGATAGAATAAAGGAACTTGTAGAGGTTGAAAAGTTTGAAATTTATGACAAAAAAATCACCGCTTTCCGTCCTTGCCGCTGGAATGATTTTGTAATTTTAACCCGGGACTTTAAACATCGTGCCAATAATTATGTCCAAATCCTCCGCTCTGCCAATATACCTGTCGTCAGCGACAGCTCCGCAGGCTATTTCGCGACTACCGAAATAAACGATATGCTTTCACTGCTGCAGGTTCTTGACAATCCTCATCAGGATATTCCTCTTGCCTCTGTTTTAAGGAGTCCTGTTTTCGGTCTTTCCGATACGCAGTTTGCGAAGATAAAATCGCATAAAAATTCCGAGGCAGATTTTTATTCTCTTCTCGAATCTGTCGCGAAAAAATCCGACGATAAAAACCTGCAAAAAAAGGTTTCCGAAATTTTGCATAAGCTTGATGATTGGCGGACACTGGCTCGTCGTGGTTCTTTGGCCGATTTAATCTGGCAGATCTATTCCCAGACCGATTATTTATCGTTTGTTTCTGCTTTGCCCGGCGGCTCTCAAAGACACGCGAATTTACTGAAGCTTCACCAGCGGGCGATACAGTTTGAAAACTTCGCATCCAGCTTTAACGTTATTTCACTATCCAGATTTGTTAATTTCCTGCAAAAACTCCTCGAATCCGGTGGTGACTGGGCTCCTGCCGAGCCGGACAGTTCCGCTTCAGATGCCGTGCGGGTGATGAGCGTTCACAAAAGCAAAGGTTTGGAATTTCCGATTGTTATTTTAGCCGAGACAAGTAGAGAATTTCGATTCGGCTCTCACATCGGCGATTGTATCACGGATAATCAGGCGACAATCGGGCTTAGGATAATAGACGAAAATAGCGGCACAAAGCTGCCTTCGCTTACCTGGCAGGTAATAAAAGAAAACCAAAGAAAACAAAGCCTTGCTGAGGAAATGAGGATTTTGTATGTGGCGATGACCCGGGCAAAAGATAAGCTGATTTTGTCCGGTGCCGCTGAATCTAAGCACTGTATCTCCCTGTTGAGCAATGCCGCACTTTGCGATTCTGAAAAGCTGCCCCGCTTTATGATAGAATCCGCCAGGAGTGAACTTGATTTGATTTTGTTATCCCTTGCCAAATATAAAAAGCTGCACACTCATTTCGAACTGCCGGTACAAGTCGATACCCGTAATGAAAATATATTTGATTTGAAAATATGTCAGCCTGACGAAATTTCGCAGCTTGAGGCCAGGTTCCTAAAAAAACGTTCTGCCAGTAAATATGAAACGATAAAATCACCTTTGCCGGACAAAGCCTTGCTTGAGAATATCGCTAAAAATTTAAACTGGCAATACCCATCTAAAGACTGTGCCTTAATAAAAGCAAAGCAGTCTGTCACTTCTATTGTGCAGCAGCAGGAACAATTTGCCGAAGCTGACTGCAGTTTTTCATTTGATTCTTTTGAAAAACTTACCGGCCGGACTGATGGTCTCGTTATCGGCAGCGCAACCCATCTCGTTATCAAAAATATAGATTTAACCGAGGCCATCGACAAGGGCAAAATCAACCATGCCGTAACTGATTTGCTTGAAAGGGGTTATATAACAAAACAATCCGCTGATAAAATCAATATTTCGTCTATTTTGAAGTTTTTCGATAGTGATTTGGGCAGGCTTATAAGGGATAGTGAAAATACTGTGTTGCGAGAATGGCCTTTCACTTATGCCGCCTCGGCGTCGGATTTATATCCCGCATTGAAAAATTGTACTGAAGAAAAAATAATCATCCAGGGCATTGTCGATATGCTGGTTAAAACATCGGATGGTTTGATTGTAATAGATTTCAAGACAGACCATATTGATTCTTCGAAACTGCAGCAGAGAAGCGAACATTACGCGCCGCAGTTAAAATGGTACTGCAAAGCGGCAGGGGAGATTCTTGATGTTAAAAATATCACAGGCTGGTTATATTTTCTTTCCGCTGGTGAAGCGATAAAGGTCTGTTAGTATCATTTATTCGGTTCGATATGAACCGTGATATTTACCGGCTGGGCAATTTGACTGTGAAGTTCATTTTCAAGAGATTCGGCAATATCGTGAGCCTCTGTTATTTTCAGCTCCGGGTCAACAAGAATATGTAAATCCATAAATAGTTCTCTGCCTACAATCCTTGTTCGCAATTTGTGCCAATTGCGTATTTGCGATTGTGATGCGATGATTTTCGTAATCTGTTCATTTGTGCTCGCATCGACCGCACGCGCGGTAAATTGTCCTATAGAGTCACCTAATATTTTAACAGCGACCCAGATAATCATTACTCCGACGATAATCGCGGCTATCTGGTCGGCATAGGCGAAACCGAACATCGACACGACAGCTCCGATTGCCACAGCAATTGAGCTGAAAGCATCTGAACGATGATGCCATGCGTTTGCGTAGACCATCGAGCTGGAAAATTTTATAGCGACATTTCGAGTGATGATATAGCAATATTCTTTGGAGAATATCGAGATTATGGCTATAATCAGAACGGTATAGCCTATTTTTGCGTCTTTATGGTCCGCGATACTGATGGTAGCTTTGTAAATCATACCTCCGGCTATAATCGCCAGCAGAAAAGCGATAAATAACGTTGCGAAATTTTCGGCCCAGCCGTGTCCGTATGGATGGTCTTCGTCAGGTTTTTTGGAGCCTATTTTTGCGCCGAGAATAACGGCAACATCTGTTATCAAATCTGAAAGCGAATGAATGCCGTCAGCTATCAGTGCCATTGATGACACAAGAAGCCCCGCGATAATTTTCACTGCCGTGAGAAGGATATTTATAATCAGACCGATCCACGTTACCTTGCGAATTTGCCCAAGAGCCTCGGCGTTTTTCTCCACATACGGAGACATTTTACTTCCCTGTAGTTTTTTGTATTATGGCTGTAATTTTATCCAGATACTTTTGCGGGTCCGCATCTTCCTTGAATTCCGCTATTAACCTCATTACAGGCTCTGTATTGCTTGTCCGCAGATGAACCCAGCCGTCTTCGAGGTCAAACCTGCATCCGTCATCCTCATTTATTTTCGCCTTTTTGAATATTTTTTTTGCCTGTGTGATTATTTTATCAGCCTGTTTTTTATCGGCGTCAAATTTTTGCTTTATCATTTGATAAGCCGGTATTTCATCGACAAGCCGGCTAATTGGTTTTCCTGTTTCAACGCAAAGCTGCAGAATAATTGCCATTCCTATAAGGCTGTCGCGTACAGGTCCGACCCGTAAATCGATGATTCCGCCGTTGCCCTCGCCGCCGATTATGCAGTTGTTTTTTATCATTGTTGCTGCGACGTTTGCTTCGCCTACAGGTGTGCGGATAACTTCGCATCCTGCCTGCTTTGCGACATCATCAATCATTCGCGACGTGGAAAGATTTGCCGCCGCCGAGCCTTTTTTATGGCTGAAAGTATATTTTGCGGCCAGGGCAAGAGTATATTCTTCGCCGATATATCTGCCGTTTTCATCCACGATTGCGAGCCTGTCTGCGTCAGGGTCCTGAGCGAAACCGATATTGGCTCCTACTTTTTTGACCATCTCGCACAGTTGCTCCAGGTTTTCCGCCAATGGCTCCGGCTTATGCGCAAACAAACCGGTCGGTGCGTCGTTTATTGCCGTAACCCGGCAGCCGAGCATCGACAGCAGTCTTTTTCCGGGTCTTGCGCCTGCTCCGTTTACACTATCAAGGACTACTTTCAATCTTTTTGAGACTATCAAACCTCTGCCGACACATGCCAGAACCTTTTTGATATGGATTGAGTCGCCGCTGTAATCTATTATAATCTTTCCGCAATCGGCGGAGGAGACAAAGCTGAAATCTTCTTTTAAAAAGAGAGATTTTATTTTTTCCGCCATTCCCGCAGGCGGGGCGATGCCTTTGCTCGTAAGCAGTTTAATTCCGTTGTATTCGATTGGATTGTGAGAAGCTGTAACAACAATACCGCCGTCGCACGCCAGATGACTGACCATAATGCCCACCGTAGGAGTGGTTACCAGCCCCAAATCGATTACATCTGCGCCGACCGAGCATAAACCCGCCATTATGGCCGATTTGAGCATTCCTCCCGATGGCCTGCTATCTGTACCTATGGCGATGGAAAGCTTCTTCTTGCCTTTGGAGTTTTTAAGAAATGTACCAAACGCGCAGCCGTAATTCGTTGCCGTTAATACATTTAGATTTTCTCCGACTATTCCACGCATTCCGCTTATCGATATGATTAAATTCTGTTTCATTTCACCATCAACTATTAATTAACATATATTTCATATTTGCCTGGTTTTTTCAAGCACTTCTTTAAGTCTTGAAACTATAGTTTTTACCTGTGCGTCCTTCAGTAAAAGTATTTCCTGCAGTGCCTCGCCGATATAGGGCAGATAAATTTCGATGTAGCTTCTTTTAACCATTTCCTGCCGGATGCGTTTCTGCTTTCGCAGGTACAGACCAAGTTTACGCCCGCATTCCTGCACCGCAAGTTTTATTTCCTTTACTATTTCAGGATAATGGGCTATCGCTTCTTTGCTTTCAGATGTAAAAGGCACCCACACTGATGCGATGTGAACCATCAGAACAATTGGCCCCATCGGCAAAGCGCCCCTCGACTGCGAAAGGGCGTAGTTTCGCCAGTTAATTTCGATAACCGCCTTATGAATGGCGCATGCTCCCTGCTGATAGAGCAGCGGCACTCGATTGGCGAATCGCTTCAGTTCCATTTGCACTTGTTTGTCTTCATCATCTCCGTTCCCGTTGCTGCTGTCCTGCTCGGTTTTGAACCCGTATGCGATTGCGGCTTCGATAAGAAACGGATTTCCCCGGTAAACATTCGGTTTTCTTGTGGATGCCGCATAAAAATCCGCCTCAATAGTTCGTTTCAGTCCTTCTTCAAGCTCTTTTTCGCCTATCGGTCCGATGCAGTTTACAGGCGGCGCCATTATTTTCGTTTCGTTTATGGCGGTATGCAGAGCTTCGGCTTCTTTTAAACTCAAACTCATTGGCCGCATATCTTTTGAAAGTTTTGCTTTTTTGCATATCTCGCTGCCCATTCTCGAGCTCACTCGCGAAAAATCACGATGCAGAAAAATCGAAAGCCGTTTGGCCGTGCTTTCTTTTGACATTTTATAAAGCAAACCCAGCTCCACTCCATAAGGATGTGGTTTTATCTCAACCGGTATAAACGGCATTTTGCTGCTTTGCCGCTTGTATTCATACACTATACCGTCCGGCGAATTATAAATTATTGTGGCATGCGGATTAGCCATAGCTGTCTGAACGAGATATTCATCGACAGACTGTTTTCCCTTCTGGTATTTTCCTTCGAGTGTTATTATTACCTGTGTTCCTGTCGGCAGGTCGAAATCGCAGTCCTCATCGAGCACAACCAGAGGCTTATTTTTGCTTGTGTCGATTTGAACATGGCAATGCGATGCTTTTTTTCTTTTATCTGTTCTTGAGATAATCTGAACAGGTTCGCCCGTCGTCATCAGGCCGTACATTCCAGCCGCCGATATGCCGATACCCTGTTGGCCTCGGCTCATTTTCAGACTGTGAAACTTGCTTCCGTAAAGCAGCTTGGCGAAGATATTCGGAATTTGCTTGCTGACGATGCCCGGCCCGTTGTCTCGAACTATAATGGTGAACTTTTTTTCGGTAAGTTGTTTTATGGTTACGGTTATTGCGGGTAGAATATGGGCCTCTTCGCAGGCGTCAAGGGAATTATCTACCGCTTCTTTTACTGCCGTCAGCAGTGCTTTTCTCGAATTGTCAAAGCCCAGAAGATGTCTGTTTTTAGCGAAAAATTCGCTTATGCTGATATCCCGCTGTTTTGCCGCCATCGATTCTGCGGTAGCGGCCCCCGCGGGCCTGATATTTTCCTGGGGCGTTTCTTCCTTATGCTGTTTTAAAACTTTTTCAGCCTTTTTCCTCGATTTTAGGGTCTTTTTTGACTTACTTTTCTTCGTATCTGACTCCGATTCGTCCGCTATCGCTGTCGCGGAGGCGGACTGGCCGCCAAAATCAAAACTCATCTGGCTTGTCTGGCGTGTTATCTTTGTTGGCATAGCTTTGACTATATTAGGTATTTTTTGTTTATATTTATTCAGCCCCCGAATTCTTGTTCGGGGGCTGAATTTTAGTGCTTTTTAACTGAGTTTGCAAACATAAACTTCATTAACAAACCCAAGCCCCTTAATATCTTTTATTACTTTTTCGTCCGGCATAGCGTCGAGACTGACGGCCAGAATTGCTTTTTTCTCAGCGGCTTTTTGTCCTACGCCCATTGTTTGGATATTGATGCCGTGTTTTCCAAGTACCGTACCGACCGCGCCGATAACTCCCGGCTTGTCATCGTTGAAAATAATCATAATATTATCAGCAGGCGTTAATTCTACGTCGAATCCGTTGATTTCGATAATTCGCATTATCTTGTCGTTGAAAACCGTGCCCGTGAAACTGCAGATGCCTTTCGCCGTTGTAACTTTAGCTCCGAATCCGGAAGCGACATTCTTTGCCTCTGTATTTTTTACTACATCGATACTGATGCCTTTTTCCTTTGCCAGTGCCGATGCGTTTACCATATTAACAGGGTCTTCCGAAAATGGCTCGAGCATACCGATTTGGAATGAAGACGTAATCATTCCGACGCTGTGTTCCGCAATAGCGCCGCGGTATTGCAGCTCTACCTTTTTGATTTGTCCTTCGCCGATAGTGCTCATAAGCGTTCCGATTCTTTTTGCCAGTGTCGCGTATGTAGTTACGACTGGCGGTACTGCTCCGCCGGAAGACGGTGCGTTTACTGCGTTTTTGATTACTCCGGTTTTCAGATAATCGGCCAGAATTTGTGCCGCCTCGATTGCCACTTCAACCTGTGCTTCTTCTGTGCTCGCTCCAAGGTGCGGCGTAACGAGAAGATTGTCGATTTTTTCATATCGCTTGTTTTTCACCGGCGGCTCTTCTGTAAATACGTCCAGTGCTGCCGCAGCTATCGTCTTTTTCTCCAGTGCGTCATACAGTGCATCTTCGTTAATAATTCCCCCGCGTGCGCAGTTGATAAGCCTTGTCGTTGGTTTCATCATTTTAAGCTGTGCTTCGCCTATCATATTGAGCGTCTTGTCGTTTTTAGGAACGTGTACGGTGATATAATCCGCTTCTTTGAAAATTGTTTCGAGGTTGTCGGTAATTTCAATTCCTAATTTTTCCGCGTCCGGCGGCGTCGCGACAGGGTCATATCCGAGGATTTTCATATTGAACCCGATTGCCATCTTCGCTACTGCCATTCCGATTCGTCCCAGCCCTATAATGCCCAGAACCTTGTTATTAAGCTGGTTGCCCATAAAGCTTTTCTTGTCCCATACTCCGCCTTTAAATTTGGTGCTTGCCGGCGCGATATGTCTGCTCATCCCCAGCATCAGTGCCATTGTATGTTCTGCCGCGCTTAGCGTATTTCCGCCCGGCGTGTTCATTACGAGTATGCCTTTTTTAGTTGCTGTCGGCACATCGATATTATCGACGCCTGCTCCCGCTCTTGCGATGCCGCGAAGTTTGCCGGGCTTTTCGAGAACCTTGGGTGTTACTTTTGTCTCGCTTCTGACAATAAGTCCGTCGTATTCGCCGATAATGGATATAAGCTCTTCCGGACTTATTCCCGTCTTTACTACAGGTTCAACATCTTTCATCGATTTGAGCAGTTCAATACCTTCTTTCGCCAGCTTGTCGGTAATTAAAATCTTAATCATTTCTTACTCCTTTGTTTGGTTACCATTTATCGGGGTCAAGTTCTTTTTGTTCTTCTGCTATACGGAATCGTACAGCTTTACAGTCATAGAAATATCTTGTGATACAGAACGCCGCTGCGTTTGACAGCTTTCCAACCGCCGATTCCATCGTCCCCGATTCTGCCTCAATGATTACCGTTGCCTCTTTGCATCCTGCATCGGCCGGCGGCCAGAGCTTCTTTCGTTCTATATCGTAAAGACACGACTTTGTTGTCATTGTTCCATTATAAAAGTTTTTTTCAGCGAAAGTGCTCAAGTCAAAATCCATTACCTCAATAACCAGCACATATTTAGCGCCGGCTTTTAATGCTGTTTCAAACGGGTCGTCTCTTTTATCCTGAGGTAATGCTATTCGGATTTCCTTGACCTGGGCATATTCGGTCAGACGGTCTTTTTCTATCTCTGTCTTTTCAACAAGTGCTATATTGAGTGAATTTGTTAATGCGGTTCGCAAATCCATCGGGCTTCTTATCCAGCCTGACTGAATGACGAAAACAACGATTTTACCTTCCGTCTCGTCCAGTTTGAATTCTGCCTTTATCACTTTTTCAGACGGCATTTCTGATGACATAGCTCCGCCCATGCCGCCAACAGTTTGGCATCCTGTCCAAAATGCCGTTGTGATTGTGATACCCAATATTATGAAAATATTTTTTTTCATCGCGTTCATTTCCTGTTATTTCTCTTACGGCAATTCTGCTAAAGCTCTTGCTAAAGTCACTGCCCAGCCGGCCGCGAGAATTATCGCTCCTGCTATCAGTATATGGTCTATTCGCCATAATCTCACCGGCGGCAGGAAAGAAAAGTGTATCCCGATAATTGCGCTAAGTAAAGAAAAAAACGCTACGAACAGCAGGACAAGGCACGTCGCTGTCGCAGCAGGCTGTATCCAGAAGGCTTTTATTATTCCGCCCGTCACAAAAACGCACATCGCTGTTGTGAAACCGCAGGTTGGGCAGGGGATGCCGTAGTTTCTTTTCAGTGCGCAGTCGCCCCACGGGCTTAAGTTTATTACCCCTTTCGACACCAGCCATAATAATCCGAAAATAGCGCAGATGGCCAAAAAAATCGATAAAAACACGATTCTGTCTTTAGCCTCTGCCCGAGTAAACCATTTTGACTTTTTTTGCTCTTTCATTTTGGCCTTAAGTTACCCCTGTGCGGATATTATGTCAAGCTGGTACAAAATATACCGCCTTTTTGTACAGTTCTTCACATCAAAAAATTTGCATTTTTTTTAAAATCGGCTATTTTTCTTCGTGTTTTTTCAATGGCACATACAGCCGTAATATGTTATCACGTTACACGCAGACGAAGAAAGGTTTTTAATGACACTCGATAATAAAGATTTACGTAAATTTCTGGAGGCAGCTGTCGTTGCTGCCCGTCTGGCAGGCCAATATGCCCTTGAGCATATAAACTATACAAAAACCATTGCCAAAAGCGATACCGAGCTTGTTACCGATGCCGATACCCGCTGCCAGCAGATTATAATTGATACCATTATGCAAAACTGCCCCGAGCACGGCATCGTAGCCGAGGAAGGAAAAGCAGGGGGCATTTTCAAACAGCCCCCGCGAGGCAATAACGATATATGGTGGGTCATTGACCCAATCGATGGTACGAACAATTATTCACAAAGAATAATGAATTTTGCCGTTAGTATCGGAATAATCCATCAGGGCAAACCTGTGCTGGGCGTGGTTTTCGAGCCTTCGACCGATTCGATGTTCACCGCCGCTGGGGATGCTCCGCCTCAGTACAACGACGTCAGGATTGAGGTAAATAACAGGGATATTGCCCTATTTGAGACAATCGGTATCGAGAGCATCTTTACTGATGGTGTTCCGTCCTGGATTACTTATCTGATGAAAACTCTTCGCTGCCGGGGTCTTGGCACAACTGCTATGCATCTCGCCTATGTCGCCAAAGGCTCTTTTCTCGCAGCCGCTGTCCAAAAGCCCAAACTCTGGGACATAGCGGCAGGAGCGTTTCTGGTCCAGTCCGCAGGCGGTATTGTAACAGACTGGAAAGGCAATCCGATTTGGCCCGTAGATATGAGCACCTATAACGGCGGAGTTTTCAACACTTTAGCTGCGAACAAAAAAGTCCACAAAAAGCTCATTGAGATTATCAACGCGGAATAATTTACTAACTCATGAAAATGTTAACGAGAGGAATGATTGGCCTATTTGGATTTGGCTTCATTGACCTTAACGGTGAAACCGCCGCAGTCTTTTCCGTCCAGTGCGTCTATTGCCGCTTTAGCCTCAGCGTCGCTGCTCATCTCGACAAAACCGAACCCTTTGCTTTCGCCTGTCTGGCGGTCGGTGACTATGTAAGCCTTCTTGACTTTTCCGAATACTGAAAACAAAACTTCAAGACTTGCCTGGTCAGCATTAGGACCTAAGTTTCCAATATATAATTTTTTACCCATAACTATTTACCGTTTCTGGTTCACAAATATTCTTAAAAAACTATTGTACCTTAAATCCGGAAAAAATCAAATGAATATAAGTAAGGATAAAAACCTTTATTTTTTCAAAACGTTTTGTTCCGGCGCCCATTTTTTCTGCCACGTAGGATACTCATCCAGAGCCTTTTGCGGGTCGTAAGTGTACCAGCCGTAAGCACGCCGTTCCCTGTCCACTTCCGCCATAGAATAAAGTCTTTCACTTTTCCGGTTGCTGAAAAGCGGCTTATGTGTTTGGAGTTCATAAAATCTCGCCCATATCGGCGGAGCGTTCTTATCCTGGACCACTTTTCTGTCTGTTTTTAAAAGTCTCAGTGGCGTTTGGAACGGCGGAGTATTAAATTCTTCAACCCTGATTCCGACAATTTTCGAATCGTCGAACCATTTAACTGCCGATTGTACCGAATCAATAACTTCCTTGCTTGGGTTATCTATGCTCATTAAAAACAAAACGACCATTGTACCTTCTCTGTTGCAGATACTCGGCAGTTCGTAGGCCCTTGCCTTGGCCGGACTCAGGTCATTTTCATCGTGCTGCTGACACCACCCCGTTAATTTTCCGTTCTCTTTTATCTGGCATTTAAGCAGGCATTCCAATCCTTTGTCGAAGGCGGCCTTGGCTTTTTGACGGCGCTCGGAATCGACGAAAGAATAATACGGCTTGCCATCCATTATATCCTTGAACATTTTCATAATGCCCGTCATAGCATCGTCGTTGAACGTGATATGGCTGCTGTATTTTTTCTCCAGGGGAAAATATTGCGGCCAGCCGCCGTTGGCGTATTGCGACGAGAGCACAAAGTCTATTCCGCGCAGCGCGCCGTCTTTATATTTTTCGTCCTTTACAATTTGCCAGGTCTTTGCAAGATATTTTATGTGCGAATAAGTCGTGCAGTTGTCGTACGTTGTATAAAGAACGCTTTTATATCTTTTGACTATTTCTTTTTGTTCATTGGTTAATATCGCCCGCATATCGTAATTTTTCGGCCAGCCGCCGTTATCTCTCTGGTATAGGAGTACGTTTTCAGCGATTTCTTTTATTTGGCTCGGCTCATACTGGGGCTGATTTGGTTCGGGATTAATTATATTCTTGTCATCGTAAATGTCGTACCAATGGTGAGCGCTGTTGTAAAAATCGTTGGTATCTATCGCGTTTTCTTTGCCCGCCGGCTCGTCTTTGGCGTAAGAAGCACAGCAGAAAAACAAAGATGATAACAATATTGTTGATACAATTATTCTTTTAGTCATTATAAGTGCCTTTTGATGAATTAACATCTTTGCATAAAATCATATTGATTTGTATCGGAAGTTATTCCTTTTTTGATTCAGGTTCGTTAGGTTCTTTTTTCGGCTCGTTAGGCTCATTAGGCTCTGCTTTAGGCTCTTCTTTTGGCTGGGGTTGTTCCATTTTGTATATTTCTGTAAATTTAATCAGTGCTGCGCTGCTCGTGGGGTTGCTTGCGATTTCGCCGACCAGGCCGACTTCTTTGCCGTAGTAATCCGTATAATTGACATCCAGGGCAGTCCCGATTGCTTCCGCGTAGCAGAGCGGAACGTCATTATTATCGACAATCAGGAACCATTTACCGCTCGGCCTGTCTGCGTAGACTACCGACTGCTTGATAATTCCTATAATGGCGTACTTGCCGAAGTCTGCGATATTTTCTTTTTCCTGCTCGCGGCTTTTATCGATTTTCGCAAGCTCATTTTCCAGTTCGCTCTTTTGATTTTCGGTTGCACTTACGGATTCTTTTGCCAGTTCGCATCTTGCTACGGTTCTCAGGGCATATTTTGAGTATTGGCCTGCTTTTCCGCTATTGGCATCTGCGGCAAGAGCTTCGAATTCAGCTCTTATTTTTGAATAATCCTGTTCAGCGAGCGGTTTTGCTTTTTCATCTTCGAGTTGTTTGGCCACTTCGTAATATCGTTCGAGTTCTCTGCTGTTGGCGTCCACCTGTTCGATAAGCACACCGGGCCTTGCGGTAACTGTAGTGGTTCCGGTTTTCGGTACTTTTACGTCTATTTCATCTGCTTTGCGGATGAATTTTATATATTGGCTGCTCGTCCACAGTGCTGCCCCTTCCGGCGGAGATATTTTGTAATAATCGCCGACCGCTGCGCCGAGTATGCGCACCTTTTGTCCTTTTTTCAGGGTAAGCTGAACGCTGTCACTAACCATCGCGTCTCTATCGTCCGCTCCCGCATATACCCGAACATTATCGCCGTTGACAATTCCTATTGAAGGATTATTGACATCAGTGTCAACATACTGCTTGAAAATCCACGAGAAGCTTCCCTGCGGCGGCAATATCTGACTCCAACTGAAATTCTGCCCGACAACGACGACCCGCGTAGGCGAGCTGATTTTGCCGCAGCCGTAATAATTCATTCCGGGCCCGGAACGTACGTTCAAATCGGCGCCTGTTATCTCGCCGATGTATGGAAATTGAGCCTGGTTTACTTCTGCGGGCGCAGCTTCCGGAGAACCAAGCGCGGCAGGTCGTTTTTCCGGAGCCGGAGCAGCCAGCGCAATTGCAGACAAGAAAACTATTAATATTATCGCTAACCAGTAAAGTTTAATCCGTTTCAACCCGTTAGAGACGCCTGTCTTTTGATAACCGTCTCTAACGAGGAATTTTTCCGTTCCGCCAGTCTTCTTCAGTCCCTTAAAATAATTGTCTCTAACGGGTTTCATTTTTCTTCCCTTTCCTTAAGAAAGCTGATTTTTATTTGTTGTTGGAAGTTTAATTATCGCAAACGCAGAGTGATTGTCAATTGTTTCTTTTATGATTCCAGACGCCTGATTTCGTCATCGCACATCTTCTTTTGGCCAGGGTCGGCGAGTTTGACGGAGGCTTTTTTGAGGTTATCAAGGGCCTTTGCTTTGTCCGGCAGATACCTTGCGTAAATGATGCCGAGCATAAGCAGTACCTGACCGGAATACTCAGAACCGCCATAGAAAGACAGGAATTTTTCATAGGCTGACGCGGCATCGGACCATTTTCCCGCCGACATAAGCTGGTTAGCGATATCGAGCAGGGCCTGTCGCGGCAGGGGCTGTTCGATATTTTCTTTTACCAGTTCCAGGTACAAATCCGCGGCTGAGGCGATATTGCCTGTGCTTATACGTGTCATAACTTCCTGCCGCATTAAGGAGATTTTTTCATCTGCTTGTTTTTGTTCCTCAGTTTGTACCTCTTTTGCCTCTATTTTTTTGCTGATTGTTCCCGAGACCGGGTCAGCGCCTTCGGCGGCCACATCCTGATAAATCCGTCTTCTATTCCAACGCTTTATCATCGCCCACAAGTCGAGCTGGTCTTCCTGAATCAGGTGCAGCGCCCGCAAAAGCAATATGGCCAATACCCCGAAAGCATAGCCGGAAAGATGGGCATCGTAAGCGACGTTTTGTGCAGATCTCGAGATGACATTGTCGATGAAAATCATCTTGACAATTATAAGGTATATCGCAGGGACATCTATTGTTCCTATGAAGAAGAACCAATAGACGACGGTGATAATGGTTTGTGGGAATAAAACCAGATACGCGCCTACGACAGTGGCGACAGCTCCGCTTGCGCCAAGTACAGCCGTTGCTGTGCCGCCGGTAAGCGAGGCGGCAAGTATATGACCAAGCGCGCTGAAGACCGCCCCGGCAAGATAAAACGTCAGATACCCGATGTGTCCGAGCCGGTCGTTTACATTATTGCCGAAAAGATAAAGGAAGAACATATTGCCGAAAATATGTCCGATACTGCCGTGCAGAAAAGCGTAGGTGACAAACTGCCACAGGAACGGGTAGGCCGGCGTGAGCATATAGACGTTTGCCCATTTTTGCAGCGTCTTTTGCCCGAAATTGTAGGACAGCAGGAAAATCGCCACGTTAATGATTATCATCGCATAATTCATATATGGCGTTCGCCACGGCTGAATATTTGTTCTGAAAGGCAACAGCATATTTAGTCTTTATAAAAAAGTCTCGAAATCTTACGTTAAACGTGGTATTCTAATCCCTTATGGCACAGGATACAAGTATTTTAAAAGACCGGATAAAAAAGGTCAGGGCGAAACTTGGGGCCGCCAAGGCGGATGTCCTGCTCGTAACTGCCAAAGCGAATGTCTCGTATCTGAGCGGTTTTTGGGGCGGAGACAGCTGGCTGATTTTAACAGGCAATAAATCTATTCTTGTTACCGACAGCAGATATACGCTCCAGGCAAAAAAGGAATGTTCGGCCTGCAAAATTTACCAGCGTAAAGGCTCGATGATAGATGCCGTCGCACAGATTCTGAAAAGACTTCCCAAAGTCAGGACCGCAGCCGTTGAAGACAAAATTGAACTGGCTGTATTTAAAATCTTAAGAAAGAAATTGCCTGTCCGAATTAAACCTGTCAAAAATATTGTCGAATCCGTCAGGGCCGTAAAAGACAAGTCTGAAATCGCTGCGATAAGGAAAGCGATTGAGATTGCGGGAAAATCGCTTGAAAAAATTTTGCCAAAAATTCGCGCAGGTTACAGCGAGGCCCAGGTTGCCGCGATGCTCGAATTTGAATTGAAGAAAGCCGGCGCAACTCCTTCGTTTGAAACAGTGGTCGCTTTCGGAAGCAATTCTGCGATGGCTCATCATCGCCCGACAAACAGGAAACTTAAAAAGGTCGATACGATACTGATAGACTACGGCGCAAAACTTAGCGGCTATTGCTGCGATTTAACCAGATGTTTTGCGACAGGGCGGGTGAATAATTTTTACGCGAAAGTTTATAAGACCGTACTCGATGCGCAAACTGCTGCGCTAAATATTTTGAAGTCTGGGATAAAAGCGAAAAATGTCGATGCGTGCGCAAAGGAAATTATCAAATCTGCGAAACTGCCGCCCTATGGCCACGGCCTCGGTCACGGACTTGGCATCGATGTTCACGAGCAGCCGGGGGTTTCAGTACTTTCGAAGGCTTCTTTGCAAGATGGGAATGTCATAACAGTTGAGCCTGCGGTTTACCTGGACGGTAAATTCGGAATAAGAATAGAGGATGATGTTTTGGTTACCGAATCCGGCTGCGAAATTTTAAGTTCACTGCTGAAAAGCGATGAAGTGCCATTATTGAAAATAAAAGATAAAAATGACAGGTAAAAATTTAAAATCATAAAATTAGTAACCACTTTTACCTATTATGTACAAAACACTAATAATTGACAAAAATATATTATATACATCCAAACAAAAACTATGTGAATTTGTTAAAAATCATTTCGTGATTATACCGACGGTTTTGTTTTATGAATGCAGTACGGCACCAAGGGAAGAACGCAATAGACGACTATTAGACCTTAGGGATTTAATGCTTTCTGGTGCTTATATTTGTCCGTCAATCGAATCTATCTTAAAAACGGAAGGCCACACTTTGATGCCGTACGGTTTTCTTGCAGACTTAGAAGGAACCGCAAAACTTCGAGCAAAGCTTAAAAAATCTTCGAACTTTGAAATAAAGAATTTGCAAAAAGGCGAATTAGAAAAAGCACAGGCCCTTCTCATGCTATCTGAAAGTATGAGGAACCAAATATTGTCTGAAAGGCCTGAACTTTTAAAGGAAGCGAATAAATGGCAGGGTAATAATGGTAAACTTTTTAAATTGTTTGCAGAAGACAATAAAAACGTAGATTTGCATCAATGGGCACAAATACATTTAAAAGGTTTTACGCATTGCCCCCAGAGATTTTGTCTCTCTGGAAGTTGGGTAAGTTGGAATTATTTAAAGGTATCTGCTATTATAGCATGTTCGTATTTCAAAAAACATAAAGACCTTTCAACCATACAACAATTAGATAAAGTAGAAAGAGATTTGCAAGATATAAAATATGTAACATTATTAAGTCGTGCAGACGGTTTACTTAGTAATGATAAAAGCATAGTTCTGCCACTGGCTAGAGCAGTATTTCCACAAAAAGACATATTTTGTGATATTGATGAAGTATCTAACGCATATATATGTAATTGGTAAATTGGGCAAAGGATTTGAAATAATTAATTTTTGATTTTGCATCTGGATTGCCGCGCTGTACTCGCAATGACCCCGATGAGATAGTCGAAGCGACATCTCACGGGGTAGGCACGAATTTACACGAATTATACAGATTAACTTCTTTCTGTTTTTCCCTTGATTATAAACAGAAAATGTCTATAATAGTAAGTTGCTTTTGGAGAAGGAAGAAAATGAAAAATGCAGGAGTTTTGATAGTTTTTGTATGTGTGATGGCAGCAGTGAATTTTGCTTCAGCGGACAACATACGAGGAATTAACATTGATTTTGTAACTATAGGCAATCCAGACAATGCTGCTGATACGGGTGGTACTCCCGGCTGTGGTGCAGTTAGTTACAATTACCGTATCGGCAAGTACGAGGTAACCAATGTTCAGTGGAACGCATTTACAGCCGCTGCCGGTATCCCAATAGGTAATCCGAGCAATGCTTACGACCAAAGTGCATATTACACCGGTGATCAGAAGCCAACCGGTATGGTAAGCTGGTACGAGACATTGCAGTTCTGCAACTATCTTACCAGTGGCGACAAGAGTAAAGGTGCATATCAGTTCAGCGGCAATAATACCAATCCCGGCGATTTTTTGGGAATAAATCGTGATGCGGCTATTTCTTCTTATGGCATAACTTATGTCCTGCCCACTGAAGATGAATGGTACAAGGCAGCCTACTACAAACCTGATGATAGCGGCTATTCCCTCTATGCCAACGGCTTGAATACTATACCTGGTGCTGATAACGGATGGAATTATGCTTTTGGTGCGTATCCCGAACCCTGGAGTGTAGGTACTGGTACAATGGAACAGAATGGTACTTTTGATATGATGGGCAATGTCTGGGAATTGACTGAAACAATAGCTAATGGTGATTGGCGTGTCATTCGCGGTGGGGGGTGCTTCGTAACCGCTAACGTCCTCTCGTCATCCTACTACTACATGTACTACATTCAAAACCCCGCAGACGAGCTCAGCGATTACGGGTTCCGTATTGCCGAAATCCCTGAACCTGCCACGCTTTTGCTGCTCGGCTTTGGGGTGGTAACGCTGAGAAGAAAAAGCTAGAGATTACCTTAATTTAAGCTGCTTGTATTTTCCGCGGCGGTGGGCGAGGCGGTCGGGATTCTCGGCCTGTATCTTTTCCTCATAAGCGGCAAAATTGCCCACAAACCACTGGGTTTTGCCATTGCCTTCAAAAACAAGCAAATGCGTACAAATTCTATCGAGGAAAAATCTGTCGTGGCTGATTACCATCGCGCAGCCCTGGAAATTGATTATCGACTGCTCAAGAATCCGCATAGTATTGACGTCGAGGTCGTTTGTCGGCTCATCGAGCAGGAGCAAATCGGGCTTTTCCAACAGAGCCATACACAGCGCAACACGCCTTCGCTCGCCGCCGGACAGTCTGCCAACGGGCGTATCATCGGGCGGCAGGACCATCGCATCGGAAACAATATCAATGAGCCTGTCGGTTTCCCAGCCATCGCAGGCATCGATTTTATCCTGATAAACGGCCAATTCCTCAAGCAGCTTATTTGTTTGCTCATCGGACTGCGGCTCGGACAGCCGGCTTGAAATTTTGTTGAACCGCTCGACCATATCAAGCGTGGGCTTTATTGCTGTGAGCAGATTTTACTTAACGGTCCTGTCCAGTTCAAGCTGCGGTTCCTGGGCAACGTATCCCAGTTTCATTCCTGGGGCAAGTTTCGTCTGGCCCTGAAAATCTTTGTCCAGACCTGCCATTATTTTCAGGAGTGTGGTTTTGCCTGAGCCGTTTTCGCCGATAACGCCGATTTTAGCGCCGTAAAAAAACGACAGCGAAATATTTTTTAAAACTTCCTTTTTGTCGAAGCTCCTGCTGACATCGTTCATTTCAAATACAAATTTTGGCGGCATATACCGTTAATCCTTTTTTATTCCTGGCAGAGATTGCGGGTTTTTTATCGAGATTTATCTCGACAACGCGGCTGCGATAAAATCCCAAGCGCAAATACCTACCTCTTTAGGGATTATTTTTCAAGAAGATATTTTTTGGCTGTGAAATTTTAAGCTCGCTGCTGAAGATTTGAGATTTATCCGCCTAAGGCGGATAAACCACCCTGCCTTTTCCTGCTTTCCGTAGTTTAAGGGACATTGGAACAAGCGAAAAATACGGCAGTTAAACCGCAAAAAAAGGTAGAAAATACTTGCAATTTGTGATGGATTTTGGTAGGCAAATAAGTCTAAAAACTTATTTTGTATATTTGGAGGAAGAAGTCATGAAAAAATTCAATTCAAAGAGAGCAATTCAATGTTTAGTGTTTGTTTGTGCACTAATACTTTTATCACAAGTTAGTTTGGCCGGCAGTCTGGAACCAAACGCCCCGCCCGGCTCGACGATGAAGACCTTAAGCGAGATTGAGCCGCGGACGCCGATTCCCGGGTCTGCAACTCAAGTTTCAGCGTTTACCATCAGCCAAAGCGGCTCGTACTATCTTACAGGCAACCATCTATGCGATGCAAATGGCATTATTATTGAGGCAAATAACGTGACGATTGATCTATGCGGTTTCTCGCTGATAGGGAATAATACAGGTTCCGGCATTTATATGACTGACCGAACTAACGTGGAAATCCGCAACGGCACAATCCGCAATTTTTATTATGGTATCAATGACTACTACAATCCTATGACCTCAAACGGCAGCAGTACAAACCACCGGATAATCGGCGTTCGTGTTCTGTCCAATGTAAAGTTTGGAATTAAGCTTTATGGCCCCAACAACGAGGTCAGGGGCTGTACGGCCAGCAACAATGGAACTTCTGCTGCTGTTGGAAGCAGCGTTTGGGGCATCACGGTTACCAACAACTGCACGGTAACTGGAAATATAGTCAACAATAATGGAGGTTCAGCTATGGTTAGTGCCTGGGTCTTTGGTATCACAACAGGCACCGGCTGCACGGTAACCGGAAATACAGTTAACGGTAACGGGCTTTCGGCTGATGTGGCGACTACTATCTACGGCATCACAGCCAGCACCGGCAGCACGGTAACCTCAAATACAGTTATCGGTAATGGAACTTCGGCTGGTTCCGTTTACGGCATTAGGACTGCCGAAGGCTGCATAATAACCAAAAATGCGGTCGGCGGTAACGGAAATTCGGCTACTGTTCTGGTCCATGGCATCTATTCCATAGCTGGCTCTACGATAACCGGCAATACAGCTTACTCGAACGGAAACGCAATGCCGGGGGTAGGCATGACTGTCGACGGCATTTATGCAGGCCCAGGCTGTTCGGTAATCGGAAATACTGTTTACTCGAACGGAGAGTACACCACTGGAACTATTTACGGCATCTATCTTGCGGGAGGTAACCTGGTGGATCAGAATACCGCATATAATAACAATGGCACAAATATGAATAATCCGGGAAACTGCTCCTTTGGCAAGAATTTCCCACAATTACCGTAAAAATAAAGGAAGCAAATTATGAGATATAAAATGACTCTTAAAGTTTGCATGATTCTGCTTTCAGCCGCAGCTTGTTTCGCTGAGAACATTGCCCCGGACAATTCCGGCAGACAGTATGCTTACGGTGAAAATATCGGCTGGATTAATTTTGATCCCAATCTGCCCGATGCCAATGTTGGCGCCACAGTCTCAAGAGAAAAGTTCACAGGTTATATATGGGCTGAAAATATCGGCTGGATAAATCTTTCGCCTGCTTCTTACGGCGGCGTACTCAATGACGGACATGGTAATCTAAGCGGTTATGCCTGGGCTGAAAATGTCGGTTGGATAAATTTCGATCCGCAGTTCTCCGGAACTCATTACGGCGTTAAGATTGATGCGGACGGCAGCTTTTCAGGCTACGGCTGGGGCGAAAATATCGGCTGGATAAACTTTAATAATGCCGATTTGTTCAGCAATGGCGTAAAGGTTTGTGTAGTCAATTATTTTGACCTGAAAAACTTTGCCGAACAGTGGCTTTTGACTGGTACCGGACATACGGCTGATTTATATCTCGACAACAGTGTCGATTTTAAGGATTTCGTGATACTGGCCGATTACTGGTCCGATTACTGCCCGGACAGTTGGCCGTTAAAGTAAGACTAAAATCAGCTGTTTCGCTTTATTTTTTCCCGTACATTTCCGCCAATTCTTTATTGATTCTCAAACTGCACCAGTCTTTGCCGCACATTGTGCAGAAGTCGTCATTGGCGGCGGCTTTGCCGCTTTTGGCACAGGCCTGCTCGTGAAATTTTTTCGCGGTTTTCGGGTCCAGCGATAGGGCTATATGATTTTTCCAGTCGAAATTTGCCCTTGCGATGCTTAATTTTTTATCTCTTGCCGCACAGTTTAAATGTCCTCTTGCGACATCAGCGGCGTGAGCGGCGATTTTAGCGGCGATAACTCCTTGCCTGACATCCTCAATATCCGGCAGGCCCAGATGCTCCTTCGGCGTAACATAACACAAAAACGATGCACCCCAGTATCCTGCCGCAGTTCCGCCGATAGCGCTTGTTATGTGGTCGTATCCCGGCGCGATATCTGTTACCAGCGGGCCAAGGACATAGAAAGGCGCGTTATGGCAGTACTTTTGCTGAAGCTGCATATTTTTTTGTATCTGATTAAATGGAACGTGGCCGGGGCCTTCCACCATAACCTGACATTTTTTTTCCTTCGCGTGAAGGACAAGTTCGCCGAGCGTTTTTAATTCTGCGATTTGCGCCTTATCGGTAGCATCGGCAATGCAGCCGGGCCGCAGGCCGTCGCCGAGGGAAAAGCAAACGTCATACTCAGCCATAATGTCGCAGATGTCGTCGAACAGTTCGTAAAATGGATTTTGCTTGTTGTGCAGTGTCATCCATTTTGCTATTAGCGCTCCGCCGCGACTAACGATTCCGCAGACTCTTTTTACCGCCATCGGCAGATATTGTTTAAGGACGCCCGCGTGGATAGTGAAAAAATCTACTCCCTGCTTGGCCTGTTTTTCGATTGTATCGAGAATTATTTTGGAATTTATGTCTTTTACATCTCTGCCGATAATCATTTCGTAAATTGGCACAGTCCCGAACGGCACCGGGCAGTTGTCTATAATTTTTGTGCGTATTTTATCGAGGTCTCCGCCGGTGCTCAAATCCATTACGGTATCAGCGTTTGCGTCCAGGGCCGCTTTAAGTTTTTTAAGTTCGTATTTGACCGATGAGCTTGCACTGCTTGTTCCGATATTGGCGTTTACCTTTATAGTAACGGCTCTTCCGATTCCGATTGGCTTTAGATTATTTTTGAGGTGTATTTTATTTGCTGGGATGACGAGTTTTCCCGCGGCTGTTTCTTTGCGGATTGTCTGGGGAGAAATTCCCTCGTTTTTTGCGACGGTTCTCATCTGCTTTGTGATAATGCCGTTGCGTGCTGATTTAAGTTGTGTCGTCATTTTTTATTCCAACCCGCCTTCGCTAAAGCTATGGCGGGTAAAATTAAAAAGGCCGCTTTCGCCGAAAGCGACCCTTAAAAATCGTTTTTTATATCGCTTCCTACGCAGGCATTCCCACAATGGGATAATCCTGTTCAGGTTCAAAGGGTATTTTCTCAGGCCTTTTTCGGCCACCCCTGCAAAAATGAGTATATTGCCGGTTTTACGGCCGGTCAAGGTTTTTATTTTGTTCCGATTATTTCCAAAGATTCTTTAAAAAACGGCAGCGGCTCAACTTTTATTTGCGGATTTTCAAGTTTACCCGTCATTTGCACCTTTAAAAATGCCGCCTGCAGTCCTGCGGTCAGAGAGTCTATAAAGCCGGGTTCTTCTTTTCCTGCTCCGCTATAGGCTGTGAAGTTGACATTAATATCATCGGTTCCCGGCTCGTAAGTTCCCGTTCCTCTCAGCGACGCGGTTGGTCCGTAAAGGTCGAATCTGCTTATATAAACAATTTTACCTTTTATCACAGACTGAATTTTAACATTGTCGAAAGCGAGGTCTCTTTTGACCGCTTCAAGTATCGCGTTTCTTATTTGCGCCACAACTCCTGCCTGTCGGGGCTTAATGCCGGTCGCCTGCAGGAGGAATCTTCCCCGTGCTTTCTGCGGTTTTTGAAAATCACCTTGTACATGCAGTTCGCCGTTTACTGCTCCGCCGGTATCTTCTGCTGCAGACTTGGGTGAGACGAACTTTTCTGAATTGATTCCCGCAAGAGCTATATCAATCTGATAATTTGAAAAATTGCCGTCGTTGTTTGTTTCAAATACGGCGTCGCCCGAAATTTTCCCGCCCAGACAATCGCCGACAAATCCTTTAATGACTATATTGGGGTTATTGATGTCGTAAGGAATCTTAAGCTTAAGATTTTCAACAGGTCTTTCTTTAAACGAAAGACTTTGGACATCAAGCAGCAGTTTGCAGTCTTTTACTCCCTTTCCGATGCGGTATTCGGTATCGATATTGAGCATCGCATATATGTTGGAAATTGGTTTTGTTTCCCCGACGGAGCAGTTTTTGAATAAAGCAGTTCCGTGAAGATTTAGTATTTTTTCGCCGCTGTTTTCTTTATAGAGTTTTACACTGTCTAAATTCAGGTCGAATTTTCCCTGCGGCGCAAGTTTTGTATAATAGCTTTGGGCCTTTCCCAGCGCCGTAACGTATCTTTGGTCGAAATCCATATCGACGGCATCTAATTTGAGTTCTGCAGTATCTACGCTGCCCTGTGCCATTTTTATTTTTCCGTTGAGGGTAATCCTGGACGTGCTGTCGAGCTGAATATCCACGACAGGCGTGGCCGACAATGAAACCAGCTCGATATCTTCCGGTTTGATAATTATTTTGCCTCTGATATTTTTTAGCGGCAAATTGAGGTTGCTTAAAAAGGCGGCATCGTCCAGGCAATCAACGGCAATTTCGTATTCAGGGCATTCTATCCTGGAGTTTTTTCCGATGACGGCGTCAAGGTTTACCGGTCCGACGAACTGGAAATCCTTAAGCAGACTTGCACTGCTTTGGCCGAGGAATTGCTTGACGGTGTTGCTGTCGAGGGTCAGTTTTCCGGCCTTTAGATTCATACAGTAACCGGCCGGTTCTTTTTCGGTGCCTGTCCATATGGTTCCTGCAGCATTGATAGGACTGGTATTAAAATCAGCGTTGAAATTTTTTATTTCGAGCGCCACCGGCGTCAGATTCGCGTCAAGCGTAACATTTTTCAGCGGCTGAGCCAGCAAGGAATGTTTTATCAAATCTCCTTTTATATTTAGTTTCGCCAGGTAGTCGATTGGCATTTCGTTGTTATCGACCGAGTGAATATAAATATCCGCGTTGCCTTTTGCCTGTATTTCAAAATTATTGAAGAATTTTTTCTGTTCCTGCGGAAAGGCGTTTATAAGTTTATTATCAATTGCGACATTGTTTGCCTGAATTTTAAAATCGTATTCCGGATTCGGTGTGTTTGCGTCGGTAATTATTCCATGCATTTTTATAGTTCCGTTGCTTTGTCTGCTTACAACGTCTTTCAGCTCTATAACCCCGCCGTCAACGGCCATTTTGCCGGTGATTCCTCCTAACGGATATGGAAAATACTGGCACATAATCGAGACATCGAGTAAATCGGCGTATAACCGGAATATTCTGGTTTTTGGCGGTTTTGCCGCATATATGAAATCGCCGGATACCATTCCGCCCGGCGAGAAAATGTACCATAGTTTTTTATGATTCGGTGTCAGTGCGGCGTAGAGTTCTTCATCGAGCAGCATATTATTGCTTGAAAGCACGATGTTGCTGTCCATTGTTTCGCCGAACCCGTTGCAGTATCCCTTCATTGTGATATCGACTTTGCCGTGTACTGCTTTGAGGTCTTTCATAGTCATACTGGTTTCGGTTACGTCAATTCTTCCGGCCAGATGTTCGACAAGATAGGGAAACTCGAAATATCGCATGGAGATATCTTTGCAGCCCAGGTAACCTTTGCAGTGTGTCTTGGCGATTTGGTTTGCCTTTCCGGTCAGCACAACGTCCAGGTCAAGCAGTCCCTGTGGACTGAAATTATCGAAAAAGACCTGAAGCAAGGGGATGAAACTTTCGAAAATTCTGCTTCCATAAGCAAAGCAGTTGTCGACAGGTTCCTGGTAGACATTGAGGTCTTTCATCCTGACACCGAATATAAATTCCGGGTCTGCGAAGTTTTTTATCGTTCCATTGACGTCTATGACGGTTTGCGGCCCGATGGCAATGCTCGCGTTTTCGAAAGTTATCTTTTCCTTGTCCGAAGTAATTTTTGCGCGAAAGCTGTTTATATTGCAATTACTGCCGAACAGCGTCATCTTGAGCTGCGGCAGGAAGCCTACAACTGTAATTTCCTGCGTTTCTTTCCGCTGCCATTTGACTGATATTCTGTTGCTGATTTTTTTCTCGGGATTATCTTCGGTTATGGTAAAAAGATAATTGCCGTTCTCGCTGGTTGTTTGGGCGTTACCGGCTCGGATATTACAGTCGATGGTTTTGACTTCTACGCCTTTATTGATTTGGGTGAATTTTATTTCGCCGCGTTTGAATCTCAATTCAGGCAGTAATTCGCCTTTGCCTTTGCGGGGCGGGTTCAGTGCGGCGATATTCCACTGTTTCGTATCGCCGTTGTATTGAATGTTAAGACAGAAATCATCAATTCTCAGGCGTTTGAGTTTTGGACTGAATTTCAAAAAGCTCAAAGGCGAGAAATACGCGTCGAGCCTGTAGGCGGTCAATATCGCATTATCCGGCATTGTCTTCTGCAATGGTCTGATGCTTATGTTTTTAATGCTTATTTTACCGCTTAACCGGAATTCAACGTCGTTAATATCCACTCTGGCGCCGGTCAGTTGTTTTATCTGGCTTATCGCAATCGGCCTGAGCAGATTTCCGCCCCAGTTGTACAAAAACCACAGAATGATGGCTGTGATGATTAAAATAATCAGGCGAATAATTTTTTTATTTTTTTTAGTTATCAAATCTTAAATCTTTAATTTTTTAATTGCCTTATCGGCTATGTCTTTTCTGTAATATGCCTTTTCAAATTTTATTTTTTCCACCGCCTCGTACGCTTTTACTTTGGCCTGTGCGATATCCTTTCCCAGTGCCGTTACGCCCAGTACTCTTCCTCCTGCCGTTATGATTTGTCCGTTTTTTTCGGTGGTTCCCGCGTGAAATACGATAACATCCTGCAGTTTATCCGCTTCTTCGAGACCGGTTATTACTTTTCCTTTCTCATAATCGTCGGGGTATCCGCCTGACGCCATAACAACGCATACCGAAACTCTGCTGTCCCATTCGAGAGTGATTTTATCGAGAGTTCCGTCACAGGTTGCCAGCATCGCTTCGAGCAAATCGCTTTTGAGTCTGGCCAGTATAGGCTGGGTTTCCGGATCGCCGAACCGCACATTGAATTCGAGTACCCGCGGCCCGCCCTGCGTAATCATAATGCCCGCGTAGAGGATGCCTTTGTAGGGTGTGCCATTCCTGTTCATGCCATCGACGGTCGGAACGAGAATTTCTTTAACAATCTGGTCCATAAGTTCATCTGTAACAATCGGCGCAGGACAATAAGCCCCCATCCCGCCGGTATTTGGTCCTGTGTCGCCGTCTCCGATTGCCTTATGGTCCTGCGAACTTTCCAGAACATAGATATTTCTTCCATCGACAAGAGCAAGTATCGAAGCCTCCTGCCCGAGCAGTTTATCTTCGACGAGGATTTTTTCGCCGGCCTTTCCGAATATTTTTCCTTCCATAATTTTTTCTGCCGCATTAATTCCCTCGGACGGCTCATTGCAGACGAATACCCCTTTTCCCTTGGCAAGTCCGGTGGCCTTTATTACTACCGCTTCGTCCCTGCTTGCGATATAGGCCTTGGCGTCCTGAAAATTGTCGAACGTCCGGCTCTCGGCGGTAGGTATGGAATTTGCCTTCATAATTTGTTTTGAAAAGGCCTTGTCTGCTTCGAGTTGTGCCGCTGCTCCGCTTGGGCCAAATGCCTTTATCCCCGCCTTTTCAAACCGCTCGACGATTCCTGCTGCCAGCGGGTCTTCAGGCCCGATAACCGCAAGGCCGACCTTATTATCTTTGGCAAAGGCCAGTAGTTTATCGTAATCATCGGCTTTTATATCGACATTTGTGCCGCATTTAGCAGTACCCGGATTGCCCGGCGCTATGAAAAGTTTTTTAATCTCTTTGGATTGTGCCAGCTTCCACGCAATGGCGTGTTCCCGTCCGCCGTTTCCTACCAGCAATACGTTCATTTTTACCTCACCAGCAAAGTTATAGTATATTTTTAGCTGTTTTATGTGGCGTTAATCTACCATAGCCCGGAGACTTTCTCAAGGTTTCTTTACGCACCTAATTTGGTATTGCCACGTAAATTCAAGTGTGTTATACTAATATTTTCAAATTTTTAGGTATTTTTAATGGAGAATAGCTATGAACGGCAGATTTTTTAAATTGTTTGTAGTCGTATTGGTTTTAGGTTTGTTTTTTGCTGGTTTTTCTCAAGCCAAGGGCCGGAAACTTTTTTCTAAAACTGACAAACCAGCCAAATCTGCAAAGAAAGCAGAACCCGCAAAGAAGGCAGAGTCCGCAAAAAGTGAAGTTAACCAGCCCGCGGCCGCTCCGCCATCGAATGCGAGAATAAGGTTTGATGCCCCTGAACACGATTTCGGTAAAGTTGCACCGGACAGTATGAATAACTGCAAATTTACATTTACGAATGTAGGCAAAGATATTCTTAAAATCGATCACGTGCAGGGCTCATGCAAGTGCACGGTTACCGATTTGCAGAAAAAGGAATATGCTCCCGGGGAATCAGGCGAAATTACCCTCGAATTTCACGCTCCCAAGTATCAGGGCGATACTTCCCAGCAAGTTACGGTTTCTAGTAATGACTCCAATAATCCAAGAGTTCAATTGAAAATCAAGGCCTATGTTGAACTGCAGGTTAAGGTGACACCGGATCAGATGACTCTATCGCTGATGGCACCCAACGGCGGCGCTTTGCCCGTAACGCTTACATGTCTTGACGGAGGAAAATTTGCTGTTAAAAAGATTCAATCTCTGAACAATGTGATATCAATAGCTTTTGACCCAAACAACGTTTCAGAAAATCATGTTTTTAACCCTGTTGTAAATGTTGACAATCTGCGCAAGAATTTGAGCGGTTATGTGGTTTTTGACATAAACCATCCCAAGTGCAATTCTGTCAGAATGCAGTATACCTGTCTGAAAGAGTTTGAGACTTCTCCATCTGTAATTATCATACGCGATGCCGTTGTCGGCGAAATCCAGAAACGAACCATATATCTTACCAGCAATTACAATGAGCCGATTGAAATTGAATCAGTTTCTTCCGACAAAAGCATTATCAAGGTAATTGGCCAGGAAAAAACCGAAAATCGCTTTAAATTTGATGTTGAGGTAGCCCCGCCTCTGCAGGATGGCAAGTCGCGAGTTTTCTCTGATACGCTGCATATTAAGTTAAAAAACAAGGAGTCTATTGACGTTTCCTGCCGCGGCTTTTATAAAGCAGGCAAGTAACAAAATTATTTAACGCCGATTGTGTCATCGGCATTTTTTAATGAAGGAATCTATGAAAAAAACTATACTTGTCGTGGAATTGATACTGATTGGCTTGTTTTCCGCCAGTTGCCAAAAGCCCAGAAGAATTGAACCTGTCAAGCGGCAGCCTCAATATGACAGACCTTTGCCGCCGGGCCAGCTTGCTTTGAGAAAGATAACTAATCCCGCGGACATTCCCGATTTTACGTTTGCCTGCTACGACCTGACAAATCTTGGAAATGCCATAGCCAACAGTCTCAACTATTTAAAGAAACCCTCCAGCAAACAGTTTTATCCTTACGGCGATATAACTCACGAGCACGCTGTCAACAGTCTCAAGGCGTTTGACGAATTATTGAAATCCAAACTGACCGGCGAAAAGCTCAACGAAGCGATACGCCAGAAGTTTGACGTTTATATCTCTGTCGGCTGCGACGACAAAGGCACAGTATTGTTTACTGGTTATTACACCCCGATTTTTGACGGCTCTCTTACCCGCACCGAGCAGTTCCGCTATCCTCTTTATAAACAGCCGGCCGACCTCGTAAAAGGCCCAAAAGGTGAAATCCTCGGCAGGCGCACTGCCGCCGCTGGCGGCATTGAGCCTTATCCTTCGAGAAAAGTTCTTGAGACCTCCAGTTCGCTCACAGGTACGGAACTAATTTGGCTTGGCGACCCGTTTGAAGTTTATATCGCCCACGTCCAGGGCTCTGCTAAGATTAGACTGTCCGACGGCAAACTTATAGGCGTCGGCTACACTGCCAGCAATGGCCACGAATACAAAAGCCTCTCCAAGACGATGGTCGAGCAGGGCAAAATAAGCGGCCAGCAGATGAGTTTATCAGCGATGATAGATTACTTTAAGAAAAATCCTGACCAGGTGGCAAGCTACACTCAGATAAATCCCCGCTTTGTATTTTTCCAGATTGAAAAAGGCGAGCCTCGCGGCAGTTTAAACGAAGAGGTAATTCCATACAGGAGCATCGCTACGGACAAAACAATTTTTCCGCCCGCCTGTCTGACTTATTTCTCAACCAGACTTCCCTTTGAAAAAGACGGCGCAATTTCAGAAAGACCCTACACCGGTTTTGCTCTCGACCAGGACACCGGCGGGGCAATCAGAGCCGCTGGCAGATGTGATATTTATATGGGTCAGGGCGACAAGGCAGGCTCTCTTGCGGGCAGAACATATCAGGAAGGCCGTTTGTATTATTTGTTCCTGAAATAAAAAACAAAAAACCGGAATCATAAAATCCCGTACTTAATTAATTTTGAGCGCGGGATTTTTTTATTTTCTTGTGAAGTGCCAATATTCGACAACAATCAAAATCAGCCAGCCGATTTGCAGAATAAAGAACAGAATAATCTGTATCCACTCGGCGCGGTGTTTTGCCGAAACCGTGAAATTCTCGATAACCACCGAATAAGCATCCTCTACCGATTCCAGTTTTCCGCGAATAGTTCTTCTCCACTCGTCGATTTTAAATTTACCAGCGACAAGTTCGTAAAACCTCGCCGAATACCAATCGCCGATGAGTTTTACGTCGCGTTCCAGCCGCTGCAGTTCGGAAATGGAGACCATCCGTATCTCCATAGTTTCTTTTATTTTCTGCGTCAAATCCCTGCCTCGCAGGCTTCCGCCGGCCGGAATATTATGCACAAGCTCTGCCATTCTGGATAATCTGCCGTCGAGCTGATGGTCGAGAATTCGGCATCTAAGAAGCTGCAAATTCGCCAGCGTCAGCAGTTCCATATCTTCTTCGATATCATCGTTGGGGTCGAACAGAAACGCCCCGTCCCAGTCGATTATCGACAAATCGTTATTGCTGTATTTTATTTTGCTGCCGAGTGTGTACTGTATCTCCTGCGGGTCGAGCTCCAGATGTTCCTCCGATTTCAAAAGCGATGCTATGACGCTTTTGTGCGTGAGAAACTGTTCCGGCTCACCTTCATAATTAGTAACGGCAAAAACCGAATACCCCTCGCTGAACAGCGAACCGCCGTCATATTCCTGCAGGATGCGGTACGAATGTTCATAAGATTGTCTTTCCAGGGCGAAGATGCTCTTGTCAAATATATCTTCCACTTCTATTGTCGTCTGGATTAAAAGCACATCTGGCTGGTATCCTCGCAGAAGAAATGTTACGTTTTTGCCTCCGATGGTAAAATTTTCCTGCCCCACAATTACCTGTTTGGGCACTGCGGTTTTGTAGTACACCGGCGAGCTTTTGATAATTGCCGGATTAAACACCTCGCCCGCCAGTTCCCGCGAGACCTTTCCTAATACCAGTGTGATTAGCCGTTGTTTAATTTCCGCCATAATTTAGATTATAACTGCCTTTTTTATCTTATACCACAGGTTTTTACCTTTTCTATTTTACCCGTTTAAGGGTATAATTTCTGTTTTAAAGGAAACAGAATGGAAATAGAGGCCTTTCTCTTATGTGACGCCGCTACCGAACAGCAGGGCAAATTGAATATCCTCGGTGCCTTTGATAATTATTGGGTAAGGCAAATGCCCGCAAGGATTCCACAGTGTGCTGTCGTGTCAAGGGTCCGTTTCGAAAAGATTGAACAAGGCAGCCATTCCGTCAAAATCCAGATAATTGACGAAGACGGCCAAAACATTGCTCCAAAGCTTGAAGGCAACATATCTGTTTTCCCGACCCCCGGAATGGATTCTACCGTTGCCAATATTATTCTTAATATTCAGGGACTTGAAATTAAGAAATTTGGCAGGTATCAGATTGACCTGGCCATTGACGGCCAATTGCAGGCCTCGCTTCCTCTGCGCGTCAGCGAAGTTCCAAAGCAGCCGGATTTTCCCCGCCCGATGTAAAATTTATCCGCCGCAGGCGTGACTTGCCCGCCTTCGGCGGGTTTATCCGCTTTTGGCTGGTTTTCTTTTTTCAGATTTTTTTACTGCGAACCGATTCCTTAATGCGCTGAATATGTCCTCGGCCAAGGGCCTTGACTTCGCAGCCCAGTTCGAAATACCGCCTGATTTTTTCATCGTCAAGGATTCCGAAACAGTCGATAATTGCCAGCGGTCCGCCTGCCCATTCGACTATTTTTTCCGGCTCAAGTTTCAGATATGGCTCGTGCGGAACCGCCAGAATCAGCGCTTCAACTTTTTTCATCGCTGCCTGCAGGTCGTTTTCTACTCGTATTTCTTTAAGCTGTTCCTGATTGCGGAAAAATCGAGCCCACGAATGCCCCGGCGATGGATAGCTGTCCTGCTGTTCCAATTCATACCAGTGTTCGACATACGGGTCGTGCACTCGCACATCTGCTCCCATTTCGGTCAGTCTTCGCACAACGATTTCCGAGCCGCTGTAACGTGTATCAGCTACATCCTGTCGGTAGCTTGCTCCGCACAGAAGGATGTTGGCCCCGGCGATATATCGTCCCATATTTCGCAGAGCGTCCCGCGTCAGTGTCGCCACATGCAGGCCCCTCGTATCGTTAATGTCGATAGCTGCCGTTGTAATTTTGAAAATATCATCATCGAATCCGAGCAGATGTTTGTAAGCCCAGTAGCCCAGTCCGCCGTCTTTAGGCAGACAGTATCCGCCGATGCCCGGCCCCGGAAAAATCATATTATTGTGTGTCGGCCGCATCTTAATAGCTTTAATTACCTTAATCAGGTCCACGCCGTTGCGCTCCGAAAACAGCGACCATTCATCGAGAAACGCAAGGATAGTCGCACGATATGAATTTTCGATAATCTTTGTTGTTTCGGACTCAATCGGCCTGTCCATAACCGTCAGCGGAAATTCTTCTGTGTTGAGCACCTCGCGCAGAAATTTTTCCACGCGTTTGCGGGCATCAGCGTTGCAGCCGGAGCACACTCGCCAGAAATCACGAATCGAGGAAACGTAGTTTTTGCCCGGCATAACACGTTCGAAACTATGTGCCAGCAGCGGCTCGGTCTTTATGCCCCGCGCATTGAAGGCTTTTTTCAGTATCGGCCAGGCGACGAATTCTGTCGTCCCGGGCGCTACGGTCGTCTCTATCAGCGTCAGGCAATTGGCGGGAATCTTCTGTCCGATAGTTTTCATTGTCGCCTCAAGTGCCGCCATATCTGCTTGGCCGGTGTGGAGGTTTCCAAGATCCTGCTTGGCATAATCGCACTGCACATCTACAACAACGCAATCGGCCAGTTGCAGGCAATCGCTGTTGTATGTACCGATAAGCGTTTTTTTCTCCAGCACGCAGCGGGCTATCATAGGGTCGACTTCAGGGTCTTCTGCCTTGACAGGAGATTGTCCTTTATTGAGCATCGGAATCTTCCAGTAGCTTCGCGGGCTGGGCCGCTGACAGCCGATAACGAATTTTGCCGGCTTGCCTGTCGTTTTGTCAACCGTATCCGCTACGATAGCCGCCATCACGGCGCCGACGAATCCGACTCCCATAACTACTACTATTTCTTTGCCTTCCTTTCGCGCAGCGGCGGCAAGTTTACTGACCCGCTCAAGTTCAGCCGCGTATTCGTTACGTTCAGGAATTGCGAATTTCTCTCCGGATGTGCTTATCGAATACTCTGTCATAACCTTATGCCTCCTTTTTTGTTAAGCTTGGTTAAACTATGAATTTGCAGCTATTATAGGTAAATTTAACCCAAAGGGAAGCAAAAAAACCAGACTTTCCTCGCCCAATGTGATACTCGTCCATCTTATGAGCAGGCAATTAAAGTTGCTGTGTGGAATGTTAATATTTGGTGAAAAGTTTGCTGAAAAAGCCGGCCTTGTGGCCGGTGGATTTGTGGCTGCTTTCACCAAGGCACTTCTGTATCATTTCAATTACTTCATAAGGTTTAAAAGGTTTTAAAATGTAATCGACAGCCCCTTTGCCGACGGCATACTCGATGTCGCGGGTGCTTCCTCGGGAGGTGAGCATAATTACAGGGATGTCCCTCGTTTTGTTGTCGTTTTTCAACTCTGTTAGTACTTCTATACCATCCATTTCAGGCATTATCCAGTCCAGCAGTATAATATCGATGTTTTTGGTTTTAGCCAGTTCCAGGCCGTCCCTGCCGTTGGTGGCAAAAAGACCCCTGAAGCCCTTATGGGTCAGGGTGTCTTCAAGCAGCGTCCTGATTACGATATGGTCGTCAATCACAAGAACTGTTATAGTTTTTTCCATAATTTTGTCTCTATAGCCCAGCTATAAACAATATCGGCAAGTAAAAGAAATAGCTTAATGAGGTTTTAGGATTGCATAATATACATTATGTTAAACTTTGCCGACTTTAACGACTTTAACAGCTATCCTCTATTTTTTAAATTGCAGGGAACTTAGGCGACTTTCCGATGTCAAATATATATGTGGATTTTTTACTGATGATTTTTAGGGAATTTTACAGGTGAAATTGTCATAAGATGATTAAAACGCTGAGGATAACGAGTTTTGCAGCGGCTGTTATAGCCTTGGGCTTTTTGGTATTTATTGCTGCCCGCGGCATGGCTGCCGATGAAAAAAGCGAAAATCTGCTTAAATTACCGAGTGTGGCCGAGCAGTTTCAGATCGGCCAAAAACCCATCGATGGCGAGCAGGAAACTCCGTTGATTAAGCAGGCGAAAGCATTTGCGCTTCGTATCGACCCGCCTCCTCCTCCTGAACCTGTAAAATCGCAGCCGAAGCCGGATGAAACTCCAAGACCGCAAGTTGCTATTTCTGCGAAGTTTAAGCTTATCGGCACCAGTTATCATTTTGGCGATGAAGCCGATTCCTTAGCTCTCATAGACGAAGTTGGCAAGGGCTTGCATTGGGTAAAACAGGGGGGAAAAGTCGGTTATTTGATAATTGAAAGAATCGGTGATGGAAGTGTCTTAATTAACGATAATGGCAAGACTTATGAACTAATCGCCGAGCGTGCACAAAAGCCTGATTTCGTTAAATCCTATACCGGCATAGTTCCTGAGAAAAAACCTATTATTTTATTGCCAGTCGAAGAAAAAGCAAAAGAAGTCGAATCAAATGAACCAGCTCCTGTTCCCAGTGATGGTAATACCGAAACTTCTGTCCACCAACCTACTCCGGAAGAGATGCATCAGCAAACGCAGGAAACTATCGACTGGATTAGGCAGCTTAAAGAAGACCCAAATGCTCTGGGTATGACACCTGAAGAGGCAAATGAGCTTGGCGGACTGGGAGAACTGTTAAAATCACTTGAAAGTGAACAGCAGCAATTAGAAGAAACTGCTGCGGATGCCAATAAGTTGCCTCAAGTAACTGATGGCAATGAGGTTACAAAAAATAAAGATAGCCGTGATGTTAATTCTCCAAATGTTCCTGATGCCAATAAACAGCCTCAGCCGAAAAGTTCGCCGCCACAATCTTCAAAAAGAACAAGAAGATAAAGAATATGTAGCCGCAGGGAGGCGGATAAAATCAAACTAAGTACATTATTTTTAAGTATTTATGCCATATTGTCCGATAAAACAATATATAAGGCCTCAAAGTGAGGCAAAACGACATTTGGAGAACCGAATGCCCTTTATAGTACATAACAGAAGGCGTCGGCCGATAGGTCTGATGCTGTCTTTATTTCTAATTTTATCTGCGCTAAACGGCCGCGCATTATTAGCCCAACAGCAGAATCTAAAACAGCCTATCCGCGTCAGAATATTTAATATGCATATTATTACCGCTCAGCAGGCCAAGGATTACCTCTCTGCGGTACAGGTAGGGGATACGGTTGTTATTATTCCAAGCACCACCGCAGTTTCAGTAACAGCCATACCTGAGGAGCTTGTATTCGCAAGCTCTATTCTCAAACTGGTCGACAGCAATGAGCAATTTGACATAAAGTTTTTGGATATTGAACTGGATAAAACATTGCCTGGCAGTGAAGAGATTCAGACGAAGTTAGGCAAAGAATTTGCTGTCGGTACATTGTTTGAAGGACCGGTTTCTTCTTCGTCTATTGCTGCTTTGAAAGTAATAGTCGACAAGCACAAAGACAAAATCCTGATAATTTCACCTGCTGGAAAAACAACTGCCGTTGTTAAAGCAATACAGGAATTGCTTGTTGCTCCAGAAGAACAGGAAGTAAAAACGGAAAATCAGCAAAATACCGTGCCATCAGCCAATGATGTTAATTTTGTTCAGGAGCCGGTAATCATAGAGGCCAATGAAACCAGGGTTATATCGAAACCAAACAAACCATCGGCAGATGATGAAATGCTCGGCGAGTTTATGAATGAACTTGCAGAAGGTGCGAAAGCCGAGGCAGAAGCCAAAAAAGTTATCGCTGAGCCGAAACAAACTCCAAAACCCGTTGCTGAAACTGAGATTATCAAAACGCCGCAGGAACCCGAACAGACAGCAGCTAAAATAGAGACTTTACCCGAACCGGATCCGATGACGGCACAAGCCGGACCGAAAGAAGTTAATGAAATTGCCGAACAGACGCAGGCGATGGGAAAAATAACGAGCGCCAGAGACGTTGATATACCGAACGGCGACGAGATGCTTGAGCTTAACCTGCCTGAGAAGCTTGATGTTGTGGCCCTGATAGACCTTGTCGGCAAACAACTGAATCTGAATTATCTTTATGATGATACGAAAGTAACCGGCAGCGTTACCGTGAAGGTTCAGGGCAAAATCCGTGTTCGCGAACTGTATAATCTGCTCGAATCCGTGCTGAAGTTCCGCGGTTTTATAATGAGCAGGAAGGGAAATCTGGTTACTATCGCTCCGGCGGCGGAAGTACTCGACCAGGACCCGAAATTTGTCGATGGGGGCATAAAGCCTGGCGATGTTTCGGTAACAAATGTTTTTCATCTTAATTATATAAGCACCGCAGCGGCCAAAAGACTTCTAACTGAGATGAAACTCGGGTCGAATATCACCGAAATCCCGGAAACCGGCACGCTTGTTATTACAGAATACGCGTTTCGGATTCAGCGCATCGAGGAACTGCTGAATCTTGTCGATGTGCCCGGACCGCCGAAGGAATTCAGGCTGCGGGTTTTAAAGTATACGCTGGCCGAAAGTCTTGTACCTAAAATCAAGGACCTTGCCGAGCAGCTCGGCACGGTTCAGATAACGATAGGCATATCCGCTGCTGCTGCGCCTGCCACCCCTGCCACGAGAGGGCGGACAGTAAGGACGCCCAGAACTGCGCCTCAGCCGGCTCAGCAGCCAACGGAATCTGCCAAGACGACAGGAGTATATGTTGATTTTGACAAGCGAACCAACCGCGTTCTTATGATAGGTCTTACAGCAGAGATGACGGCTGTGGACAATATAATCGATTCTCTCGATGTTCCGCAGCAGGATTTGCGTGTTATACGCGAGTATGAAATGCAGTATGTCGATATCAATAAAATAGTTGAGGCGTTAAAAGAGCTTAACATAGTTGAAGGAGTGAGCACAACCGGACAGACCACTATCAAGAGAACTACAACAGGTCCCGGTCAACCTGCCGCTCCTCCTGCGGCTATCGCAGCCGAGGCGGGATCGCAGGGCGGGGCAATCCTGCTTGACCAGCCTCAGATTGTTATGCTCGAAGCGACAAATTCTCTGCTTGTAAACGCAACGCCTGAGCAGCATACCCAGATTTCTCAGGTTATCGCTTATGTTGACCGTGAGCCGGTACAGGCGGCCATACCTTACAGGATATACAGGCTGGAAAATCAGGAGCCGGAGGCGCTGGCCGAAGTGCTTAACGGCCTGATAGAAAAAACGGTCAAAGACAAGGAAGGTAAAATCCAGCAGACAGTAAAGTACACCGAGGAAAGCATAGCGATCGTACCGGACAAGAATACTTTTTCGCTAATCGTCTATGCGAGCAGAAAGAACCAGGAGTGGATAGGCAACCTTATTAAATCTCTCGACAGACGCAGACCGCAGGTATTGATTGATGTTTCACTTGTTGAGATTACGCGTGACGATAATTTCCAGGTCGACCTTGATGTCGTAGCCAACGCGACCAATCTTGTGTCAAACAGCATCGCCATCAAAGGTTCCACAATCAACAGCCTTTTTCCAAGCGTTTCTCCTGCCGACAAAAGATTCGAGGGCGGTTATTTTGCCGGTGATACCAAGAACGTTAAAGGATTTTATAATGATGGCAGGATACAGGCATTATTTGATCTGATTGACAAAAAAGGCTATGGCAGAATACTGGCAAGGCCGAAAATCCTTGTAAACGATAACGAATTGGGGACAATCGAGAGGACGGAAACTGAGTATGTTGCCCAGACGAGTTCAATTTATAGTAATACCCAGACAGGTGATATTCCTATTACTCAAAATACAACTTATACACCTTATACGGCAAAAATTTTACTTGAGATAACGCCTCAGATAAGCGAAGGCGAATTGCTTCGGCTCGAAATTAAGATGATTCGCGAGGATTTCACCGATACAGTGGGAACTGGTCCAAAAAACACTACCGCCAGTAATATCAATACTATTGTTACTGTCCCGGACGGCAGCACCATAATACTCGGCGGACTTACCAAACTCGATCAGAACAAAACTACAAATAAGGTCCCGCTGCTTGGCGATACCCCTGTTGTGGGAACATTATTCCGTAGCACCGGAAAGATTGACAAGGGAAATAAACTTTATGTATTTGTCAAGGCTAATATCCTTCGGCCTGAACAGACTGTTGGTATTAATCAACTTAAGAATATTTCTCAGACAAACAGGGATGAATTTGAAAAGGCGGAATCGGCATTTCAACAACATCAAGATTTCCCGGGTATAAAACCGGAGCCACTGGAACCGGAGCGCGTACTCGAACAGTGAAAAGCAAAAGAATATCGAAATAAATGATGTATTAGGCTATGGACATGCAATCTAATGAAAGATTTGCTGATAAAAACGGCTCAAAGGACGGGGATAGTTGATGCGGATGTTCTTGCGAAATTTCTCGAACAGAACACCGACAGCCCGATGCGGCTGGACGAACTGCTTCTTAGCTGTCCGCACTTTACGGAAGATGCCGTTTTGCGGTTATTTGCGGAAGTTTTGAAGATAGAGTATCTTGCCGAGATTAATACTGCGGATGTTCCAAAGCAGTTTATCGAAAATGTCCCGCCTGTTTACGCCCAGCACCATTATCTTATAGGCATAAAGCGTAATCAGGAAGACGGTGAAATTACAGTCGTGCTTTCCAGGCCATTTGATACCGAAGCGGTTGATAATGTTTCAAGGCTTACCAAATCATCGGTAAATATAGCCCTTGCCACAAGGACGGCGATAACGGCGGCGATAGATGTCGCCTATGAACAAAAGTCCACTGTCATCGATGAGGTTGCCGAAGAGCTTGACGCCCAGAATCTCGACCAGCTTGTCGATGAGGTCGCTACCGCGGACGATTTGCTCGATGTTGTAAATCGCCCGCCCGTAATCAGGCTCGTCAACGATATACTTTTCCGCGCTTTGCAGTTGAGGGCGAGCGATATTCACGTTCATCCTTATGAGGGCAAGATTCAAATCCGATACAGAATTGACGGTATTCTGTACGATACACTCAGTCTTAACCGCAATGTTCTGTCTCTTGTAGTTTCTCGTATAAAGGTTATGGCGGGAATGGATATAGCCGAGCGCAGAATGCCGCAGGACGGAAGATGTTCGGTTCGGCTGGGAAACCGTGAGATAGATTTGCGTGTAAGTACCGTGCCGACAAGCTATGGCGAACGATGCGTACTGCGATTACTCGATAAGAGCACGGGATTATTCAGTCTTACTGAATTAGGTATGTGGGAAGACGATTTGAAAATATTCGATTCACTGCTGGACCGTTCGCATGGCGTAATATTCGTTACAGGCCCGACAGGCAGCGGTAAAAGCACCACGCTTTACGCCGCGCTTAACAGGATGAACGCCGTCCAAAAAAATATTATTACCATAGAAGACCCGATAGAATATCAGCTTGAGGGAATAAGCCAGATGCAGGTCGCAACCAGAAAAGGCATGACGTTTGTTACGGCGCTGCGGCACGTTTTGAGGCAGGACCCGGACGTGATAATGGTCGGCGAAGTCCGCGACGAGGAGACGGCAAGGATGGCGATACAGTCGTCTCTGACAGGACACCTTGTGTTCAGCACTTTGCATACTAACGATTCGGCAGGGGCCATCAGCAGGCTTTTGGATCTTGGCGTAGAGCCTTATCTTGTAAGCTCGTCGCTTATCGCTGTGCTTGCACAAAGACTGGTGAGAAAAATCTGCCCGGAATGCAAAGAGAGATACGAGCCTGCGGAGCACGAATTGCGGGAGCTTGGCATCGGCGATAAAGGAAGCAGCGAATTCTATGTAGGGGCAGGATGCAGCAAATGCTTTAACACCGGCTATAAGGGCAGGACGGGTATATATGAACTTATGATGCTTGATGAGCAGATTCGTGAAATGGTTAACGTTCGCCATACGGCAGGGGTGATAAAACAAAAGGCGATTGAAAAAGGACTCCAGACTCTGCGAATGGACGGAGCAAGGAAAGTTATAGCAGGGGCCACGACGATTGCGGAAGTGTTAAGAGTTACACAAGCGGATGTATAATCAGCAATTTAAAATTTAAGATTTAAGATTTAAAATTTTTGGAATCCCGATAAATCGGGATGGATTTTTTATGCCAAGATATTCATATACAGCGTTAGCGGGCGGCGGCAAGACTGTTAAGGGAACGGTTACCGCCGAGAATCCGTACTCTGCCCGTAAACAGCTTCGCGCACGCGGAATCCATGCAACTGATGTACAGCAGGTTGCTGCTGAAAGCGAAGTCAAAAGCGGTTTGATGAGCATGCTGGGCAGGACAAAGAAATCGCATATAATAGAATTTACCAAGCAGATGTCCATTCTGCTCAATTCCGAGATTAAACTTACCGAGTCGCTTTCAGTGATGATAGAGCAGACGCCTGATGCGCGTTTTAAAAATGTAATCACCGATATGCGTGACAGGGTCGTTAGCGGCGAGGCATTTGCCGAGGCGATAGGCGATTATACGGAATACTTCGATGTCATATATATCAGTATGATTAAAGTCGGCGAAGCGACCGGGACGCTGGGCAAAACAATGGACACTATTTCCGGCTTTATGGAAAAACGGCGGCGAATAGAATCGAAGATTATGACCGCGATGATTTATCCGATTTGTCTTGTCAGCATTGGCACTGTAGCTATTATTATTCTGACGACGTTTGTTTTGCCGAAAATTATTGTTCAAATACAAAAAGCGGGCATGCAGCTTCCTCTGCTTACAAAAATTTTGATGGGTGTAAGCAATTTACTTATTAATTACTGGTATATTTTTATAATTGTAATCGGTTTAATTATCTGGGCAATCAAAAGATTTTTGAAAACCCAAAAAGGGGCATATCTGCGGGATAAAACTCTTCTATCGCTTCCGATATTCGGGCCGCTTATAAAACAGCGAGTCATTTCGCGGTTCGCTTCGACTCTTTCGACACTGTTAGGCTCGGGGCTGAGTATGGCCGAATCGCTGCGGGTTGTTGCGGAAGTAACTGGAAACGTTATTATGGTTGACGCTGTTAAAAAAGCCAGGGACAGAATTCTTTCCGGTGCCGATATCGCTACGCCGCTGCGGGAAAGCGGAGTGATTTCACCGGCAATCGCGCATATGGTCGCTGTTGGCGAAAAAAGCGGCGAGCTCACGAAAATGCTGCAGAGTATAAGTGAAAGCCTGGAGTCTTCTTCGGATATTGTTACCGAAAGATTAAGCGCGGCCCTCGAGCCGGTTATTATCGTAGTAATGGCGTTTTTTGTCGGCCTAATTGCTCTGGCGGCACTGCTGCCGATATTGAGATTTTCCGCCGGAAACTTTTAAAACAAAATATTTAATAAAGGATTTTGATATGATTAACAAAAATGCAAAAAGAAAGGGTTTTACGCTTGTTGAAATTATGGCGGTAATTATCATTATCGGCCTGCTTGCCGCGATTGGGGCGATGAACTTTCTGGGACAAACCGACAAAGCACGCGTTACCACGACAAAAGCGAATCTAAAGATGCTTCATAACTCGGTTGCGCAGTTCAAAATGGATACCGGCAGATATCCTACCGAGGAAGAGGGGCTTAATGTTTTGATTGAACAGCCTAGCGATGTCAAAGGCTACCAGCCGGGCGGATATCTTGATTCGACAGCAGTTCCAAAAGACGCATGGAGCAATGATTTCATATACATTGCCTATCCTGAAAGCGGGAAACCGTATGTGGTTGTCAGCTATGGCGCCGATGGCCAGGAAGGCGGCGAAGGATACGATGCTGATTTGTACAGCACCGATGCGGAATGATACTGTTTGATTCATATCGTCTGATGAAAAGGACGTCTTTCAGGGCCGGCGTAATCCTGGCGGAAGTTGTTATGGTGCTGTTTATCATCGCGATGTTCACGATGGTTGCGATGATAAACCTCTCAGGTGTGCTCGGCAGAGACAGCTTTAAAAGCAGGGCATACGATTTTGTAAAACTTTTCCAAATGGCGGCGACAAGCGCATCTGAGACTGGCAGAAGATATGAAATAATTGTGGATTTTGTACAAAATACTTATACGCTGCGACAGATAACCACAGGTCTTGTTGCTGTCGAGGATGTGCTGGAAGAAGAAATTATCCAGACAGGACAATTCAACGACCGATTTCAGTTGTCTTATGTGATATTCGACGATGGCGACTGGACGAACGAGGCCCCGGCACTTTTCAGAGTTGGCAAAAACGGCTGGCAGTACGGCGGAAAAATAGTCGTTACAGACGAAAACGGTAAAGAATATTCGATTCTAATCAACAGATTGAGCAGAATGATTGACATAGTTGAAGGCGATGTGGAAATAACTATGCCGAGGCCCGCGGATGAAATGGGATTTTAGAAAAAATTTGTCGGCGTACCGAAGGGCTTTTACCCTGATAGAAGTTTCTGTTGCGCTAGTTATACTCGGTATGATAGCCGCGACCGTACTGGTTGTGGTAAATCGTGCTATCGATACCGTCGTTGTGTGGCAGACAAAAATGGAGGCGTTCGAGGTTGCAAGAGAGAATATGGAAAAACTGCTGACGAAAGGGTCTGTCAGCGATGTGGTTGAATACGGGACGAGTGAAAAATATCCCGGTATAAACTGGGAGACGACAGTAGAGTCGTTTTATGAGCCGGTATCGAACCGTCTGTGGATACGGGCAGTATGTTCCGCTGAATTTACCGACGATAGCGGCCAGGAACAGAAAATTGAGTTTGCAAACTGGATTACAGGGCCGAATAAAGAACAAATAAAACAGATACTCGAACAAAAGCTAATAGAAGAACAATACCGGCTGGCACTGGCCGAGTCTTCCGGAGACCAAACAGAAGACATACAGCAGCCGGATGAACAATTGCCTGATGAGCAGCCGACAGAACAGGAAGAAGCACAAACATGGAAAGAGATGGAAAAAGTAATTGGGCCGCCGCCGGCAGGTTATGAACACTGGGGGCAAATACCTGAGGAGAAGTTCTTGAAGGCTTTACAAGAGGCATTATCTAAAAATAAATGAAACGAAATTACAAAAATAAGTGTTATTTTGAAAAAGCAGGGTTCACACTTGCCGAGGCAATTGCGACACTGGCTATCGCCGCGATGATTATGGTGGCAACTATTGGTATTTATATGGGTATAAAACGGGCTGAAGCTGCGGTAAACAGACGGCTCGGAAACGGTTTTCTATCGATGGAAATAATGCAGAGGATAACGGATGATATAGGCAAACTTGCGCTGCCGGGTTCCAGTTCAACAATGTCTGTCAAAAATAAAATCGACATAGGCGGATATAAAATTTCACAGATGATTATCGAGAACAAGATATACGGCAAAGACAATAAGCCGCAGACATTCGAAAAAATAATATGGCAGAGCCGGGTCGATACGGACGCAAACGGCCTGGTTGTCTACCGTTCACACAGCGGCCACGCGATTGAAGATAACATACTTGAAGAACCAAAGGAGCAATATGAAAGGGAGCTCTTTGTTCCGATTTGCAGCGGAGCCAATCTCTTTTCGATAGAAGCGGTCGTGGACGGCAATGCAGTTCAGGAATGGCAGGGTACGGCTCTGCCGCCGGCGGTGAAAATTTCAGTGTCTTTCGCCGAACGGGAACCGGATTTGCTGGGCAATATTACTGTGCCGCAGGAAATGGTACAAACAAGGACCGTTGTTGTAAATCGTTTCAAGCAAATATCTTATCAGTTTATACCAATAGAATTTCCTGATATGAATGGAGTTGCGGATATGAATCAGCCCAAAAATGAATCCGTTGATACCAATAATACGTTGCTAAGAGAATAAATTAATGAACCCTCACAACAGCAAAAAGCAGATAAATTTTTATACTCAAAAACCGGGTGCGGCCCTGATATTGACTATGGTTGTGCTTGTACTGCTTACCGCGCTGGTGTATAGATTAGGTTCTGCCGTCAGCCAGTGGAAGCACCGAATGCAGTATATGATTGATTACCAGACGGCCAGATATGCCTGTGAATCCGGGCTGAAATATGCTCTTGCGACAATCAGCGAAGCTGAACCTAATTATATTTCAAGGCCGAATGAGCCGGACTTTTCCGACCTTTTCACTATGAGCGATGAAGATTATAAACTGATGATGCAGCAGTGGGCAGAAAAGCTTGCAATGGAAATCGATGCGAACAATATAAGCAAAAATGACATATTGGCCAGTTTTGTCAATTTAAGCCGTTTAGATGCTAACGACGGCAATTCCGCCGCGGCGGATACAAATTCAATATATTTAAGGTCTCCTTTCGGAGCGGCGGGTACCAATGATGTCAACGCTCTTGAACCTAATGAGCTTTATGTCCGTGGCCCTTATGGGCCGCCCTGGCCGTATGTGACAAAACCTGTTGAAATAGAGTTCGGCGACGCCCGTTTAACAATAGAAATTATCGATGAAAACGCCAAGCTGCCGCTTGTCTGGGGCATAAATACAGATGCAAACTCGAAATCTGAATCGAAGGCTGCCATTGAAACTTTCTGCGAGTGGATGCGGATGGAACCGAACGATATTGCACCTTTTATGGATGAGCTTGAGCAGATAAAAGAGATTAAACCGTACAGCAGCGACCTTAAGCCGGTCGTGACCACATTGAGAATAGAGCCGAACAGTACACAGAAAGACAGCAACAGCACTTTAAGCGGAAACGATGGGCAAAGACGCATCGCAAGAAGGAGATCTGCCCGCAGCAGACGGCGAAACATAGCAAAAACCGTTCAAGAGACCAGACCTGATATCGGCCATACGATGGATTTTGCGGAGATTCTGCATAGTCCTCTGCTTAACCTTGAAACGCTTGCGAAACCCGTGAACGAGGATGAAAACCGTACAGAATCGGCCCTGAAATATATCAGCCTGTGGGGTACGCAAAGAGTAAATATAAATACGGCGCCCCGACAGGTACTCGAAGCGGCCTTTACTTTCGGAGGAGACGCGGTCGAAATTGCCGAGCAGATTATAACCTTAAGGAAAGAAAAGCCGTTTAAGGATATCAGCGACCTTACAAAAAGACTCTCTAGTTTTAATATTGATAAGGTCAAGCCGTATATAACGACACAAAGCGATTGTTTTGTAATTCGTGTAAAGGCCGAGAGCGGCGTGGCAAAAGTCTGCGCAACGGCAGGTCTAAAAAAAGAACAAGGAAAATATCAACAAATAGGTATAATTATCGAATAACTGATAGCCGTCAATTTTTGGAGTAAGAGCGGTTGGAACAGAACAGATATCTGGGCATATATATAGCCGGCGATAAGACGACGGTTGTCCTGTCGAGTAAAACAGGCGGGAAAATCGAAGTTCTGGAACAGTTCTGCATAGCCGCCGAGCTTGGAGGGGAAAATCAACAGCAGCAGGGTTTTACTTTCGCTCAAACTGCGCAGGCTATCGCCGCTGTCTGCGCCGAAAAGCAGCTTGTTTTTTCAGATGTTGCCGCCGCGATTGATTGCAGACTTTACAGACAGCAGAAACTTCATTCGGAATTCGAGGATTATCGCCAGATTGCGCAAACGGTAAGATTTGACGCTGAAGAGGCGCTGGCGATTGATGCCGCTCAGACAGCCGTTGCTTTTGAAGTTGTGGGCAAGAAGCTTTCCGGCTCGGAAGTAGAGGCATTCGCTGCTCCTGCAAATATGATGTCCGAAATAATAACCGCCCTGCAAAATAATAAACTTGACCCTGTAACTGTTGAACCTGATTCGATATGTTTTCGCAGGATTATCGATAATGCCGGTCAGGGTGCAATTGTCGCTGCTGTTTCGCAGACGAGATGTTTTCTCTTTTGCCCGCTGCTGCCGGACGGCAAAATAACGATTCGATCATTTTTAACTTCGAAAAGTCAGAATAAAATGGCCCTGCTTGCCAGAGAAATAATGATGACCATGGCGGCGCTTAGTAAGGAAAGACATGTTGAATCAATAAAGATTTATGATACTACCGGCCAGATTGATTTCAAAGCTCTCGGAGAGCAGACCGGTTTGACTGCGGGAGCTTTAGACCTTTCCGAAAAGATAGCTATTCCGCCACGGCAGGATTTACAACAGGAGATTGACGATATTGAGCTGATTATAGCGGCCGGTGCAGCCGGCAGTCTTGCTGGAAAAACCGAAAAGGTCGATTTCCGCGCGGATTTTATGCCTTATCAGGGTAAAAAAGCGGCCCTTGAAAAAACAATCAAAATTCTAAGTATATGTTTTTGTGCGCTTTTTATCGCTCTCGGCATTTTTTTGCAGATGCAGTATTACAAAACCAACAAATACCGCAGCAAAATCGAAAACAAATTCAAGACAGATTATATCATAGCTATGCCGGGGGCAAAATTTACGAAAAGCAGCGAGGCCGTCAGAAAGATAAAAAGTGAAATCAACAGGATAAAAGATGTTAAAAGCGGCCTTCTGAGCGCCACGGGCGATGATTCGGTGGAAGCTAAGCTTACTTTTCTGTTTGAGGCAATTAACGATGTGCCGAAGAATGTTGATATCGATATTGACAAAATCGCCGTTACCACAAAAACTATGAGCATTACCGGCAACACCAATAGCGGAGGATACCTGCAGCTTTTCGGCGCGGTTGACAAGCATCCTAAACTTACAAGAGGACAATCGACCTATGAGCCCAAGAGCGGCAGGGACAATTTCAGGCTGACGGTGGAATTGAAATGAAAGATATTTATAAAAAGCCGATTTTTTATTATGTGCTTGTGCCGATAGTAATCGGTCTGTGGCCTGTCTGGCTTTTTGTTATGGGTATTCCCGGTTCTGAAAAAGGCCTGCAAAAAGGAATCAATGATTATAACGAGGCTCGAAAACTTATCGGCGAGATACTTGACCTTGACCCGCAAAGACTCGATTACGCAAAGACGAAAAAGACCGGCGAGGCGTTCGATTACACCACCGCGATTGATCAGGTAACTCGCCTTTGTAAGATATCACCGAGCGGCTATAGAATAAGCTCAAGCCCGATACGGAAAACAAAAGGAGGACAGAGCAATCAGGATGCCTCTATGACAATAGATAAAATAGATATTGAAAAATTCTCAAAATTCCTTTCCGTTATGCATATGCGATGGTCAAGCCTCCAATGTACTAACATAACACTGGCTAAAATCAAGGGTGAAAAAAATGCATGGAAGGCCGATGTGAGATTTATTTATTATGACTAAGAAGAAACTCCTGCGATTAACGCTATTAAAGTACCGGATTCAGCAATTTTGAATTTCTTTAATAATTGACTTCTGCATCGCTTTTCCTTAACATATCCTGCTCGTATTCAATGATTAAGATTTTTCAGAGGTATTATGGCTAAAGAAAAAATAAGTCTCAAACGAAAGCCTTTTGTCCTGATTATCCGTGACGGCTGGGGCTATAACCCCAATCCAAAGGATGATGTGTGCAACGCTATAAAGCAGGCCAATGTACCCGTGGACAATATGCTTATGAGCCAGTATCCGAATTGTATTATCCATACGAGCGGCGAAGATGTCGGCCTGCCCCAAGGCACTATGGGAAACAGCGAAGTCGGGCATCAGAACCTCGGGGCCGGAAGAATTGTCGACCAGGAATCGGTAAGAATCAGCAAGACTATTCGCGACGGCTCTTTCTTTAAAAACGAGGAACTGCTCAAGCTGACCGATTATATAAAAGAACACAACGGCAAACTGCACCTGCTCGGATTGTGCAGCGATATCGGGGTCCATACACTTCTGAAACATCTTTACGGCCTGCTTGAGTTCGCGAAAAGAAACAACCTTACGAAAGTTTATCTGCATGCGTTTACCGACGGCAGGGATTCTCCGCCGGACAGCGGCAAAGGATACCTGGCCCAGATTGAACAAAAAATGTCCGAAATCGGCGCAGGTAAAATCGCCACCATAATGGGACGATTTTACGGAATGGACAGGGACAGCCGATGGGACAGAGTGCAAAAGGCCTATGAATGTCTGGTGATGGGCAAAGGCGGCAGGGCAAGAAGCACAGCCGAGGCTGTCGAACAAAGCTATCAAAAGAAGATAACTGATGAATTTATCGAACCGATCTGTATCGTCAATGAAGAGAATCTGCCCCTTGCGAAAATTGAGGATGGCGATGGCGTGGTTCACTTCAATTTTCGAGGCGACAGGCCAAGAGAAATTACCCGTGCATTTGTCGACGATGGATTTACAGGGTTCGTAAGAACTGCAAGACCGAAGATTTTTTATCTCTGTATGACTGAATATGACGCTACGATTCCGGCGCCGGTTATTTTTACAAGGCCGCCGAAGATGAAAAATATCGCCGCGGCCTATTTCAGCGACCTAGGGCTTAAACAGTTCCGATGCGCCGAGACCGAGAAATACGCGCACGTGACGTTTTTCTTTAATGACTATACCGAAACTCCATTTCCCGGCGAAGACAGGCAGATTATCCCATCTCCGAAAGTTCGAACTTATGATTTAAAGCCGGAGATGAGCGCATTTGAGGTTTGCGATGTTGTGATGCAGCGGCTTGAGACAGACAAATACGATGTTATTGTAATAAATTTTGCAAATCCCGATATGGTCGGCCATACCGGAATCCTCGAAGCGGCTGTAAAGGCCGCGGAAACTGTCGACCAGTGCGTCGGCAGAATTCTTGAGAAGGTAAAACAACTTGGAGGAGCCGCGATTATTACCGCCGACCACGGCAATTTCGAGAAGATGCGAGATGAAAATGGTAATCCGTATACCTCGCATACAACCGGTGATGTCCCGCTGATTGTTTTCGACGAGCTTAATAAAGACAAAAAACTCCGCAGCGGCGGAAGACTTGCCGATGTTATGCCTACGCTGCTGGAAATGATGGAAATTCCCCAGCCGCAGGAAATGACCGGGGAAAGTTTGTTCGTACATTAAATTTGCTCCTTCTGCCGGTGTTGTAATGGGCCAGATAAGGGTACTTGACCAGAATACGGTTAATATGATTGCCGCCGGCGAGGTTATCGAAAGACCTGCCAGCGTAGTCAAAGAGCTTGTCGAAAACAGCATAGATGCCGGCGCAACCGAAATAGCCGTTTATATAGAAGACGGCGGAAAAGGGCTTGTTCGTGTAATCGACAACGGCTGCGGAATGGACAGCGACGACCTTTCTGTCGCTTTTGAGGCTCACGCCACAAGCAAACTTAAAACCAGCGCAGATTTGCTGAATATTTCCACTATGGGTTTTCGCGGCGAAGCGCTTGCGAGTATCGCTTCGGTCGCCAAAGTTACCGTCATAAGTAAAACCAGCGATTCAATTCAAGGAAATAAAATTGAAATTGACTGCGGCAGCAAAAATGAAGTTCAGCCCTGCAGCGCGAATACCGGTACGACAATAGAAGTGAGAAATCTTTTCTACAAGCTGCCTGCCAGGAGAAAATTCCTGCGAACGGCAAATACCGAAATCTCTCATATTGTGGAGCAGTTTGCCAGGATTGCTCTGGCTCGTACCGATATTTCGATGTCTTTATTTCATAACGATAAGGAACTTTACAGATTGCCCGGCAGTTTGGGCATAAGAGGAAGGATTGGAATCTTATTTTCCGCTGATCTTGCGAGCTCTTTGCTCGAACTGCACAGCACGGAAAAGAATCTTGAGGTTTCCGCATGGCTTTGCAGACCTGAAAACGGCAGGGCGAACACAAAATTTCAGTATTTTTTCCTCAACGGCAGATTTATTCGCGACAAATTTCTATCGCATGCGGTCAGGGAAGCATATCGCGGCATGATTGAGCCGGACAGGTATCCTGTAGTTTTTGTCTTTTTCAGGATGTCGCCTCAGGATTTTGACGTAAATGTCCATCCGACAAAAATAGAAGTCCGATTCGATAACTCGAACCTTATTTATTCGCAGGTTCTCGGCCTGTTGCGTGAAAAACTGCTGTCGATCGATCTTGATACAAAGGTAAAACTGCCGGTTGCTGATAACATATCTACGGGTCAGAATCAGGAAACAAAACAGCAGATTACCGAGGCAATAGCGGGATTCTTTGGCAGGCAAGGATCTGCGGGAACTTTTCAGCAGCATCTTGATTTTTCTAAAATTACAAAAAGAAGCGATTTTTCTGCCGCCAGCCAGCGCGAGGATTTTTACAGCAATACTGCTTCGCAGCCATCGGCCGGACCGGAGTATTTTCAGATTCACGACAGCTACATAATAGCTCAGGTAGAGGATGGGTTTTTAATTGTTGACCAGCACGCTCTGCATGAGCGGATAATATATGAAGACTTGTGCAGGAAGCTGGCTTGCGATGAAGCGGCAAAGCTTCAATCGCAGAAACTTCTTATACCGGAAACATTCGAAATAAATCCAAGCCGCCAGGAAACGCTTAACAGTGCGGCAGAACTTCTCAACCGGCTCGGCATAACCATCGAACCGTTCGGGCCGGGATTGTGGGCGGTGCAGTCTTTTCCTACTCTGCTGGGTAAAGTAAAGCCGGTGGACTTTATAACGGACCTTCTCGATATACTTGCTGACTCTGCCGGAAAACTTGATGCCGAAAGACTTCTTCATAAAGTGCTTGAAATGGCTGCTTGTAAGGCGGCCGTCAAGGCAGGACAAAAATTAAATCAAGTTGAGATGCATCAACTTTTAGCCGATAAAGAGGCAATCGAACGTGCCAGCCGATGTCCGCATGGCAGACCAACAACTATAAGATTTTCGCTGGCAGAGCTTGAAAAACAATTCAAAAGAACATAACTCGTTTTTCAACAATGGGTTAAGATTAAAATTAAAATGACTTGCAAACAGGCGGGTCGATGAATATAGTACTTGCTCTTTAAATATACGGTTTTCTTGTATGAGTTTTCATATTGAAGTCAGGAAATCCGGTTGTTGACAGAGTTTTTTCTACGGATATAGAAACTGTGAAGAAAAGAGAAACTGTAAAAAGAAAATCGCCTTTAAGCAAAGGCTTGCAAAAGCAAAGCCCTAAGAAGAACGTTCCTGTCTATACAAAAACAAGCGAATATCTTACAGCTGAAGAAGTTGAGCATTTTCAGGGGCTGCTTGTCGAAAAAATGCAGGAAATTGTCGGCGATGTTAATTCCATTGAGGATGAAGCGCTGAAGAAATCCCGTCTTGATGCGACCGGCGACCTCTCCAGTATGCCTATACATATGGCGGATATCGGCACTGATAATTATGAACAGGAATTTGCACTTAATCTGCTCGACAGCGAAAGAAAAATCCTGCACGAGATTACCGAAGCCCTCCAGCGTATTGAGGAAGGTACTTACGGCATCTGTGAAATTACCGGCAGGGGCATATCAAAGGCCAGACTTGAAGCCAGGCCGTGGGCCAGATACTGCATAGAATATGCCAAGCTAATTGAAAAGGGTGTTATAAAAGGGGGCGACCCCGTACCGGAAAACATTGAACTTGACGAATTGGCATAAGTATCCGAATTAGGGGTAGTTCTGTTTTTGTTCCTAAACATTTTGTATAATAAGCAAATCTTGCAGCAAGCCTTTTTGTGTTTTATAATGTTCGGTTATGAAAAGGCAGTGCCCAGTATGTCGAAAACCCGTTTCCGGTCCTTCAGGAGCGAAGAATCAGGCTAACAATAGGGGCTTTTTCCCATTCTGTTCGGAAAGATGCAAACTGGTTGACCTCGAACGTTGGTTTCAAAGCGAATATGTCATCTCTTCGCCGGTTCAGCAGCAAAAAAATGATGATGAAAACGGCCCGGAAAATATGCTGGAACAATAACTTAAGAAATGGTAGTATATATTGTTTATTTCAATTACGGGTCTGTCCTGATTTTTGAAAGGGTTCAGGGATGACAGAAGGAAAAGAGCTGAGTCAGTGTTTTGGAAATTTTCTTTTTCCGAACATTTTCAGGCTATTCAGAACAGCCATTCAGCCGGGCAGAATTTTAACCGCCTTTTTAGCCCTGGTTATTATTTTTGTTATGGGCTGGGTAATGGATTTTAATAAAACTGTAATTGTTTCCGGCAAACTCAGCCAGCGGCAGCTCAGAAGTTCTACATTAACCGCCTCTGTAACCTGGCCGACGGAACTGCACTGTTTTGTCAGCAGTCCTGACAGAACAGATAATTTCATCAAGATGTATAAGGACAGAGGAGAAAAACAGGGTATTTTTAATGTGTGGTCGAATTTTTGTCTTGCGAATTTTAATGAAGCAATCGTTTCGCTTCTGCAGTTGCGACTGGAAAAGGTAACCACGGCAATACTCGGCTGTATTCTGTCCTGTATATGGGTGCTTAAGTATCATACAATTTACGGTATTATTTTTCTTCTGATTTCATTTGTGGTATTTTCCATAGCCGGCGGTGCAATCTGCAGAGGTGCGGCTTTGCATTTCTCAAAGGGTGAAAAAACTGGTGTAAGCCCGTGTATAAAATTTGCCATTAGAAAATTTCTCCCGCTTTTCTGCGCGCCAACTGCTCCGTTGGTGCTGGTGGCTCTATTGGGATTCGTGATAATTTCTGTGCTTGGTCTGGCAGCAAACATCCCATGGATTGGCGAGCTTATTCTGGCTCTGTTTTTTGTGATTGTTCTTTTTGCGGGGCTGGTGATGTCTTTTACGGTTATAGAAGCTGTCGCCAGTGTTAATCTTATGTTTGGTTCAATAGCTTATGATAATTCCGACACTTTCGATGCTATAAGCAGGTCGTTCAATTATGTTTTTTCAAGACCCTGGCGTCTTGGATTTTATTCTTTACTTACCGTTGTTTACGGCTCAATCAGTTATTTATTCGTAAGATTCTGTGCCTTTGTGTTGCTCATTATAAGCAGATGGTTTCTTCAGATGGGTGTCTTTGTTCACAGCAGTAAGAGCCAGCAAATTAATAAACTTGCGGTAATATGGCCCGGCCCGGAATTTTTTAATCTTTTGGGAAATGGCCTTGATATCGCAAGGAATCCCACTGAATCGATTGCCGCATTTGTTATTTACCTTGAAATACTTGTTATTGCGGGACTGGTGATTGCTTTTGCCATGAGTTTCTATTTTTCAGCGGGCTCTGTTATTTATTGTCTGCTGAGAAATAAGGTAGACAATATCGCCCTTGAAGATGTTTACATTGAGGCTGAACAAATAACCGAGCCGGTAAATACCGAGCAATCCGAACAACCGGCTCAGACTCAAAACAATGAAGAGACATAATAACTTTTAGACGGAATTTCTGAATAAAATATGGTTGAAGAAAAAAATAATATTCAAACTCCTGAAAAGCCTGAAGAGAAAAGCGATATAAAAATATTGTCTTCGGGAATGCTGTTGCGATTTCGTCGGCAAATAATAGTTCTTGCCCACATCCTGGTCTTTGCCGTAAGTCTTATGTTGGCTTTTCTGCTTATCAGCAACATGCAGTTTAATGAGTGGTTCGTTGGGCCTTATCCCAAACTGTTGTTGTGTTTCCTGGTAGTCAAGCTTCTTGTTTTTGCCTATTTTGGGCAGTTCCAGGGGTGGTGGCGGTTTGTAAGTATTTCCGACTTATTGGCGATAGTCAAAGCTTCCCTTGTCAGCACGCTTATTTTGGTTGTGTTATGGTTTGTGCTTCTATCCAGCGAACCGTTACGAAGATATCTGCGAGACCTTACCACTTTCAGCCAGGCTGTTTTCATTCTCGATATGTTTGCGACAATTGTACTTCTCGGTGGTTTGCGAATGGCTGTCAGGCTCTACCACGAAGAGTTTCGCACGGAACAGGCAGTTAAGCTGAAAAAATTTCTCATTGTAGGAGCTGGAAACGCGGGCGAAGCACTGCTTCGAGAACTTCATCGTATGCCCGTTGAACAGTACGATGTAATAGGTTTTATTGATGATGACCCCGCCAAGCGAGGTGTCAGTATTCATGGTATCCCTGTTCTCGGCAGGGTGGAAGAATTAGCGAGAATTTGTAAGGAAAAAAGCATCGATGAGATTGCTATCGCTATGCCCAGCGCAACCGCAAAACAGTTGCGAAAAGTAGTTCAGATTTGCGAAGGTGCAAAAGTGCGATTCCAAACGGTGCCTTCCGTAACAGATATTGCAAGCGGCAAATACAAGGTTTCACAGATTAGGAATGTAGATATCAACGACCTGCTGGGGCGCGAAGCGGTTCAGCTTGATCTTGATATTATCGAACAATACCTCAAAGGTAAAATCATCCTCGTAACAGGTGCCGGCGGCTCAATCGGCTCGGAAATGTGCCGGCAGGTCTGTTACTTTAATCCGAAACTGCTGCTCCTTGTCGAACAAGCTGAAAATGCCCTGTTTTTTATTGAAAGAGAACTTAGAAAGAGTTTTCCACAGGTTGCGATGGAAACCCTTATATGCGATATTGCGGACAAAGTACGAGTTGAGCAGATTTTTGAAAGGTTTAAACCCGATGTTGTCATTCATGCCGCTGCCCATAAACATGTACCACTGATGGAACTCAACCCGGGCGAAGCAATTAAAAATAATGTGATTGGAACAAGAACCGTTGCCAATGCCGCCGATAAATACGGAGCTGAAAACTTTGTAATGATAAGCACGGACAAAGCCGTAAATCCAACAAGCATTATGGGCTCATCCAAACGTGTCGCCGAGATGTATATTCAGGACCTTAACAGGACAAGCAAGACGCATTTTGTAACTGTCAGATTTGGTAATGTGCTCGGTTCGAACGGCTCTGTTGTACCGATATTCAAAAGTCAGATTGCTGCCGGCGGCCCTGTAACCGTAACGCATCCGGAAATGAGAAGATACTTTATGACAATACCGGAAGCCTCACAGCTTGTTCTTCAGTCTGCCGCAATGGGAAAAGGCGGCGAAATATTTGTGCTTGATATGGGCGAACCGGTGAAAATTGTCGACCTTGCAAAGGAACTTATAACGCTCAGCGGCTTTAGGCCCGGAGAAGATATAGAGATTATCTTTACAGGCACTAGGCCGGGTGAAAAACTTTTCGAGGAGCTGTCAATCAAAGGCGAAGATATGGTGCCTACACGGCATCCTAAGATAGGAATCTGGAAGAATAACGTTTCTATCAGCAGGGAACAACTTCATCAGATAATAAGCGGTCTTGTTGTGACAGCCGATACGCAGGATTATAAACGAATTGTCGCCTCTATAAAAAAGCTTGTTCCGGAATTCATAGGCGATAAAGTTAACAATTGTTGAAGATAAAGAAAAAAGCGCATAAAAAAACCCGTCCCGATAATCGAGACGGGTTTTTTGTTGATTTAGCTGTTATTGTTTTTTATCGGTTTGCTCATCACGCGGATGAGCGCCGTCATAAACTTCTTTGAGTCTTTTTGTTGTCAGGTGTGTATAAATCTGTGTTGTTGACAGTGACTGATGACCCAAAAGCTCCTGAACGCTTCGCAGGTCGGCGCCATTATTGAGCATATGTGTTGCAAAACTGTGTCTTAACGTATGGGGGCTGATTGTCGGGTCAAGCCCTGCCATCTTCAGATATTTATCCATTTTCCTGCGAACGCTTCTGGTGCTCAGTCTTTTACCGTGTTTATTGACAAACAGGACTTTCGAATCGAAATTGCCGTTGCTCTGGGCACGTCTGTTCCTAAATTCCATATAATGCTGTATTGTCTGCAGCGCCGATGAGCCAATCGGAGATATTCTTTCCTTTTTGCCTTTACCTCTTACGTGCAGCACCTCGCCGAGGAAGTCCACATCTTCAATATTCAGAGCGACCAGTTCGCTTACCCTTACTCCAGTACCGTAGAGTGTTTCCATAATCGCGCGGTCTCTTGCTCCCAGCCAGTTGTCGGTCGGTGGAGTGTCGAGAAGCTTTTTAATCTGGTCGTATTCGAGGAATTTAGGCAATTTTTTATCCTGCTTCGGTGTTCTGACGGCCGTAACAGGATTGCTGGTAAGATGTCCTCTTTTTACGAGGAATTTATAAAAACTTCTCAGAGTTGCCAGTTTTCTTGCTGTTGTGGATTTGGAATATTGCTTGTCGTTCAGATGGACCATATAGGCTCTGACACTGTCGGTAGTTAGCGACAGAAGGAGTTGTTCGATCTTTGTTTCCGTTTGTGTGGCTACACCGCCTGCTTCTTTGTGCGGCCAGTCTGATGACCCCGTTTCGCTGCCGGACAAATGTTGGCAGAACTGTTCGAGGTCTGCGTTGTAGCATTTAGCGGTATGCTCGGAAAAATGCTTTTCAAATTTCAGATAATCTAAGAACTCATGAATAATCGCACAGTTTTCCATATTTATTTTCTCCAAATCGCCTCAGTAACGAGGGTGATTATTTTTCTCAGTCCTATTGTTCAAACGGCTCAGCCATCATCTGCGGAGCCTGTTCGTTCAAAAGTCTGTCCGCTTCATTTATTAGCGACTGGGTAAGTTTAAAACTCAGAACTGCCGCATCAAACCAATCGAATCCGGTTTTACCATCTCTGGCCTGGCTGACAAATGCATCGAGCAAAAGGTCTTCCGAGCCTGATTCATAACGAAATATGAACTTTTCGGAACCTTTGCTGAGAACGAGTTGTTTCAAATTTTGACGCAAATGTCTATCCATAATTTCATTCATCTAAAATCTTGTCGTTTTCTAATTATCGGTCTGATTTGCCGGACCGATAACCGGAATTTTCGATTTTTCTCGAATTTTGCTCTTTTATTGCAGAGCCGATATATACAAATTATCGGCCATTGATAAATATTTACTTTAGGAAGATAGGCAAAAGATTTGAAATAAGTGCTTTTAATAAAAGATAGTTAGCTAATTGTTGCCACAGCTGGCATACCCAAGCAGTGGGGCAGCTCTATGGCCGGGTGATACTATGGGTTGTATCAGTATTATTATGGCCAAAAAAGGGATTAAAGACCTATGTTGTCTTAATTTCTTATTATTTTATATATTTTTTGGCAGATAGTAAGCAAATTTTCTACCCATTCAATAGGAATAATCGTTTTTACGTCGGATTTGGCGTTTTTGGGGTCTGTATGGACCTCGAGGAACAGCCCATCGGCACCGGCCGCAACAGCGGCTTTGGCTAAGACCGGGGCCATGTCCCTTGCTCCTGCTGTGGCGTTACCCAGCCCGCCCGGCTGCTGGGTGCTGTGGGTTGCGTCAAAAATCACGGGACAACCGAGCTTTTTCATAGCCGGTATCGATGTCATATCGTTTACAAGGCGGTTATAGCCGAAAAATGTTCCGCGTTCCGTCAGTAATATCTTTTCATTTCCGGTTGAACGGATTTTTTCGACAGCATTTTTCATCTCATCGGGAGACATAAATTGCCCTTTTTTGACATTGACCGGCTTGCCGGTCTTACCGCAGGCCGTAAGTAAATCTGTCTGGCGGCAGAGAAAAGCGGGGATTTGCAGGCAATCGACAACCTCGGCGGCTGCCACGGCTTGTTCGGGAGTATGAATATCTGTCAGCAGGGCCAGTGAAGTTTGTTTTTTGACTTTGGCCAGAATCTCAAGACCTTTTTTCAGTCCCGGCCCGCGAAAACTGTCAATACTGCTGCGGTTGGCCTTGTCAAAACTTGCCTTGAAGATTATCGGTATGCCGGTTTTTTTACTGATTTCAACCAGCTGTGAAGCGATATTCAGGCAAATCTCTTCGGTTTCGATTACGCAGGGACCGGCTATGACGAATAATCCGCCGTCAGGTTCTATTTTAATGTTTCCTATCTTGAACATATTGATTTCTGGCCTCATTCAAAAACTCTGAATATTCTTGTTCTCATTCCGACAGGTTTGCCGTCCGGCGGGACAAGAACCTTAACCGCCTGCGGAATAATCGTAACTTCCAGCGGCAGTTGTGGGCCCGGGTCGCCGTCAAGCTCGGTACTCATAGGAGTTTCGGAGTATATTTTAATCTTTTTACACTGTTTGTAGAAGACACTTTTTCTTCTGCGATGACTTTTTAATACTGTCATCAGCGAGTGGAGTAAAAGTGCCGCTTGATTGGAGCATTTATATATACACACATCCAGCAGGCCATCGCCGAAATCAGCTGCCTGAAGTATCGGTATGCCAAGGGCGTATCTTGATATATTGCCGAAGATAACAAGACCGCGATCTGAAAAAACGATTTTGTCCTCGACCTCAACGGTTATTTTCGGAAAATTATAACCCCAGAAGGTTTTCCAGATGGGCCAGAAGTAATGCAGATGTGTGATATTTCCCTGTCTCTGTGCGTCGACGAGTTTTACGACATCGCCGTCAAAGCCTACGCCGCCGACCGAAGTGAAAAATTTATCGTTCGCTTTGCATAAATCCAGCGGCCGTATAACCTGGGCTTCAAAAATGCTTATCATATTCTTGAGCGTTGTCTTATAGCCGAGCTCGTTGGCCAGCAGATTTTCAGTGCCGCACGGAATAATCATCAGCGGCTTGTCACTGCCTTCGAGTCCGTGGACTACTTCCCTGATAGTGCCGTCGCCGCCTGCGACCATAACCATCGAGCAATCGTATTTTACCGCAACCTCAGCCGCTAATAACTGTGCGTGCGGCAAAGACTCGGTATAGCTAATCTTTAACTGGAAGCCTTTCTGCTGCAGGTATTCTATGAATTTTTTTACGACCGGTTTCTCGCCGGACGGACCTGCTTTGGTATTTATTATCAGAAATATGTAACCGTTTTCCGGATTCATTATTTTAAATCGAAAGATATCTTTCTTTTCTTTGAGCCGGTTTTCGCAATCGCTTCTTCCATAAGATGCGCGTAGCTCTGGGGGATGTGTTTAAGGCTTTCAAGTCCGAGTTTTTTCTGGGTCTGCTTGATTATATTGTCATTTGGCCCTTCAATTTCCACAAATGTTCCAAGCAGCGGCAACTCATCCAAAGCGACCTTGCAGCCGCCGAATTCCCAGAGACTTCTTTTTTTCTCGAATGTAAGTCTTTCTTTATAGCCGAGTTCAGCAAAAAGCTGGGCGAGTTCTTCGGCTTTTTCGACCTTTAGGCCGATTTCCCGACGGGTTTTGAAGCGATGATTTTCCCGTGCGCCTTTGTAAGTAAGCTCAATTGCTTCGCCCAGGTGATTTTTATGTTTTCTTATCCGCAGGCACCTGTCGGAATTGATAAGCGAATCTTCCGAATCGTCGTAATAAGCGTCGGTCTGAATAAAATCTCCCTCGAATTCGGCGCCGAGCTGTTTAAGTTTTTCCTTAATCGGTCCGAAATCCTCAACTTTAAGTTTTAGTTCTATTTCTAAAGCCATATAGTTAACCTGTAATAATATTGACTAATCTTGATTTGATGACGATTATCTTTTTTATTTCTTTTCCGGAAATTGCCGCTGCGACTTTTTCGCAGGCAAGAGCCTTTTGTTTTATTTGTTCTTCATCGGCGTCGGCGGAGACTACGATTTTATCCTTTATTTTGCCGAGCACCTGAACTGCAAGTTCAATTTCTTTTTCTTTTGCGATATTTTCATCGAACTTCGGCCATTTTTCATGAGCCAATGTGTTTGTGTGCCCGAATTTCTGCCAAAGCTCTTCGGCGACGTGCGGCGAAAAAGGCGCCAGGACAAGTACGAATGTTTCTATCGCTTTTTTCGGTTTTGTTTCGAGTCTGCCCAGATGATTGACAAAAATCATCATTTGGCTGATAGCCGTGTTGAACCGGAAATTATCGATGTCCTGCGTAACCTTTTTTATTGTCTGGTGGAGCAATCTCTGTGTTTCTTCATCGGCTTCGACGTCTTTTATACTGCTGTTAAGATTGCCGCTGTTTTCATCAATTGCCGCTCGCCAAAATTTGTTTAAAAATCTATGTACACCTTCGACACCCTGCATACTCCAGGGTTTGGTCGCTTCGAGCGGGCCCATAAACATTTCATAAAGCCTCATCGAATCGGCGCCGTAGTCGGTGATGACCTTGTCGGGGTTGACGACATTGCCCCTGGATTTACTCATCTTCTGATTGTCTTCGCCGAGAATCATTCCCTGGTTGATAAGTTTTTTAAACGGCTCAGGTGTGCTGACATAACCTAAATCATAGAGCATCTTGTGCCAGAACCGTGAATAAAGCAGATGCAGTACCGCGTGCTCTGCTCCGCCGATGTATAAATCGACCGGCATCCAGTATTTTTCCTTATTTTTTTCCCAGCCGGCCTGGTCGTTATTCGGGTCGAGATACCGCAGATAGTACCAGCAGCTTCCAGCCCATTGCGGCATTGTATTAGTCTCGCGTTTTGCTTTTCTGCCGTCCGGCAGTTTTACGTTCAGCCAGTCGTCTATCATAGCCAGCGGGGATTCGCCTGTGCCTGCGGGTTTGTAAGTTTTTACCTCCGGAAGAACCAGCGGCAAATCCTTTTCGTCAAGTGCGATTAGACTTCCATCCTCGCAATGCAGCAGCGGGAACGGCTCACCCCAGTATCTCTGTCTTGAAAACAGCCAGTCCCGCAGTTTGTAATTGACTGCTTTTTTGCCCAGGTCATTGTCCTGGAGCCAGTTTGTAATTTTTTCCTTAAAGTCCGCAGTGGACAGGCCGGTAAAACTGCCAGAATTTATTGCATAACCTTCTCCAGCAAAACATTGCTGACATAACAATTTATCTCTTATTTCTACCGGTGTTGCTTTAGTCCAATCTTTATCTAAATCAGTTGAAAATGGAGTATTTCCATTTCTTATTTCTTCTTTTATAGATTCAGCTATTGCAGTCCATTCTTCTTTTGAAATCTGGTCTGTAATTGGTCCATCATATTTGTAATCTGTGGCAATTGGTAAAGATAATGCTGTACTTCTATCTGGTTCTACTACCGGTATGATTTTCAGGCCGAATTTCTTTGCGAACTCGAAATCCCGCTCATCGTGGGCAGGTACGCTCATTATCGCGCCTGTTCCGTAGCTTATAAGAACGTAATCACTTATCCAGATAGGAATTTTCTGGTCATTAACCGGATTTATCGCAAAGGCGCCGGTAAATACGCCGGTCTTGTCTTTCGCAAGGTCTGTTCTGTCGAGGTCACTTTTACTTTGAGCGAGTTTTTTATATTTCTCGACCGCATTTTTCTGCTGTGCGGTTGTAATTTCGTCTACAAGTGGATGCTCAGGCGAAAGCACCATATAAGTTGCACCGAAAAGCGTGTCCGGACGGGTGGTAAAGACCGTGATTATTTCATCGAAGCCATCGACCTTGAAATCGACTTCGGCGCCTACGCTTTTTCCAATCCAGTCGGTCTGAAGTTTTTTTATAGAATCCGGCCAATCAACCGATTCCAGATCGTCAATCAGCCTTTCGGCATATTTAGTAATCCGCAGCATCCACTGCCGCATCGGTTTTCGTATTACCGGATGTCCGCCTCGTTCGCTTATGCCGCCGATGACTTCTTCGTTTGCCAGAACGGTTCCCAGTTCCGAACACCAGTTAACGGCCACTTCGTCCTCGTAAGCAAGACGATGTTCATCGATATATTTCCTTTTTTCTTCTCCGCTCAGGCCGGCAGGTATAGGCAATTGTTCAATGGGTTTTGCCTTTTGCTCTTTTTCGTCGAAGTAGCTGTTGAATAATTTCAGGAAAATCCACTGTGTCCATTTATAGTATTTCGGGTCTGTTGTATCGACTTGCCTGTCCCAGTCGTATGAAAAGCCGAGCGATTTAATCTGTCTTCGCATATTATCGATATTCTGCTGGGTGGTTGCGGCAGGATGTGTGCCGGTCTGGACTGCGTATTGTTCTGCCGGCAGACCGAAAGCATCCCAGCCGATAGGGTGCAGGACGTTGAAACTCTTCATTCTTCTATATCTGGCGACGATGTCGCTTGCGGTATAACCTTCCGGATGGCCGACGTGCAAACCCTGGGCCGATGGATATGGAAACATATCCAGCACATAATATTTGGGTCTGCTTTTGTCGCTGTCTTTAGCGGCGAAAGTCTTATTGGCTTGCCAGTAATTTTGCCACTTTTTCTCTATGTCGTTAAAGTTATAGAATCCTGTGTTTTCGTTCATAGTTTTTAGAGTCCTGAATGAGGGCAGGTTCGGCCGGAAGGGCAGGTATGGCATTTTGAACCGGCCGTGGGCTGCTTTACCACAGCGGCAAAGGTTGAAAACTGCTTTGTCAGATTTTTGCCTCCGCAGGCAGGGCAGGAGCGGTCGGCTTTGGCATCGGCCTTTTCGAGAAACTCGCTTACCTTGCCGCAATCGGCGCATTTATATTCGAAAATGGGCATAAACTGACTCCCTGCAGGTTAAACGTTTGGCAAAAGTATAACAGTATACCCTTAATTGATATAGAGGCAAGCAAAAGATTGCAATATAAAAGTATCCTATATGTCCTGTATTCGTCCAAAATATAAGGCTGGAATGGTAATTTTCCAGCCTTATTAAGGTCTAATCGAGGAGAATACGTTTGATGTGTCTGTCGAAGATGTTTTCCGTTACGGTTTTTGCAATTGTATCTTCGTATTTTTCCAGTGCGTTAATATAACGGCTACCCATTTTCGCGGCGATTTTATAGCCGACGTGGATTAACTGCCTGAAATTCAGATTATAATCCTTGCAGCTCTGGTCGTGCCGAAGGGTATTTGCGTATTTTGTACTGTCCCATTTGGCAACTTCGTCAGGATTGGGTAATTTTGACTTGTCAATATCAATGACCGTCGCGTAAGGACCGCAAAGCTCGTCAAAATGCGATATTGCTTCTTTGTAAACTTCTTTCGCGATATCGAGGCCTTCGCCGCCGGCCAGTGCAAGGCCGATGATTTCCTCCAGCCATGTTGTGCCTGCGGTTTTTAAATGCAGACCGGTGTTGAATCTCTTTAATGCTTTTTTAATAGGCGTGTAAATCGAGAATTTGTCGCTGCCGGAGTGAACGCTTAACTTTAGACTGACCGGCAGACCGAATTCTTTGATTGCGAAATTGATGACCGCTATATCTTCATTGAATTCTTTTTCAAATTGCGCGACATTGCCGACATAGTCGACGCCTTTGTTGAATCTGCCTGTGAATTTCGGCGCGATTGTCTGGGCTGGAATTTTTTCAGCGGCTATTGCCGAGAGGATAAAGAGCATCTCGACCGGGCTTTGCGGCTGGTTTGATTCGTCGGTGGAAACTTCAGTTACAAAATTTTCGCTGCCTTTCTTTTCGGCGACGTGCCTGTAGATTTCGCCTGCTTTTTTGATGGCGAGCAGGAATTTTGCGCCGATTTTTTCAAGGTCATTTTGTGTAATGGTTAATTTACCTTCGATATTCGGGATTGAAAGACTGCCGATGAATTTTTTATTTTGTGCAATAAAGGCTGCCAGGTCTTTGGCGTCGCATTTTTGGCCGATATAGTCGGCAACGTCAAGCGTGTAAAAATTACTTGCCTCGATAAACAAATCGACATTATTGATATTTATATGGTCGGCATCGACATAGTATGAATCCTTCCAGCCCAGGGACTTTACGGCATCGTCGGCTTCTTTTCTCAGGCTCGCCGGCTTTGTGCCGATAATCGTGTGTTCTCTATGACTTTTGTTCCAGACGGGGACTATATTGCAGCCGGCCTGTTTGGCTTTCATAATAGCGGCAAGCTGTGCCTTGCCCTGATGAGCGAATCTGTCGCCTACACCGAAAGAAAATTTTTCAAGTTTCATCTTGCTAACCCTTCAATAATTTTTATTAAACTGAAATATCTTTTTGTTTTGCAGATTTTGTTATCTGTTCCGTATGTTCCAGATGTTTGACGATTGCCTTTACGGCGTTTTTCGTGTCGCGTTCCTTCAGGGCCGAAAGCATTTTCCTGTGGAAATTTATCGCTGTGCGTATCTCGCTTTCGTAAAGACTGGAAAAGACCTGTGAATATTTGTGGTATTCCGCGATTGCCCCGAATGCCGTGACCAGAGGCATATTGCCGCTTATGTGAAGTATAAGCTGATGAAATTCCGTATCTAATTTTAAAAACTCCAGCAGATTATCTTTAGATTGTTCCATTTTTTCTGTCACTTGCTCGAGTTGTTCGATTTGACCGGTATTTATTTTTTCGCAGGCAAGAGTTATCGCGGCCGTTTCGATTGCCTTGCGGGCGTAAATTATGTCTGAAAACGTTACATTGGCAAAATCCAGCGGCAAAAGATGGGTCGGCAGTTTCTTTTGTGAAATTTTCTGGACATAGGCGCCTGAGCCGGGCTTGATTTTCAGGATGCCCAGCTTTTCAAGGTCGTAAAGACCCTGTCTTACCGTGCCGCGGCTGACATTAAACTGCTCACAGAGCTTGCGCTCGGCGGGCAGTCTTACGCCGTCGGCATATTTGCCGGACGCTATCATGGCAATCAGCTCCCGCACGAGTTTCGTATGAAGCAATTCTTTGTTCATTTACGCCTTAAAATTATAACAAATTGGTATATTTAATATACCACTAATTATCCGTCAAGAACAAATATTAAAGCCTCTTTATTTTTTTATCTTCTCGGCTTATTATGGTTTCATATATGAAAAACTATGAAGGATAGTCCTAATGTCTAAAAAAATACTGATACTTAATGGAAGTCCTAAAAAAGATGGAAACACTTCTATAATGGTAGATTGGTTTAGCGACGCTGCCCGTTCGAAAGACGCGGAAGTCGAGATTGTCCATACAGCTTTTCTTAAGTATAAGACACTTGGGTGTATATCTTGTCGAAAGTGCCAGAAAATCGAAAAATACGAATGCTGTATTGATGACGATGCGAAACTGGTTCTGGCAAAAATGGCACAGGTCGATGTGATTGTTTTCGCTACGCCGCTCTACTTTTTCGGCGCAAGTGCACAGCTTAAACTTGTTTTCGATAGGATGTTCTCGCTTTACAAATGGGATAACGACGCAGGTACGATGAAAACGCCGTTGAAAGGAAAAACTCTTGTTTTGCTCGCAAGCGCGTTTGAGGATATCGGCCTTGACGCCCTTGAGAAACCTTTTGCCTTAACCGCTGAATATACCGGTATGAAATTTGAATCTGTTCTTGTTGCAAACGCTGGCACGTCTGGAGAGATTGCGAAAAAAAGGCCGGATGCCAGGGAAAATATAGAAGCATTGGCTATGAAAATTTGTTAAGGAGAACAAAAAATGAAAAAAATATTATTAATTATTGTTGTTATATGTGCATTATTCTCATCGTACTGTAATGCGAAAAATTTTATAGCGCCATCTTATGACGGCCAATTGATAAGTTACAATGTATTCGGCAAAGGTGATGTTACACTTGTATTCGTTCACGGCTGGGGTGGCGACAGCAGGTACTGGAAATATCAGATACCATATTTTTATAAAAAATACAGAATAGTGACAGTCGATTTAGCAGGACACGGAAATTCAGAGCAGACTCGTAAAGTTTATTCGCCGGAAGCTTTTGGACAGGATATAAAAGCGGTTGTCGAAGCGATTGATGCGAAAAAAGTAATCCTTATCGGCCATTCATTTGCAGGCGAGATTGCCGCAGAAGTTGCAAAATTAATGCCGCAGCGCGTCATAGGTATTATCGGTGCCGATTCAATACAAAATGTTGAAGACACTATGCCGAAAGAGCAATTTAAACAAATGGTCGATGGATTTCAAAAAGATTTTAAAGGCGAAGTTAAAAAGTTTGTCGAGCCGATGCTTGGCAAGGATATAAAACCGGAATTAAAAAAATGGATTATTGATGATATTTCCTGCGAGCCTTCGTATGTAGCTATAAGTGCATTTAAAGAATATGTTACAAAATTTGAAAATAAAGGAATCGCAAATATTTTCAGGGATGTTAAAGTTCCTGTGCGATGTGTCAACGCCGACCTTTGGCCGACGAATCCGGAAGTCAACAGAAGGTATATGTCTTCTTTCGAAGTTACGATTATAAAAGGAGCCGGGCATTTTGTTATGCTCGAAAGACCGAAAGAATTTAATAAAAAACTTGATGACAGCATTAAAGAGATAATAAAAATTAATAAAGAACAGCCTTAAAATTATGTCAAAGGTGCCGATTCGTAAAGGAAAGTACTGGGTTTATATCGTTAGGTGTAAAGATGGGACGTATTATACAGGATACACAAATAATCTTGAAAAACGGGTTGCTTTGCATAACAGCGGCAATGGGGCAAAATATGTGAGAAATAAATTGCCGGTAACATTGGCTTATGCCAAAGAATACCGGTATTATAAAAGCGCTTTAAATGGAGAAAAAGACATTAAGAAATTAAGCCGTCAAAAAAAAGAAGAACTTGTACGAAAATATGAAATCGGAGGAACATTATGAAGGTGTTCATCCGCAGTTTTGGCTGCCAGATGAACAAACTTGATACTAACCTGGTGGTCAATTCATTTTTACAGGCAGGTTTCCAATTTACTGAAGAAGTCAGCGAATCTGATGTTGTTCTTATAAATACCTGCTCTGTTCGCAATCACGCGGAAGAAAGAGTGCTGTCGCTGCTTGGACATTTAAAGCATATAAAGAAAACAAATCCACATCTTGTCGCGGCGGTCTTTGGCTGTATGGCTCAAAGATTAAAGGAGGATTTACTCAGCCACGAAGCGGTAAATATCGTCTGCGGACCGTTGCAGATACCGGAACTTGTAAGCCTTGTAAATAAGGCTGTTGAGCAAAACACAAAATTAACTGCTGTAAGCAGCGATATCAGGCATAATCCTCCACAGCAGCAATCGGACCGGCTTGATGAATTTGAATTGCTTTATGATAAAGCCCAAGATAATTTGCCCGCGCAGGCGTATGTTCGCGTGATGCGAGGCTGCGATAAGTTTTGTTCATATTGCGTTGTGCCTTATGTCAGAGGGCCTGAGGCTTCAAGGCCGCCACAGAAAATTATCGCTCAGATTAAAAAACTTGCCGATGCAGGTATAAAACAAATAACACTTCTGGGACAAACAGTAAATTCATATCGCTATAATGGTTCTTCGTTTGCGGATTTGCTTTATGAGGTAAGCAAAGTAGACGGCATCGAATGGGTTAAGTTCGTTACCTGCTATCCGAAAAAATTCGACGAAAGAATTTTTAAGGCGATGGTCGATTTGCCGAAGGTTTGCCGATATTTACATATCCCCGCTCAAAGCGGCTCGGATAAAATCCTAAAGGCGATGAATCGCGGCTACACCTGCGCCCAATATCTTGAAATTATAGACAAAGCCAGAGAAATTGTGCCTGATATTGCCATAGCGGGCGATTTTATTGTCGGTTTTCCGGGTGAGACGGATGAGGATTTCCAAAAAAGCATAGAGCTTGTCGAAAAAGCTCAATACAAAAACTGTTTTATATTCAAATATTCCCCCCGACCCGGCACAAGAGCCGATGAAAAGCTTGCCGACGACGTGCCGATGGAGGTAAAAAAGCAAAGAAACATCGAACTTCTTGCCGTTCAGGATAAATTCAGTGAAAATTTGAATAAATCCTTCATCGGCAGGACGGTAAAGGTCCTTGTTGAAGGTACAAGTAAGAAATCTCATCTTGATAAAGTTGGTAAAGAAGGTGTTTCTCAACTTATCGGCAGGACGGCAGGTGATTATATTATGGTGTTTGATGGTCCGACAAACTTGGCAGGGCAGTTTGTTGATATTATTATCACAAAAACAAGTTCGTTAACGCTTTTTGGAAGATTAAAATTAATGTAATTTTGGAGTTACACAAATGGCAAAAAGTTTTAAAATGCCGGTCCAAATGAAAATAACAGGTCGTACTTCTACGATGACTCATGCTTTTGTTACATCAATTATACCATGTATAGAACCAACAGAAGACCAAATTAGAGAAAGTTTAGAAATTTTGCATATGCCACCAGACAGGATTACTTGTGCTTATTGTAATGACACTGCCACAGAATGGGATCATTTAAGACCTCTTATAAGGGATAAAAAGCCAACTGGCTATATATCCGAAATACACAATCTTGTTCCATCTTGTGGAAAGTGTAATCAATCTAAAGGAAATAAGTACTGGAAAGACTGGATGAACAGTAGGGCTAAGCGTTCTCCAAAATCCAGAAATATAAGTAATCTTGACGAACTGATTAAACGTTTAGAAAAATATGAGAAATGGCATAGTGTACGACCCATTGATTTTGAAAAGATTGTAGACCCCACTTTATGGACACAGCACTGGAATAATAGGGAAAAACTATTTAACTTAATGAAGAAAAGCCAGGAATTAGCTACAGAAATAAAGCAAGTTATTAAATCAAAACTAACAACAACTAATAACTAATGGTTTCCCCTTTTCTCCCAGTTTTCCTCAGCTTCCGGTTTTCTTAAATAGAACGGCACGAGACTGACCGGGTCGGAAAATTTTCCTTCAGCCGCCAGTTTTGCCCCGATTCTGAAAACATTTGAGGCTCTTGGCGACCAGTATTTCTTGTCGAGTATTTTGATGTTATCGGTCTCGAATTTTTTGGCGTAGTAGAGTAGGCCTTCTCCAAGCAGCCAAATAGGTTCGTTATCAAATTTTTCTTTGAACTGTTCTGCGGTCATCATACAGTCAGGCAGAGTTTTTTCCCAGGTGTTGTTTTTCCTTTCAAACGCTGCAATGAAAAATTGTTCCCTTTTCGCATCAATGACCGTGGCTATTTTATTTATCTTCACATCGTCAATATTCAGCGACATCACATCGCTGGTACTTACAGCGACAATTTTGCTCTGCGCAGCAAGCGCCATCATCTTTGCGACCGTTACTGAGATACGTATTCCGGTGAAACTGCCCGGCCCGATTGAAATGTAGACATTTTTTGTCTGGTTAAAAATTTTTCTGGACTTTTTTAAAAGTTCGGTTATAGTCCCGAACAATTCGGCACTATGACGAAGTGGGGCAGAAAAGGTTTTTTCGTCCGATAACTCTTGTCCGCAACCTATGGCTACAGACCCTCTTCTGCCGGTAGTTTCCAAAGCTACGGCCGGTATTTGGTATGTAATTGCTGATTTTTCCATAACTTCAGTTGTTTTAGTGAATTATCAGTTATGCGTATCACCCTGATTTAGTTTTTTTGGAAAGATTTTGCTCTATAACCGTCCTTTAGCTGCCGATGTTACTACCGAATAATAATGGATATATTGATTATACAATGTAATTTGGAAAACTCAAAATACTATTTAAAAACACAAATTTAACTTGATAAAACGGAAATTTTTGTTAAAATGGATAATCTCAGTAACAGTCGTAAAATCAATAAGATATATGCAGCCGAACAGTCGAGTAGAATGTACATTGTCTTAAATGACTGTTAAATGATTAATTTGTACGGAGGTAACCAGTGTCTACAAGTATATCGACGGCGAGATGGCATTTGCGAGTCATTTTGACGGCGCTAATTATTGTTTGTTTGGTAGCTTCGTTTAGCCCGGCTGCTGACGGGACATCCAGCAAAGCTCAAACCATGCGTCAGACAGGTAAACAGATTCTTGAAGTTGGTTATGAGCAGTACCGAAGAGGTATGTACGGCGATGCGAAAGCAACACTCGATAAAGCATCGGCTTACCGGGAATATCTTAGCATCTCAGATGCAAGTAAACTTGACGAACTTCTGGCGAAGTTAGGCTCACAGCCAAGCCCGCCAGTTAATCAGCCCGCTTCACAAAGTACCGCAGCAGAACTGTTAAGCCAGGCAAGGAGTTTTGCCGCACAGGGGCAATACGACCAGGCGAAAGAAAAGTACCTGCAGGCAGAACAAAGCGGCCTGCTTTCCAATGAAGAGCTTGCATCCGTTGAAGCCGAACTTAAAGCAATCGAACAAGCTCAGGCAGCGCAGCAGAAACCGGCAGTTGTCGAGCAGAAGACAGAACCGGTAGTTGTTGAACAGCCGGTACAGTCCCAACAGCCCAACGTAGATTCTCAATATATTGAATTCATACCCGTAAATGAGAACGATACCAACCAGGCAATTATAACACCGATACCTGTGCAACCCCAGGTTAACCCGGAATTTGTTACTCCTACCCCTCAGGATGAGGTTAATTATGTCATAATTGATGAAAATACGATAAAGCAGCAGCCAATACAGCCCCCAACCGCTCCGGCTGTTCAGGCGGAAAAGGAAAATTATATAGAGGTTGTTAAACAAAAACAGCGGATTCAGCAGAGCTATACGAAAGCCGTTGTCAATGAAGCCATTGCAAAGGCAAAGGAATATGCGGACAAGCAGGATTTTGCAAAAGCGAAAGACGAGATATTACGAGCTTCATCAGTCGTTGAGAAAAATAAGCTGCTTCTCGGCGACCAGGATTATACGCAATACACAGCGATTCTCAAGCAGTTGCTTGGTGAAATCAATACTCGTCAGTTAGAGATAGAAGGCCAGAAGACGGAAAAGGCAAAGGCTGAGGCGCAGGTATCACAGGAAAAACTCAGAGCCCAGCAGGCTGCCGACAAGAATAGCAGGATACAGAATCTTTTGGCACATTCCGCAGAATATCAGGAACAGCAGAGATACGATGAAGCACTGGCTGAGATTGAAACACTTTTGGCTATAGACCCGATAAACAGGGAGGCCTTGCGAAGCAGGCAGATGCTCGAGGATATTATAAATCTTCGAACACAGCTTGAAGTAAAACGCGAAATTGGCAAACAGGAAGAGGCGGTATTAACTGACACACAAAGGTCGATGATTCCTCATGCCGACCTTATAACATATCCACGCAACTGGCAGGACATAGCCGCCAAAAGAAAACCAAATGTAATCACCGGCCTTTCGACTGTGGATGTGGTGGTTTATAAGCAGCTTGATACGCTGGTTGACTTAACTGCCCTTACGCCGGATACGCCGTTGAGTGAGGCAATAGAGATTATAAAAAATTCGGTAGATCCGCCGCTGAAGATAGTTGTCCGATGGAAGGACCTTGCCGACAACGCATATATAGAGCCTGATACGGTTATAGGTATGCAGGGTCTTAGCGGCATTCCGGTTGGAAAAGCCTTAAAGGAATTACTGAATACAGTTTCCGGCGGCATAGCTAACATAGATTATGCGGTTGAAGATGGTATTATAACCATAGCAACCAAAACGTCACTTCCCGGCAAGCTTGTCACTCATGTTTATGATATTACCGAGCTTGTTGGCAGGCCGGCACAATTCCAGACGGATTTGACTGTGGGAACAAGCATAAGCGGCGGTGGCGGCGGAGGCCAGACTGTTGCGGGAGGAACCGGTGGCGAGACTGTCGTACAAGACGCCACTACTGTAATACAGATGATACAGGAGACGATTACTCCTGAAAGCTGGTTAATCAACGGCGGCGAAGGCACAATCAGCGCTCATGGCAATAGACTTGTAATAAGCCAGATTCCACAGATTCATGAGCAGATTCAAAAGCTTCTTTTGGAAGACCTTCGTGAATCGCTTGGTCAGCAAGTTTCGATAGAAACAAGATTTTTATTTGTTACCGAAAACTTTCTTGAAGATATTGGCTTAGGTGTTAGCCAGATAACTGTACCTTCAGGAAAGCTTTTTGGCGCGCCTTATAGCTTTATGGATTTCCGATTTGGTTCAAGCGATAATACTGCTCCAACGAAAACTACCGTCGCAGGAAGCCTGGCCGAGAATATCGTATCGCCTGCGGTCCAGCTTTTCGAGGACGTACAGTATGGTGGTCCGGTTCTTGATGATTTGGCTGTTTCGTTTTTCTTAAGAGCGGTACAATCCCACAGAGATGCCAAAATACTTACCGCGCCGAGGGTTACAGTTCTCAGCGGTGAATCAGCTTATATCAGAGTGGTCAAAGAAACATCTTATGTTTCGGATTACGAATTTGAAGATATAACGGCGGCAGGAGCGGAACAGCCGACAAGAGTTATAGCCACTGCTACGACGGATGTTATAGCCGGCGGTGTAGTGCTTAATGTTACCCCGACAATAAGTGCCGACAAAAAATATATTACTCTTCTAATCGGCACTAATTATACCAAGACAGATTTTACTTCGTATAACGTTTATGCCACAGGAACAGAAAGGGCATTCCCGATTTCACTTCCTACTTTGGAGGTTTCCGAGATTCAAACTCGCGTGAATGTGCCTGACGGCGGTACCTTGCTTATCGGCGGCCAGAAACTCGGCGCTGAGGTCAATATGGAATCAGGCGTGCCGGGTCTTTCAAAAGTGCCGATTGTTGGCCGATTGTTCAGTGCCCGCAGCAAAGTAAAAGACCAGGATGTCCTGCTTGTACTTGTAAAGCCGACCATTATCCTGCAGCATGAAGCTGAACGTGAAGCTTTTGCCCCTCTTGAGGATTAATTTAACTATTAGAAAAATTAAAAAGGCCGGCATTAATACCGGCCTTTTTTTATGAACTGCTATTGAAATTTCTGTTTTACCGCCTGATAGCCGTAATGTGCCAGCAGGTTATCCAGAATAATCATCGCGGTATAATTTTCCGCAACCGGCCAAACTCTTGCGACGATTGTCGGATCTCTTCTTGTAATCGCGGCCAGCGTTTTATTCTCAAGCGTATATTTATCGATGGTATGCTGCTGCTTGTCGATTGTCGGGGTTGGTTTAACCGCCAGTTTAATAATAATATCCTGCCCTGTTGATAATCCGCCGGTTATGCCGCCGGCGTTGTTTGAATCGAATACCACCTTGCCTTTTTCCGAATGCATCTGGTCGTTATCCTGCGAGCCGGTCATATCTTTTACAGCAAAACCTGCTCCGATTTCAACGCCTTTTACCGCTCCGATACCGAGCATTTTGCCCAGTTCGGCGTCAAGTTTATCAAAAATCGGCTCTCCAAGACCGACAGGTGCGCCCTTGACGATAACTTCCACAATACCGCCTGCCGAATCGCCGCCTGCGGAGATTTTGCTGCAGGCTTTTACCATTTCTTCAGCAGTTTCTATGTCAGGGCAGTTAAGAACAGGATGAACGCCGTATTTCTCTTTGATATTTTTAGCGTCTGCCTTTGGAGCTTTGTCGCGAATTTTGTCGATTTCTTTCTCGATCTGGGCAAAGACCGCCATTTTCTCAAGAAATCTCATTTCAGTTGTTATTCTGCCCTTGGCGTAGATTTCCTGATAAAACGGGTCCAGGTCCCGCCGCATCTGTTTATAACTGTCCGTGTATTTCAGCGCCTTGGCACTGTCGACATTTCCGCAGCGGACCGAGGCAAGTTCCTTAACGTAGCTGAAAACTTCAATGCCGCATTTTTTGAGGACTTTCTTTGCTATATAGCCTGCGGCTACGATTGTAGATGAATGCCTGCCGCTGAAAAAGCCTGCGCCAATGGAATCGTCAGCCGGACCATATTTTACAAAAGACGCGTAAGAAGCGTGTCCCGGCCGGGGTGTTCTGTTTGTATCCTGATATTGTTTTATATGTATAAAATGTCTGTCGAGGTTCGGAATAAGGATAGTCAAAGGCGTACCGTTAGTAAGCCCCTTATTCTTTGCGTTCTCGACTGTATCGGCGGCGTTAATGCCGGTATAGATTATCGGTAAATCGGGTTCTTTTCTCGGTGAGCTGAGCTCATCGGCCCCGGGCTTTCGCAGGAGCAAATCGCCGTAAATTTCCTGTTCGGTTATTGACATAGCAGGGGGATGACCCTGAACCACAGCGGTTAATCCGTCCTGGTACGAGCCTCCTGCCACTGTTACCTGAAACATCCGTCCAAAATGACAGCCTAACATCAGAAATCTCCTGTTCTTATGGATAGTTTAGCCGCAAGAGTATAAATGCCAAAGTTGAATTGTTCAAGCTAAATTTATATCTGCCCCAAGCTGTTTCATCAGTTTGACGAAATCGGGAAATGTAACATTCATAGCCTCTGCGGTGTCGATTTTGCAGGGTTCATCCAGTGCCATAGCCGCCAGTGACAAAGCCATTACTATTCTATGGTCGCCTCTGCCGTCAAGTTCGGCGGCATTGAGCCTGCTTTGATGAACAATCAGACCGTCCGGCAGTTCCTCGACTTTTACACCTAATTTAGTCAGTTCCTCAGCCATACATTTTATACGGTCAGTCTCTTTTTTTCTGGCCTGCGGGACGTTCAAAAATCTTGTAGTGCCTCGAGCGAAGGCTGCCGTCACCGCCATTGCCGGCAGGGCGTCCGGCGTTCTGTTCATATCGATATCAATACCTTTAAGCGAGCTTGATTTTATATGAACGCCGGCAAAAGTAATTTCGATTTTTGCCCCCATCCGTTTGAGATAATCGACAACAGCCTTGTCCGGCTGGCTGTCTGAGAAATCAAGGCCGGTTATTGTTATATCCGCATCAAGTATTGCGCCTGCACAAAGGAAAAATGTTGCGCTTGAAAAATCAGCCGGTATTTGCCTGTCGAAGGTTTTATAGCTTTGACCACCTTTGACAATAAAATGCTTCATATTCCTGTTTTCATATTTAATACCCTGCCAGTCGAGCCAGTCGAGAGTCATTTTCGCATAGTCAGGCTCATTGAGCAGCGGCACAATAATTTCAGTGTCTTTCTGAGCTAATGGCGTTGCCAAAAGCAGGCTGCTTAAGTACTGGCTGGTAAAACATTCAATGGTTGTTTTGCCCCCGATGATTTGACCTTCGATTTCGATTGGGGCCGAGCCGTTGCCCTTGAGACTCTTTGCTTTTGCGCCGAGGTCATTTAAAGAATCGAGCAGGGGCTGTATCGGCCTTGTCTGAATTTGCGAATCGCCGGTAAAAGTTACTTTTTGCCCTTTCGGCACAAGAGAGGCTGAGCCGACAGCCAGCCGCAGTGTCGTGCCGGAATTGCCGACATCGATGACTTTTTCGGGGGCTTTTATATTTCCAGATACGCCCGTTATTTTCCAGCATTTTTTATTGGAGCAGTCTGTTTTTGCGCCGAGCAGACTGTAAGAATGAATTGCGCTTAAAGCATCATCTGAAATCAGAGGATTTCTGATAAAACTTTGTCCCTTTGCCAGAGAGGCGATTGCCACCGCGCGGATGGTGTGCGATTTGGACGCCGGAATTGCGACCGTACCTTTTAGTCGTGATTTACTGACTTGCAGTTTCATTATTGATGCCTATTCTAACTCCTATATAAATGCAGGATAATATGATACATCTTACTGAATTAGTCGTGTAGTTAAATTTTTACTTTATAAATCCGAATTCTCTTAACCAGTATTCCGTTTCAGCTTCGCTTATACCGATAAATTTTGCCTGCGGCTCAGCCTGTTTTTTCTTTTTCCTCTCAAGCTGCTTTATTACTTCTGTCCAGAAATCGACACAGTCAACTGCATCAGCTTTTCTTCTATTGGCGGCAGTTTTTATACGCCTGTCGCTGCTGACGACGGTAAGACTCTTGGGGGCCGTGTTTTCGAGAATCAATTTTTCAATAACATCGTCAGCCTCGCGGCTGGTACCGGAGAAAACAACTTCCAGATTGAACAAATTATTAAAACCAGACTTGTCTCTCGGTCCCACGCCGTCAAAGACGATACAGCCCTTCTTTTTTAATCTATAGAGGTATTCAGCGACAATTTGACAAAGCTGAATATCGGTGATATTGAAGGATTGCTCTGTCAGATTTTGCACAGCCCTTAGCAGGTTGTAGCCGTCGATTATCAGCACATTAAATTTCCCGTGCCGAGTATCTGATTTCTCCGCCGACGATTGTATATTCGACTTTGCCCTTGAGTTTCCAGCCGTCATAAGGACAATTTTTGCTTTTCGAACGGAATTTATTAACATCGACCGTATATTCGGAGTTAGGGTCGATAATGGTTATATCGGCCTGTTTGCCTTTGCCCAAAGTGCCCTTGTCAACGCCGATTATTTTCGCCGGCCTTTCAGACATTATCGAAACAAGCTGCGGCCAATCTATTATCTTCGGCTCAATCAGCGCCTTGATATAAAGTCCAAGCGCGCATTCGAGACTTGCTATTCCAAACGGCGCCGCCAGAAACTCAAGTTCTTTTTCGCTTTTCAGATGCGGCGCATGGTCCGATGCCAGCGCGTCGATTATGCCGTCTTTTATCGCCTGTTTTATTGCCTCGATATCTTTTTCCGTTCTCAGAGGCGGATTGACTTTATAATTTGTATCGTAATCACGGCAGGCGTCATCGGTCAAAAGCAGATGATGAGGTGCAGCCTCGCAGGTTATCGGCAGGCAATCCTCTTTGGCCTGTCTTATCAATTCTATTGCTTTTGCAGTCGATACGTGCTGAACGTGATACCGGATATTGGTTTTTCGGACAAGCTGAATATCCCGCCACAGCATCATTTCTTCTGCCAGCGGGTCTATCCCCGGCAGCCCCAGCACAGTTGAGTTATATCCTGAATTCATTACTCCGGCTCCTGCCAGCGAATTGTCCTGGCAGTGCTGGCTTATCACGACATTTTTGAACATCGATGCGTATTTCATCGCCCTCAGCATCACCGCGGTATTTTGTACGCCGCTTCCATCATCGGTAAAGCCGACCGCGCCGGCCTGTAACATAAAACCCATTTCGCTAAGCTGCTCGCCCGCTCTTCCTTTTGTAATTGCCCCCATCACATATATGTGCGTTCTTCTTGCCTGTCTGCCCATTCTGTGGATGTATTCGACGCTTGTCGCATCGTCAATCGGTGGGTCGGTATTTGGCATACAAACGACTGATGTAAATCCGCCCGCGACAGCTGCCGCCGAACCGGATGCGATTGTTTCTTCTTCCTCGTCTCCGGGTTCGCGGAAGTGAACATGAATATCAATCAAACCGGGCAGCACAAGTTTGCCCGCAGCGTCAAGGACAATATCTGCCTGCGGTTCGATTTTGCCCACCTCGGCGATTTTGCCATCGACAATATAAACATTAGCCTTTTGATTTATATTGTTGGCCGGGTCTATTACGAAACCATTTTTTATTAAAATATTTTTTGCCATATTATTCTTTTGCCATCGCAGCCTGATTGACGAGGAACAGCACCGCCATTCTCACCGCCAGGCCGTTGGTTACCTGCTGAAGGATTACGCTGTTTGGCCCATCGGCCACTTCACTTTCCACCTCCACGCCTCTGTTAATCGGCCCTGGGTGCATAACGAGAATGCCTTTTTTTGCCTTTTTCATTCTCTCGACCGTCAGGCCGAAATAGTGAGAGTATTCTTTGATTGACGGGAACGGATTCGAACCCATCCTTTCAAATTGTATTCTAAGCATATTTATCACATCGACTTCGCCGATGACCGCGTCCAGCGAATAGCTTACCTGCACAGGTAATTGATTGACTTTCGCGGGCATCAATGTCGGCGGGCCGACCAGAATTACTTCGGCTCCGAGTTTTGTCATCGCGTATATATCGCTTCTTGCCACCCGCGAATGAGCGATATCGCCCACAATCGCGATTTTAAGACCTTCGAGTGAGCCTTTTATCTTTCTTATTGTGTAGGTGTCCAGCAAGCCCTGTGTCGGATGTTCGCAAAATCCGTCGCCGGCATTGACGACACAGGCGTTGATATTTCTGCTCAAAAATTTCGGTGCCCCGCCGGCGCTGTGTCTTATTACGACGATATCAATTCCCATCGCTTCAAGGTTTCTTGCCGTATCTAATAGCGTTTCGCCCTTGCTTACGCTGCTGCTTTTCTGTGTGAACTCTATAACATCTGCGCTGAGTCTGTTAGCTGCCAGGGAAAAGCTGTTACGGGTTCTTGTGCTGTCTTCGAAGAACAGATTCACTACAACCTTGCCGCGGAGAGTAGGGGCCTTTTTGACGCTTCTTGTACTTATCTGTTCAAAAGCCTGGGCGGTATCGAGAATATATTCGATTTCCTCTCTGCTCAGCTCGCGAAGCCCGATAAGATGTTTGCGATTCCAGATAAATTCTTTTTTGCTCATATTACAATTACTCTGTCTTTGCCGTCGGATTCTACAAAATTAACCTGTACAGATTTGTCTGCGGGCAGGTCGACTTTGAGGCTGGCAAAATCTGCTTGTATGGGAAATTCTCTTCCGGCTCTTTCAACAAGCACGGCAAGTCTTATGGCCTTTGGCCTGCCCAGGTCAATTAATGCATCCATTGCTGCGCGGGTGCTTCTGCCTGTGTACAAAACGTCATCTACAAGGAGGATTATTTTATCATCAATATCGAAACCTATTTCGGTGCTTCTAACCAGCGGCTGGCTGTTACTTTGCGGATTGTTAATGTCGTCGCGGTAAAGGGTTATGTCCAAAGTGCCGCAGGGAATTTTGGTTTTGAACTTGTGGCTTAATGTATCTGCCAGACGTTTGGCAAGAATCTCACCTCGGCTGCGAATCCCGATAACAGCGATTTTGTCGTCCTTGGCCGTCTTTGAGACAATCTCATCGGCCAGAGCGGTAATGCAATCAGCGATTTTATCGGAACTTAAAAGAACTTCCATATTATTACTTAATCCTACACTCCGAGAGTCCGAAATAACAAAAGGAGTATAGCAACCGGGCATGTTTTTAGCAAGGCGTAAATCGGCCTTATCCCCGATTGCCCGAGGACGTGTTTTTTGCTGTTACTTGTGTATGTATAAAGACTTAAAAAATAAACCAGACAGTCTGGTAAAAGTAGGCAAGATGTGGTATAATATGATTTGAGTTTTTTCGATTTTTAGGGGTCTTTTTTTGGTTCGCAGATTTCTAAATATAGTTGCGGTTTTGTTGGCCTGTGCCTCACTGGCGATAGCTGCTGGCACACAGCCGCAGGCTCTCGACGTCGCCGGCGTATATAAAATCACGGCGGTTGACCCCAATCTTACCGGCCAAAATATAAATATTGGTCTTATCTGCAGAAGCGATACTTATATTGATTCAAAACCTCAAAATGATTACAGGCCGGATATTTCTCACACGTGTTTCAAAGACAGCAAGGTCAGTTTTTATGACAACCAGTCCGGCAAGGCGGGTATTTCAAATCATTCAACGGCGATTGCTTCTATTCTTACAGGATTTGACGCCAACGCTTTCTATCAGCCGCTCGGCAATTTTCAATATAAGGCTGCGGCACCTGATGCGAGATTGGATGTCTATGAGTTCTGGAATTTTATAGTGGATTATGTATTTCCGGCCTATTGGCTCAAGGACGATTTGATTACGATGAGTCTTGGCTGGTCTTCTGAGGCTTGGTGGACAAGGGGCATAGACAATATGGCCGATAATTTCGGTCTGCTGGTAATAGCTGCGATTGGCAATGGAAAAAATGCTTACGATTTACCGTTGTATCCGGCGGCTGGTGCGAATATTCTTGCTGTCGGCGTTGCGGATTCAAATGATTCGCTGGCACAGTTTAGCGTACCCGATGCGAATCGTTCCACCGCAGGTCCTACGCTTGACGGCCGATGCAAACCCGACATAGTCGCTCCGGGCAATTGCCTCATTGCCGCAGCCGCAGGCCTCGCGGCCTTCGAGCCGAGGGCAGACTCCAATGACCTTTACAGGGCAAGCGGCGATTACTCGAGTTTTGCCGCTCCGGTAGTGACCGGCGTCGCCTCTTTGCTTATTCAAAAGGCAAAGGCCGAACCCGACCTGCAGCTTGCGGCCTCTCCTTTTATTGGTAATTGTGTGATGAAATCTATTTTGATGACCGGCGCGAAAAAACTTACCGGCTGGCACAAAGGCTATCCTGACAATAGCGATGATAATGAATATCCGCTCGATTTCAGGCAGGGAGCCGGAATGGTTGATGGTTTGGCCGCTTACAATATTCTTACTGCCGGTATGCAGGGCAACGGTGATGTGAAGACTGTCGGCTGGAATATCAATATAATTGAGCCAAATTATATTGTAGATGATATTTACAGGTTTCGGACCGGCGCCGCCCAAAATCGTTTGGCCGCAACGCTTGTATGGAACAGGGCTTATGAAGACCATTACCCGTTTAATCTTCAGTTGGATTTATGGTCGGATTTACAGCTTCAGTTGCGGGCGGTTGATGATGACGGACAAATCAGGCTGATTGATTACAGCGATAGCCCTGTCGATAATGTTGAACATCTTTATATGCTGCTTGACCCGAACAGTACTTATGAGCTTGTCGTTTCCTACAGCCTTAATTCGCCGATTTCAAATGGTTTCACTCCATACGCATTATCCTGGACTTCGACGAGCTCAGTCGAGCCGCAGGTCTCCGAATAATCGTTCGATTTCCAATTCAAAAAGACTCTTTTTCTCTGTTAATTATAGAATACTGCCCAATTCATATCTTTAATTTTCATATGTTTTAAGACCGTAAAAAATTCTTTTAATTTTTTTTAGGCTCTCCCACCGTATTTTGTTACTGGATTTTATATTACCGGACTTACGCATATTTGTTGCTTTCGGCACGTCTTAGTTTCAGCAAAGTCCCATTTGTTTCGTATTATTTATAGTAAGGGTGAAAAATCTCTAAATGTGATTTGTATAGAAAGTGTATTTTGGGGGTTCCAAAATTTATGCGAACAACAGTAATAGTGTCTTTAATTCTTGTATGTTTTCTTGTTACCCAAAGCGCTGCGACGCCGATTTACGGCACAGTTACAATGAGCCCATCGGGTTATGGCGCCAAAGATACAATGACAATCTGGGGCGGCGGCTGGAGCGGTCTTAGTATTAATGCCGGCGTCCAAATGTTCAATAAAACTGCCGGTACAGACCAGGGCCAGTATCTTGATAACGGCAATATTGGTGGTTTCTGTATGGACCTTTCCGAGTATGTCGCACACGGCAGCCGCACTTATGATGTGATTATGCCGCAGGACGGTCCAAGGCCGACCTCTTTTCTCGGTCAGGCGATGGGACAGGATAAAGCCGACTATCTGTCGGAACTTTGGGGCAGGTTCTATGACTCCTCCTGGGCTGCCGGCGGAAGTTATACTTATCAGCAAAACAAAAATGCCGAGGCCTTTGCCGCAGCCATTTGGGAAATTATTTACGAAAATTTGCCGACTTCTTCTGTCGGCTGGGATGTTACAGTTGATAGTACCGGCGGCAGTAAAGGATTCAAGGCGACCAATCTCGATTATCAAAAGGCTAACAGCTGGCTGCACGCACTTGATGGTACAGGGCCTATGGCGGACCTGAGAGCTCTTTCTTATATTGGAGCACAGGATTTTCTTTTTGAAGTACATGACCCGGGCGTAATACCGGAACCTGCTTCAATTGCAATTTTTGCTGTTTCCGCCTTGTGCTTTCTGGTTAAGAGAAAAGGCTGATAAACGGTTAAAACCTCACAGCCCCGCATACCAAAGGTACATCATTTGAGGCGTTGTAAACTCATACAGTGTATTGCGGTCCAGATGCAGGGGTGATTTTGACCCGAGAAATTCTTCTAACGAAAAAGGCTTTTTATATTCCACAACTCGCGCATCGGTAATATTTGCCAGCGATTTAGCGGCCGCTATCGCTTCCTCCATATAGCCGATTTTGTCAATCAGCTTGTCGTCAAGGGCCTGTTGAGCGTTGTAAACGCTTCCGTCTGCCAGAGCGCATATTCGCTCCCTCGTAAGTTCATTTCTGCTTTTCGCCACAATATCCACAAATCTTTCGTATGCCGGTGTAATAAGCGTTTCGTCCAGATATGCCCGCTGTTCTTCTGTCACCGGCTCGAAACTCGTCGGCCAATCTTTTTTCAGACCGGATTTGATAATTACGGGTTTTATGCCCAGTTTTAGTTCCAGCAAATCCTGCAAAACAAAATGTCCCATTATGACTCCGATAGAGCCTGTGATTGCGGTAGGTTCAGCGATGATTTTATCGCAGGCTGCCGAGGTATAATATCCTCCGGATGTTGCGATTGTTTCCATAAATGCGATTGTCGGTTTGCCCGTCTCGGCCTTGAACCGGGTAATCTGGTCATATATCCTGTCGCTGGCTCCGATTCCGCCGCCGGGGCTGACGGTTTTGAATATTACCGCCTTGACATTTTTGTCTTCTTTTACCGCTTTTATCTGGCTGGTTACATCCTCGGCAAGTTCATTGTTGATTATGCCTTCTATTTTGATAACCGCTATTTTACTGCCGCTCGGACCGGCCTCGATTACTTTTTCGACAACAGATTTGCTTATCTCTGTCCCCATCCCCACAAGCATCTGGGCGCCGACAGCAATAAGAGCGAAAAAGAGAACAAAATTGGCTATTATTGACAGCCCGAGGATAATACCGAAGAATATCTTCCAGCCGACCCTTTTAGGCACTGGCGGCGGTGACTGCTGGTTTAGCTGATAAGAATTTCCTGTTGAGTCCATTTTTTAGTCCCTTTCATTCCTGAATGTCCATACAATTGTAAAAATACCCCCGAAAAATGTCAAAGTATTTAACCTGCTCCCTAATTTAACCGGCAAAACCGGCGTTTTTTTCTTTCTCATCCCAGTAGCGGTTGTTAGAATTGTCTGAAATTGTCAGATACCGGTCTTTTTAAAGCCGGCTTGCGGCGATTATTCGTAGATTATTGCGGAGTATAGATATGCTCAGAACATTGCAGATTTTGGATAACAAACTGGTTGAAAGCGACGGCTACAACGCTAAAATTTTTGTTTATATTTCTCCGGATGAGAGCGAGCGGAAGTATCTTATCGACCAGCTCAAGATAGACGAACATACCCTTAGCTCGTCGCTCGACCCCGATGAGCCAAGCAGGCTTGAATTTGAGCCTGAGCATATCGCGATGATTTTCAAGCGGCCCAAGTATTATGCCCCAAAGGACGAATTTCTGTTCAGAATTCTTTCTGCCGGTGTGTTTATTTTCAGCGACCGTCTTGTGATTGTGATTGCCGAGGACATCCCGTTATTTGACGGCAAGATGTTCAACAAGGTTACTTCTATTCTTGATATATCGCTCAAGCTTATCTTCCGCGCGATTTTGCATTTTGTCGAGCACCTCAGAGGAATTAACCGAATTTCCAATGAGCTTGAGCAGCAGATAAATGTCGCGATGGAGAATAAATACCTGCTGAATATGTTTACGCTTGAAAAAAGTCTGGTTTATTATCTTAACGCTATTCACTCAAATTCTGTGCTTATCAGCAGACTAAAAACTTATGCCGCCAAAATAGGATTTACGCAGGAAAATCTTGAATTTCTCGACGATATGTCGATTGAGAACAACCAATGTCTCGCCCAGACTGAGATATTTTCCCAGGTTCTTTCGAGTATGATGGATGCACGCGCTTCGATTATCAGCAACAATCTTAACATCCGCATCAAGGCGCTGACAGTCTTAACCATCGTTATTATGCTGCCGACTCTTGTTGTCAGTATCTTTTCGATGAATGTTATCCTTCCGATTGAGCGCGATTCCCCCACTTCTTTCTGGCTTATTTCTTTTCTGGCGTTTATGTCGTCATTCATAGTGGGTATATTATGGTGGAAGAGAAAATGGTAAATGGATTGCCCGGCCTGTAAAAATCCGATGATTATATTGGAGCTTGACCAGGTCGAAACAGATTATTGCTCCAACTGCAGCGGTATCTGGCTCGATGCCGGAGAGCTTGAATTGCTGTTCGAAGATAAGCTGCAGGGCCGAACGCTTATCAATTCCTTTGAACAGGTAAAATCTCCAAGAGAACAACTCCGTCTATGTCCGATATGCCTCAAAAAAATGCATAAGGTTCTTACGAGTTCAGGAAATGAGACTGTTATGATTGACCGCTGCTCCGGGGGACACGGCTTGTGGTTCGACAGGGGCGAATTGGCGCAGATACTTGCTAAAGGCGGTTTTGATAAGGAGAACAAAGTGGTAAAACTCCTTTCGGATATGTTCAGTCATAATGAAAGTGAAGGGAAAAATGGCGATTGAAAAAGGCGTTTTCGGAACTCTGAGTAAAAACAGAGCTGTCGAATTTTTTATTCTGAAAAACAAAACCGGCGCAGAAGCGAAACTTATCTCGTTTGGCGCAACGCTTGCCTCGCTCAAAATGCCTGACAAAAACGGCAAATTTACCGACATCGTGCTCGGCTATGACGACCTCGCAGGCTATATAGGCGGTAAATGCTATTTCGGCTGCATCGTTGGACGATACGCGAATCGCATAGCAAATGCAAAATTTCAGCTCGACGGCAAAGAATACAAACTGGTCGCCAATGACGGAAAACATCATCTTCATGGCGGGATTAAAAGCTTCAGCAGGGCACCATGGCAGGGCGGCACGTTTGAGAGCGATGATGGCTGCGGAGTTATTTTTAAATATTTAAGCGCTGATGGCGAAGAAGGCTACCCAGGTAATCTGGAAGTTACTGTCACATATACTCTTACAGACGATAACGAACTGAAAATCGGCTATCAAGCTGCGACTGATAAAAAAACAATTCTTAATCTTACAAATCACAGCTATTTCAATCTCGCAGGCCACGACAATGGCGATATCCTTTCGCACCGGATAACTATAAATGCCGACCAGATTACCGCTGTTGATAATAGTTATATTCCTACCGGTATAATTAAATCTGTCGAAAATACGGAGTTCGACCTTACTCAATCTAAAAAAATTGCTGAAAATATCGGCAAATTTCAACTCGGATACGATTTTAATTATATCCTCAATAAACCGACGCCTCAGGAACTTTCTTTGGCCGTAAGGGTTGTCGAACCGCAAAGCGGCAGGGTGATGGAAATTTTCACGACAGAGCCGGCCATTCAATTTTATACCGGCAATTTCCTTGACGGCGTAAAAGGCAAAGTAAGCGCGGTATACAAAAAACATGGAGCTTTTTGTCTCGAGGCCCAGCATTATCCCGATTCGCCAAATCATCCGAATTTCCCCTCGGTCCTCCTGCAGCCGGGCGAAACTTATCGTCAGTTAACCGTATATAAATTTTCAGTCCTGTAATTTTCGAAAGGGTGACTATGGGTATTTTGCTTATTCTGATTGTAATAGTTGTTTTGCTGGTTGTGTTTGTAATTGGAATTTACAACGCCCTTGTCAGGCTTCGCAATCAGGTTACTAATGCCTGGTCGCAGATTGATGTCCAGCTCAAGCGCCGCCACGACCTGATACCGAACCTCATCGAGACCGTCAAAGGCTATATGCAGCACGAACGCGGAACTCTCGAAGCCGTTACCAACGCCCGCAGCCAGGCGATGGGTGCTAAAGGTGTTGCCGAAACCGCCAAAGCCGAAGGCGTTCTCGGCAGGGCATTGAGCAAGTTCTTGCTGACGGTCGAAGCCTATCCCGATTTAAAGGCCAATCAGAACTTTCTTGCCCTGCAGGAAGAGCTTTCCAGCACGGAAAACAAAATCGCTTTTTCCCGTCAGGCCTATAATGACCAGGTCTTGTTTTACAATAACAAGATTCAGATGTTCCCGTCGAATATTATTGCCGGAATGTTTAATTTCGCCAAAAGCGACTTTTTTGAAATCGAAGACGCCGCTGAAAAAGCCGTACCAAAAGTCAGCTTCGGAAATTAATATCGTATGTGGGAACAGATACGCGCAAATAAACGCAATTCGATTCTGCTGCTTATGCTGATGGCGGCAGTTTTGGGCCTTTTGGGCTGGTTCATCGGAAGTGCTGTTTCGCCCGACCCGATGGCAGGCATATTTGGCTTGGTCGTCGCGTTGATTGTCTGGATGATTCTTGCGATGGTCAGTTTCTCCAGCGGCGATGCGATTTTCCTTGCCGCCAGCAAAGCAACCCCCGTCACAAAAAGCGTTCATCCCCAGCTTTTTAACGTCGTCGAGGAAATGGCAATCGCCGCCCAGTTACCGATGCCGAAAATTTACATAATTAACGACCCCGCTCCGAATGCCTTTGCCACCGGCCGCAGTCCGCAAAGTGCATCGCTTGCCGTTACAGCAGGCCTGCTTGGCAGACTCAGCCGCGACGAGCTTCAGGGCGTCGTCGGCCACGAAATGAGCCATATCCTTCATCGCGACATATTATTCGTAACAATCGCCGGCGTTATGCTCGGCGCGATAACTCTTCTTTCGGAAATTTTCCTTCGCAGTATGTTTTACAGTTCGATGGGCAGGCGATATTCATCCAGAGGCAGCCGAGGCGGCCAGGCACAGGCCATTATGCTTGTTATTGCGATTATCGCTGCCATACTTGCCCCGATTATGGCAACGCTTTTATATTTTGCACTTTCCAGAAGACGCGAGTATCTTGCCGACGCCGGCTCTGCCAGACTTACTCGCTATCCCGAAGGTCTGGCTTCTGCCCTTGAAAAAATTTCGCAGAATACTACGCCTCTTGCCGTTGCCAACAAAGTTACCGCTCCGATGTATATTGTTAATCCGTTGCAGAAGGAAGGAATGAAACTGTCGGACCTGACAAGTACTCATCCGCCGATTTCCCAGCGTGTAAAGATTCTTCGCGGTATGGCCGGCGCCTCTTTCGCCGATTATTCCGATGCCTTCAAAACGGCGACAAAGCACACTACTCCGATACCTTCATCTGCTATTAAAGAGGAAACTATTCAGATTCGTTCTGCTTCGCAGCAGCCTCCGATTTCCGCCAAAAATCAGCATAGAAACATCGGCGACATTATGCAGCGGACTGCGAGTTTTAGTTTTGTGAATTGTTCCTGCGGCCTTAAACTGAAAATCCCCCCCAATTTCAAGGCCGGTGAAGTTCAATGTCCTCGCTGTGGTCAAATGCTGACAATTTAATTAACGATTCAACGCAACCGAAACGAGCCTCATAACCGCAACCGTATAACGTCGTTTGTTACTATCTCATCTGCCAGTCTTGGCCTTTAAACGCGAGCATTGTGTTGCTTCGCAGGTTTGGGTCGCCGCCTATTGAGTATTGCAATTCAAGGGTTTTTCTCAGATAGATTTTTTCCGGATTGCCGTTGGGGTCTTTTTTAGTGGGGTGATCTACGGCCGCGATTTCATTACCCAGCCCGGCGATAAACAGCGATATATTTTTGGCCTTTGGGTCGAAGTCCGGCCAGATTATCGCAAGGTCCTTCATATTATCCTGTCCCTGGAGGATTTTATTCTCCGCACTTTCAAGCGATTCGAGGAACGGATATTTCTTTTTGTGCCTGCTCTTGATTTTATCGAATACTATATTTCTTGTATCTTTATAAGCTGGTATCATCTGAAAAGTGTCCGTCATCAGTTCGCAGCTCGGATAGAAAGGCACATCGATATTGGCTGTATTGGTAACGGTTATGATTATATACCAGAATCGTTGCGGTTTTCTTTCGCCGGGTATTCTTACGGTTATCTGTTGCGGCTGTGTATAGACAACGTTTAGCGTCCACTGGTTTTCCTTTGGCACAACCGCCGGCTTAGGTGCCGAAAACGCGTTAACCGATGTAAAAAGTATTATTGCTGTAATGCCGACAAATAAGCTCTGTTTCATTTTTATGCCTTTTTCAACAGGATTTAGTTACACTACTATTCTACCCGAAATTCGGTTAAAAATAAAGTTTTTTTCTGCATAATTCCCTTAATTCGCACTCCGGGCAGTATCTATTCTTTTTGCCGTTGCAGTTTTCAAGTATCCCGATTCTGCAAAGTGCAAAGTCGTATTTGACAGGGTCTTGCGGGCATATTTCCGCAAAACCGCTCGTTATTTCCGCCGCCGCCTTAAGGTTCATTGTTTTTCTCTTATGCAGCCCCAGAATCCCGCTCAATCGGCCAATATGTACATCGACCGGCACAACAAGTTTCGATTTATCGATTTTTTTCCATAATCCCGTGTCGACTTCATCATTTCTCACCATCCATCGCAGAAAAAGAAACAGCCTTTTGCACGTCCCGCCTTTGGCCGGGTCGGAAATCAGAAATTTCAGACCTGCGCTGTTTTTACCGTTCAATGATTGAATAAATTTCGTCGCCGCCGGTATGATATTTTCATCGCTGCCGCGGTAACCTGCCAGAAAAAGGTTTTCCATGCTCCCGTATCGGATAAGGACTTTTTTCAGGATTTCCAAAAGCCTGATTATGTCCTCGCCGGTATTGAATCGGTATTTCATAGACTTAAAAAGTTTCTTATCTTTAGCCGAGAAGTTTTTGATGAATTTTGCGGGACTATCGCCCATTTTGCCTAAAAGGCTGGTCAGGAATTTTTCGATTTGTTCGACCGCTCCGTATGCGAACATCGCCGCCAGAAATCCTGCGATTTCCATATCCTCCGTCTTTTTATAACGATATACGAATTGCAGCGGGTCAGGCGGGATGAATTTTTTATGATTATACTTTTTATAAAGTCCCTCAAGAATATCTCGCAGTTGTTTTGTATATTTTTTATCGAATTTTGGCATAGAGGGCATAATAACCGTCCGTCTCCCAAAGGCAAGTTTATTGTTCTTGACAGTTCCTCTGTTTTGCCGATATTATATTACCGATTGTAAGTTATTGTTTTACAAAGGCTTTTCCGGAAAAAGAAATGATTATTGATTGTCATACTCATATAAATTGTCCGGGCTGTCAAATTAAGCCCGAGGATCATTTTGCCGCCTCCGAGCCGGTCGATGCCTGTATCGTTTTGGCAAGTCCCGACCGGCCCAATCGTCAATCCAACGAGCTTGTCGGCAAATATATTGCAAAGCATTCGAAAAAGATGTTTGGCTTTGCCGTCGTCAATCCCGTCATCGACGATATTTCAAAACGTTACTGGGCCGGCGTAAAAGAGGATATGGGTTTTAAAGGTGCTGTGCTTTATTGCAGCGGCGAAGGTTTCCATCCTGCCCATAGTATGGCTCTTCAATTTTACGAAGTTGCTCAGGCCCTGAAAATCCCGCTCTTCTTCCACAACGCTCCGCCCTTTACAGCCGATGCCGTTCTCGAATACGCAAGACCCTCGCTTCTGGACGAGATTGCTCGCCAGTTCAGGGACCTCAAAATCATCATCGGCTCGATGGGTCTGCCATTTGTTAATGAGACTGTTTCTATACTCGCAAAGCACGAAAATGTCTTCGGCGATTTGACTATCAATCCTCAGAAAGTCTGGGAAGTTTACAATACGATGCTTACAGCCCACGAGGCGGATGTTTTAGGCAAACTCTTTTTCGGCTCAGGCCTGCCGTTCAACAAACCGCAAACCTGCGTCGAGACCCTTTTAGGTTTTAATAAACTGCTCGCCGAGACGAATCTTCCAACTGTTCCGCGCGAAAGCATTCGCGGCATTATCGAGCGCGATACTCTTACCATTCTCGGAATCGAACACTAAATGGATTAACCGATGGCCAGGCAGCGTTGGTCAAGCAGGCTGGGGGTGATTCTGGCGGTCGCCGGAAGCGCAATCGGCCTCGGCAATTTTCTCAGGTTTCCAGTCCAGGCCGCAAGTAACGGCGGCGGCGCGTTTATGATTCCCTATTTCGTAGCGCTGCTTCTGGTCGGTCTGCCCCTGATGTGGATTGAATGGACTATCGGCCGCTTCGGCGGCGGCTTCGGCCACAGCACCGCCCCGGGTATGTTTCATTCTCTCTGGGAAAAAAACAAATTCATCAAATACTTCGGCGTCATCGGCATCTTCGGGCCAATCGTCATCTTTATCTATTATATTTATATCGAATCCTGGCTCCTCGGCTACAGCGTCTTCGCCATAATCGGCAAATACAACTCCTGCACAACCGAGCAGTCTATGGCCGCCTTCCTGCAGGCTTATCAGGGCCTGACCAAAAACGAATTTTTTTCTAATATAGGCCCGGCCTACTTTTTCTTTCTCATAACTTTCATCTTAAACGTCTCGATAATCTATATGGGCATTAGCAAAGGCATCGAAAAAGTCTGCGAATACGCCTTGCCCGTTCTCTTTATCTTCGCTGTAATCCTCATCGTCAGGGTTTTAACCCTCGGCGCCCCCGACCCGCAAAAGCCAGACTATAATACTGTCAATGGTTTGGGCTTTCTGTGGAATCCCGATTGGTCCTCGCTGAAAAGCGCAAAAGTCTGGCTCGCCGCCACAGGCCAGATATTCTTCACCCTAAGCTGTGGCATCGGCGTTATCCTTACTTATGCCAGCTATCTTACAAAACAGGACGATGTCGCTCTTTCAGGCCTCTCTGCCGCTTCTGCCAACGAGTTTGCCGAGGTAATCCTCGGCGGCAGTATCGTTATCCCTGCCGCCTTTGCCTTTTTCGGCCCTGCCGGTGCTGCCAAAATCGCCTCTGGCGGTGCATTCAATCTCGGCTTTGTTACTATGCCCCTCGTAATGCAGAAAATAGCCTTCGGAAATATCTTCGGCTTTATGTGGTTTATGCTCCTCTTTATCGCAGGCGTTACCTCTTCGATTTCGCTTGCCCAGCCCGCCGTTGCGTTTCTCGAGGATGAATTTAACTTCTCAAGAAAAAAAGCAAGCTGGGTCTTTGCTGTAGTTACTTTTGTTTTGTGCCAGCCTGCAATTTTCTTTCTCGGCAGGGGAGTCCTTGATGAGCTCGACTTCTGGAGCGTTAATGTCTGCCTGATAGTTTTTGCCGCAATCGAAGCGATTCTTTTCGCCTGGGTCTTCGGTATGGAAAAAGCCTGGACCGAATTGCACGTCGGCTCAGATATCAAAATTCCCCGAATTTACAGATTTATTATCAAGTATATCACCCCGGTCTTTCTGCTTGTTGTTTTGGGTGTATGGTTCTGGCAGGATTGGCGCAGCGTTATTATAATGAAAAATATCTCGCCCGAAAACAGGCCTTACGTCCTGGCTACACGAATCGGTTTAGTATTGTTCTTTGGCGTATTGGCTCTAATGGTTCAAAGAGCCTGGCAGAGAAGAAAGCGGAAAGGTTAAAATGCGTCCTGACGGCTGGATTTTTATGATTATTAGTTGGCTCATTATCATCGGCCTCTTTACGTTCACCCTCACCCGCATTTTGCGCCAGAAAAAATAATGCCTAACAGCAGAACCGGAGTTTACCCCGCCTGCCCTGTAAGATTGGCTTTGCCAATCTTATCGGGGTGAAGTGCCGCAGCTACTTCATCGGGGTCCCCAAAAATAACATTTAACCCCCGGACCTTTACCCGCCGCAGGAGGGTGTGCCGGGGAATATCCCGCCTTGCGGGGGTTTTTTATTTGTTCGTGTTTAGCCCCCGGTCTTGTACCGGGGGTCGTCTCTCGTCATTCAACGTTCAACGTTCGGCGTTCAATGCTTGCCCGCCATCTTATCCGCCGTAGCGGATGATGACGGGGTCTGTCTCTGAAATTTCAAATATCAAATCTGAAATCCATTTACCCTTTCACACTTAATTTTTCACTTTTAACTTTTCACTATTCACTTTACTTTTCCCCCTTTTCCTGTTACATTCCCCCAATCGCCCTTGAGGAGGCAGCATCGAATCGGTTAAAATATGAAATACGAGCAGGTAAAAGTTAAATAGATCCTTGCGGCCTGTGTGGAATTTTGGAGAGTTTGATATGAAAAATATTTTCCGAATTGTGATATTGCTGACTTCTCTGACTCTTGCCGCTTTTGCTTCAGCAATTGCAGAGACAATACCTCAAACTAATACGACAGTTAGTAATTTTGATTCGATATTGTGGTGGCTGGGATATGCTGTAAAGCAAGCCAATATTGTAACTGACCCTAATAACAAGGATGAAGCTTACAGCTGTCTTAGCAGAATTCAGGCGATAGCGGGAGATGCTAATGGCGCCATCACATCTGCATCTGCGATTTCTAATAGGGAAAAGCGTATTTATGCCTATTTAGCCGCGGCAAAAACTTCTTATAAACAGGGAAATATCTCTGGTTATCAAAAAAGTATGGAACAGGCAAAATCTGCAGCATTGACTAAAGGGAGTGTCGAGTCTCAGATTTTTATGAATTCAAATATGATAATTACCTACCTCGATTGCAACGATGCCAACGGAGCCAAATCATATACCGAAACCCTGAGAGACGCCCCTGAAGTGCAAAAGGGTTATCATGATATACAGTCAGCTTATCAGAAGATAGCGGCTTACCTCGCCGTCAATGGAAACATAAAGGATGCTAATCTTATAGTGAATAATAATATTAAACCATCGGGAAGAGATGCTGCCCTGATAGAAATTGCTGAAACCTGTGTAAGAAAAGGCAATATAGCAGTCGCCGAGCAATTTGCCGAAGACATAAATCGAGTGAATTACAAAGACAGGGTTTATGAAAAAATAGGCGTTGCTCTTGCGGATAGCGGCGACATTAAAAAAGCGAATGCTATAGCAAAAATAATTACTGCCTCCACACAAAAATCATCTGTCATCGCAGCCATTGCCAAATATCAGATTAATTCCGGCGATATCGATTTGGGTAAAAAAACAGCCGGGGATATTACTTATCGCGACCACAAAATAGCTGTATATACGCTGATAGCGGAAAAACAGGCAGATGCAGGGAAAATCGACTCGGCTGTTGCAACAATTGAAATGATGTCAAAGATGATTAATGATACTCCTATGGCTGCCGATAGAAGCAAATTTGGGGTATTTGATGACTCTTTCAAAAAGGGGACGGTGCAAACGGTGTATCTTTGTGCTGCAAAGGCATCAGCCCGAACTGGTGACGTTAATAATTACAACAAATATATTACAAAGGCAACAGAGGGCGTGAAAGAAATAAATGACATACCTCTATGGAAAGGTACGGTTTTTAAAAAAATTGTCGATGCCCAGCTCGAAGCAAACGACATAGAGGGAGCTAAAAAAACCGTAAAAGAAATCAAGGAGGAACTTAATCGTTCGTGGGCATTATTCAATATAGTTAAAACTCAACTTAAAAAGGACGATATTGAAGGAGCGGTAACAACTTCACGACAGATTACGGATACTATAAACAAATCTTTTGCCTGCGGGGAGATTGCATCTGCTTTTGTCAAAAAAGGCCGGATAGCCGAGGCTGAGAAAATTTTACTTAATATGGGGAATTCTTCATGGGAAGCCCAGGCCTACCGTTGGGCAGCGAAAGTTTTTGTCGAAACAGGACATACCAAAGAACTCGCAAATTGGCTTAATGATATACCTTCACCACAGGCAAGAGTATATGCGTGTATTGGTGCTGTTGAGGGAATTATGGAACTTGCAAAAAATAAACCACAATTAAAAAACAGAAAGGAATAAATAGTGGCCGTCGGAGCTGTTAAAAAATCCCCGCCTTCGGCGGTTCCTCATTCGACGTTCGATGTTCAGTGTTCGATGTTGGAAGTTAAATCTTAAACACCCACAACTCCAAACCCGCCTCCGAAAAAAACCTCACCGCAAAAATCCTCAGGATAAAAACCCAAAACCAAAAAATCTTCGGTATCTATACTCGTATGCAGTATACTGCATACGAGCATAGTGATGTTGAAGGCATATCAGTGTATCTTTTTTGTTTCAGCAAGACTGGCCTTGTCAGTCTGTGGGCAAAGCAAAACGGCTGGCGCAAAAGCTCGCTTTGAGCAAAGCCGTT